>Ga0187847_10002741_pt1 | contig 13969 bp, 14 predicted proteins | sample June2016WEW_4_10_FD_132458 | JGI IMG/M metagenome (GOLD analysis project Ga0187847, IMG submission 132458) | Peatland microbial communities from SPRUCE experiment site at the Marcell Experimental Forest, Minnesota, USA - June2016WEW_4_10 | ecosystem: Environmental > Terrestrial > Soil >...
CATCCGGAATAAAAATTGTCAGGCAACGGAGCACAAGCAATGGCAATCTCAGTTCGCGCAGAAGGCAAGAAGGTCAGTTCGAATATCAACGTCACCCCCATGGTGGACGTGATGCTGGTGCTGCTGATCATCTTCATGGTTATTACCCCCATGCTCCAACAAAAGGTGCAGGTCGATATGGCTAAGGTGGACAACCCCACGTCCATGCCGGATGCCGACAAGGAAGACGCCATCGTTGTGGCGATTACCCGGAGCGGGGATGTCTTCCTGGGACAAAACAAGACGTCCATCGAAGAGCTTGGCGTGCAGGTTCGCGAGAAACTGGCTGCCGTTCCCGGCAAGACCATCTACGTTCGCGCCGATGCCCGTGCGCAGTACCGGGCAGTGGAAGACGCCATCGACGCTGTGCGCACCGCCGGCGTGGAAGATGTGGGCTTGCTGACCCAGAAGAAAGAGAGCGGTCTTGGGGGCGGCGAGTAAGCGGGTGCTTTCGTTGTATTTTCAACGAGTTTGAGCAAACGGGGAGGGTCAAGCGATGTCAATGACAATGGGAAGCGAGGGCGGCTACTCGTCCGACATCAATGTGACGCCGATGATTGACGTTCTTCTGGTGTTGCTGATCATCTTCATGGTCATCACGCCGGCTACTCCCAAAGGCCTGGACGCGCTGACGCCTCAGCCGCCCAAGGACAAGCAGACGCAGAATGACCCGGAACGCACCATCGTGGTGCAGGTGCTGCACTCGGATAGCGGCGCTCCGCGGTACAAGATCAACGAGACCGACTACGCCAAGTCCGATCTGCTGCCCAAGTTGACAGCGATCTACGCCAACCGCGCCGAGCGCATCATGTTCGTCAAGGGCGACGACAATGTCGATTTTCGCTATGTAGTCGAGGTGATGGATATCGGCCGCGCCGCGAACGTGGATCACATCGGGATGATGACGCCGAAGATCATGGCCGGCGAATAGCACGTTGCGCATTTTAACGATTTTGAGCTAACGAGGAGTTTGAAGCGATGTCAATGTCAATGGGGGACGGGGGAGGCTACTCGTCCGAAATCAATGTAACGCCGATGATCGACGTTCTGCTGGTGCTGCTGATCATCTTCATGGTCATCGTTCCGGTTACGCCCAAGGGCCTGGACGCGCTGGTGCCTCAGCCGCCCAAGAAACCGCAGCAGCAACAGCAGCAGAACGACCGCACGATCGTGGTGCAGGTGCTTCATGCGAATAGCGGAGTCCCGACGTACAAGATCAACGAAACCGACGTATACAACGGCGTCGGCGGTCCACAGGCGGTGAAAGAGCTTCAGCAGCGCCTGACCGACATCTATGCCAATCGCGCCGAGCGGATCATGTTCGTCAAGGGCGACGACAATCTGGACTTCCGCTATATTGCCGAAGTGATCGATGTCGGCCGCGCCGCGAACGTGGATCACGTCGGGCTGATGACGCCCAAGATCATGGCGGGCGAGTAGCAGGCCGTGCTGAGGCCCTTTGCCTGGGGAGGGGTGTGCTGGCTAACGGGGCGGCTGGGAGGCAGGAGATCCCGGCGAGTTCCGTGGTTGCCTGCCCGGGAGCGGTTGATCCGGGCGGAAGCAGGAGTACAATTTTTTCATCCTGGCTGCGGAGCCTCCCGACTGTAGCCCGTTCGAGTTGAAATACCGGGCGCGACCGACAGGCGCGCGCTTGAAGGAGAAGGAAAAGAACATGAATCGACCCGCACGAATTACGGCGTTCGCGGTTGTCTTGGCCGGTATGGTGCTTTCCATGGGCGGGTGTAAGCGCCTCATGGCCCGCGACGAGTTGAACAAGGGAGTGGAAGCGTACAAGGGCCAGCATTTTGAAGAGGCGATCGGGCACTTTCAAAAGGCCACGGAGCTCGATCCGAGCCTGCCGACAGCCAAGGAGTACCTGGCCACCGCGCTGGCGCAGAACGTAGTGCCCGGACTGGAGACGCCGGAAAACCTGAAGAACGCGCAGCAGGCGATCGACATGTTCAAGGATGTTCTGGTCAAGGATCCTCACGATGTGAACAGCATGAAGCAGATCGCGAGCATCGACTTTCTGATCAAGAAGAACGATGAAGCCAAGATCTGGCAGAAGCAGGTGCTGGCCGAGGATCCGAAGGATGCGGAGGCGGCGCTCTATGTTGGCTTGATCGACTGGACGCAGGCGCACAAGAATACGCTTGAGGCGCTGGCGTCGGCGAACATGAACGACGACGGCGAAGGCAATGCCAAAGCGCCCGCAAACGTCATGGAGCCGCTCAAGGCCCTCAATGGCCCGCTGGTGGAGGAAGGCCTGCAATATCTGAACCAGGCGGTGGAAGACCGGCCCAACTACGACGAAGCCATGGCCTACCTGAACCTGATCTACCGGCGCAAGGCCGATGTGGACTACGGCAACGCGGATGCGGTCAAGGCAGACGTGGCCGCGGCCGAGGATTGGCGCGCCAAGGCGATGGGCGTGCGCAAGGCCAACGAAGCCAAGAAGAACGCCGGGCCCGGCGGCATTACCATGGGCGACAACGGCGAACTGAAGTAGGGCGCTCTTATCACGCCGCGAAACGGCCTCCGCTCAATGCGGAGGCCGTTTTCTCTTGGTGCACCCGGCAGGGCGCACACACTTGGGGGTGGAAGTCCGCTGCACACCCGGCAAGAGGAAGTGTCAGCCAGTATCCCAATGATGAGTTGTCTCGCCGCAGTTACTGCTCGGCGTTTTCCTGGGAAGATAACTGCCTTTCGCCGGAAGGCGGCGGAACCTGGAGTGCGGATGGACGCACCAAGGGTGCGGCGACAAAGGGTTCTGGACCCAGATGGCCGCGGTGGCAGGTGCCGCAGGTGACCGGCGCGCCGGAGCTGTCGATCTTAATCACGTAATCCACGTTGATTTTTTCGGTCATGGCGACCATGATGCGTGCCACAGCCTTCATCGGCTTGGCATCCGCGGCAAAGTTGAGCAGCGGGCGGCCGTTGGGGCCGATGTTGTTGTGGTCCTCGGCGTGGCAGGAGTCGCAATGGGTTCCCAGCGCGGCTGTCCACTGCTCCATGATCTCGTGAACCTGCTGCCCGGTTGCGTCTTTGGGCAGCACCTTCAGGTTGGTTGGCGCGGAGTAGGCGCGGGGTTCAGCAAGCGGCGGAGCGCCGGCGCCCGGCGGGACTGCCGGCGCCTGGGCAGCCGTGGCTGCCGCAATAACTCCCGCCGCCAGCAAAGCCGCCATGACTCTCCGCGCACTACCAGGCATCTTTCTTCTTCTCCTGCTTCGACCAGAGATAGTCGGCAATGCGATGGATGTCTTCGTCACTCAATACATTCTTCCAAGAAGGCATGTAAAGCGGCGGCGCAGGCCCGGCGGCATTGTCGATCGGAGGCACCCTCCCGTTGCGTATAATCCCGATCACTTCGTCCTGCGTGTAGTCGTCGGAGACATGCAAGAGCGAAGGCACCTCGCCGCCCTGGGCGTTGGGGTTGGCCACGCCACCCTGCAACTCCGTTCCATGGCAGCCAACGCAGCCAAAGCGCGCAAAATCCTGCTTGCCAGCCTCGATGGCGACATCCTCCGGGGTCATCGCCCGCGTCTTCTTCGACAGGATCAACTGCGCGTCTTCCGGTGTCGCGGTCGCCATGAATGTGACCAGCGCCTTGCGGGCATTGGACTCAAGATCGTATTCCGGCATCGCGCTGCCCGGATAAACCAGTTCGGGATTTACCAGTTGCTCGTCGAGCCATTCGATCGAGTGGCGCTTGGTCACGCCCAGCAGATCGGGGCCGATCTTCGCTCCCGCTCCGCCCACCGCATGACAAGCCAGGCAGTCTTTCTCCACAAACAATTGGCGTCCGTATTCGGCGCTGGGGATCAGACGAACGCTGGAGAAGTAGCTCCCCATCTCTTCGTTGGTGAGCGAGAGCATGTAATAGGTGAGGTCGCGCGCCTGCTCCTTAACGAAGTGAAAGTTGGGCATGGCGGAGCCGGCGGAGACCACATTCGGAGCAAGGAAATGCCGCTCAAGCCAATCGGGGGAGCGATGGTTCGCGCCTTCCGCTGTCAGGTCGGGGCCGATGCTTCCGCCCACGCCATTGAGCTTGTGGCAGCCGCGGCAGCCTTGGGTTTCAAACAGATGCCGGCCCTCGGTCAACTCCGGCACGCCAGGGACTTCGCCTTCCTTATGGCAGCGGCCGCAGGAGGCGCGAATGTAGTCGCTATTCAGCAGCGGATTGGGCCAAAACGCAACGTTGCCGTGCGCACCCTCTTTGTCGGTAGCCAGGCCCTGGCCGCCGTGGCAGATGGTGCAGCCGAACTTTGACGGTATGTGCGGACCCAACCCGGCATGGTAGCGGAAGGGCTCCGGCGCATTCTTCATGGTCGGGTCTTCCACGCCCAGATGGCACGTGGTGCAGCGGTCCACGCGCTGCAAGCCCGGCAGCAGCACCTGGTGAATCTCGGGCGGCGTGGCCAGCACGGCCGCTTTGGCGACCGCGTTCGGTTCGCCCTGCGCCTCAAGCTGCAAGAAACTTCGCTGATAGTTCTTCCAAGAGGGCGTGTTGGCCTGCCAAGCGGCCGCGAGGATAAGAGCCAGCGCAAGAAAGCTGAGCGCGAAGAAGAGCTGTTGCAGTCTGCGTTCCATTATTCAGCCCCCCCGACAACATGTACCCATGGTGGAACCAGCGCCCAGCCCGGTCCGCGGAAGAAGGTTCCCACGACGATCAGGGCCAGGTTGGCGACAACGAAGATGCCGAAGAGCCAGAGAATCAACTTGCGGTCGGCGGGCCGGCGGCTGGGGTTCCGGTCAAGGTAAGGGATGGCAAGCAGCGCAAGCACCATCAGCGCCGGCGCCACCACGCCGCCCAGCAGAGCCGAGTGGCTGACCAGCTCCTGCAATCCCAGGAAGTACCACGGCGCTTTGGCCGGGTTGGGCGTCCGGGCGGGGTTGGCCAGCTCTTCAAGAGGCGCGTTTAGAAACAGCGACATCGTCATGACGGTGGTCACCGTCGCCATCAGCACGACTGCCTCGCGCACAAAAGCATAAGGGTAGGAGAAGACTGTATCTTCCTCCTCCTCAGGGGTGATCGTCTCAAAGATGGGCTTGCCGGTGACCACTTCCATCAGGCCATAGGTCTTGTCTTTCGACGCAGCCGCCGCGTGCAGCGGAGCGCCCCCGGCCGGCGCGCCGATGGTGACCAGGGTCTCAGTCTTCTTTGGCTCCAATTTCCAGACAGGCCGCGAAAGCCCGCCATCTTTGCGCACCCGCCAGAAATGGACGATCGTGAGCAGGATCATCAGCGCCGGCAGCACCGCGACGTGCAGCACGTAAAAGCGAATCAGCGCGCCCTCTCCAACACTGTGGCCGCCGAGAAGCAGCTCGCGCACCTGCCCGCCGATCAACGGAGCATAACTGCCGATATTTGTGCCCACCGTGATCGCCCAGTAGGCCAGTTGATCCCATGGCAGCAGATAGCCGGTGAACGACAGACTCAGAGTCAGCAGCAGCAGCAGAACGCCGACCACCCAGTTGAACTGGCGCGGCTTCTTATAGGAGCCGGTGTAAAAGACCCGGCACATGTGCAGGAAAACGCAGATCACCATGCCATGCGCCGCCCAGCGATGCATGTTCCTCAGGAAAGGCCCCATGAAGACGACAAACTGAAGGTCTTTCATGTCCTGGTAAGCCTGCGGCGGGTAAGGCCGGTAATAGCACATCAGCGCTATGCCGGTGGTCACCAGGATGATAAAGAGAAAGAAGGTGATGAAGCCCAGGTAAAACGAATGCCTGAACTTCATATTTTCTTTCTTCACCTTGGCGGGATGGATGTGCAGCCACACGTTGAGAAAGACCAGTTCGGACTTTCCCTTGTCGGTGGAGAGCGGATCCCGCCGCACGATCGATTGCCATATCTCGCGAATCAGATTCATCGTTACACCATCAACCGGTAGTTGGGCGGAACTACCTTGTCCTTGTCGACGCTCAGTTGCCCGTCGCGAGCTTGCGTTACTTCAAACCAATCCAGGGCGCGCGGCGCGGGGCCATGCTGCACCGAGCCGTCGGCGGCAAAGACGCTGCCGTGGCATGGGCAATGGAATTTCTGATCGCTTGAAAAGTGCGCCACCGTGCATCCAAGATGCGTGCAGACCGCGCTGGCCACGGCAAATCCCTTGTCGCGGTCGCGAAAGACAAAGATCTTTTCGTCCACCAGAAAGGTCGGCGGACCGAAGGGAAAATCTCCCGGTTCGCCAATCTTGAAGCTCTGCGGCGGCTCATAGAAGACGCTCGGCATCAGAAAGCGAACCACGGCGCCCAGGCTGACCGCGACCCCCGAAACGAGCGCGGCAATGCCGACCGCGCCCCAACTGAACTTGAAAAACTCTCGTCGATCCATGCCCTTGCTCCCCTATTCAAAAACTTCCCGCTCCTGCTGTTCCAGAGCTTCCATGGTGATGGCCCCGGTTGGGCACCGCTCGGCGCACAGGCCGCAGCGAATGCACTTGTCTTCGTTCTTGATGATGGCCCCCGCCTGGCCGGCCTTCAGTTCGGCGGCGGGCACCCCGTAGCGATTTTGAATCAGCGCGTCGTAGCGCGCGTCGCCGCTCACCTGGGCCAGATCCACCAGGCGCAGGCAGCTCTCCGGGCATACATCCACGCAGCCGGCGCAGAGAATGCACTTGGAGCCGTCGAAGATGGTGTTGACCTGGCAGTTGAGGCAGCGCAGCCCCTCGGCGCGGCCCTGCTCCTCATCGAAGCCCAGCTCCACTTCGGCGATTCCGATGCGCCGGTTGGCCGCCAGCACCGGCATCTTCTGCCGCGGGATGGAGAGAAAGCCGCGCGGCATCTCCCAGTTGGGCAGAATGCGAAAGCGGCTCAGCACCGTCTTCTTCGTCTTGCCGCTGAGGAAGACGTGAATCGAGCGCGCCGCCTTGTGCCCGTTGGCAACGGCCTCAACCAGAACGCGCGGCCCGAAGGCCACATCGCCTCCGGCAAAGACGCCAGGAGCTGTCGTCATCAGGTTTTCATCGATCTTGAGAATGCCGCGCGGCGTCACCTGCACGCCTTCTTCGCCGCTGAGAAATGAGAGGTCGGCCTGCTGGCCGATGGCCAGGATCACGCTGTCGCAGGGAATGATCTTTTCTTCATCGCTGAAGGCGGGATTGAAGCGCCCGTTTTCGTCGAAGACCGTCAGGCAGCGGCGGACCTTCAAGCCGGTGACGACGCCGTTTTCGCCCACAATCTCTTTGGGCCCCCAGCTATTTTCGACGGTAATGCCCTCGTGCTCGGCCTCGTCCACTTCGCCCTTCCATGCGGGCATCTGCTTGCGCGATTCCAGGCTGACCAGTTCCACCTCTTCGGCGCCCGAGCGCAATGCCATGCGGGCCGCGTCGAATGCCGGTTGCAGGCCTTTGGCGTCGTCGTCCTCTTCGGCAAAAGCCGCCGATTCCTGCGCCGTTTCATGCACCAGCCGCACCGCCGCCCGCGCCACGTCGATGGCCACATTGCCGCCGCCCACAACAACCACGCGCTTGCCCAGATTGATCTCGAAGCCGAGGTTGACGTTGATCAGAAAGTCGATGCCGTTGTAAACCCCCGCCAGGTGCGCGCCGGGGATGTTCAACTCACGGCCCTTGTTGAGTCCGGTGGCCAGCAGCACCGAGTCGAACTTCGAGCGCAGTTCGGCGAAGGAGATGTCGCGGCCCAGCGTCACGCGGGTATGCAGCGTCACGCCCATGGCCAGGATGTTGTCCACTTCCATCTTGATGATTTCGCGCGGAAGGCGAAACTGCGGAATGCCCAGGTACAACATGCCTCCGGGAACCGGCGCGGACTCAAAGACCTCTACGGTATAGCCCAGCAGGGCCAGGTCGTGCGCACAGGTGAGGCCGCAAACGCCCGCGCCGATAATGGCGATGCGCTTGTCCCGCTTGGGCGCGGGCGGCAATTTCTTGCGCGCCGGATCGTGACCGGTTCCTAGATTATGGCGATCGGTGGCATAGCGCTTCAGCGCGCAGATGGCGATCGGCTCGTCGATCTTGCCGCGCCGGCAGTTGTCCTCGCAGGGGTGCGCGCAGATTCTTCCCAGCACGTAAGCGAATGGATTGGGCGCGCGGGCCAGAAGATACGCTTCCTCATCCTTCGAGATCCCGATGGCCTGCACATAGCGGCCACATTCCGTATGAATCGGACAGGCGGAGCGGCAAGGAATATTCTTGTCAAAGTACTCCTGGTCCGGGACCGTGATGGAATAGCGCATGAATTCCCCGATTCTGACAGTCTTTCCGCTGCGATAACCCGAAAACAAAGCCAACAAGCAGCTTCCTCTCTGAAAAAAATCCCGGCGGGAGGCTCTAATTCTCGCCGGGGATTGAGGGAAACTACCTCATACAACGTCGTTGAGGCTGCCAGAGCGGCAACCGCGCTCTAGTGCTGCTGCGCCTTCAGCTTCTCGATCTCTTCGTCGCTGAGCGACTTGAAGAAAACGGAGGGATTCTTGTCCTTGCGCGTCTCCTGGTCGTAAGCCAGAAACTCGTAGATGGTCTTGCCCTGCGTGTCGCTGATGCCCGAGTTCGGCTTGTGCATCATGCGCTTCACATAGCGGCTCCACTCATCCTTGGTCATCGCAGTGTTGATGGGGCGCGCGATGGTGTGGCACTTGGCGCACTTGTCGACAAACACCTTGTAGCCCTTTTGCTGCTCCGCCGGATAGGCCGAGACGTTGATCTTATCCGGCCCCTTGTCCTGCGGGAGCGTTACGTTGCTGCTCTGCGCCGCCATAAACAACGGCGCCGCCAAACCTGCAATCACGATCGTGCGAATTGCCTTGTGCATTTTCAGCCTCTCCTTACCACATGTAGCGAATGTCAAGCCTGAACAGTTTGTCGGTTGTGCCCGCCAGAGCCACCGGGTCTCCGTCGTGTTCCTGATTATAGGCGGCGCGCAGCACAATGTTGCCCATCGAGGTCAGGGCGTGTTCGCCACCGATGCCCCAAGCCTGCGTGCGCATCGTCGGGTTGGCGCCGATGGCTTGTGCGCCACGGTCAAGCCGCGCGTTGATCACCGTCCCCGTCTTGAGGTAGTAGTCCGCCTCGCCGCGGTAGGTGTTCGCGATATAGTGCGTCATCGGGCCGCCATCGGGAGGCATCCAGTCATCCTGGCTGCGGATGTAGCCGCCGAGCACATCCAGCTTGTCGAAGAACAGGTAGTTGCCGAAGGCTCCCACCCGGTCGATGCCTGCCCGGTACGTGAAAGGCGCATTCCCGTTGTCCGGCGTCTGAACCTGATCCTTAGAGCCTCGGTAGAACATCACCGTGACGCCGCCGTCGGGCCCGAACCAGTAATCGGCATCGGCCCACACGTCCTTTCCGTTCTTCGTCGAGGAATCCAGAATCTCGCTGCCGTCCGCGTTCACCCCGTTGGTGACTTTGGCCGAGACGGCAAAAACCCTCTGGAAGTAGTTCGAGGCGTGCGTGTAGCCAACGTCGATGCCCACCGGGTGCTGATCGAGCGCAAAGCCAAGCGGATCGACATTGATGAGCGTGTAAGCGGGGTCGGAGAAGAGGTTATAGAACATCGCCGCCCGCGTTCCCTCGCCCTCCTGCATGTGCATCTCGCCGGCCTTGATGAAATAGCTGCTGTTGGCCCGGCCACCCGTCCAAACGCCGAAGCCCTGTTCGAGATCGTTCTCGCCGCCCTGGTAAAGCTCATAGTGCCCAAAGTAGGAGAAGCCGCTCTCCGGTACAGCCCCCGCCACGAACAATGCCGCTTCGTCCAGGTTGAAGCTGAAGCAGGAGGAGCTCTGCTGATTGGCGGCGCTCCCCGTGTTGCAGGCCGAAACCGGAGACGCCGAGACCGTGTTGCCCTTGTCCGCCACCGTCTTGTCGTTAGTGGCGCTGGCCTGCACGATCAGCGCCAGAGAGTTGGTGAGGCTGAACTTGATGTCCTTGTCCAGCGCTGTGATCTTGGGCGCGGGCTTGGTCCCGTCCATCTCGTCCGGCGGCATACGATAGCCGAGACGCTTGAACATATAGCCGTTCTTGTTCAGCGCCGGCGGAACCGTGTGGCAGGTGTAGCACTTCACGCCATATTTGCGGGCAAACGCCGGGATGGCGTTTCCTGGCTGGGGCATCAACAGGATAAGGCCGAATGTCAGCAGAATTGCCTTTACACTAAGGGTCCAGAGTTTCATATGCGGGAGCTCCTGCCGGTTTCTTAAGCACGGCGGGAGCCAAAGCGCCCGAACCCTGCAATCAACAACTTGCAGCAGACCAATCCCAGGCCTGGGGATCTCATTCCCCGATCCCTGGCTCCATCTGGGGAATGGATTCCCCAACCTGCTGTTCCTTCTCCCGCCGCAGCAGTGCGTAAAAAGTCTTCCGGTCAACTCCGGCCTCGCGCGCGGCGGCGCTCAGATTTCCCCCGCAGCGGGCCAGCACAGCCTGCGCGTAGGAGAGCTCAAAGCTGGCGAGATACTGCTCCCGCGCATCCTTCCAGGGGAGCGCGGAAAGGCTTCCGGCGGCCTCGACAGGCTGAGCGTCTTCGGCCAGGTCGGCCGGCCCCAGCACCCCGCCCGGATGCAGCGCCGACAGCCGTTCCATGACATTCTTCAGTTGGCGGATGTTGCCCGGCCAACGCTCTCGCATCAGCGCCTCGTAGAACTGCGGCGACCCCGAAAGGATCTTGCCGTAGCGCCGCGAAAAGCGCTCCAGAAAAAACCGCGCCAGGTGGGGAATATCCTCCGGCCGTTCGCGCAGGGCCGGCAGCTTGGCCGTGACCACGCTCAGGCGGTAAAAGAGTTCCTCGCGAAAGGTGCCCGCCTTGATCTTGGCCGCCAGATCCTGATTGGTCGCGCACAGAATCCGGCAATCCACTTTGACCGTCGCCAGGCCGCCCAGCCGCCGCAGCGCCCGTTCCTCCACAAACCGGAAGAGCCGCGTCTGCAACTCCACGCCCAGGTCGCCAATCTCGTCCAGAAACAGCGTGCCGCCGTCGGCCGATTCGATCAGCCCCTTCTTGGTGCGTTCCGCCCCGGTAAACGCGCCGCGCTCGTACCCGAACAGCTCGCTCTCAATCAGCGATCCCGGCATGGCGCTGCACTCCACCGGCACAAAGGCCCCATCCTTGCGCCGGCTCTGGTCGTGAATGAACCGGGCCATCACTTCCTTGCCCGTGCCGCTCTCGCCCAGAATCATCACCGTGGCGTCGGTCGCTGCCGCCCGGCGGCACTTTTCCATCAGTTCCTGCATGGCCCCGCTGCGGCTTTCGGCCGCATCGGCCTCGCCCAGTGCCTCCAGGCGCCCCTTCAGCGTTTCCACTTCGCGTTCCAGCTTCGAGTGGGCCAGCGCCCGCCGGACCACCAGCAGAAGATCCTCGCGCTTGAAGGGTTTTTGCAGGTAATCGAAGGCCCCGTTGCGCATCGCCAGCACCGCGCTCTCCACCGACCCGAAAGCGGTCAGGAAAACAATCGGCAGCCCCGGATGAGCCTCATGAAGCCGGGCAAAAACCTCTTCGCCCGACATTCCCGGCATGCGAACATCGAGCAGCACAAGGTCCGGCGGGTCGGCCAGGCACTCGGCCAGCCCTTTTACCGGGTCAACGCAAACAGTGACCGTCGTCCCCGGCAGGCGCAGCATCCGCTCGATGTTCTCGCCCAGCGCGGCTTCGTCGTCGATGACCAGGATGCGGCTCACTCTGTCGTTCCTCCGGCAAACCAGTGGTAGGGCTGGCCGCGGGTAAAGCGCGCCGGCGGCAGCTCGACCACGAAACTCGCCCCGCCGCCTTCTCTCGCCTCATAGCGGATGCGGCCATCATACATATCCAGCAGACTCGCCGCCAGAAACAGCCCCAACCCCAGCCGCTCCCGCCCGCTGCTCTGCGAGACGAACGGCTCGAAGAGGTGTCCGCGAATCGCCTCCGGCACGCCCGGCCCGTTGTCTTCAATTCGTGCCACCACTTTGGCCCCCGCCGTGCGGTAGGGCTCAAGCCGCACCCAGATCACGCCGGCTTCCCGCCCCTGAAGCGCCTGCAGCGCGTTGCCCAGCAAACCCCTCGCCACCTCGCCAATCACGTGCTCGGGTACATCCACCCGCGGCGCCTCCCCGATCTCCTCCACCAGCTTCACTCCCTGGCTCTGGGCCGTGGGACGCAGCGCCCCGAGCGCCTCGTTCAGCGCCTTCTGCGGGGCACAGGCTTCAAAAACCTCGCCGCCGCGCTCGCGCCGCAGTGCCTGCAAAAGCGTACTGGCGATGTTGCCCATGTAGCGCGTCTCTTTGAGCATCCGATCGAGATCGGCGCACAGGGCCGCGTCCTCCTTGCGCTCCTCCAGCAGCACCTCGATCCGCCCCGCCACAATCGCCAGCGGGTTGTTGAACTCATGCATGAACCCCGCCGTGAACTGCCCCAGCAGCGTGAGTTGGTGCGAGAGCCGCGCCTGCCGGTCCGCGGCTTGCAACTCCTCCCGCAGCCGCGCCGTGCGGAACCGGACTGTCTCCAATTGCAGCTTCAGTTGCTCCGCTGCCTCCTCGGCGCTTGCCGCGCGGGCCATCGCTCGGTTGCGCTGCCGACCCATATACAGAAGCGCGGGAAGCGGCGCCGCCAAGACGGCGAGGATTGAAGCCACGGCCTTTCCAAATCCGGAGCCGGGGAAAATCCAGAAAAAGACGCCCAGAAATGGGAGAATCCAGGCTCCGCTCACCCAGAGCAGAGGCCGGCCCCGCTCCACGGAGCGACTTATATCACCGTCTTCCCTTGGCTTTCCCGGCATATCGCTCAAGTGTAAAGCTTCGAGCAGGTTGAACAGCAATCGGAATGTTGCGTTTCCCGGCTGCGCATCTTGTCCGGCGCCAACATCGGACATTTAAGATGGACTACTGCTTATCTGCCAGGTTGAGGCTCCCGATCCAGCAACAACAGCCGGCTAACCCTGATGCTGTTCGCTTGACTTCCCTGATGGCCTTTCGGATGTCGATCGGAGGCAGGGGCTTGCTGGGTCGCGGACGGAGCGGGAAACTGCTCATCTTGCGCTTTACTCCGCGCTAATATCCCGGGAGATCCGCCGCTCTGCCGGGATGGCAGCAGCAGGTTGACATTTACGGGAGTCCATCCAGAAACTCTTCGCGGTGAGCCGCCAAGCAAACCCCAAGGAGAATCTAGATGGACGAGTATGAAAGCTTAAGCCATTCGAAGTGGGGGTGCAAGTATCACGTTGTTTCTATCCCGAAGTGCCGGCGCAAGGATCTGTACGGGAATCCGGGGATGCATCTGGGCGGAGTGTTCGAAAACTGGCCGAGCAGAAGGAGAGCCGGATCGAGGAAGGGCATTTGCAGCCCGACCACGTGCATATGCTGTTGTCGATCCCGCCCATGTACGCAGTATCGTCCGTGGTGGGATTCATCAAGGGCAAAAGTGCGATCCACATGGCGCGGACGTATGGGGAACGCAAGCAGAATTACGCCGGCCAAAGCTTTTGGGCGCGCGGGTATTTCGTATCAACGGTTGGGCGGGATGAGGCAACGGTTCAAGAGTATATCCGCAACCAGGAGAAGGAAGACGAGCGGATCGACCAACTGAACCCGTGGAAATGACCTGCCACCGATAAGGTGGCTCAACCTAACCGGGGCCGCGTCAGCGTCCCCGCTCAAGCCGCTTCGAGCGGCTCACATAATCAAGCCCCCGGCTCTGCCGGGGGTATTGACAGAATTCTGGAGTGGATTTGCAACTCATTGACTCTATTGGCGTCCCCGACGGGATTTGAACCCGTGTTATCGCCGTGAAAGTGGCTCAGAGCCTGGTAAGTTGTTGAAATCAGGTGGCATGGATAGCGCAGCAAAACACTTTCAGGCATAGTCGGAGCCGCTTATTGGACGCCTATTGGAACAACGCAGTGAGGTGCTCGGGAGCCATGCCTTATGGAACCGACGCACAAGATTATCCTCGAACCTCTCCCTGAAAAGCCTCCGCGCTCCAAACTGGAGCCCCACCGTGA
>Ga0187847_10002745_pt1 | contig 13950 bp, 19 predicted proteins | sample June2016WEW_4_10_FD_132458 | JGI IMG/M metagenome (GOLD analysis project Ga0187847, IMG submission 132458) | Peatland microbial communities from SPRUCE experiment site at the Marcell Experimental Forest, Minnesota, USA - June2016WEW_4_10 | ecosystem: Environmental > Terrestrial > Soil >...
CCACAACTCAATGTGCACGCGACCGACGGTGCGGGAAACGCCATCGAAGGGGTTGCACCGGGGCGCGCTTAAGCACCGGCTCCGGCTCCGGCTCCGGCTCCGGCTACGGCGACGGCTACGGCTCCGGCTACGGCTACGGCGACGGCTACGGCGACGGCTACGGCGACGGCTACGGCTACGGCTACGGCGACGGCTACGGCTCCGGCTCCGGCTACGGCGACGGCGACGGCTACGGAGCCGGCGCCGGCTACGGCTCCGGCTACGGCGACGGCTCCGGATACGGCTCCGGCTACGGCTCCGGCTACGGCTCCGGCTCCGGCTCCGGCTACGGCTACAGCAACGGCTCCGGGAATGGATGATATGCCACAACTCAACGTGCAAGTATCCGAGGATGCGCACCGCGCCGCGAAAATCGCCGCGATCAACGCGGGGATGCAAATTCGCGAATGGGTCGAGCGGGCTGTGCTCGCCCAGGCTGGCGCGGAGTCGCACGACAAGCGCACGGTGAAACTACGGGAGCCGGCGCGATGAGATGCCGTATGAACACCGGCAGCGGTAGCCCCTGGCGCGAGGTCGCGGAGGCGCTCGGAATCATTGAGGCGACTCCGCAATTGATCCTGCGCGCCGTGACGGAGTTGCGTACTGAGAGGGAACGTGCGGCAGCTCTATACCTCGCTGAGCGCGAGAGCTGCGCGAAGATCGCAGAGGAAGTAACGGCGGATTGCAGGGAGTTATACCGGCGATCGGGCGGCGCATACTATCTCGGTGCCACAGATTCGGCCGACCGCATCGCCGCGAAGATCAGGAGCGGCCAATGAACCCGACCGTCTGTTGTGTCATGCTCGTGAATGGCCGCGCCGCTATGGTCAAGCGCGCAATCGCCAGCTTCCGATCGCAGACGTACGAGCGCAAGCGGCTGCTGATCTGGGACTCTTCGCCCGCTCTTTCTCGTCTTCGTGATCGTGAATTAGTCCGGATATTTCACATGCCTGCGCCGATTCCGATCAAGGCAACCATCGGCGCGCTACGAAACGAGGCCAATCAATTCGCGTGTCTCGCTGGCGACCAAGGTGACCTGATCGCCCACTGGGATTCTGATGACTGGAGTCACCCGCGGCGGCTGGAGGAACAGGTCGCCCTGCTGCTGGCCAGCGGCAAACAGTGTGTCGGCTACCGCGAGTTACTTTTCTGGGACACGCGCGGACCCGGCGAAGCTTGGATCTACCGCAACGATGAGCCGCGGTTCGCGTGCGGCGCCAGCTACATGTACACGCGGGCCCTGTGGGAGCAGCAGCCGTTTCCCGATGCGCCGCACGAGGACAGGCGTTGGTGGTTAACTCCACTTGTGAGCAACGCGTGCGTGGGCGTGTCAAGCTTCCGATGGGGGCACATCCTACAGCGTCACGTGGTAGAAGTAACTCAGGGTGGCATGTTAGGTTTGCCTGCTGATATGTACCGCAAGTTTGAGCCGGCGGGAGAAGTAGAAGTAATTGACGGGCCTGAAATCGTTGAGCCGCGCATGGTGTGCGGAATCCACGGCGGCAACACCGAATCCTACGACCGCGCCGCGATGGCGAAGGCAACGGACGTGTGGCGGCGCGCGCCGGAATTCGATTCGTATTGCGCGGGAGTTATGCAGTTATGAGTTATTCGATCATTGTGCCGTCCCGCAACATCGCCAACCTGACCGCCTGCGTGCGGCGACTGCGCGAGATGGGCGAGCACGGGCGCGTGATTGTGGTGTGGGACGGAGATCTTGACTCGGTCGGCTGCTACCTTGAGCCGCCGATCTCGTTGATTACGGGCGTTAGTCCATTCGCATTCGCCCGCAACGTCAACATCGGCATCCGCGCGGCCGGCGAAGACGATGTGGTCTTGCTCAACGATGATTGCCTGTTGGAGACGCCGGGCGGCTTAAGCAAAATGGCAGCAGGCGCGGAAGAAAATGATTTTGCGATTGTGTCTGCCCGCATAAAAGGGCCAGCACATCCCGCGCATCAATACCGCGAGAGTAACCAAGTAGAGTTCTTACCGATAAGCTTCGTGCCCTTCGCGTGCGTGCTGATCCGCCGAGAACTCATCAAATACATCGGCTATCTCGATGAGCAGTTCGCGCCTGGAGGTTACGAAGACAATGACTACTGCCGTCGTGCTCAAATGGAACAGCGAGACATCGCCGTATACAACGGCTGCGTCGTCGATCACCAGACGTTACCCCACACGTTCCGGCCGGAGGGCAAGCCTGACACTTACGACTTAGTCGCGAACCGCAAGAGGTATGAAGACAAGTGGAGGGGGAAGTGAAGCTCAATCTCGGTTGCAGTGACGATCTTAAGCCGGGCTACCTTAATGTCGATATTGCGCTCGGAAAAGAGCAAGATCCCGTGCGTTTTCCGTACCAGCAAGCCGACCTGAATCAGTCGTGGCCGTGGGAGGATTCGAGCGTCGATGAGATATTCGCCTGGGACGTAGCGGAACATCTCGATTCACAGATTCACTTTTTCAACGAGGCCCACAGATGTTTGCGCGCTGGCGGACTCCTGGATCTCGCGGTGCCGTGCGTCCACTTGCTCGACGGAAGATGCAACCCAGGGGCGTGGGCTGATCCAACCCACAAACAATTTTTCACACTCGACACCCGATATTACTACGGCGAGCAATGGAACGATCCAGCCAACGAGCGTGGCAGGTTCGGGGAAGCCTATGGGATTACGGCTCTGTTTCGAGGAGATTGGACGCTTCGGGACTATGGCGAAGGAGCAGAACGCCGTTCGAAAATCTTTGCCAAGCTTACGGCGGTGAAGTAGTATGATTGGTATTCGGACCGGCGCGGTGTTGGCTCACCGCAACGGCCCTAACCACAGAACCCCAAGGAGGGCTCGAATGGCTGAAGACAATCATAGCAAGCAATGCGGCGACTGTGGATCTAATCTCGGCGCGCGCGGCGCATGCTTGCCCTGTAGAAGGCGTAGGTACGAGCGGGCTCATCGCGATTCCATAAACAAGAAGCATTCAGAGTGGATAGCGAGCCACCGCGAGCAGCGCAACCGATCGAGGGCACTACGGGCACAAGGTGATCCAAAGGTCTCCGCGCGGGTGAAAAGATGGATTCTCTCGCACCCAGAGAAGCGCGCAGAAGCAAGGAAGTTGCACCGCGCTCGATATCCTGAAAAGTATAAGTGCCGGAATGCATTCAACAACGCATTGAGGAATGGAAAAGTAAGTCGCCCAGGATTTTGCTCAAAGTGCGCCATCGAATGCAAGCCGCACGGCCATCACGAGGATTATACCAAGCCGCTGGAGGTAATCTGGCTGTGCGTGAAGTGTCACTTGGCGCTGTCTAGGAAATACGCATGACGCCGATCTCTCTCACCTACTACACCGGGGACGGCGTGGCACTTACTGGCGTCGAAGCCTCGCTCTACGGTCGCAATGACGTCGTGCGCCAGGCTACCCGCACCGGGATCCGACGATTTGTCAACGAGCACCGCGAGTCGCTGAGCGGCCGGACTCTCGACTACGGAGCTGGCAAGCCGGGGACCTGCGCGATACCTGAGCCGTACCGCACGCTGATTGCGGCGTCGGAATACTTCCCGTGGGAGCCCGGTGACGATGATCCTCAGTCGCATGCTGGGTACGATGCGATCCTTTGCACCCAGACGCTGCAAAACGTGGACGACCCGCAGCAGATGATTTACAACTTCCGCGCGTGGCTCAAGCGCGGCGGCGTGCTCGTAATGACTTACCCGGTCGCGTGGGAAGAAATCGAGACGGAGCGCTGGAGATTTACGAAACACGGAGTCTGGGCGATGCTGCATAACAATTTCCGCATCACGGCGCATGAGTGCCTGGTGCGGGTGGTGCTCGACGGGGCGCTTAATCTGGCGCTGGTGAATGGAGTAGTGGCGGTGAAATCATGACGCCTGACATGGACGAATCGGCGCGCATCCTGACACGCATGCTCCGCGAGCGAAAGCCGTTTTTCTTCGCCCGGATCGGCGACGGAGCGATTGAGTTACTGAGCGGCAAGCCCGGTAAGACTTGCGACGGAGAGGAGTACTCGCCGGAGTTGGCCGATCAGATCTGGGACGTTCTCGACGCGCTGGAAGATTCGCACGCATGGCTCGGTGACTGGCGCACGGCGACTAACGGGAGCCCGCCACGATTAATGGACTCCTGGCTGATTAAAGTTATTCCCACAGAGAAGAGGTTGCTCCATTTCGAGGCGCTGTTGCTCAACCGCGAATCGGATGCGCTTGTCGATTTCTACCGGGCCGTGCGCGAGGACACGCGGCGCAAGATGCACTTGGGCCAAGACACGCCGAGCCGCGAGACTGCCGACTTTCTTTGCGCTCATCACCAGTGGATGACCTGCCCGCGTGGGGGAGTGTACGACGAGCTCGGTGACATCGTGGCGGCTATCGAGTCGGCCGCGCCAGACGTGCTGCTATTCGGCGCCGGGCTCGCTGGCCTAGTCGCCGCGGTCCGCTACTGGGTCAAGCATCCGGACAGCACCTGCATCCACCTCGGCTCCGCGCTCGACCCTCTGTTTTTCGGCAAGACCCGCAACGGGCAGTTATCGCAGTACAAGTGTATGGAGATGTTCAAGGATATGCTATGAGCGCGATCTTGATTCAGCCGCATGACGACGATGCTGTACTTTTCGCGTGCTGGACTCTGCTCCGTCACAAGCCGCTGGTGGTGACCGTCTTCGACAGCTACGTGCAGCCGGGGCGTGGCATCCCTAACACGACTTGGCAAGACCGGGCCAGAGAGACGGATGTAGCCTGCGAAATCCTAGGGGTCAGAAATGCGCGCCTTAATTTCCGTGATGACGATGAGACCGTAAACCCGGTCCAGATATTTGCGCGAGCCATCAATTTACTACCGCGTGCCGTCCAGAAAAGCGACACGATCTACGTGCCTCTGCCAGAGCCCGATGGGCACCCGCAACACAACTTAGTCGGCATAGCTTTCGGGCGAATCCCGAAATACTATCTGACTTACACCACGCGCGGCAAGTCAACAAACGCCACAGAGGTGCCCTTCGAGCCGGAATGGGTCGCGCTGAAACTAAGGGCGCTTGCGGAATTCAAGAGCCAGTTCCAGCCGGCGACGGGATGTGTCGAGCATTTCTTGCGCGGATTGAGGGAGTACATGCTATGAAAGTTAGCGCCGTCATCGTCTCGCGCATCGATCACCCCATCGGCGAAGTGATCGACAGCATCGCGCCACACGTCGAAGAGATCATCGTAGTACGTGGCCACGATGGCGTGTGGGAACGCTGGGAAGCGATCGCCCGCGCCAAGTGCGACGTAGTGTACATGCAGGACGACGACGCCATAGTTGATGTGCCTGCCGTGCTGGCGGCGTACGAGCCGGGCAAGGTAACGTGCAACATGCCCGAGGACCATCGCCGCGACTATCCCGACGGAATCGCCCTGGTAGGCTGGGGCTGCGTGTTTGGTCAGCGCATGCCGATATCTCCTTTCGAGAGATACCAGACATGGGCCGCGCGCTCTATGCCCGCTGCCGACGGAGACGCCGTGTTTCTTCGAGAGACAGATCGAATAGTAACCAGCTTGTCGCCGCTGAAGCTGATCGACGTGCCGATACGCCACCTGCCGCATGCGCACGGAGAAGACAGAATGGGAAGGGAGCAAAGACATGGTGACGACCTCAGAGAAATCCGCCGCCGCATCTACGCAATCCGCGCCGCGAAGTAAGTGCGATATCGTCTATTTGGCCAAGGGGCGGCCGGAGTTCACCGCGGCGAGCCTTGAGGCGCTTGGCAGTAACACCAACTGGGCGCTGGTTGATAAGTTGCACATATACACCGATGGTGGATCAGTGCCCCAAATCAGCGCCATTCCTGCAAGCGTTCACGATACATTTAATTGGGCGGATCACGGTGGCCCGGTAGCAATTATGAACGCCTATCTGGAGAAGAAACCCGCTCCACTCTGGGCGAAGATCGATAACGACGTGATCGTGCCGCCCGGCTGGCTCGACGCTTGCCTCGACGTGATGGACGCGCACCCAGAGCTCGACCTGCTCGGCATCGAGCCTCCGGAGAGCCGTACACCAGCGCCGTGGATGAGATCGCGGGTTCCGGCGCCGGAGAATAATCCAGCGCTAAAAAAACACGCATTCAGCGGCATCAATCCTGCGTGTCCCGGCATGTGCTACGCCGCGTGCGATTCCATCGGCGGAATCGGCATGTTCCGCACGCGGGCATGGCAGGGGCGCGCTCCGATGCGACCGCACAGCACGTACGGCGGGTTCACGGATTGGCAGGAGAACTACACGGCGAGAGTCGGAGGAACACGGGCGCGCCTACATATCGGCTGGATCGTTCCGCCCCTCAAACTCTTCCTGCTCGACCGCATGCCGATGGAGCCCTGGACCAGCCTGAGCAAGCGGTACATCTCGGAGAATCAGCAGCGGGAGTGGACGAACTACAGCGCGGCTGAGGCCGAATCGCTGGCGGGATGGTGGCTGAAATGAACACGGGTGCACTGCACATGCAGCGCAGGTGACGTGACGCTTCTATATGGGTACTAGGTCGTTCGTTATCATCCCCGGCGACTGCCTGACCGCTATGCGTTCAATGCCGGATGAATCCGTGAACTGTTGCGTTACTTCTCCACCATATTGGGGACTCCGTGATTACGGGGCCGATGGTCAGATTGGCATGGAGCAAACGCCAGAAGAATACGTCCAGCACATCACCGAAGTGTTTAGGGAAGTGCGCCGGGTGATCAGGGAAGACGGGACTCTCTGGCTGAATCTCGGAGACTCGTATGCCAATGACAACAATCGCAAGCGGGTGGGGCGAGAGAAAAGAGTCTCCGGGTTGAAGCCCAAAGACCTTGTTGGCATCCCTTGGCGGGTTGCGTTCGCTTTACAGGCAGACGGCTGGTATCTCCGCTCCGACATCATCTGGCACAAATTGAATCCGATGCCAGAGAGCGTCACGGATCGCCCCACGAAGGGCCACGAGTACGTGTTCCTGATGGCGAAGTCAGGACGGTATTACTATGATGCGGCGGCGATTGCGGAGCCGTGTGGCGGCTTTAATGGCTCTACTTTCACCACCGGGAAGACAGCGGAGGCAAGGCAAGGGCTGGCGGCGATAGGGCAAGGCGAACGCACGGAGCCTACGGAGCGCAACAAGCGCACGGTCTGGAGTATTGCAACCCACCCATTCCCTGAAGCGCATTTCGCTGTGTATCCACCATCGCTGATTGAACCCTGCATTCTTGCTGGTTCACCGAAGGGGGGGGTGGTGTTAGATCCATTCGCCGGGAGCGGCACTACTGGCATGGTTGCTCTGAGGCACGGACGGAGTTTCATTGGGGTGGAACTGAACCCCACGTATTGCGAGATGGCACGTAGGCGCATCACGGAAGATGCCCCACTTCTCAACGAAGAAGAGCTGCGGATTTCACTGTGCTAGAGCACATGGCGCGCCAAATATAACGCCTACATGCGCGACCGCCGAAAGCTGGTGGTAAACTCAGCCACATGAAGCAACGCCTGACCCGCTGGTTCGCCGCCGCCATCCGCCGACTCAATCCACGCAATCCCGTACCCGCGCTCGTCGCCGAGAACCGCGCGCTATCGCAGGCGCTCGGCGACCGGCAGCACCGCGAAGCCCTGGCGCGCGATGAGTCCCGGCGATTCCTCGCGGAGATTGCCGAGGCGCAGAGCATGTGCGGCTCCGGCCCGTGGCTGCCCGGCAACCTCGGCGGCGGCGACGCTCCGACGATGCGCCTGCCTGTTCGCCTGGCGGAATCGCTCGGTCTGAAAGAGGCTGGACCCGTCGGCGACATCTCACCCCTCGGCGCGTACGGCATGTACGAATTGCTGCTGCAAAACGTCAACTGGCAGCGGGAAATTAACTACTCGTGGCTGGAGTTCTCGCGGTGGGGAATCCAGCAGATAATCCTCATTTGCCGGCTGTACTACCTGAAGAATCCCATCTGCCGGCGCCTGATCGACGTGCGCGCACAATACGTGTTCGCGCGCGGCTTCGACATCACCACGAACGATGAAGGCGCCAACGATGAGATCAAGGATTTCATCAAGCGCAACGGAAAGGTGTTGGGCCACGTCGCGCTGACGGCACAGCAGCGCGGCAAGGATCATGACGGCAATATCTTCTGGGTGTTTTTCACCGACGCCGGAACCGGCAAGATCGACTTGCGCACCATCGACGCCACCGAAATCCAGGATATCTGGACGGACCCGGAAGACTCCGACGTGCCGCAATACTACCAGCGCCAGTGGACGCAGCGCGCGCATGATCCGGCGACCGGCTCGCAGGCCACGGTGACGCGCTTCGCCTGGTATCCGGCGATCGGATTCACGAAGCCGCCGAACGCGCCCGACACGATCAAAGGCCAGCCTGTAATGTGGGACACGCCAGTCTATCACCGCAAGATTGGCGCCGTCGGTAAGTGGCTGTTCGGCTGCCCGCCGCTCTATCCCGCGGTGGACTGGGCCAAGGAGTCGCGGCGATTCCTCGAGGCGTGCGCCAGCGTGCGGCAGAGCCTCAGCCAGTTCGCCCTCGACGTGAGCACGAAGGGTGGCCAGCAGGCAATCGAGGGCTGGAAGAATCAGCTACAGACGACCGTGGGCCCGGGCAACCAGGCATGGGACACGAATCCGCCGGCAGTCGCAGGCGCGGCCATCGTGCACGGGCCTGGCTCGACTGTTGAGGCTTTCAAAGTTCAAGGCTCGACGTTCTCGCCGGAGGATGTGCGCCGATATCTGCTTTTCTGCTGCATGGTTTTCGGCATGCCAGAGACCTTCCTCGGCGACGTGTCAACCGGCAATCTGGCGACGGCCACCAGCTTGGATCGGCCCACGGAAACAGTGTTTCTCTCAATCCAGGAAGAGTGGATCGAAGATCTCACCGTTATCGTGGCTTTCATGCTCACGAAATCACTCAAGGCACCGGGCGGCAAGCTCCGCGAGTCGTGCGCCGAGCCGAGCGCGGTCAATGTCGTCGCGGCGCCGCGATCAATCTGCACCAAGCCCGGGGGCGCGCGCTACTGGGGATTCCGTGAGGCGAAGAAAGCGCCAGCGACCGACATCGAGATTCGCGTTGACTTCCCGGCGATTCGCGAAGGCGATGTGCCGGCGCTCGTAAAGGCTGGCGTCGAATCCATGACCCTCGACAACAAAGGCGGCCAGATCGTCGGGACTGACGAAAAGGCCGGTGTCCTGTGGCTCATGAATATGATCGGCATCGAGAACGCCGAGGAGCTCGTCGAGGAGATGTACCCATCGAGCGGCAAGGACAAGTACGATCCCGACCGCACAAAGCAGGAACTTCCGGCGCCGATCCAGAAATTGCAAGACCAACCCGGCGCGCAGCCAGCGCCAGCGGCAGTGTCCGCGACAGTGCAGAGTCAGACCGCTCCGACGCAAGCCAACACGCCCGCGCCGAGCGTCAAAGAGGCAATTGGCCCGGCATTCCAGCGGCTCGCCGAGGCGATCGGAAAGGTGCTCTCAAATGGAAACGGACACTAACAGACGAGGCTTCGTAGCGATGGCGGTCGGCGCCTGGAGAGCGGCGGAAGACTGCAAGCTACTGGTCTGGAAAGCGATGCATCGAGCTGGAGACCTGGCGCGATGAACTGGATCGAAGTCCAATCATCGAACGTCGCGGCAGTCGCGTACGAGCCGGACATCGCCACGCTGGCCGTGCGCTACAAAAATGGCTCGGTGTACGTGCGTCCGAATGTCACCGCGACGCAGTACGGCGCGCTGATGACGGCTCCGAGTAAGGGCAAGTTTCTGGCTGCGATGAGCGGCCAGGCAATCCGAATAGAAAGGGGGACTGCGGAAGATAGTCAGAGCAAAGAGCGGGCCGCTCCACTGGCCGTGGAGAATACCGGACCGCTTAACGTGATCGACGAGGACGCGGACAACTGCTGCCGGAAAGGGATCGCGGCATTCTGGCGCAACGATACGCGATTCACTGAGCCGTGGGTGTGCGGCGATTGCGGAGAGCGATTCGAGCCGACGATGCTCGACGGCCCCGTGCGACTGTGGCGGATCGTGACGACCTTCGCAGTGGTGCGCGGCCAGCGATGAGCCTGCTCGACATCGTCGAGGCTGCGAACGACCTGGCCGCGCTGCTGGAGCGCGCAGCACGCCGTGGGCTGAAGCATCCGAAGCACGCGCAGCACGTCGCGCCAGCCCGCAAGCGCATCAAGGACGTGATGGCGCACTACTTCCGGCGCCAGGAAAAGGCCGTGCTCGCGGCAGTCAAGCCGCACATCGAGCGGCAGTTGATGCTGCACCCGCCGCCGATCAGAGAGGCGCTAGCAGGGCACCCGGTGGATTACGACGTGCTCAAGGCATCTGTCCTGTCTTCGATGTGGGAGCACCCGCTGATAGAGGCGGTCACGCCGAGCGCCCGCACGTTCGCCAACGCGCTCCTACCGAGCACGCTCCGGCCGCTGACCTTCGCCGCGTCCACCGCAGAGACCGGCGAGTACAACGAGGCCATCAGCGACCTCATTGCAGCCGCGGCGAAGTCCCTGGGCAGCGTGGCAAGCGAGGACGCGGCCAGCGCATACTTGCGCGAGCACAGCCTGAGCAAGCTGACTGGCGGGCTGGCAGACACCAGCATCGAGCGATTGCAGGATGCGTTGGCCACGGCATGGGACCAGGGCGGAAGTTATGAGCAGATGGTCTCGGCGATCACTGAGACGTTCGACGACTTCAGCGAGACTAGAGCGGGCTTGATTGCGGCGACCGAGAGTTCTGACGCATACAACGCCAGCCGCGCCGAGACGGCCGCCGCGCTCGGCTACGATGAGAAAGCCTGGGAGACTGAGAGCGGCGACCCGTGCCCAACGTGCGAGGCCAACGAGGCGCAAGGATTCATTGATATCGACGAGGACTTCGACTCCGGCGATGATGCGCCCACTGCACACCCAAATTGCCTATGTGTCGTCAACTTCCGCAAGTCGAGCGGCGACGAAGACGAAGAGTAGCTAGTGCAATCCAAGCGCGCGCTTCAATTCGCAATCGACCGCCCGTAAGGCAGCTTCCGTCAAGATGGCCAAGATACCCTTCCCGCTGGCGTCCTATATCGCGCGGGCGTTTCAAACCTGTAGCGCCTCTCTGAACGCGTCCAGCACCTGCTGCCGGCCGATGTCGAGAGCGCCGCGCATGTAGCCGAAGCCCGCGAACCCCTTGCCCTCTGAATAGGCGTATGGACCCGCCCACTCGCCTTCCGCGCCGCGCTGGCGTATGCCGAACTCGACAAATCCAGAATAATACGCGCTGTACGTGATGTAACCGGTCACGCGCGTACCGACCCATTCGACGGAGGTTGATCCGGAATCCTTCAGCCTGCCAGTTTTTACCGGCACGCGCTCCTGTGAGATAGCGAGCACGGCATCCGCGCCGGCCTGGGCGCCGGCAGTCAGCCGCGGCACCAGCAACTGCTCGACGCGGGCGAAGTTGCCGGCCTTAAATGTCGCTTTCGCGCGGAGATTCACGCCTCAGAGTAGCACGCGAATCGTGGGCCAGCACACATAGACCGCGAGGCAGAACACGCCCCAGCAGAACGCGGCGTTACCGTACCACACCTGCGGTCCGCGCCACCACCAGGACTGGCCGAGGGCCGCGATGAACAGCAATAGCACCGTCAGGACAGCGAGGAATGCCATGGCTATGCCTTCGGCGGCGCCAGCCGGTTATCGTGCGCCTGGGCCTTCAGTCGGTATGCGGTCTGCTCTTTGGTCTCGCCGGGGCGCGCACTCGTGTCGGCAAGCTGGGCTTCGAGTTCCGCGGCGTTCAGCGGCCTGCCGATCTCGGTGTCAATCATGTCCAGCAGAGCGGCAGAATCTGCGCCAGCGGAGTTGACCAGGTGCGGGTCGATTGCTTTGCTCTTGGTCGTGTTCAGGGCGGTTTGAATCTTGGAGTTAACGCTCTCGGCTTTGGCGCGGAGAGCGGTTAGAAAATCGTTTGTCATGCACGGGGATATGCACGCTGGCTACCAGATCCCCTGGGAGGGAGCCGGAGATTCATGCCAACCGGCTCCATCTCGCGATTCCAGGGGGATGGATCACCATGAGGCTATTTTGCCACACTCAGTTTGCCGACTCGCGTGAAATGCCGTACAATCGCGGCTATATGAAACTGATCGTCTACGATGACTACCAGGGAACCGGCGTCAAGGTCCAGCTTGTCAGCGTGCTCAAGATTGGCGGCGTGGCCGTGACGCCGCGGGTCAACTGGCGCTCGAAGTGGTGGCAAGCGGTGATGCTCACGAGTTCGGGCGTGTCGCGGATCGGCGACCAGAACGTCTCGGCGACAAACGGCGTCCCGATCGGGACCGTGAACAATGGCCAGTTCGCGCCGCCGATCGCGTTCGCGACGGATGCGTACGCCATCGACCAGATTTACGTGCTGATAAACTCCGGCGACGTGATGAGCTTCGCGAGGTGTGAGTGATGCGGCGGATTCTGATCTTGCTGGCGTTCGCGGTCGCGGCTCTTGCGCAGCCGGTTCCGTCCACGCCCTGCTATCGCTCCGGCTCCGCGACCAGCGGCCAGGTGCTAACTTCGACCGGCGGGAATAACTGTCAATTCGAAAACGCGGCCACCGGCGGTACGGGAAACGCCGCAGACCCAGAGACCTACACGCCGGGCGCGTCGGTGACTCTGACGTGCGCCAGCGCATCGGCCAACACGGTCACCACGTTTACGCCGTCGGCCGCGCTCGCGGCGAACATGGCGGTCACGTTCGCAAGCTGCACGCCGGGGCAGCTCGTTGTGCTCAAGGTCACTCAGGCGGCAAGCGGAGGCCCTTACACAGTCAGCGGGCTTCCGACCGGCGCGCCCCAAATCAGCACTTACCCGAGCGCTGGCACGGTCTACCAAATGACGGCGGTGACGTCGAGCACGATGGCCTTTGTTGGCGTCGCGACGAATGCCGGGTCCACTTCCTTGGGCTCCGGGGCAAACGGAATCTCGAAGACAGTGACGGCCGGCACGTCGGGCGTGACGGTGAATCTTTTGGCGTCCTCAGACGCCAGCAATCCGACGGCATACAACACCTCTGGCATCGGAGGGTGCGGGTCGGGAGTTGCGGCATACTCTGCCACCTCGGGAAACACGTTTGAGCTTTACACGGTGCCGGGAACCACACTCACGATGGTGGCCGATGGGACAATAACAGCTGGCCATTTGGTAACAGGCGGCGCGAATACCGGGGGCCGGGTAGCAGATACCGGACAGACGGCGCGGACCTCGGTCCCAATCGGCACGTGCCTGGTGGGCCGGGCGCTGCAATCGCAAACAGTCGGGAATACTCTTCTTGTAGCGTATGACGGGGCGAGCGCGGCGGGAGAACTGGCGGCATCTGCAACGGCCTCCGTGACAGTCAACGGGGCAACGTGCACCCTAGGATCGAGTTGTAACGGGAACTGGGTTTCAGGGTCCGTCACTTCGGGACATCTAGCAGCATTCACCGGGACGGGCGGCGAACTGATCGACAATGGGGCGCTTGCCGCCAATCAAATACTCTTCGGAGCATCCTCAGGGGGAGGGATGAGTCAGTCGGCTGGCTTAGCTTGGAACGGCTCGACCCTGACGGTTAACGGAAACTTTCTAATTCCTTCATCTCCCATTTTTAGCCCAACTACTACAAATCAAAATCTAAACTTATCGCTTGAGCCTTCAGGCACTAACACGCAGACTGGATTCACGCTGTACAATAACGCCTCAGCGGGTTCCGCGCAGTATGCTCAATTTGTGTTGGTCGGTCCAGGATCTGCCGCAGCGTTTCGAATTTCCACCGGGGCCAACACAGGATCAGCCGGGCCTATTGTGTTTCAGCCCGGCGGGACAACTTGGATGGAGTTGTACTTAAGCGGCGGCCTCTATCTCGGGTCCTCGCCATCCGATCCAGGGGCTGGGA
>Ga0187847_10002748_pt1 | contig 13943 bp, 9 predicted proteins | sample June2016WEW_4_10_FD_132458 | JGI IMG/M metagenome (GOLD analysis project Ga0187847, IMG submission 132458) | Peatland microbial communities from SPRUCE experiment site at the Marcell Experimental Forest, Minnesota, USA - June2016WEW_4_10 | ecosystem: Environmental > Terrestrial > Soil > Wetlands...
CATTTGGGCCGTATGGCCCGGACATACGCAGCCAGAGATTGTTTTCTCCACACACATGGACACAGTCCCGCCGTTTATCCCTTCGTCTGAGGATGAAACGCGTCTGTATGGTCGCGGGTCTTGCGATGCCAAGGGCATTATTGCGGCGCAAACCGCCGCGTCGGTCCGATTGCATGAGCAGGGCATCCATTGCGGACTTTTGTTCGTGGTGGGAGAAGAACGCGACAGTCTGGGCGCACACGTGGCCAACGAACAGCCGCAAGGCGCAAAGTTCCTGATCAACGGCGAACCAACGGAAAACCGTCTCGCGTTGGCCTCGAAAGGCACGCTGCGGGCCGAAATTACGGCACGAGGAAAGATGGCGCACTCCGCTTATCCCGAACTGGGCGATTCCGCGATCGAGAAGCTGCTTCCCGCGCTTACGCGACTGCGCGCCATGCCGCTGCCGAGCGATCCCGAAGTTGGGCCTTGCACACTAAATATCGGATTGATTCAGGGCGGCCGCGCCCCCAACGTGATTGCCGATTACGCGCACGCGGATTTGCTTTATCGTCTCGTCGGGCCATCCGAGGAGTTGCGGCGGCAGATAGTGACCGCGGCGGGGAAAGACGTGGAAGTCGAGTTTCCGCTGGAACTGAGGTTTCTACGCTTCCGCAAAGTCGATGGACTACCCACCATGGTGGCATCTTTTACCACGGACATCCCTAAGCTCACGCAGTGGGGAGAACCACTACTGATCGGGCCGGGCTCAATTCATGTGGCGCACACCGATGGCGAATTTATTCCCAAGTTGGAGTTGCACGAAGCGGTGGATTTGTATTGCCAGATTGCGAAGCAGCTGACGGCATAGGTACAAAGAAATACCCCACCCTCTCGTCGAACGCGAGATGGATGGGGGCTGGCTCGGGCTTGTACCGAATGGATCCTTACAAGTTGATGCTGAGCGCGATGTTGACGCCGGGATACATCGGATTGCACAAGTAATAGACGCCGTCAATATCCACCACATAAACGCTTTGCGTGTAGAGCCAGTTGCTCGGCCATGCGCCTACAAATCCAAACGAGTAGCCACCGTATTGGAAGCGGCGATTGCCGTAGTCACCCTGGCTTACACGAAATGTGTGTTCCCGTCCGAAATTGGCTTGATAACGGTCGTCGGGAATGCGGCCACCACCGTTTCCGCCAGGTCGCTGCTCCTGCGTGTGTTGCTGCGCACTCTTCTGTTCCTGAACATTGTTCTTGTCCTGCTGCTGGGCGTTTTTCTCTTGCTGTTTTGTGTTTTTATCTTCTTGTTGCGCGTTCTGTTCCTCTTGCTTTGTGTTCTTGTCCTGCTGTGCGCTTTTCTCTTCCGGTTTAGTGGATTTATCCTGCTCCGCTTGTTTCTCTTCAGGCTTAGCGGATTTGTCCTGCTCCGCTTTCTTCTCTTCCGGCTGGGCCTGTTTGTCTTCTTGCTGGTCGTGCTGCTCCTGCGCATACGCAGGCGCGGCGGCCACCAGGATCGACGACAAAAGTGCGGTACTGATCATTACTAACAGTTTCATGTGTTGCCTCCGTGTTTCTAACGTTTGCGGACTCGAACTTTACTGCGAGCGTCTTTACTGCAAACTTCCTGTAGTGACCGGGGTCGGGTTGCCGATGGCGTCACCGGACACCAGCAGTTCCACTCTGCGGTTCTGTTGCCTTCCTGCCGAGCTATCGTTTGAGGCCACGGGCAGAGTATTGCCGAAGCCCTTCGCGCTAACGGAATTCGTAGTGACGCCCTGCTGGACCAGATAGTCGCGAACCGAACCGGCGCGATTCTCCGAAAGCGTTTGATTCATTGCATCGCCACCGATGTTGTCGGTGTAGCCGCCGACTTCAATGTTGAGTCCAGGGTAGGCGAGCAGAATACCGGCAACCTTCGCCAACTTCTCGCGCGCACCCGATGTCAACGAATACTTGCCGGTGTCAAACAGCACATCGGACATGCTGACAATAAGGCCTCGCGCTGTATCACGAGTTTGGAGAATGGAGTTCAACTGCTCTGACAGGCGTGCACGCATCGCAGCCTTATCGGTTTGCGCTTCCTGTGCCGCTAAACGCGACTGATCGGCATCGGCTTGCGCTGCGCTGACGGCTGCTGCTGATGCAACCTGATTTGCGGCCATGTCGGACTGCGCCTTTGCGGCGTCAGACTGTGCCTGGTCTTTTTGACGGTTCGCCTCATTAGCCTGGGCTTGGGATTGCGCCTGGGCATCGGCGGAATCCTGGCGTTCGTTGGCCAAGCGCATATCGTCCATCTTCTTGACGGCGATGGCTCGAGCGTCTTCGGCGGTCTGGACTGCGTCACGAGAAACCGCAATCAAGGACTTTTCCGGGATGTTCTTTCTCGTGGCGTCTTCGTCAGCATTGTTCATCAGGCGGACCGCATGTTGGTAGCTGTCGCTGGCGTACTCTTCGGCACCCTCAGACTTGGCGATGCGCACCGCGTTGCGCGCTTCAAAGAATTCCAGCGGCAACTTGGCATTCAGAACAACGGGGTCGAACTTGTATCCGGTCGGGAGATAACCGCCGCGCTCCATAAGTTCATATTTGGCGTTAACTGTCTCGATGGATCCTCTGGTGTCCGTACGAATCACGTTTTCCAGCACCACGACATTGCTGGGCTCATGCACCGCATAATATGGCTCCGCGGTCACAATCAACGCGAAAGCCTGGAGATCGGTGGTCACCTTCAGATTACTGCGGTCATTGCTGCCGACCAGGACTTCGCCCAGGTTCACGGCCCGCCCCTCGGGCGAAATGGCCCACAGGACGTAGGTCAGGTATTCGTTGCCGAAACTTTTGGGGCTCTGCAGGTTGCCGAATTCCGCTTCAATATCCATGGCTCCGCGCTTGCTATTCACTTTGGCGAAGCCATTCGCGGAAGGCATCAGGTCCGTGCCGGCGAAATTCACTTTCGTGGCTCCGCTGTGATGCCTATAGTTAACCGCTTGTATGGTGCGGCTGGTTACTATCACCCGAAAGACCGGGGTTTGGGGCATGGCCTCGACGGTTGGGGTCGTTTGCGGGTTCGTCTGGGCAATCGCGCTCAAGCTCAGCGCGATTGCAGTGGTCAACAGTACATGGATCTTCACAGGATCTCCTTGGGGCAGCTATTGCCCGGAATGCGGTTACGTTGTCTTCGACTTGCCTTTCTTATTTCTTGTCTTCTCTGGCTTCGGCGACGCGTGCCTGCTGGCCAGCCTCGGAGACTGCATGCATAAAAGCTTCCGCGCTTTTCGGCGTGGACACCTTACCGGAGAGGATGGTACGAAATGCCTTGTCCTTGCCGTAAATGGCGCGTGTGGAATCGTTATCTTCTTGGATGACTGCGCCTTCCAGCGTCAACCCGGCGAATACGCCCTTCGAACGCGAGTAGGTCAGCATTTCAGTATTCATCTTCCAGTCGGTACCGGCTGAGGCATGACGGCCCACAGGACCCGCGGCAACCGATCCTTCTCCAGTTAGTTCGAATTTGCTGGAAAGAAGGTGTTGGAAGCCTTGATCGTTCATGACCAGCATGACGAGATCTACACCCTCTACTCCGATTTGCAATCCCCAGCTTCCGCCACCCACGGATACGAATGCGGGAGCGCTCCAACCGTTCGCAGTGCGGCAGGAAGCAACGCCGCGCCCATGTTTGCCGCCAACGATGAATCCACCTTTAATAAGGTCCGGAACAACCATGATGCATTTCGCGTTGCTCAACACTTCTTCCGGAATGCCTTTGTCCGGCGTAGACATGATGGCTTGTAGAACATCCACAGATTTTTGCAGGCGATCGACGGAATCCTGACGGGCCGAACCTGCCCAGGCGAAGGTGCCAGCTGCGACGGTAAAGCTCATCAACAAGAGTGAAGTGATTTTTTTCATGAATGGTTCCCTTTCAGTTTGCGGAACTAAGGAGGAGAGAACTTCAGATGGGCTGACTTAGCTCAGAGGACCTGAAAGAGAGAAGGAATTCGTCTCACTTGTTATCTTCGCGCAGGTCACCCACAATAGATGGTCTTTATTGCTCACAATATTTGTTGCCGCCGCCGTAAGCTGATTTAAGAGACTCTGCCTGTGTCGTTTTTCCTTAAAAAGAAAAAGGTTCAGGCCTTAGCTCCGAGGAATAGGCACAGTGAATCCATTCCCTGTCCGGGTACGCGCACTCTTTGCATTGATCGCTGACGCAGTGAGGAAGCTATTTGGCAAAATACCGCCCGGCGGGAATTCCGGCGCGCAAAGAATGTGTCCGTTCTGCGGCTTGATAACTTCCCGCCAGAAAACATGTTGCTTGGAGTGCGGCAGGTCACTTCGAGCGGCATAAAAATGTGTCACGCCTTCTGAGCAATTCTGCTCAGATATTTTCTTGCTGAACTGCGATTCTGATCTTGCGAGGAAAACAATATGCTCTGGACGATTATGGTTGTGCTTTTAATTCTTTGGCTCTTGGGATTCAGCCTGCACGTCGGCGGAGCCCTGATTCACCTGTTGCTGGTGGTGGCCCTTGTGGTTCTCGTCATCAACCTGCTAGGCGGGCGTAGATCGGCGGTCTAATCTTAGATTCTCAGTCCCGCAGCACTATATTGAGCAGCGAGCTGCCGCACGCGCACGCCGCCTTCAGTGCCGCCATGTTATTGGATGAAACCCCATCTTCCCTCTTCGTGGCCCATCCTTGAAAGGCTGACGCGAGACCGGGAGGTTCCACCATTTCAGCCAGAGTTTCCCGGCTGCTTTTTGGGACCTCCGGTCTCGGTCACTCATTCCTTCCAGAATTGAACACACAAAAGAAGATTCGTGCCGGATGTTTTTCGCTGGAATCGAAAAACGATCGCATTCCTAAGGCGGAGCTGCGCGCAGCAGCTGGTCTTTATTGCAAGATTGCCCTCGAGTCTTGCATAGTTGACCTTCAGGAGTGGGCCTTTCGTTCATTATCAGAATGCAATGAAGTGGAGTTCCTACATCGCGCAGTGGATGACGCTGATTTTCGGGGTGACTTCCCCGAAACCAGAAGACGAAACGCGCTATGCCTGGACGGTCATCGGCCTCTTTGCGACATTAGTCATTGCTCTCATTCTGCTGCTTATAATTCTCGTTCCCATGACGCTGGGCGGAAAATAACGCCTTGGGTCAATTCCGGTGCTAGGTCATTTCCACTCGTATGGGAATTTCGTTCTTAATGGGCATCGTCAGCAGGCTCGTTCGGTTTGGGCGGCAGCATATAAACTTAAGTGCATGACCACTACTACGGCAAACTCCCTCGCCAAAGCCTCGTCCGCGTATCTGCGTTCGGCCATGCACCAACCCATTCATTGGCACGAGTGGGGCGAGGAGGCATTTGCGCTGGCGCAACGCGAGAACAGGCCGATTTTGCTGGATATTGGCGCAGTGTGGTGCCACTGGTGCCATGTCATGGACCGCGAATCTTATGATAGCCCCGAAGTCGCGCAGCTCATCAATGAGCGCTTTGTGGCGATTAAAGTGGACCGCGATGAACGGCCGGATATTGACAGCCGTTATCAAGTGGCGGTGAGTTCAATCAGCGGGCAAGGCGGCTGGCCCTTGACGGCGTTTCTCACCCCCGACGGCAAGCCGTTTTATGGCGGAACCTACTTCCCTCCCGTGGATGGCTATGGACGGCCGAGTTTCCGGCGTGTGCTGACGTCAATTTCCGACGCTTATCACAATAAGAACGCTGACGTGATGGAACAAGCCCAGATGGTGGAAACAGCCATTGCCCAGGCGGAATCCTTCGATGGCCGGAGCGGAACGTTTTCGCCAGAGGTGATTGACGCAATTGTCGAATCAGCATTGCGGTCGTTCGACGAGCGCTATGGCGGCTTCGGCCAGGCGCCAAAATTCCCTCATCCCGGCGCGCTCGATCTATTAATGGACAATTACGCACGCACAGGAAACGACAAACTACGCGAGGTTTTCGTGGAGTCGCTCGAAAAAATGGCGCGCGGCGGAGTGTATGACCAACTCGCCGGAGGTTTCCACCGCTATTCGGTGGACGAGCGCTGGATGGTGCCACATTTCGAAAAGATGAGCTACGACAACTCCGAACTGTTGAAGAATTATGTCCACGCCTATCAGGTCACGGGCAACGATTTTTTTGCGGGCGTGGCGCGCGACATCATCCGCTGGATGGATGAATGGTTGAGCGATCGGGAGCGCGGTGGGTTCTATGCCTCGCAGGACGCAGACTATTCCATGGACGACGACGGCGATTACTTTACCTGGACATTGGACGAAGCGCGGTCGGTGTTGACGGAGGAAGAAGCTGAGGTGGCTTGTATTCACTACGACATCAACGAAGCCGGCGAGATGCACCACAATCCGGCCAAGAATGTCTTATATATTCGCGCTTGGGTGGAAGAAATTGCCGTCCGGCTGAAACTTACGAATGAGCGGGTCGTGGAGCTGCTCGCTTCGGCCAAAGCGAAAATGTACGCGTCACGCTTGCAGCGTCCTACGCCCTACGTGGACAAAACGATTTATACGGGATGGAACGCGCTATGCATCTCGGCTTATCTGGAAGCAGCCAAAGTGCTCGGCTTGGACCAGGCAAAATCGTTCGCTCTGCGTTCTCTGGATCGGATTCTGACGCAGGTCTGGGATGAAAAAGGATTGCGCCACGTCGTGGCCTATTCCGATCCGGAAGCACAGGCGCGGGACGTGACGGGAGTGCTCGATGACTATGCGTTCACCGCGAACGCATGTCTTGATGCATATGAAGCGACGGCAGATTTGCGCTATTTCACCATCGGCCGTGAACTTGGCGATGCCTTGGTGAAGCAATTCTTTGATCCGGCGGGCGGGGGATTTTTCGACACTGAGTTCAACGCGGAGAATGAGAGCTCACTGGGCGTGCTGGGCACACGGCGCAAGCCGTTCCAGGATTCACCTACCCCAGCAGGAAATTCGTTGGCCGCTCTCGTATTGCTCCGGTTGCACAGTTACACGAATGAAGCCAGCTATCGCGACAAGGCCGGGCAAACCCTCGATGTGATCGCCGGAATGGCGGCACAGTTTGGAATTTTTGCCGCCACTTATGGAATCGCCGCGGTTCACCTGGCATATCCGCACACGCAAATCGTGATCATTGGCGAAGGCGATTCCGCGCAAGCGCTGCGCAACGCCGCTCTCAGCCGTTTCGCGCTGAATCAGTCAGTGTTGGCGTTGGGTTCCATCACAGCAGAGCAATTGCCGCCCGCATTGCAGGAAACTCTTCCGGGGGTTCCGGGAATCCTTGATGGCAAAGCAAAGGCGGTGGTATGCACGAACTTCAGCTGTTATCCGCCGGTCAGCGACGCGATGGAACTGCGCAAAATCCTGAGTGGGGCAAACTAACTTCCGCGCCAACCCGTTCGGACGAATCCGTTCGAGCAATGATTTGAACCCTAATCTTTCTACAAAAAAATAGGGCCGGCAGTCTTTTTCAGATCTGCCAGCCTCAAGGTCTCTAGCCGTTTAGGGCGGCTAAATAGATTCAGTACCCCAAAGTGCTAAATCTATTTGGGAGGATGAACCGGAATCGGTCCACCATCTTCAAACGTTACCACTGTGGAGCTTACTGCTATGGGAGGATGAACCGGAATCGGTCCCCCATCCTCAAACATAACCACGGTGGAACTGCTTATTGTCCTCGGAGGATGAACCGGAATCGGTCCACCATCTTCGGCGATTACAGGAGCAGCCAAAAAGGCTACGCCTACCATCAGGATTAACATCCTGACCGCACGTTTCATTGGTATTTCTCCTACCATGCGGATCCCCTGGGAGCGGGAATCCTAAGTGGGCGGAATTATACATGGCGGAGCAAGTTTTTCTACAGGAAAAACTTTAGACGGCAGTGGAGGCGTCAACAGTGACCACGGGCTAGCGGGTTAAACAACGACAAAATACATCCTTAAATCAATTCAATACACTGCTATATCTGATGTTTTACATGAAGTTTTTGAGATATGGGCTGTGAGCGCGGAATGGCTGGGCAAAGTGGTTAGCCTGAGGATTTTGCGCTGTCGGCGAGATGGTGCATGACGGGCTGCGGGGATTTCGGAAGAATCGCGGGCGCGGCATCGGCCTCGGGTGCGGCGGAGACATCTCCGTGATTGCGCGAGAACGCGCGCTCGACCATTCCTTCGAACATCGGAATCAAGGAATCGGCGGTGGCCGGGTGCTGAATGTCGTTGAGGCTCTGGTCCCACCGCTGTGGCATCAGCATCTGTGAAACCATCTCGCGGGCCGGCGCCTTCTGGATGCAGTAGCCGAACCATACGATGATGGCCAGGTTGTAAGCGCTCATATTGATGAGCGAGATGGTAGCTTCGCTCAGGCGCCCTGACATGAACAATGCCACCAGCGACAGTTCGATAAAGGCATAGCCTCCGAAGCCCAGCATGATGCCGAACGTCTGTTGCTTGCGTGAAACTCCAACGTACTTGGCAAAAATCAAAAGAAACAGAATAAGCCCGCATTGAATGACACGAACACAACGCTCAAGCGTAAGCACTGCCTCCACAATTGGGCTTTGCGAAGCCGGACTCGCAGCGGAAACCACCGCAGCCACGAGCAACATCACGAACCCAGCCCAGGCAAAGATCATGGAGCCAAGATCGCGAAGAGCGTGAAACGGACGCAGAATGTCGTTAAAGATTTCCTGAATCACGAAAAAGCCTATGACCAGGCTAATGACAGCCAGTATCCAGTGCGCGTAAAAGAACGCCGTGTAGGATCCCCGCACATAAATCGGAAAAGTAACCGCGAACATCACCATCTCCGAAATGAGATAGGCAAAGAAAACCGGGAATCGCTTCCGCAGATTGCGCCTAAACATGGCAGCCAGCACCGCGCCTTGCAGAACGGGGTGAGAACACCAAAGGGCGTAGGTAAGGAATTGGGAGCTCATTCCCCCACTTCCTCCGTCCCCTGGCAACGAACTTGGTATTTGGCTGACATTTCTTGCTCGATGTTCAATTTCAAACTCTAAGCAGGTTTTGGCTTCCGGTCAATGACCCCTGGTAACCAAAGTAACTATGACCTGCGTAAGGAGGTTACCTCTAGCTCGGTTCCGCAATGAAAATATAGAAGGAAGAACCCCATAATTCCGTCGGAACCGAACCTCGGGCCTGTGCGGTAACCACAATGCTGTAACCATGGGCATCAAGCAAATCGCGGCTGGAATTCGCAGACGGCGCCTCGCCAATTAGAGCGAGCACGCCTAGAAATTCATAAACATCGTTTGATACCCGCTGATTCTGGGTGGCAAAAGACACTTCCGCATGCTGTTTGGCGAAATGCCAGGCAAGCGAAGCCGCGGTGGTCACGGCACGTTCATAGGCCTGAGCGGAAAGCATTCCTGAAACAGGATTGTCGAAGACAATGCGCACCTTGTGCTCATCCTCGCGGCTAAACTCACGGACCTTAAGGGATCCAGTCCGGGCCGTAGCCTTCCAGTCCACGTGGCGAGCTGAATCCTCAGGCACGTATTCGCGAATAAGGTGAAGATCGTAGCCGCGGCCGCTCTGGAAGGCCTCGAACTCTCCCGAAACGATAGGGAGAGCCTCGAGAGCCTCATCCGCGAGTTCGACCCGCGGATAAACCACGATTTCGCGCTGGAGCGGGATGCGACGAGTCTTAGTTAAAAACGCAAAGGGAAAGCGCGTCGCCAGCAAAAAGCTTTCCTGCTGAAATCGGCCGCGCTGCGAGAAAGCGAGTTCAATTTCCGCGCTCACTTCTTTGCCTGCCGGAATAAGAGGAAAATAAACCGCGCCGTCAAAGAGCGCCCGTGGTGTTTCTTCCTTAGGCGTATGTTTTCTCCACCAGCGCATCCGCTTTCCTGTCTTGTTCCCTGGCTTGGGCTTTGAGGCCCTCACCTGAATCGACAGCGACGGAAGCCAGCGCCGGGAATTGCGAAGCAGGATGCGCCCCGTGCGCGATTGCCCGGCGAAGATGTGCTCGGGAAGCCGCACATCAAGTTGCAGACCGCGCAACACGATCGCCGAGGCGAAGCCGCTCACCAAAATCGCGGCGAGCATGGCTGCAACAACCATGTACAACAAATTGTTGCCCGTATTCAGCGCAGCGATACCGACGACAAGAACGGCAACCACGTAGGCGACGCCAACACGGGTCACGTCATAATCAAAAGCGTCCCGCAGCCTCGCGCCAGCCACACGCCGGGCCAGCGCGGGTACGGTCGTGACCCCGACCAGTACTGCGAGCACGAGCGCGACCGAAGCCAGCACCAAAGTCGCCCAGAAATTTCCCGATTCCATTTCCACCGTGGAAAAAAGCGCAGCCGCGAAAGCCAGCGCCAGGCCAATCACCGCGGTCAGAAATTTCAGCCAGATTTGACGGGCTTCGCCGCGCACGATACCAGCGAACCGCCGAAGTCCGCGCGGGCCTCTGCCGGTGTCCAAGTCTTTGCCGGTGTCTAAGCTAAGAGGATCAGACATGCTGAAGGGCCTTAATTTGAGGCTAGCATCCTGCAAGGGTCGGCACAACGGAGGCGGGTAGCCTCACGCAAGCGAAGGTAACAGCTACGTTCTGTGAACGGAGCATCGTACTCGGTGTGCATGACACTCGATGTGCATCCGGTGCGCTTGCTTTTTCACCGGGTAGCGTCACAATTGTGTTTGGAGTGAGTTTGTTCGTACCCTTAGAAAATTCCGTGGTTGCCAAGGTTCGCCGCAAAACAACGGCATCGAAAAATATTGCGCTGTTTCGCCTCCTCGTCCTATCGGGCCTGCTCGCATGTTCCCTTGCGCAGAATCTACCTCCAGCCCAAACACCTCCCGATCACATTCGTGGCGTCGTCATCAATGCCGTTACGCACGAGCCCATTGCCCGAGCCCTCGTTATGTCGCAGGACCGCCGCTTCGCGGTGATGACAGATTCGCAAGGGCGCTTCGCATTTCAGCTTTCGCGGGCACAAACGGAGGGCGCAGAAAACAACGCCTCAGGGAGTAACGCCGCGCAAAATCTTCCCGGCGCTTTGAGTGCGAGCCGGCCGGGTTTTCTCCAAACTCCCGAATCAATCGTAATACTGACGCCAACGAACATCGCCGGAGACATCACAATTCCTCTCATCCCCGAAGGGCGAATCGTCGGGCGCGTGGTGCTCCGAACGGGCGAATCTCCGGAGCCTATCGGGGTGCGCCTATTTCGCCGGCAGGCGCACGACGGAATCACCCACTGGGACGAAGTCGGGTCAGCCCAGACGAAGGGAAACGGCGCTTTTCGCTTCGCTGAACTTAACCCGGGAGATTATCGCGTCGTCACTGGAGAACTGCTGGACCGCGATCCAGTGGACTCCGCCCCGGGCAGCACAGCTTACGGCTACCCTCCCGTCTATTACCCGAACGCCGAAGACTTTTCTTCCGCGAAGATCATCGCGCTCAGCCCCGGCACGACAATGCAGGCCGACATGACCATCGCCAAGCGTCCCTATTATCCGGTGAAGATCGCCGTTCCAAACGCGCCGACGATCGCAGGCCTGTCGGTTTCAGTCTCTGCCAACGGACATCATGGGCCGGGCTACACTTTGGCATATAACACGCAGCCACGAACCATCGAAGGCCTCTTGCCGGATGGGTCTTATGTCGTCGAAGCCTACAACTTCGGCCAGAACGCAGCAAACGGCTCGATAACGATCAACGTGCGTGGCGCTCCGGTGACCAATGCCACCATGTCGCTCCGGCCCGATAGCTCTATCGCGGTGCAAGTCACGAGGGACTTCGGCGCAGATGCTCGTGGAACGGGCGGAGCATCACCGCCGCGAGTACGCGTTGGTTCTGGGTTCGCAGGTTCAGGAAACTACTTGTACGTCTATCTCCAACCCGCCGAAGAGTTCGATCAGCTTCGTGGCGCGGTTACAAACCCACCGAAGGCTGGCGACGATTCACTTACGATTGATGGCGTCGCCCCGGGTCGCTATTGGGTGAAGGTTAATACTTCCAAGGGATATGCCGCCTCGATCACGTCCGGCGCACTGGACCTGCAACATCAACCGCTGGTCGTGGGAGTGGCGGGCACGACCTCGCCGATCGAAATCACATTGCGGGATCAGACGGCGGAATTGGATGGCGCCGTAAATGTTCAAAACGGGGATAGTCAAAGCGTGGATCAAGCCGCTGGCAGCCTATCGAATGCACACATTTATCTCGTCCCGTTGCCCGAGAGCAGCGGCGAATTTCGCGACTCGGTAGCCGCGGCCGATGGATCGTTTCAATTCCAGATGCCGCCGGGGACGTATCGAGCCCTGGCATTCGCTTCGGATCAACAGCTTCCCTATCGCGACCCGGAGGCGATGCGTGTTTACGATTCCGCAGGCATAGTCTTGGATCTGGAGCCAGGCCAGAAACAGAAAATCCAATTGCATGTGCAAGGCGCAAAAGAATGAACACGTCTTTATCCAAACTCGCAAGGCTCCAGATTGCAATGCTCGCAGCGTGGTGCATGGGGAGCATGGCTAGCACGGCGGCCCAACAGACCGCATTGCAGATACAAGGCGGCTATCGCATTGCCGGTACAGCGATAAGCGCAGCTACAGGAGGGCCGCTGGCCGACGCTAGAATTTTTATTGTGGATGTCAATGATCGGCAGGATCAAGATGAGCAAAGTCAAGATCAGAAAAATCAGCGATCTATAGTCACGAGAGAGGACGGGAGGTTTGCGTTTACCCAAGTTCCAGCAGGCAAGTTTTCGCTGACCGGTTCGAAACGCGGATTCGAATCCGGCGCCTACGAGCAGCATGAGGAGTACGCGACGGCCATCGTAACTGGCGCGGGACTCGATACGGAAAACCTAACACTGCGGTTGCAACCTTCGGCTGTTTTATCGGGTGCGGTCTTGGATGAAACTGGCGAGCCAGTGCGCGGAGCGAATGTCACACTCTTTCGGCAGGATCACAACTTAGGAATCAGCCGAATCCTGCGCATGGGTAATGATCAAACCGACGACCTTGGTGGGTATGAGTTCCCGAATCTCGCGCCGGGGACGTATTTTGTTTCGGCGTCGGCGAATCCCTGGTACGCGGTTCATACTGCAAAATCGACGCAAGACGAAAATGCAACCGACTTCAATGTAGATCCTTCGCTCGATGTGACCTACCAGACGACTTACTACGAAGACGCGACGGAACCCGACGGCGCCATGCCGATCCCGCTGAAGGGTGGCGATCGCGTTGAGGTTCCGCTGCACCTTGCTCCCGTGCCGGCGCTCCATTTGCGATTTCATACAACGGGCGGCGCGCAGAGTGGATATCAAGTTCCCAACCTGTTGCGGCCCACGCTCGATGGCAATGATTTTGTACAAACTGATGGAGCGCAAATGGTTTCCCCCAACGAATGGGAGATCAGCGGCGTCGCCGCCGGAAAATATGTAGTCCGTGTGCCTCCGCAAGACCCGAACACTTCCAACTGGAGTGAAATGGAAGCCGACTTCACCGGAAATGGCGAAGAAATGGATGCTTCTCAGGCAGAGCCGGCCGGCGATGTATATGCCCACGTCATGATGCAGGACGGCGGGACCGTCCCGGACGATTTGTCGATAGAATTACTGAGCCAAAAGGGTCAACCTGTCGCAGGCGTGGGCATTAACAAGCAACATGTGGCCGAGTTGCGCAGTGTGCCGCCGGGCGAGTACAACCTGGTCGCCATCGGCGCCAACAAAGCCTATGCCGTGTTACAAATTTCGATTGAAGGACGGCCGGTTGCGGGGCGCACGATCCGGGTCACAACCGGATCTTCCATCGCGGCGACCATCACCACGGCGGCGTCGAGCGTAAACGTAGAAGGGTTTGCGGAGAAAAATGGCAAGCCGTCGGCTGGCGTGATGGTTGTACTGGTTCCGCGCCATCCCGAATCGAACCGCGAACTCTTCCGCAGAGACCAGACTGATTTGGACGGAAGTTTTCTCTTGCACGACGTCGC
>Ga0187847_10002750_pt1 | contig 13935 bp, 10 predicted proteins | sample June2016WEW_4_10_FD_132458 | JGI IMG/M metagenome (GOLD analysis project Ga0187847, IMG submission 132458) | Peatland microbial communities from SPRUCE experiment site at the Marcell Experimental Forest, Minnesota, USA - June2016WEW_4_10 | ecosystem: Environmental > Terrestrial > Soil >...
AGCCGCCCAACCGGGCGGCTTTTGCATTGGCGCTCTCCGGGAAAAATCGTTCAGGCGGCGGCGCCGTCGGCGGTCACCGCATCGGCCGGGAACGTCATCACGCAGTTGCGGCCATGCGCCTTGGCGGCGTAAAGCGCCTCGTCGGCGCGGCGCATCAGCGAGGCCGCGGTCTCATCGGCGCCGCGCGTCACCGACACGCCGACGCTGATCGAGATGTTGAGTCCGATCGCCGGATCGCCGACCATGATGGGTTGTTCGGCGATGGTGGCGCGCAAGCGCTCCGCCACCACCACGGCCACGGCCAAGGGGGTTTCGGGCAGAACCACGACGAATTCCTCGCCGCCGTAGCGCGACACCAGATCGAAGGCGCGGACGTTGCGCGACACGCGCGCCGAAACCTCGCGCAGCACCGCGTCGCCCGCGGCGTGCCCGTAGCTGTCGTTGACCCGCTTGAAGAGATCGATGTCGAACATCAGCAGCGCCGGGCCCTTGGCGCCCTCGGCCACGTGCGGCAGCAGGCTTTCGAGATGGGCCGAGAGATAACGGCGGTTGTAGAGGCCGGTCAGGCCGTCGGTCAGCGCCAGCGACAGGCTCTTCTGGTAGTTTTCCTGCAACCGGTCCTGCAGCCGCTTGCGGCGGATGCTGGTGCGGGCGCGGGCGATCAATTCGTTGCGGTCCAAGGGGCGCACCAGATAGTCGGTGGCGCCGAGATCGAGGCCCTTGGCGAGACGCGGCAATTCGTTGGGATCGGCCATGAGCAGGATCGGCACGACGCGGGACGATTCATTGGCGCGCAGCTGCGAGACCAGGCGCAGCGCATCGACCTTGCCGGCGAGCGACAGGATCACGAGTTCGATGGTCTGGTCGCAATTCGCCAGCAATTCCTCGGGCGAGCCCGGCCGGACGGTTTCGCTGGCCACGGGCGCCAGCATCTCGGCGATGCGCGCGCCGGCGAAGGCGTTCTCTTCCCACAGCAGGATGCGGGCGGGACCGCGATCCTCGACCGGGGCTTCCTTGACGAACAGCGCGTTGAATTGGTCGTAGACCTCTTCGCGGTGGCGCCACTCTTCCGTCATGCGGCGTAGCCGGACGAGCGAACGGACGCGGGCGAACAGCGCGGTGTCGTTGACCGGCTTGGTGAGGAAATCGTCGGCGCCGGCCTCGAGCCCGCGCACGCGGTCGGCTGTTTCCGTGAGCGCGGTCACCATCACCACCGGAATGTCGGCTGTGCGGGGATCGGCCTTGAGGCGTTTGCAGGTTTCGAAGCCGTCCATGCGCGGCATCATCACGTCGAGCAGGATGAGATCGGGACGCTCTTCCTGGGCAACGGTGAGCGCGCCCGGCCCGTCACTGGCGGACAGCACGTTGAAATACTCGCTCGAGAGCTTGGCCTCGAGCAGCTTCACGTTCACGTCGACGTCGTCGACGACCAGGATGCGTGCCGACATGGGCTAACCACCAACTCGCTAATTCAGGAAACGCGCGACCGTCTGGAGAAAACTCGCGACCGAGATCGGCTTGGCGATATAGGCTTCGCACCCGCCCTCGCGAATCTTCTCCTCGTCGCCCTTCATGGCGAAGGCGGTGACCGCGATGATCGGTATCGTCCGCAGGTCCTCGTCTTCCTTGATCCACTTGGTGACCTCGAGGCCGGAGACCTCGGGCAGCTGGATGTCCATGAGGATGAGATCGGGATGATGCTCGCGCGCGAGCTTGAGCGCTTCCATGCCGTCCTTGGTCTGCAAGGTATCGTAGCCGTGCGCTTCCAGCAGATCGTGGAAGAGCTTCATGTTGAGATCATTGTCCTCGACAATGAGAATCCGCTTGCCGTTCGTCTTGCCGTTCATTTTGCCGTTCATCATGATCGCATCCTGTTTCCCGCCGGTGCCGATACGCGCGCTTGGGCTCGATTTTAGGGTATAAGAAGTTAAAAAGATTATACGCCTGGATACCCCCGATACCCCCGATCAGCGGACCCGCCGGAAGCCGGGCGGGCCGGCCCCCGCAAGCCCCGATGCCTGCTCCGGGCCTGGACAGGTTATAAGTTCATCTATCTTAAGATTTGGTAAGTTTTGGCGGCCTAACGGTAAAGATGCGAATCGGGCCATGCGGATCGGGATAGACATCGGCGGCACCAAGATCGAGGCGGCCGCGCTCGGCCCGGATGGCGGGATCGTGCTGCGCCGGCGCGTGGCGACCCCCGGTCCGGACTACGACGCGGTGATCGGGGCGGTCCGCGCCCTGGTGCTGGAGATGGAGACGGCCCTGGGAGCCCGGGCCAGCATCGGCGTCGCTATGCCGGGCGTGCTGTCTCCGGCCAGCGGCCGGGTCATGAATTCAAATTCCACCTGCCTCAACGGCCGGCCCTTCGACAAGGATCTGGAAGCGGCGCTCGGGCGGAAGTTGCGTTTCGCCAATGACGCCAATTGCTTCGCGCTGTCCGAGGCGGTGGACGGCGCCGGCAAGGGGCTTGAGACGGTGTTCGGCGTGATCCTGGGCACCGGCGTCGGCGGCGGAATATCCGTGCGCGGACGTGTCCTGACCGGACCCAACGGCATCGCCGGCGAATGGGGCCACAACCCCCTGCCCTGGCCCCGGGATGACGAGCGCCCCGGCCCGGCTTGCTATTGCGGCAAGCGGGGCTGCATCGAGAGCTTTCTTTCCGGCCCGTCCTTGGCCCGCGACCACCGCGAACGGACCGGCGAGGATTTCGACGCGACCCGGCTATCCCAGCGCGCGGCCCAAGGCGACAAGGCGGCCGAAGCGACGATGCAGATCTATGAAGAGCGGCTCGCGCGCGCGCTGGCCTCGGCGATCAACCTGCTCGATCCCGATGCCATCGTGCTGGGCGGCGGCGTCGGCCAGATCGAGCGGCTCTATTGCGCCGTGCCCGGATTGTGGGGACGTTACGTCTTCTCGGATCGGGTGGTGACAAGGCTGCTGCCGCCGCGTTGGGGCGATTCCAGCGGCGTGCGCGGCGCCGCGTGGCTCTGGCCCGAGGACGGAAAACTCTAGCAGCCCGGCTTGGGCAGCTTCTCGATCTCGTCGAGCTTGGCGCGGATGATGTAATCGCCGTAGTCGAGCTTCATGTCCTGCGTCACGCCGTTGTCGAGAAGCCGCATGCCGAGTTCGTAATCGGGCTCGGTCTGGTCGGATTTGGCGTCGGGCGGGAAGAAGGCGAGCCGTATCTGCCAGGACGGGCGTTGCAGCAACGGGTCGTTGAAGGGCTTGGGCGCCTTGCCGCCCGGCGGCTTGAGCTCGGGCCCGATCACCGCCGAGACCTCGCCGGCATTCTCGACCGCGGAGCCGTCGAACACGTCGCGCGCGACGAATTGCTGGTTGGCCTGGGCGCTCGCGATCAGGAACAGCGTGTGCGCCGTGGGGAACAGCACGCCCGGCGCCAGATTGATGGTCGCGGTCTGGGGCTTGGTGAATTGCGCGACGCCGCCCTTGCCCGGCCCGTCGAGCGAGGCCTCGCCGCGCAGCTCCTCGTCGGTCTCGCCGTTGCGCGTGCGGCGCTCGTTGAAACGGTACTTAAGCCCGTCCTTCGACTCCCAGGTCACCAGCGCCGAGCTAATGTCGACGCCGTCCTGATCGGCATAGGCGATGCGCAGCCGGAAGCGTTGCTCGACCGTCCAGCCGTCGCAGGCCTCGCCCCATTTGTAGAACATGGCGCCCGAGGCCGCGACCACGCCGCTCGAGGATTTGGCGGATTCGAGCGTAAGGCTGTAAAGCGCCTGATGCGGCGCGATGGTGATCTCGGCGGCTCGCGCGGGCGAAAGCGCGAGGCAAGCCATCGATGCCGCGAAAGCCGCGATGAGTCCGGGCCGCGCGGTTTTGCGATACGTCCTACTACTGATCGTCGCCACCATCCGGATATAGGCTAACACGAAGCCGGTTATCCCCCGTCAACTGGATTTGGGCGGCTTGGCATCGGGCGGCACCAGGCGGATATGGAGTTCCTTGAGGCGTTCGGGCGGCACTGGCGCCGGCGCCTGCATCAGCAGATCCTGGGCCTGCTGATTCATCGGGAAGGCGACCACCTCGCGGATGTTCGGCGTATCGGCCAGCAGCATGACGATGCGGTCGATGCCCGGGGCGGATCCGCCATGCGGGGGCGCGCCGAACTTGAAGGCGTTGAGCATGCCGCCGAAGCGCGCCTCGACCTCGGCCGCCGGATATCCCGCGATGGCGAAGGCCTTGTACATGATGTCGGGACGGTGATTGCGGATTGCGCCCGAAGACAGCTCCACGCCGTTGCAGACGATGTCGTATTGGAACGCCTTGATGGTGAGCGGATCCTGTTTTTCCAAGGCCTCGAGCCCGCCTTGCGGCATCGAGAAGGGGTTGTGGCTGAATTCGATCTTCTTGGTTTCCTCGTTGTATTCGTACATCGGGAAATCGACGATCCAGCAGAAGCGGAACTCGCCCTCGGCCACGAGCTTCAATTCCTGGCCGAGCTTGACGCGCGCCGAGGCGGCGAAGGACCGGAAGGCCCCCGGCAATCCGGCGACGAAAAACACCGCGTCGCCATCCTTGAGCCCAAGCATGGCGCGCAGCTTCTCGGTGCGCTCGGGCCCGAGATTGGTCGCCACCGGGCCCGCGCCTTCGGTCCCTCGGAAGAAGATATAGCCCATGCCGGGCTGGCCCTCGCCCTGCGCCCAGGCGTTCATTCGATCGCAGAATGCCCGGTTGCCGCCGCCCGGCGCCGGGATCGCCCAGACCCGGGCATTGGCATCCTTGGCGAGGAATCCTGCGAAGAGCTTGAAGCCCGAGGCGCGGAAGATCTCGGATACATCGCTCATGACAATGGGATTGCGCAGATCGGGTTTATCCGTGCCGTATTTGAACAACGCCTCGTCGAAGGATAGGCGCGGGAACGGCAGTTTCGTCACCTTGCGGCCCTTGCCGAATTCCTCGAACACGCCCGCCAGCACCGGCTCGATCGCGGCAAAGACGTCGTCTTGCGTCACGAAGCTCATCTCGAAATCGAGCTGGTAGAACTCGCCCGGGCTGCGGTCGGCGCGGCTCGCTTCGTCGCGGAAGCAGGGCGCGATCTGGAAATAGCGGTCGAAGCCCGCCACCATCAGCAGCTGCTTGAATTGCTGCGGCGCCTGCGGCAACGCGTAAAACTCGCCCGGATGCAGCCGGCTCGGCACCAGATAGTCGCGCGCGCCCTCGGGCGAGGAGGCGGTCAGGATCGGCGTCTGGAACTCGGCGAATCCGGCCTCGATCATGCGCCGGCGGATCGACTGGATGACATGCGAGCGCAGCATGACGTTGGCGTGCATGGTCTCGCGCCGCAAATCGAGGAAACGGTATTTCAACCGCATATCCTCGGGATAGTCCGCTTCGGCGCTGACCGGCAAAGGCAGCGGCTCGGCCTCGGACTGGATTTGGAGCTCGGCGATCTTCAATTCGATCTCGCCGGTGGGAAGCTTGGGATTGACGGTTTCGGGCGAGCGGCTAACCACCTGGCCGGTGAATGTCACGACGCTTTCGAGCTTCAAGGCGTCCACGGCCTTGAAGAGAGCATTGCCGATGTCGATGACGCATTGCGTCAGGCCGTAATGGTCGCGCAGATCGACGAACAGCAGCTGGCCGTGGTCGCGCCTGCGGTGCACCCAGCCCGAGAGCCGCGCCGGCGCGCCGACGTCCTTCCGGCGAAGCTCGCCGCAGTTATGCGTACGGTAGGGATGCATGGCTCGAATCGTTACCCGTCGTGGAAAATCGAGCGAACAGCGCATGGCGGGCGCCGGCTTGTCAAGCAGGGCGAAGCCCGCCGCGCGGCCTTTTGGCGCGCGGCCATTAGGTGTAAGAGAAAGCGCATGACCCCGTTGATAGCCAGCACCGAAGCGCTCGATTCCTTCTGCCGGAAGCACGAAGGCGAGCCCTATGTCACGGTGGACACCGAATTCATGCGCGACAAGACCTATTGGCCGCAGCTTTGCCTGGTGCAGGTGGCGGGGCCGCATGACGCCGCCGCCATCGACCCGCTGGCCCCGGGCATCTCGCTCGATCCGCTGCTCCGGCTGATGGACGATCCCAAGGTGCTGAAGGTGTTCCACGCCGCGCGCCAGGACCTCGAAATCTTCTACAACCTCAACCGCAAGGTGCCGGCGCCGATCTTCGACACCCAGGTGGCCGCCATGGTGTGCGGCTTCGGCGAATCCGCGAGCTACGAGACGCTGGCCGGCAGGCTGGCGGGCGCGGCAATCGACAAATCCTCGCGCTTCACCGACTGGGCCGGACGCCCGCTTACCGAACGCCAGGTCAAATACGCGCTCGACGACGTGACCCATCTGCGGAAAGTGTACGAAAAACTCGCGGCGCAGCTTGACAAGACCGGCCGCCATTCCTGGCTGGACGAAGAGATGGCGGTGCTGTGCGATCCAGCGACATATCTCCTCGATCCGGCGCTGGCCTGGCGGCGGATCAAGGTGCGGAGCAACAACCGCCGCATGCTGGCGCTGGTGCGCGAATTGGCGGCGTGGCGGGAAATCGCGGCGCAGCAGCGCAACCTGCCGCGCAACCGGCTGCTGCGCGAGGAATCGCTGTTGGAGATCGCGGCGCACGCGCCCGCCGACGTCGAGGAGCTGGCGCGGACGCGCGGCCTGGGGCGGAGTTTCGCCGAGGGCAAGCTCGGGGCCGAGGTGCTGGCCGTGGTGGCGCGGGTCAAAGCCACGCCGGAAAGCCAGTATCCCGAACCGGAGCCGCGGCGCGAAACGCCGCCGGGGATCGGCCCGCTCACCGATCTGCTGCGCGTGCTGTTAAAGCTGCGTTGCGAGGAAAACAACGTGGCGGCCAAGCTGGTGGCCGACAGCGAGGATTTGGAAATGATCGCCGCCGACGACAGCGCCCATGTCCGCGCGCTGCACGGCTGGCGCGCCGAGATATTCGGCAAGGACGCGCTCGATCTGAAACACGGGCGCCTGGCGCTCACCGCCGCGGGCAAGCGCATCAAGCTGGTGCGGACGGCGCCGCCCGCCGCCGCGGCGCAGTAGGCGGAGCACAGGCCGCGCAGCGGCGCGGCCGTCGTGCGAAGCAAAGAAAGCTCACACGAACATCACGTCGCCGAGGACGTGATCGCGCAGCTTGAGGCTCGCCCGCATGAGCGCGTCCGCCGCCTCTTCCAAATGCTGGTCGATGGCGCTGAGCAGGTGAACCTGCCGGTATTCGAGATTCGCGTTCATCAGCACGGTCGTGTCGGCGCGGTGCCGCTCGTCGGTTTGATGCTCGACCGTAACCACGCGTTCCGCCGCCTCGAGAAAGCGCTGCACCGCGTCGCGTTCGCCGCCGCGATGAACGTATTGCGCCGATTCCATGGCGCGCCGGAAGGCCTCCGCCCCGTCCACCAGCAGATCGGCGAGCACCATCAAGGGCTCGGGCAATTCGGTGGGCGGCGCGATGGCGAACAGCAGTTTCGCGTGAAACGCCGCATCCTCCAAATGGTCCGCGGCATCGTCGGCGGTTTCGACGATCTGGCAGAAGATTTCCGTGCCCGAAATGCGATGAACCGTCGCCCGCACCTCCTTGACCAGATCGTCGGCGCGGCTTTCCCACAGCTTGGCGCGCTGGGCGTGCTGGGCGAAGGCCTCGCCGCGTTCGTTGCCGCCCTGCTGGAAGGCCGCGCGCAGGCCGGTTGCGAGTTGCGCGATGATCTCGGCGTGGCTGGCGCAGCCGGCCAGCAAACGCTGCTCGGCCGAGCGGAAATGCGTGAACAATTCGGCGCGAACCCGGTCGCGGATCAGCGCCTCCGACTGGCCCTGCAACAGCCCGTTCGCGGCGATCTGCAGGACGAAGCGGAGATACTCCCGCGCCACGTCGGCGCCGATCATCTCCGTGAGCTTCTGGCCGAGGCGCAACGGCGTCTTCACCGCCTGCTCCAACGCGTCGTAGATCAGCCGCTCGCCGCCGAGCTTGAGAAATCCCCGGTGACCGACCCCATGATCGGCCGCCCATTTGAGGATGCCGATCGCGGCCTCGTTCGGAACCAGCAGCCCGAGCCGTTTGCGCGCCTTGTTCCAGTCGATGAGAAAGACGATGCGCGAGCCGAAACTGTCGAGAAAAGCCGCGAGAGCCTCGGCGTTCGCGGCGTCATACTCGCCGGCGGCCAAGTAGAAGAGATCGTCGGCGGCGATGCCCGGGGCCTGGCGCGAGCGGATGTCCTTCCAGCGAATGCCGGTATCCTCGCACAGCGTCTGCAGGAAGCGGAGACGCTGGAGATGAACGTCGGTGTGGGTCACCGCGACATGCAGGCCGGTCACCTTAATGATAAGAACATGCGCCGCGGTCGTGCCGACGTCGTTCTGGATCAGCAGCGTTCCGTTCGCGCGCACCGCGACCGTGTCGAGTCCGGGATGGTCGAATTTGAGCGGCGCCGTCCGGTTGACCCCGGTCATGAAAGCGGCCAAGGACGCGCGATCGGTTTCGTCGATGCCGTAGGCCTTGGCGCCCGCCACGTTCATGGTCGACATGGCGCCTTGCAGCCGGTTGATCTCCTTGTGCAAATCCATGACCAGAACGTGGAAGCCGTCGCCGGTTTTCGGGCTGCCCGAGGTCAAGGAAGCGATGGTCTCGCCGCTCAGCATGTCCTCGACAATCGGCGGCCGCGCCTGGATCAATTTGTCCAAGCGATCCCGGAATCGCGCGGCGAGCGATGCCGCGTCCGCGGATTCTTTCGATGCAACGCCCAGCGGCGCGATCATGGCGGCCAATGCTTCGTCGAGCGCGGCGATGAGGCGCTTTGCGCCCGGGATGTGATAGTTGCCGCTGCCGTCATACTCGGCCTGCGCGATCGCGCGGTCGAATTTGGTCTCGGTTATGCCGCAGGCTTCGCGGTCCTCGCGCAAGGATGTCGTTGAAGCCTGCGGATTTTCGGCCTGGCTCGCCGCCATTTGCAGCAATGTCAGGACATATTTGGCGCGCTCGTTCGCGACCAGGGCGGAGGCCAGCAACGCCGGCAGCACCAACGCGCCTTCGCCGAGAAAATCGACGATCTGGGTTTTCGCCATGACCAGCCCCTGTTGCGTCCCGGCTGTCACGAAACCGACACGGACAGCTCTTGCAACGGATCGGGACTCTACGCGCAGCCTGCCCGGTTGGCCTTGATCTGGCTCAATGCACAAGAAGATCGGAAAACGCGCGGTCCTGCCGTCCCCGGCCGCGCAACGATCAGGAACGCCGGACGGCGCCCTTGCGGCCCATGGACTTGGCGAGCGAATCCAAGCGCCGTTGCACGCTCTCGCCGTAACGCTGGGCCGCCTCGCCCGCGAGAAGGAGGATCACGTCATTGGCGTTGAGCCCCAGCGAGGATCCGGCCAGCGCCGCCGGCATGCCGCCCGAGAAGGTGTAGCCGAGGCGCAACGCCAGCCCGACCGAGCGGGCCAGCAGCAACTCCTCGTCGTCGAGCAGCTCGAGCGGCGCCAGCAGCTCGACCGTGCCGCGGCCGCCGTAACGCGCATGCAACGCCGTGGCGACGAAGGCGCGGCCCGGATGGTCGATCCCCGCCACCGGCATGTAGAGCGCGTGGCGCACCGCCTGCTCGGCGCGGTAATCGGGATGCTCGTTCCAGGCGATGTCCGACAACAGCGCCGCCGCGTGGCGCAGGCGCTTGAACTTCGCGTCTTCCTTGGGGAAGAGCGGCGCCAGCCAGGCGTTGATCGCCTCGCCCATTTCGGGGAAACGCGACGTGGGGCGCACCGCTTCGGCGCAAGCCGCCAGCAGCGGATCGACGGCGCGCTCGGCCGGGCTCAAGAGGCTGTAGAGATGTCCTTCGCGCAACCCCCAGGCCGAGAACACCACCCGCTTCGGCTCCATGCGCTTGACGATGCGCGCCAGCACGCGCGCGGCCAATGGCACCCACTCGAGCCGCTTCTTGGAGAGGCCGGCCAGGCCGTCGAGCGATTTGCGCGACTGCTTGGCGATGAAATCGAGGAATTTCTCGGTCTCGTTGCGCGAGAGCGTGTAATTCTGGATGACGTGCAGCGGATATTGCATCTCGGCCATGTGGATGCGGGCGAGCCCGCGCCACGCCCCGCCCACGGCGTAGAACACCGGATCGGGGGGCGCCACCAGCCAGGGCACGGTCGCCAGCAGCCGGTCGACCACGTCCTTGAGCTTCTTGTCGTCGTCGGCGATGTCGACCAGCCGCAGCGGCCCAAGCGGCAACGTCGCCGCGCGCCCGACGGCGCCGTTGCCCAGTTCGATCAGCTCGATCGAGCCGCCGCCCAGATCGCCGACCACGCCGGCGGCCTCGGGAATCGCGGCCAGCACGCCCATGGCGGCAAGCTTGCCCTCCTCCTCGCCCGAGAGCACCCGGACGCGGACGGAAAAGCGCTTCTCGATATCGGCGACGAAGGCGGGGCCGTCGGTGGCGTCGCGCACCGCGGCGGTCGCCAGGATGTCGAAATGCGCCGCGCCCAGGCCGCGCCCGAGCGTCACAAAACGCTGCATGTTGGCCTTGGCCTGCTCGACGCCGCCGGGATCGAGCCTGCCGGTCTTGCTCAGGCCGCGGCCGAGACCGCACATCACCTTCTCGTTGAAGAGCGTGCGGCCGGTGCGTTTCAGCCCGTCATAGATCACCAGACGCAACGAGTTGGAGCCGACATCGACCACGGCGACGCAATCGCGGCGACGCGCTGCGCCTTCCGACACCACGGCCAATCGCGCCGGCATGATCAAGGGCTGTCCTTTTCGGAAACCAGCCGGGGCGACGAGCGGACGCGCTGGGTTTGCAGAGCGCTGCCGCGTCCCGACAGGCTCGGATTGGTCATGAAATAAATGTGCGCGCTGGGCGCGTTGGGATCGGTGCCGATTCGGGTATAGTCGCCGTCGGGCCCGAGCCGCCAGCTCTGAGCCTCTTCCTTGAGCGATGTGGCCATGATCTCGACCAGCACCTGGCGATGCACGGTCTCGTTCTCGACCGGCACCAGCGCCTCGACGCGCCAGTCGAGATTGCGCGGCATCCAATCGGCCGAGGAGATGTAGACCTTGGCGTGGGGCGACGGCAATTTCTGGCCGTTGCCGAAGCAGACGATGCGGCCATGCTCCAAGAAGCGGCCGATGATGCTCTTGACGCGGATGTTGTCGGACAATCCCGGCACCCCCGGCCTGAGGCAACAGATGCCGCGTATGATCAGGTCGATCTTCACCCCCGCCTGCGAGGCGCGGTAGAGCCGGTCGATCAGATCGGGATCGACCAGCGCGTTGAGCTTGACCCAGATCTGGGCCGGACGGCCGGCCTTGGCATGCTCGATCTCGGCCTCGATCAGCTCGTTGAGGCACTGGCGCAGATTGATGGGCGCGACCGCGATCTTTTCGAGCTTCGCCGGCCGGGCATAGCCGGTCATGTAGTTGAACAGCTGCTGCGCGTCGCGCGTCAGCGCCGGATCGCAGGTGAAGAAGCTCAGATCGGTGTAAACCTTGGCGGTATAGGGATGGTAATTGCCGGTGCCGAAATGCACATAGGCCCGGAGTTCGCCGGCCTCGCGCCGCACCACCAGCGACACCTTGGCGTGGGTCTTCAATTCGATGAAGCCGTAGACCACCTGCACGCCGGCGCGCTCCAGATCGCGCGCCCAGCGGATATTGGCCTCCTCGTCGAAGCGCGCCTTCAACTCGACCAGCGCGGTGACCGACTTGCCGGCCTCGGCCGCGTCGATCAGCGCTCGCACGATCGGGCTGTCGTTGCTGGTGCGGTAGAGCGTCTGCTTGATCGCGACCACGGCGGGGTCGTGCGCCGCCTGGCGGACGAACTGCACCACCACGTCGAAGCTTTCATAGGGGTGATGGACGAGGATGTCCTTCTGGCGGATGGCGGCAAAGCAATCGCCGCCGAAATCGCGGATGCGCTCGGGGAAACGCGGGTTATAGGGCGTGAAGACCAGATCCGGCCGCTCGTCGATGATGAGCTGGTTGGTGTCGGCCAGGCCCTGGAGACCATCGAGCTGGAACACGTCGTCGAGCGAGGCGTCGAGCCTCTCGATCAGGAAATCGCGCAAATCCTCGGGCATGCCGGCGTCGATGCCGAGGCGGATGACGTTGCCGCGGCGGCGGCGCTTGAGCGCCGATTCGAACAGCCGCACCAGATCCTCGGCCTCTTCCTCGATTTCCATCTCGCTGTCGCGCAGGATGCGGAACATGCCCTTGCCCGCGACCGCGAATCCGGGGAAGAGCTGGTCGAGGAACAGGCCGATCATCTGCTCGACCGGCAGGAAGCGGACATCCTTGCCGGGCAGGCGCACGAAGCGCGCGACCGAGGCCGGGATAAGGAGCAGCGCCTGCATCCGGTTGCCGTCGCTGCGGCGCCTCAACTCCAGCGCCAGGCCGCAACCGAGATTGGCGATGAAGGGAAAGGGATGCGCCGGATCGATGGCGAGCGGCGTCAGCACCGGGAAGATCTCGGCCCGGAAGCGCTGGGCCAGGAAGGCGTTATCCTCGGGCGAAAGCTCGTCCGGCTCGACCACCGCGATTCCGGCCGCCTCCATCTCGTCTTTGAGCGCGGCCCAGGTCTTCTGCTGATCCTGCATCAGCTTGCCGGCGCGCTGGTTGATGGCGGCGAGCTGCTGCGCCGGAGTCAACCCGTCCTGGCTCGGAGTCGAGATGCCGGCCTGCACCTGGCCCTTCAAGCCGGCGACCCGCACCATGTAGAATTCGTCCAGGTTGTTCGCCGAAATCGACAGGAAACGCAGCCGCTCCAGCAGCGGATAGCGCGCATTGTCGGCCTCGGCCAGCACGCGCTCGTTGAAGGCGAGCCAGGACAGCTCGCGATTGATGAAACGGCCGGGCGAGGAGCCGTCGTAGGACTTGTCCTCGGCCCGCTGCTGGCTTCCGGATAGCGCCGCCATTTCCCGTTCCATGCGGCGAGACTATAACCGTTATATGAACATGTCATTGCGAAATTGGGCCTGTGGATGAATACGCTCTATCTGCTTCGCCATGCCAAGGCGGAAACCCAAGGCGAGAACGGCGACCAAGCGCGCGCGCTGGCCGAGGCTGGAATCCGGGACGCCAAGACCATGGCCGCGGCCATGGTGGAGGCGCGGATATCGCCCGAGTTGGTGTTGTGTTCCGGCTCGGCGCGGACGCGGCAGACGCTCGAACTCGTGCTGCCGGCGCTTAAGCCCGCGCCGCGGATCGTTTACGAGGACGAACTCTATCTCGCCGACGCGAAACACCTGCTGGCGCGACTCCGGCACGTGCCCGAGGACACGCGCGGCGTCTTGCTGGTCGGGCACAATCCCGGTTTGCAGGAATTGGCCGTGCTGCTGTCCGACCAGCCGACCGGACCGCTGATGGCGCAACTGGCGCAGGGCTTTCCGACCTCGGCGCTGGCGAGCTTCGATCTGCCTCTGCCTTGGGCGGAACTCGCCATCGGCACGGCGCATCTGCGCGCGTTGTACGCGCTCAAGTAAGCGGTCCGGATTCGGGGCCGCTTTCCAGCACAAGGCGCGCGAGATGAATCGTGACGCGGCGATGCGCCGCCAGCGCGGCCCGGTCGAGCGCCTCGACCGCGAAGCGCGCCGCGGCGAAGCTGCGCTCGATGCGGCTCAGGAGATAGCCGATCACGTCTTCGCCCACGGTCAACTGCCGGTCGGCGAACAGCTTGACCAGCACCGACGCCAAGAGCGCGTCATCCGGAGCCGATACCTCCGCGGCCGGCGCCGCCAGGAGTCGCGACCGTAGATCGGCGAGTTCGATGCCCCAGCGCGAGGGCGGCTCGCGCGACACCAGCAGCAGATATCCTGCCTGCTCGGCGAGCAGATTGTAGAGATGGAACAGCCCCTCGCCCCGGTCCATCAGGAGAACGCGCTCGGCGTCGTCGACGATGGCTGCCTTGGACTGGCCGAGCAGGGAACGCGCGCGATCGGCGGCCAATTCCCCGGGCAAGAGGAACACCGCCTGCGAACGCGCCTGGAAGACATGGGCGAGATG
>Ga0187847_10002751_pt1 | contig 13933 bp, 14 predicted proteins | sample June2016WEW_4_10_FD_132458 | JGI IMG/M metagenome (GOLD analysis project Ga0187847, IMG submission 132458) | Peatland microbial communities from SPRUCE experiment site at the Marcell Experimental Forest, Minnesota, USA - June2016WEW_4_10 | ecosystem: Environmental > Terrestrial > Soil >...
CCATCTGCAATCCCCATTTCTGCTGCTGGTGCGCCTTTACTGGGGATTCCAGATGATGCAAACCGGTTGGGGCAAGCTCCACAACCTGGCGAAGGTGACCGAGTTCTTCACCAGTCTGGGCATACCGCTGCCAGGCGTGAATGCGCCTTTCATCGTCGGCCTGGAGTTTCTGGGCGGCATCCTGATCATGCTGGGACTGGGTTCGCGGCTGGTCGCGCTGCTGCTTACCTGTGACATGGCGGTCGCGTTCGTGACGGCGGATCGCGAAGCGCTGTTCTCGATCTTCTCGGACCCGGATAAATTCTACGCCGCGGCCCCATACACATTCCTGTTTGCGTTTCTGATCGTGCTGATCTTCGGTCCCGGCCGCTTCTCGCTGGATGCCCTGCTAACCAAGAAATGGGGGGCGGGCTTAAGCCCGCGCGGGGCTTGAGCCCCGCTCTTACTCGAGCAAATGCGCGTACTCGGCCGGGTCCAGCCCAAACCGCTCCATCTGCCGCGGCAAGTCGGAACGCACAGTTTCCGGCGTATTGGCGACCCAGGCCGCGATCACGGTTTCCACACCCACGCGGCTCTTGCCCTCGTCGTCGGCAAGACTCTCTGCGCGTTCGCGAAGCTGAGCCTCGGCTGCCTCCCTCAACGGGCGCGGCGTTTGAGCCAGGATTTGTTGCAGCAAGTCTTCGGCGGCATCGTTCCAGTTCATTTTCGCTATATTAGCAGTCAAGCCCATGCTGCGCGACCCCAATTTGATCCCGCTCTCGCACCAGCACCACAACGCCCTCGCCATGTGTGTGCTGACGCGCCGCTCGCTGGGTGAGGATCGCTCCTCGCTTAATGTGGCCGAGCTCGCGCGGCGCGCCGTCGATCGCTACGAACTGGAACTCGCCAACCACTTCGAAATCGAGGAGCAAATCCTGTTCCCAGCCATCGAAAACGCCCTGGGGAAGCTGTCCCTGGTCGCGGACCTGATCGCCCAGCATCGTCAAGTGGAAGATCTCATCGCACAATTGCGTTCCGCGCCCAACGCGGCGTTGCTGGAGCGGTTGTGCGGCTTGCTCACGGAGCATATCCGGCGCGAGGAGAACGAGCTGTTCCAGGTGGCTCAAGCGCGCCTGCCGGAACCAGTCCTCCGGGATCTGGGCGCGGCCATCGAACGAAGAGTCGTGCGGATTTGTCTCTGACGGATTGCCATGCAATCTTGTAGAACCCCGGCCTAGTACTTGCTCGTCTGGCTAGATTTGCCGCGCCAGTCTTTGCCATGCTACTCTTAAGATCCACATAGTTAAATCAAGGGGGGCTACACTTGTATGTTGAACTTTCGGTGCGCCCGGAGGGCTGCGCTGAGCGCGCTTTTGTCGCTCGCGGTGCCCTCCTTTGCGCAGACTCCCAGCGGCTGGCCCTTCGCCGGCTGCGATCTGAATAACAGCCGCTGGGCCTCCGCGGAAACAATCCTGAATAATCAAAACGTGAGCGGCCTCACCGTACTATGGAAGTTCACCACCCAAAACGACGTTTCCGCGACCCCGTCGGTGGATGCGGCGGGAGGCTATGTCTACTTTCCCGATTGGTCCGGAAACCTGTACAAATTGAACGCAGCTACCGGAGCCACCGTCTGGCAGCACAAGATGACGGATTATGGATTGAGTTCGGCGGTGATGTCGCGCACCACACCAACGCTCTACGGCACGATGGTAATCATCGGCGCGAGTTCGTCGCTGGCGACTCCCGGCCCGTACGGGTCTTATCTTCTGGGGTTGAATGCGAGCGACGGCAGTCTGGTGTGGATGACGGAACTCGATCCCAACCTGAATTCTCTCGCCACCACGTCCCCCATTATTTACAAGGGAATCGCTTACATGGGGGTGTCCTCCACGGAAGAAAAGCTGACCAACCCGACCTTCCGCGGAAGCCTCGTCGCGATTTCGCTAACCAACGGGCAGCTTCTCTGGCAGACGTACTTCGTGCCGAATGGGTATAGTGGCTCTCCAGTCTGGTCCAGCACACCGGTGATCGATGTCGCGCGCAGCCAGATTTACGTGACGACGGGAAACAATTATATGGTTCCTCTGTCGGTCCAGTTGTGTGAGCAGGCAGCTAGCGGGATCCCCAAGGCGATTCTGGCGTGCCAGGCGACGAACAATTACGAAGATTCGATTGTGGCGCTGGATCTGGCCACCGGAAACGTGAAGTGGGGAAGCCGGTTCTCGCCGGACGACGCGTGGATCACCGCCTGCACCGACGGGGGCAGCGCATGTCCGGATCCCGCTGGAACGGATTACGATTTCGGCGCCGGCGCAAACCTTTTCACGGCGAACATTAATGGATCTGAGATCCCGCTGGTGGGGGCCGGTCAAAAGAGCGGCGAGTATTGGGCGGTGTCGACGAAGGGCGGAGCGACGGTGTGGCACACCAGTGTCGGGCCGGGCGGGAAAGTCGGCGGAATCCAGTGGGGTACGGCATCCGACAACCAGCGGATCTACGTTGCGATCAGCAATACGACCCAGAGCACCTACACACTACAGCCGTCGGGGGTCAGTTGGGACGGAGCATCCTGGGCCGCGCTGAACCCTGCTACGGGAGCGATTCTTTGGCAAGTGCCGGATCCCGGCATGAGCACCGTTCACCGGGGGAAACACGCCTTGGCGCTGGCTCCTGTCACGGTGGCGAATGGAGTCGCATACGTGGCTTCCATGTCGGGGTATATGTATGCGTTGGACGCCGCGACCGGCGCGACATTATGGTCGTTCCGGGCGCCAGGTTCGGTTAACGCGGCTCCGGCGATAGTAAACGGCACGCTGTACTGGGGCACCGGGTATCATAACTTCCCCGCCCTGGATCCGCTCGGGACCGCCAGCAATACGTTCTACGCATTTTCTCTGCCGGCAAGCGGCGCGAAGGCCCACTAGGGATAATCGCTGGTGCCGGGATGACAAAATGGAAATCCTGGCTAAGTGTGGCTCGCATAATACAGTGACAGCAACTTAGCCCTTGTGGCGCGGGCAATTTTGCGGCCCGAGCCACCTAAAAAGGCGGCTGCGGCCAAGATTGGTGCCCCACATCAGCCCCGATGGAAAGTGACCCATTTGTCGCCAGAATTGTCAGTGTATTAAGCGAACCAATAAACACTTCAGTCCAGGCACCGTGTTTCTGGGACAAAGCTCTCAGTCGCCTCAACCGCGCTGCGGAGGACGAAACAGTTTCTCGGCCGCGTAGGTGACAAACCGCCGCGGAGCGATCCGTTGAACCTCCACGCCGAGCCAATTGGTGAACCCCGAAATTACCGAATGCTCCCCCGCCGCCAGCGCCTGCAACCCGATACGCGCCACCTGGTCCGCTCTCTCTTCCATGCCCACCGCCATCTGCTCCGGTACGCCGGCGACCTTCTGGAACTCCGACACGGTCGGGCCGGGACACAGGGCGCAGACGCGCACACCATAGCGCTTCACCTCTTCGGCCAGCGCCTCTGCAAACAGCAGGTCAAAGGCCTTGCTGGCGGCATAGGTGGCCATATAGGGCACGCCTTGGTATGCGCCGGTGGAAGCCACGATCAGGATGTCGCCCGAACGCCGTTCCACCATGCCAGGCAGGTACAGGTGAGTGAGATGAACCACGGCCGAGCAGTTCACCTGCACGATTCCGAGTTCGCGCGGCCGGTCGCTCGCGCGGAACTCCCCATACGAACCAACACCGGCGTTGTTCACCAACAGGTCCACCTGAATGCCCCGTTTGTTGGTGAAGGCGAAAATCTTCTCCGGCGCATCCGGCTGGTCAAGGTCCGCGGCCACCGCCTCAACCTGAACGGAGTGCGCCGTGCGCAGACTCTTGCGCAGTTGTGTCAGCCGCTGCCGCCGCCGCGCAGTGAGTACCAGGTGCGCACCGCCGGACGCCAACTCCTCGGCCAGCGCCGAGCCGATTCCGGAACTGGCGCCGGTGACCAGCGCCCACTTTCCACGCCAGCAATCGGAACTTGCCATTGCCCGTAAGTTAGCACGTTCCAGGAGGGCCAGGCGTTCAGTGCGACGCTACCAGCAGGCGGTCCGACTCCGCCACATGCGCCTGCCGTTCGAGCACATCGAGACGTGCGGCCAGTGCCTCGATGGCGGCGTTCTTTTTCTGCATCGCGGCTACCTGCCGCTCCAGCGTAGCGATCTGTTCATCCTTTTGATCGAGCTGGCGGGCGAGCTTTTGAACCTCGTTGAGCAGCATCGCCGGCAGCATATGATAGGCAACCGTTGCGACTTTGCCGTCGGCATCGTGAATCACCAGCTCCGGGTAGACCTTCTCGACTTCCTCGGCGATCAGTCCATATTGCTGGGCGCCCGTTTCATCGGCCTTGTAGAGAAAGGTCACCGGCCGCAGATCCATCAGCTTATCGCTGGCGTCGCCCATATCCCTGACGTCGCGTTTGTAACGCGCCGATGACGTCACGCACCCGAGCTGACCGGTGCTTGCGGCCACTACTGTGCAGCCTCCGGTTACCGTGGTGTTGAAGATGCCTGCGATGTAAGTGGCGGTCTGGGTGCCCTCCGTACCGATCCGGATGGTGTCCGCATCGGCCGTGGCGCCCTGGTTTCCGATTTCTATATTGTTGCTGCCGGTCGTAATGTAGAAGCCGGCTTCAACGCCAATCCCGATATTGCCGCTGCCCGTGCCGCTGTCCTGGAGGGCGTAGGCGCCGACTGCCGTGTTATCGTTACCCGCGTTGTTGTAGAGCGCGTGCAACCCGGTCGCCGTGTTCGTTTCGCCCTTGCCGTTATTGGCCAGCGCACCTACGCCGGTCGCCGTATTGCCTGTGCCCGCGCCGTTGCCTTCGAGCGCAGCAATGCCAGTCGCCGTGTTGTTAGAACCCGAGACGTTGAAGTAGAGCGCATACCATCCAGTCGCGGTGTTTCCGGAGCCCGTGGTGTTTTGCCCCAGCGCATTGAAGCCGAACGCGCTGTCGTCAGTTCCGGTAGTGTTGTGGCCCAGGGCATTGGTCCCGTAGGCGGTGTTTTGCGCCCAGGCTGCCGGCGAAGAGCCGAAGCTGAGTAGCAGGGCGGCGAAAAACGGGAGTTTCTTCATAGAAGTGTTTGTCCTCTCGATAGGAGCCTCGAATGCGCCAAGCGATATGACCGGGAAACTTGTCTCGACTCATTACCCAGAATTCCCAGTTTGCATCCCGGCTGCGTTGAGTATACACCCGCCTGCCTACCTTGCAACCGTTGGAAGCAAGTTTGTTTTCGCCCTTGGGGTGTTTCAGTACCCACAGGACGTTAGTGAGTTTCGCTTAATACAGTGACAATTCTGGCGACAAATGTGTCACTTTCCATAGGGGCTGATGTGGGGCGGCCAATCTTGGCCGCAGCCGCCTTTTTAGGCGGCCAGGGCCGGCTAAAGGCAAGTGCCCGCGTGGCGAGGCCATATGGGAGAGGAACTCCGCCTGCGTTTGCGGCCAAAATTGGCATCTTTTTCATGTCTCGCCAATTGATTGTTATCAATAACTTCCGGAATAGCTTCACGATGACCAGCGTCATATCGTCATGCTGCGGAGCTCCCGCGGTGAACGCATCCGCCGCCATGAGCCGGTCGATCATCTGCCCCGCCGGCAGCCCGCGAGAAGCCAGCGCCGCAGAGATCATGGAGTCCTCGCCCCACTCAGCGTCGTTAGAAGTCATGGCTTCGCTGATGCCGTCCGTGTATGCCAGCAGAATATCGCCCGGCGAAATTACCAGCGACGACTGCCCATACTGCGCGTGCGGCAGTAGCCCGACCACCGGACCGTCCGCCTCCAGCCGCAGCACCTCCTCGCCGCACAGCACCACGGGCGGATTGTGACCCGCATTCACGAACGCCAGCGTGTGGTCGCGTGGGAACAGCAGGATCAGCAGGGCGTAGGCGCGTTTACCGGCGTTCATATCGCGGACCGTGTGAGCCATGCTACCAATGTTGTTTCTGAGATGACCATCCTCCCCGATCCCCGCGCCCTGCTCGACGAGACCTTCGGGCCAAGTGGGCCCGGCCTCGAGTCCGAACTGGTGTCTGCACCCGGCCGCGTGAACCTGATTGGCGAGCACATCGACTATCACGGCCTTGCCGTCCTGCCGATCGCCATTCGCCGCTCGGTGCGCGTGGCCTTCCGTGCCAGAGCCGACCATCGCATCCGCGCGATCAGCGCCGGTTACGGTGTCCGCGATTTTGCCTGGACGGCAGACCTGGCGCCCACCGCCGCGGGCGATTGGGAAAACTACCTGCGCGCCGCCGCGTGCGCCGTTGCCCGCAAATGGGGGACCGGCCGCGGAGTGGACGCCGCCATTGTCTCCGACCTCCCTCCCGCCGCTGGACTATCGTCGTCGTCGGCGCTGCTGGTGGCCTTCACCCTGAGCCTGCTCCGCGCCAATGCCGCCGCGCCCACGTTCGAGGAACTCATGGAGGTTCTGCCGGAAGGCGAGCATTTCGTGGGCACGCGCGGGGGCGGCATGGATCACGCCGCCTCGCTCGCGTCGCAGGCAGGTTGCGCTTCGCTGATCGAATTCGATCCGCTGGCGGTGCGGCCCGTGCCGATTCCGGCGGATTGGGCATTCCTGGTGGCCCACAGCCTCACTGTCGCGGAGAAATCCGGGACCGTCAGGCAGCAGTACAACGCCTGCCGCACGGCGGGCACAGCGGCCTTGCAGCGACTGGGCTTCCCCTCCTACCGGCGGGCTATCGAAGGCCGCACGCTCGCGCAATTGGAGGAACTGGCCGCCCACAATCTGAACGACGCCGCCGAGCGCGCCGCCTTCCTGCACGTCGTGAGCGAAGCCCTGCGCGTCCACGCCGCCGTCGCTGCCATGGAACAGCACGACGCGGCGGCCTTCGGATCGCTGCTGGTGGCCTCGCATGCCAGTCTGCGCGACCGTCTGCACGTGAGTTCCACCGCGCTCGACCGCCTGGTCGAAGCCGCCATGGATTCCGGCGCATTGGGCGCGCGCCTGACTGGAGCCGGATTCGGCGGCTGTGCCGTGGTCTTCTGCCGCCTCCCCGATCTGCCCGACGTGCGCCGCGAGCTGATTCAGCGTTACTATGCTGAATCAGCGCAATTCGACGAGCGTATGCATCTGATCCATGCCGAACCCGGACCCGGCGCGTTGCAGTCGATGAAGGATCTCAATGCACCTCCACACCCTTGATTGGATTATCGCCGCGGCCTCGATTTTGATTTGCTTCGTGCCCGCGCTCTTTTTCGGGAAACGCTCCGGCAAGAGCACGGCCGAATTTTTCGCCTCCGGGCGCTCCGTGCCCTGGTGGCTGGCCGGTCTCTCCATGGTGGCCACCACCTTCTCCAGCGATACGCCCAACCTGGTGGCCAATTTCGTCCGCACCCAGGGAGTCGCGGGCAACTGGCAGTGGTGGGCGTTCACGCTCACCGGCGTCGCCACGGTATTCTTCTACGCGCGTCTCTGGCGGCGCTCCGGCGTCCTTACCGACCTGGAATTCTATGAAATGCGCTATTCCGGAAAAGCCGCCAGCGCCGTGCGCGGCTTCCGCGCCGTCTATCTCGGCTTCTTCTTCAACTGCATGATCATGGCCACGGTCGATCTTGCCGCGGTCAAGATCGCCGCCGTCCTGTTCGGTTTCGACCGCTGGCAGACGCTGCTTGCCGTGGGCCTGCTCAATGTCGTGTTCGCCGCGCACTCGGGCCTCTGGGGCGTGCTGGTTATCGACATGATCCAGTTCTTCATCAAGATGTCGGCGGTGATTGCCGCGGCTTACTTCGCGGTCGAACTGCCGCAGGTGGGCGGCATGCACGGCCTGGTGGAGAAGCTCTCGCATGTGCGCGGGCCCGGAGGCCTGCACTACCTCAACATGCTGCCGGATTTCACCAACAACTGGGATCTCGCGGTCGCCATATTTATCATGCCGCTGGCGGTTCAGTGGTGGGCGGTGTGGTATCCCGGCGCGGAACCGGGCGGCGGCAGTTACATTGCCCAGCGCATGCTGGCGTCCAAGACCGAAAAAGACGCCCTGGGCGCAACCTTGTTTTTTAATGTCGCCCACTATGTATTGCGTCCGTGGCCCTGGATTCTGGTCGGTCTGGCGTCTCTGGTTGTTTATCCCGAGCTATCCGATCTCCAACGTTCCCTCCCGAATCTGAATCCCAGCCTGATCGGTCACGACATCGCATTTCCGGCCATGCTGCGATTTCTTCCGGTAGGTTGGGTGGGACTGATGCTGGGTGGCCTGATCGCGGCTAACTCGTCCACGATTCTGACCCATCTGAATTGGGGCGCATCTTACCTGGTGCATGACTTCTACCGCCGCTTTCTCAAGCCGGGCAAGAGCGAGAAACACTATGTCCTTGCCGGCCGCCTGGCGATCGTCTTACTCTTCGTGTCTTCTTCCGCCCTGGTGTTCGCATTGGATACCGCCAAGCAGAGCTTTAGCATTATCCTGCAAATCGGCGCCGGCACGGGACTGTTGTATCTGATGCGCTGGTTCTGGTGGCGAGTGACTGCCTGGTGCGAAATCGTGGCCATGAGCAGTTCCTTCGGCATCTCGATCCTCTTCCTGATCATGGCTAAGATGGGAGTGGTTGTCGGGACCTATCAGCAATTGCTGTTTACCGTCGCATTCACGACTGTCTGCTGGATCGGCACCGCCTATTTTGGCCCCCAGACCGACCCGGCGGTGCTGGTCGCGTTCTATAAGAAGGTGCACCCGTTCGGCCCCGGTTGGCGGCGCGTTCGCGAGGCGGCGGGCATTTCGCCGGCCCAGGCCGCGGAATGGTCGCAGCACGAGAATGTCCCGCTATCGCTGCTCGGCTGGAGCACGGGATGCGCCATGATCTGGTCGGCGCTGTTTACCGTGGGCAACTTTCTTTATGGCCGGATGGACTACGCATTTGTGCTGCTGGCCATATTTGTGGTGACCGCCGCCATCCTGATTCGAGTCATCAACCGCCTCTGGAACTAAGGACTATGGAGGGCGGGCTTGAGCCCGCGCGGGGCTTTAGCCCCGCTCCACCTCGCGATAGTAGAAGACCAGATCCAACTTGGGCGGCACATGGCCCATGGCGCGCAGAAACCCCGACACTTGGCCCCGATGGTGAGTCCCGTGATTCACTACGTGCAACACGAGCACACCGAGCTGCTGCCGGAAGGGGTTGCCGCGCATATCGGCGTAAGATACGTCTGCCTGTGCAGCCTCGTCCGTCAGTCCGTCAGCCCACGCCGTCCACCGCCCATACAGTGCGGGCCAGTCGTTTTGAAGAACCGTCAGCCGGTAGTCCGCGTCCGTCAGAAATGTCGTCGCAGGCTCTCCCTTCAACCGGGGCAGCCACAGCCGGTCCGCGACAAATACGTGCACCAGCGTGCCCAACACGCTCTCATCCGCCGTGCCGAAATCGCGTGTCAGTTCCTTTGGTGTAAGTTGGCCGGCGGCTTCCACCAGCCGTCCGCTCGCCCAGGCCGTGTAACCGATATGAGAACGCAGCGCTTCCGCCGATAAGAACATATCACTCTCCTCAGAAGTGTTCTTTCAAATCCGTAAACCGATCCAGCACCAGCAGCCTGCCCTGGCCCGGCCGGATATCCTGCCGCTCCAGCGTCCACGTATGGGCGTGCGGAATGAAAACCGCATTCAGGCCCGCTTCCAAAGCCGGATTGATATCCGACTTGGCGCTGTTGCCGGTCATCCACGCCAGGCTGGGATCGATGCCGCGCTCCTCGACCAGCGTCCGGTACGCAGCCACGTCCTTCTCCTTCACAATGGCCGTGTGGCGGAAGTAAGTCCCCAGGCCCGAGCGGTCGATCTTCAGCTTCTGCTCGTCGGGATGGCCCTTGGTGAACAGCGTCAGATCGTGCCGCGACGCCAGGTATTCCAGGGTCTCCGGGACGCCCGCGATCACCTCCATGGGGCAATCCAGAATCCGTTCCGCAAACGACATCACCGTGTCCAGATCCTCCTCGCAGACATCCCGCTCGGCGAGATGCTGGTAGCATTGCCGCAGGTTGCGCCCGAAGTTCAACGAGCCGTAACCGTGGATCTTCGCGTTGGCCAGTTCGATCGCATCCAGCACGTCGCGGATCTCCGGCGCGCTCAGCGTGGAGTGATCCAGATACTCGACAAACTCGTCGAACGCCCGCTCGAAGTAGATATTGTTCTCCCACAGCGTGTCGTCGGCGTCGATGATCAGGTATTGACGGGTCATTTCGCTCCCTTGGGCGCTAAGCGGAACGGGATCTCGATTAATGCGTCGACGTCCACGGGTTGGCCGTCGCGCAGCGCGGGCTCGAACTGCCATTTTTGCATAGCATCCGCGGCGCTCCGGTCCAGGCGGTCGTCCAGGTGCCGCAGGAGGCTCACCGAGTCCACGCGGCCGTCTTTGCGAATCACCGCAACCAGGCGCACCTTCCCCTCCACGCGATCCGCCATCGCCGCGGGAAAGTACTTGGGGTCCACGATGTGCCGGGGAACCGGCGGACTCAACGGGCCGCCCGTTTCGGATTCCTCCCGCCGCTCCGCGAACCAGATGAGGCAGCTTCCGGAGTAGCTGGTGATGTTGGGCATCTGTACGGACATGGCGTAAGTGTCGCGCCCATGCCACAACGCCTCGGGCGCGGATGAGACGCGAGTCGCCGAGGCATGCGGTCCGGCGATCGGCGGGCCCGGCAAGCTGCTGCGCAACGCCGCGCGCAAATTCGCCGCCTGGGTCGCCGACTTGAGCGCCATCGCCGTGGGCTTGGCATCTGCAACGTCGCTGCGGATCAGCAAGCCAGGCACAGTCAGAGATGCGCCATCCGCTGCGGCATCCGTTCCACCCGTGCGGCGCGGTTGCGGGGCGGCTGAAAACTGGGCGTTGCGCGCGCCTTCCGGCGCTGGCGCGGGCGCATTCGCACTGGGGTTCAGCCCCACGATTGCCATGCTGACAGTAACAGGCGATGCCGGCTCAGACAGCGCCGGAGGCTCTGGCAGCGCCGGTCCGAAGGGGCTGGGCTTGGCCCCGCGGCTGCGCAGAATCGGCGGAGCCGCCATCGCGGCATTCGCGGCTGCGGAGACTGCCGGCGCATCCGGAAGCGCGGGCGCCGGTTTGTCCACCGGATGGCCGGCCGGCGGCGCCACGAACTTGCGAGGCGGCGCTTTCGCCGGTAGCATGCCGGGCAGGTTGGCCGCGCCCTTCACGTTCCGCTCCGAACGGATCTCCGGCGGCGCCGCCAGCACCGGCGCATCCGCTGTGGGCGGAGGCGTTTCCGGAGGCGGCACAAATAGCTTCGGCTTAGGCGGCGGCTCTGCATGCGGCGCACGAATCGCCAGCACGTTCGGCGACCGCAGGTCCGTGTGCAATTCCAGTTTGGGCGCAGGTTGCCAGACGAATTGCCGGGCGGGCCGCGCCTTCGCCGTACGGGCCACGATCTCCTGGGTTGCGAGCTTCACCCTGGTACGCGGCGGCTTCGCGGGTCTGCGCGCGGGGGTGGGAGAGACATTCGGCAGCTTCTCGCGAAAGTCGTACCACACCAGCTTGCTCGCGTGGGGTGCGATCGCTTGTGCGTATAGCGGCTGCGGCTCTTCGCGCACGGGCCCGGCCGCGACCCATGCCAGGATGAGTCCGTGGGTCGCCAGCGAAACCGAGAAAGTTGCCAGTCTGGGTCGCGCAAACATGCTCTCTAGATGCCGGGCGGCTTGCCGCCGAATCCGTTTCCAGGGGCCACCTGCCGCACGCGCGTAATGTGCCGTTGGCGCGGGACATACTGCGCGAGGAACTCGCTCAACTCCCGCAAACGCTGCGCTTCCGACCGCGTGCGCAACAACGCATTCAGAAAATCCAGGTCCGGCAGCCCTTGCGCCAGTTGAAAGCTGAGCTGCGGGTCGTCCAGGTTCGGCTCGGGCGTGGGCGGGCGCAGGACGCCCGATTCCAGCAGGCTCTTGTATTGCGTCAAAGCCGCATGCTGCGCTTCGAGCGGCATGGGCTCGTCGGCGTCATCGTCGTCGAAAAACTGCACCTCGCCGCGCAGATAGTCTCTCTCTTCGTCGAGCATGACCACCTCGAAGCGCCGCCGGCCGCACGCCATGATATCCAGTTTCCCGTCCGGGTAATTCTTCAGCACCTTCTCTACGATGACCGTGCAGCCGGCATTGACGATGCCATCGTCTTTCGCCAGCACGATGCCGAACTCGGAGTTGTCCCGCAGGGCATTGCCGACCATTTCCTTGTAGCGATCCTCGAAAATATGCAGCGGCAAATGGGTGCGCGGGAAGACTACTACATGCAGCGGGAAGAGCGGGAGCAGCCGCGTGGACATGCTACCATTATTGCGTCTCAGGCCGGTTCCGGCAATCGTAAGAATGCGCATCGACGGGAAAGTGGTCTTCATCACCGGAGCTTCCGAGGGCATCGGCGCGGCCTGCGCGGCGGCCTTCCGGAAGCGCGGCGCGCGGCTGTCGCTGATCGCGCGCTCCGCGGAGAAGCTGCGGGCCGCAGGCGGGGACGGCGCGGTGGTCACGGCAGGCGATGTCACCGTGCCCGAGATCCGCCAGGCCGCCGTGGCCGCTACGCTGGATCGATTCGGCGGTATCGACATCCTGATCAACAACGCCGGCATGGGCCTGTACGATCCCGCCTGGAGCACTCCGCTTCCCGATGCGCGTAGCCTGTTCGAGTTGAATTTCTTCGCGCCGCTGGCCCTAACGCAACTCGTCGTCCCGCACATGCGCGCGCGATCGAGCGGCGTCATCGTGAATGTTTCATCGGTGGGTGGAAGGGTCACGCTGCCGTGGCTCACGCTCTATTCCGCTTCCAAGTACGCGCTCTGCTCCCTCACCGACGGCCTGCGCATGGAGTTGAAGAAGGACGGCATTCACACCATTACGGTTTGTCCTTGTTATGTGAAAACGGAGTTCCAGAACCACGCGCTGGGCGGCGAGCCGCCGCCCAAAATCGCGCGCAGCAAACAATTCGTCATCACCCCCGAGCAGTGCGCCGAAGCCATCGCGCGCGGTGTGGAGCGCGGCGCGCGCACGGTGATGGCGCCCAGGTCCGGCTGGTTGTTGGTGCTGGCCGAACGGCTTTTTCCTTCCCTGGTTGACGCGCGGCTTGCCGCCATCTTACACGACGTATGATCCTGACGCTGAAACGCACGCCCGGCATCTACCTGGTCGGATTCATGGGGTCCGGCAAGAGCACCATTGGCCGCCTGCTCGCCGAACGGATCGGCTGGCACTTCGTCGATCTGGACGCCGAGATCGAGGCGGCCGAGAGCATGAGTATTCTCGATATTTTCGAAACGCGCGGTGAAGCGGAGTTCCGGCGGATCGAGCGGGAAAAGATGCGCGCCCTGGTGCGGGCCATCGAATCCGGCCGGCCGACCGTTTTGGCGCTGGGCGGCGGCGCGATCGTCCAGCACGAAAACCATGCGCTGCTCGAAAACAACGGTGTCGCCATTTGGCTGGATTGCCCGTTCGAGACCGTCCGCCGCCGCGTCGAGCCGGCCTCTCACCGGCCGCTGGCGCGCGATCCCGTGAGCTTCGCGCAGCTTTACGAAGCCCGCCGCGAGTCCTACGCCCGCGCCGATTACCGCATTCCGATCGAGAGCGACGATCCGGCCGTGGCCCTGGAAGCCGTGCTCCGGCTGCCGTTATTCAAATGAAGCTCGAAGCCCGGATCGAAGCACGCCTCCGCCGCCAGGCGCTCGCCATTTTCAAAGCCGCGCTGCGGGCTGCCAATCCAGCGGATGCGGTTGCCGACCGGCTGGCGCGCGAGGACTTCTCCGGCTACCGCCACATTTACGTGGTCGGCGCGGGCAAAGCAGGCGCAGCCATGGCCCGCGCTACCGAGCGCGCGCTGGGCCGCCCGATCGCGCGCGGTCTGCTGAACGTCAAGTACGGCTATGTGGCGCCGTTGCGCCGCATTGAGCTGAATGAATGCGGCCATCCCGTGCCCGACCAGCGCGGCGTGGAAGGCGCGCGGCGCATCGCCGAA
>Ga0187847_10002752_pt1 | contig 13929 bp, 8 predicted proteins | sample June2016WEW_4_10_FD_132458 | JGI IMG/M metagenome (GOLD analysis project Ga0187847, IMG submission 132458) | Peatland microbial communities from SPRUCE experiment site at the Marcell Experimental Forest, Minnesota, USA - June2016WEW_4_10 | ecosystem: Environmental > Terrestrial > Soil > Wetlands...
GAGGATTATGACACGCTGACGCGGCAATCGCTGGGGCGGCGCGTCTCGCTTTCGGAGCCATCGCACAGCCTGATGCTGCTGAAGCCCACGTTCGCGGTTCCGCACGGGGGCGGGAAGCGGTTCGCCACCGATTCACTTGAATATCGCGTGATCGCGGAATGGATCGCGGCCGGCGCGCCACGTCCTTTGGAGAGCGATCCGACGGTGACCGGACTACAGGTTTTTCCAGCGTCGGCAACCTTGCAGGCCGGCGCGGAGCAGCAGATCGTGGTGCTGGCGAAATACTCCGACGGGCGGTTGCGCGACGTGACGCGCTGGGTACGCTACGCGTCGAGCGACGAAGGCGTAGCCTCGGTGGACGATGGCGGGCACGTGAAGATGAACGGCAGCGGGGAAGCCGCCATCACGCTGTGGTACGCCAGCCGCGTGCTCTATGCGCGTATGGGTGTGCCCTATGCCAACAAAGTGGATCCGGAAGTCTACACCAAATTCCAGCGGCGTAATTACATCGACGACCTGGTGCTGGCCAAGCTGAAAGCTCTGAACATCGCGCCTTCGGGGCCGGCTTCGGATGCCACGTTGATCCGGCGGGCGTACCTGGATGCGGCAGGAATTCTGCCGACTTCCGAAGAGGTCGAGGATTTTCTGGCCGACGCGGCGGCGGATAAACGCGCCAAGCTGATCGATCGTTTACTGGAACGCGACGAGTACGTGGATTACTGGGCGTATAAGTGGTCGGACCTGATGCTAATCTCCAGCCGCAAGCTGCGCGCCAACGCCATGTGGTCCTTCTACAACTGGATTCGCGAGAGCGTGAAGGAAGACAAACCGTGGAACAAGTTTGCCTACGAGATCTTCACATCTTCCGGCGATACCCGGCAGAACGGCGCGCTGAATTACTACGTGCTGCACAAAGATCCCATCGACCTGACGGAGACCGCCACGGAGGCGTTCATGGGCAATCGCGTGACTTGCGCGCGCTGCCATAATCATCCGCTGGAGAAGTGGACCCAAAAGCAGTATTACGAACTGGTCAACCTGTTCGCGCGCGTGGGATTGAAGGACGGCAGCGAGCCGGGCGACGTGGTGGTTTATGCCAAGGCCACCGGCGACGTGCTGCATCCGAAGCTGCTGAAGCCGCTGCCGCCGACGCCGCTCGACGGCACGCCCATGTCTCTCGATTCTACCGAGGACCGGCGGGTGCATTTTGCCGATTGGCTGGTGAGCCCGCAGAATACTTATTTCGCGCGGTCGCTGGTGAACCGCGTGTGGGCGAACTTCATGGGGCGGGGACTGGTGGAATCGGTCGACGATGTGCGCGCCACCAATCCGGCCTCGAACGAGGAGCTGTTCGCCGCGCTGAGCGACGATTTCGTGAAGAGCGGGTACGACGTGAAGCGCCTGATCCGCACCATCATGAATTCGAGCGTCTACCAGCTCTCCGCCGATTCCAACGCCGCGAACCAGATGGACACGAAATACTATTCACGCTATTTCGTCAAGCGGCTGCCCGCCGAAGTCCTGCTGGATGCCCTGTCACAGGTAACCGGGGTACCCACGAAGTTCGGCGGATATCCGGCGGGCACGCGCGCGCAGCAGTTGCCTGACGTACAGGTGCAATCGCAGTTTCTGAGCGCGTTCGGGCGCCCGAAGCGGATCATCTGCGACGCCGGGGAGCGCTCCAGCGAGCCGAATATCGCGCAGGCGCTGCATGTGATCAACGGGGACACGTTGAACAAGAAACTCAGCGATGCGAATGGGTATCCGGCGCTGGCCATCAAACTCGGGCTGTCGGATTCGCGCATTCTGGATCAGCTTTTTCTCTCCGCGTTCAGCCGCAATCCGGCCGCGTCCGAGAAGCAGCCTCTGCTGGAGGCGCTGCACTCGGCGCGCGTCGCGGTGGGCACGCCCGAAGTGCAGCGCGAAGCCCATCGGCAGGCGCTTGAAGACATGATGTGGGCCATGCTGACCAGCAAGGAATTCCTGTTCAACTACTGAGTCGATTGATCCCCTCGAAACTCTAAAGACGGCCGGGTTCGGTTGGTGTATACTGGCCGGAGCCCGCTTCATCCGGGCTATGTCGCGCAAGAAACGGAGGGGAAAATGGTCAGACAATTAGGCGTTTTAACCGCGATTGCCATTCTGCCGGCAATCGCGCAGGACACGGACATGTCCGGGCACGCCGCTATGCTGAAGGCACTCAAGGCGCGGACTGGACCGGCCAGGCTGGCGGTGCAACACGACGACGGAACCGCGGAAAGCTACAACTGGAGCGGCTACGCCGTGACGGGGACGAATTTCACAAAGGCCACAGGGTCCTGGATAGAGCCGGTGGTGAAATGCAACGCTAAGGCCGACACGGAATGGGCCGTTTTTTGGGTTGGCATCGATGGTTGGGGCGACGACACGGTTGAGCAAATCGGAACCTACGCCTATTGCTCCGAGGGCCGCGTGCAGCATGCGGCCTGGTGGGAGTTCTACCCGACCAACGACATCCAGGAGATTTCAACCATGACGGTGAAGGCGGGAGACCGGATCGCTACGTCGGTGACGTTCACCGGCAGCGAGTTCGTTCTGGAGATCAAAGATGAAACCACCGGAAAGGCTTTCAGCCACAAGGGCACGCAAAGCGCCGATCGGATTTCCGCGGAATGGATTGCCGAATCGCCCTGCTGCCTGGGCAACGCTTTCTACCCGCTCCGGATTTTGGTACGGTCCTGTTCGGCAAGGACAGCACCGGCGTTGCCGGTACGAATAATGCCACCGAACCCTCGCATAGCGGCGCATTCAACACGTTCCCGGCCGCAAACGTGTTGGCCATCACGAAGATCAACGAAAGCAGCAGCGTGATCGAGGCGGTACCGTCGGCGCCTTCATCGGACGGAACCAGCTTCTCGATCACTTGGGTCGCGCCGTAGCCGCGTCGCCTTTTGGGGCGGCCAAAGCCGGCTGAAAGCCGGCTGCGGCCAAGATTGGCCGCCCTACAAAGGCGCTCGTTAACGCCGGCCGCCGCCATGGCCGCCGCCGTGGAAACCTCCAGCGACGTGGCCGCCGCCATACGCGCCACCCCTATAACCATTGCCATAAGCATGACCGCCATAGCCCCAACCGCCATAACTGCGGCCGCCGTAACCCCAACCGCCATATCCGAAACCCAGCCCGATCGAGGGACCGGCGTACGGATAACCATAAGCGTAGGGCCCATAAACAGGCGCCGGATAGCCGTAAGCGTAACCATAAGGATACGCGTAGGGATAACTGTATGCGGGTACCCCTATCCCGACACCGAACCGCACGGCCGCATCGGCCTTCGGGGCGGCAAACGCCAGCACCCCGGCCAACGCCAGCGTGGCAAGTCCAATCTTTTTCAGCATCTTTCTACCTCCAATTCATTGGACGATGCCGGGCAAAACGGGACTGCAAATGTTTGTAAACGTCGCGCCAACCGCAGCCCTAGCCGTGCTACGCTCTCTTCAGGACGGGATGCATGCGCGGACTCTTGGATAAGGCGATGGTATCTTTCGGAGCCGCGATCGTCTGGCTCCTGGTTCCCCTGCACGCCGCCGGCACTCCTTCTTACTCCAAAGACGTCGCGCCCATCCTGGCGGCAAACTGCGCAGGCTGCCACGCGGGCAACATCGCCATGGGCAAGCTCGATCTGGGCGGCTTCGACGGCATTCAAAAAGGGGGGCATAGCGGTCCCGCGATCGTGCCTGGGAAGAGCGCGGTGAGCCTTTTGTATTTGCGGATCACGGGCGCAGTGGCTCCGCCCATGCCTTTGAACGGGAAGAAGCTGGCGGACGACGATATCGAGACGATCCGCAAGTGGATCGATGCGGGCGCACCGGGGCCGGCGGCGGGTGAGGCGGTAGAGGCGCACGTGCCTGCGATTCCCGAGATCAAGCCGCGCGCGCCGGTGAAGGCGCTGATCGGCGCGCTGGCCTATCGGCCGGACGGCAAGCTGCTGGCGCTGGGAACGTTTCAAGAAGTCCGGCTGGTGGAACCGGAAAGCGGTAAGACGGTGGCGACGCTTGCCGGAGAAGTGGAAGATGTACGCGGGGTAGCATTCTCGCCCGATGGCCGGCTGCTTGCGGCGGCCGGCGGCTTGCCTGCGCGCGGTGGCGAGGTCAAGATCTGGGACGTGGAAAAGCGCGAGCCGTTGCGCACCATCGCGGGACACACCGATTGCATTTACGCGGTGGAATTTTCGCCGGAGGGCAAGACCCTGGCGACGGCCAGCTACGACAAGCTGATTAAGGTGTGGGACGCCGGCAGCGGGAAGGAGATCCGCACGCTGAAGGACCACATCGACGCAGTTTATGCGCTGGCTTTCACGCCGGATGGCAAGCGGCTGGTTTCGGCGTCGGCGGATCGCGGGGTGAAGGTATGGGATGTGGCATCGGGCGAACGGCTCTACACGCTGAGTGAGCCGACGGACGGTTTGAATACGCTGGCGATCGATCCTACGGGCAAGCGCGTGGCAGCGGGTGGGCTGGACCGCACTATCCGTGTATGGTCGCTCGGGGAGAAAAGCGGCACGCTTGAGAATTCGCTGATCGCGCACGAGGATGCCATCCTGCAACTGGCATGGTCGCCGGACGGGAAGTACCTGGTTTCATCTTCGGCGGATAAAGAAGTAAAGGTGTTCAAGGCCGACGATCTGAGCGTAGTGAAGACGTGGCGGCAGCCGGACTGGGGTTTGTCGGTGGCTTTCGCGCCGGATGGAAAGAGCTTCGCGGTAGGCCGTTTCGATGGTTCCTACGAAGTTTATCGACTAGGGCAGGCGCAGAGCCTGCGCGGGGCGCAGAGCCCCGCTGGAGCGATGGAATGAAACCACTCCTGATTCTTACCTGCGCCATTGCGACGGCTTTCGCGGCCAGCACCTCGACCGATTGGCCGACGGGCAATCGCACCACGCCGCCGACCATCAACTCCGTGACGCCGAGGGGCGTTCCGCGCGGAGCCACTACCGAACTGACGGTGGAAGGACTGAATCTGGCCAAGGCCAACGCGGTGTTCTTCAGCGAGCCGGGCATACAGGCGAAGATCCTGCGCATTAAGGAACTGCCGGATGGGCCGGATGTCCGGCTGGGATCGAACGGCGGCATTTCCACCGTGGATGTGGGGCCGCTGCCGCCGCGCAACGAGGTGACCCTGGAGCTGGATATCAGCGCGGATGCCGATATCGGGCCGGTGGATTTTCGTCTGCAGACGCCGCTGGGGACGAGCCCGGAAGGACGCTTCCTGATTGAGCCGTACTACGGCGAGAGCGCCGACCGCGAGCCGAACGACACGCCCGGCGAGGCCGTCGAGGTATTTACGCCGGCGATCCTGGTGGGCGCGATTTCGAAGCCGGGCGATGTGGATTACTACAAGGTGACCGTCCAGGCCGGCGAGCAACTTGTGTTCGAGAATGGCGCGGCGATGCTGGGGTCCGCTTTGCAGCCGGTGGTCGGCATCTACGACCAGGACCAGGCGCTGGTGAAGGAGTACGGGCTGGAAGGCGGACGGTCCGCCGAATGGTTCGCGCATCGCTTCGCGAAGGCTGGAGCGTACTACATCAAGATCGCGGACTATGAAGAAGGCGGCAGCGCGCGGCATTTTTACCGCATCAAGGTAGGCAAGTTTCCGCTGGCGCTGGCGGCTTATCCGCTGGGTGTGCGGAAGGGGCAGACGGCGCAGGTCGCGCTGACCGGTTACAATCTCGGCGCCGGCCAAATCGCGGTGACGGGCGAGGCCTCGCCGGAATACGAATCGGCCGTGATTCTGCGGCCGAAGGTAAAGGCTGGGAAGACGTTCAACAAGCTGAAACTGGCGGTGAGCGACGAGCCGGACGTAGAGTCGGCCGGCAAGAACACCTCGGTAGCGGCGGCGCAAGCGATCGACGCGCCGGTCACGGTGAACGGCAAGCTGATGGCCGGCGAAAACGATTTCCGCTTCAAGGCGCGCAAGGGCGAAAAACTGGTGCTGGAAGTGAATGCCGACCGGCTGGGATCGCCGCTCGATTCGATGCTCGAGATTCTGGATGCGAAGGGCACTCTGGTGGAGCGCGCCACGGTGCGCTGCGAGTTGGCCACCGCGGTTACGTTGAACGATCCCAGTTCGTCGGGATCCGGCATGCGCATCCTCTCGTGGACCGGAATGGCGGTAGGCGACACGTTGATGGCCGGCAGCGAACTGCTGCAGGTGCGCGCCATGCCGCGCGGGCCGGACGACGATATCCAGTTCGAATCGTTCGACGGGCAGAGGCTGGGCCTGCTCGATACGACGCCCGAAGCGCATGCCATCGATACGCCGGTTTATAAGGTGCAGGTTTATCCGCCGGGCAAGACTTTCGTGGGCAACGGACTGCCGCTGGTGCGACTGCCCTATCGCAACGACGATGGCGGGCCTGGCTATGGAAAGGATTCGCGCCTGCGATTTACCGCGCCGGCGGATGGCGAATACATCGTGCGGCTGCGCGACGTACGCGGCTTCCACGGCGAGGATTATGCGTATCGGCTGACGGTGCGCGCGCCGGCTCCGGATTTCAGGCTGAGCGTGGAGCCGCGCAATCCCAACGTGCCGGCGGGCGGACGCATCCCGGTGACCGTGACGGCGCTGCGTCTGGACGATTTCGATGGACCGATCGAAGTGGCGATCGACGATCTGCCGGCGGGTCTTTCGGCGACGCGCGGCACGATCGAGCCGGGGCAGGCGCGCACCACGCTGCTGCTGAGCGCAGACGAGAAAGCGCATCTGGAGCGGGCCGTGGCGCTGCGCGTGAGCGGCAAGGCCAAAGACGGCGCGCGGCAACTCGCGCATTGGGCCGATCCCGAAGACAAGCTGAAACTGATCGCGCTGATGCCCAAGCCGGACATTACGATGGAGGCCAGACCGCGCGAAGTGGTGCTGGCGCCGGGCCAGTCGGCCACGGTGGAAGTGGAGATTCATCGCCATAACGATTTCGGGGGGCGGGTGCCGATCAAACAGTACAACCTGCCGGCCACCGTGATCGTGACGGATGTGGGGCTGAACGGGGTTTTGATCCACGAGAACGAGAACCATGTCACGTTTACCCTGCAGGCGCTGCCGAATGCGGGAGCTATCGACCAACCCATCGTGCTATCTGGTAACATCGAAACGCGAGCGGGCCAGCAGAACGAATATGCGTCCGGCGAGATCGTGCTGAAGGTGAAGAAATAGCGCCCACTACGCAGGTGGATTCATCATGTCCAAGATCAGTTTAGTGAAAGAAGCTCTCGCGGCCGGCGAGGGCATTGTCCGACTTGCGCCCTGTTGGGTGCCGCGGTCTTTCCTGATGCCGGGGGGCCGGTTGAAACTGGATCCGCGCGATTTGTATGCGCTGGGAGCGCATCGCGGCGGGATCGACGAGCGCTGGTTCTCGTCGACCACGCAGGCGGCCAACGGGCCGGGCACGCCGGATGACGAAGGGCTCAGCTATATCGCGATGGACGGCCAGCGCGTGCTGCTGCGGGAGGCTGTCGCGGACATCGGCGACGAGATTCTGGGCGCGGATGTGATGGCGCGGTATGGCGGCTGGAACGTGCTCTGTAAGTTCTTCGATAACCTGGGGCCGATTCCGCACCACATGCACCAGATGGAAGAGCACGCGAAAAAGGTGGGCCGGAAGGGCAAGCCGGAAGCGTATTACTTCCCGCCGCAATACAATTTCAAGGACAACAATTTCCCGTACACGTTCATGGGGCTGGAGCCCGGCACAACGCCGGACGATGTGCGGCGATGCCTGGATCGCTGGAACCAGGGCGACAACGGCATCCTTTACCATTCGAAAGCGTATCGCCTGCAGCCGGGCACGGGATGGCAGATCGACGCGGGCATTCTGCACGCGCCGGGGTCGCTGGTAACCTACGAGCCGCAGGTGAATTCGGATGTGTTCGGGATGTTCCAGTCGATGGTGGAAGGCCGCGCCGTGCCCTGGGACCTGCTGGTGAAGGATGTGCCGGCGGAACACAATCACGACTTGGATTACATCGTCGGCATGCTCGATTGGGACGCCAACGTGGATCCGGAATTCGCCAAGCACCGGCTGTTCCATCCGAAACCCGTGCGGGCCGAGGCCGAGATGGCCGGGTGCGGCTACTCCGAGAAGTGGGTATGCTACTCGACGCCGCATTATTCCGCCAAGGAACTGACGGTGTTGCCGGGCCGTTCGGCGATGATTCACGATCGGGCGGCCTATGGGCTGATCGTGGTGCAAGGTTGGGGCGCGGTGGGCAAGATGGACGTGGAGACGCCTGCGCTGATCCGCTACGGCGCCATGACCCGGGACGAATTGTTCGTGAGCGCGGCGGCGGCCGGGCGCGGCGTGCTGGTGCGCAATCGCAGCGACGCGGAGAACCTGGTGATGCTGAAACATTTCGGCCCGGGGAATCCGGACGCGGCGGAGCTGGCGGCATGAAATTCGGCGTGAATACGTTCATCTGGACGGCGAATTTCGACCGGTCCAATCTGGGGCTGCTACCGGCTATCAAGGCGGCGGGCTTCGACGGCGCGGAAGTGCCGCTCTTCGAGCCTGCGAAGTTCGCGGCGGCGGATATCCGCCGGGGCCTGGCGGACAACGGCCTGGAGTGTACCATCTGCTCGATTCTGACGGGCGGCTTGAACGTGATTTCCGAAGATGCGGCGGTGCGCGAGCGGACCCGCATCCACTTGCAGGATTGCGCGAAGGCCGCGGCCGAAGTGGGCGCGAAGATTATCGCCGGCCCGCTGTATTCGCCCGTGGGGCTGTTTACCGGCCAGCGCCGCACAGAAGAGGAGTGGAAGTGGGCGGTGGATTGCTTTCAGGCGATCGGGCCGACGCTGAGCGACTACGGCGTGACCATCGCGCTCGAACCGCTAAACCGGTTTGAGACGTATTTTCTGAATACGGCGGCCGATGCCGTGGCGCTGTGCGATGCGATAGGCCATCCGAACGTGGGTATTCTGTTCGATACATTTCACGCCAACATCGAAGAGAAGGATGTAGCCGAGGGTTACCGCACGGCGGGGCGGCATTTGAAGCATGTACACACTTGCGAGAACGATCGCGGCATTCCGGGGACGGGCCACGTGGATTGGCCGGGCGTGTTTCAGGCTCTGCACGACGTGCGGTACGACGGCTGGCTGACGATCGAGAGCTTCGGCTTCGCGCTGGGCGAACTTTCGGCGGCCGCGTCCATCTGGCGGGATATCGCGCCGTCGCCGGAGTCGATCGCGTTTGAGGGCGTGAAGTTCCTAAAGCAGGGTATGGCGGCGTGAAGTTTGGCGATAATGGAATACGAGCATCGCGATGGCTACCTTACCCGCGCTGATAACTGTCGAGCAGTTCCAAGAGCGTCCAGCCGATAAAGGGGCGGTGGCGCACGAGTTGCACCACGGAGAGGTTGTCACCGTGACACGCCCGAAAGCCAAACACTACCGGCTGCAACTGCGACTGCTCGACCTGCTACGGCCCAGGGCGGCGAGTCTGGGAGTGGCCGGCATCGAGATGCCATTTCGGGCTGTCGCCCAGTTCGACCTGCGGGCCGCGGACGTTGCCGTTGTTTCGCAAGCGCGCTGGGATGCGATCGATCTGGAGGACAACCTTCGCGGCGCCCCGGATCTGGTCGTGGAGATCAAATCAGCGTCGAATACCTGGGCGGAACTGCGCGAACGGGCGTCCCTGTGCCTGGCTAATGGCTGTCGGGATTTCTGGATCGTCGATGAGAAGGCTCGCACCGTCACCGCGATAGCGCCCGACGGCAGAGCCGTCCAGTATGCGGCGGGAGATTGCGTGCCACTGCCAGTTTTCGGGCCCGGATGCTTGCCAGTGCCGGATATCTTCGATTAAACTCACCCTATTGTCCCTTGGAGCCGAGGTTTCGCGCTTAACTACAAGAGGGCATTTTCTTTCGATCGACGGGGACATCCATGGACAGACGACGAGCTTTGGCAGCACTCAGCATGGCGTGCGCGAGCGGCCTCATCGCGGCGGGCACTCCCGGCAAGGATGCGATTAAGCAATCGCTGGCACAGATTCCGCTCTCATTTGAGCGGAACGCCGGCCAGATCGCCGGCCAGATCGAGGATGGTTCGAGCGGTTGGGTGGCGCGCGGCAACGGTTACAGCCTCGCAATCGGAGCAACCGGCGCAACCGTCATGCTGCCGGCACCGAACAAGGAAGCGATCGGCATGCGGTTCCTGGGGGCGCGTGCGGATGCCGCCGGCCAGCCGCTAGAGCCGATGCCAGGCAAGATCAGCTACCTGCTGGGAGCGGACCCCAAGCACTGGATCCAGGGCCTGGATACGTACGGCCGCATCGAGTATCGCGACGTTTATGAGGGCATCGACGCGGCCTGGTACGGCAAGCAGGGGCAGATCGAGTATGATTTTGTGGTCCGGCCAGGCGCCCATCCCAATCGCATCCGCATGCGCGTCCAGGGGGCGCTCCACGTGGCCCTGACCGAGGATGGCGACGTGGACATCCGAACAGCCGCAGGCGCCCTGACTCTGCGCCTTCCCCAGATCTATCAGCAGAACGGCGTTGCGCGCCGGCGCGTGGCGGGCCATTACGTGCTGGAATCCGCGAATACCATCGCCTTCGCCCTGGCCGCCTACGATAAGACGCGGCCGCTGGTGATCGATCCCACGCTGGTCTACGGATCGTTTCTGCCTGGCGGGTTCGATGTGGCGGCGGTCACCACCGATTCCGCCGGCAACATTTATGTGGCCGGGAGTGCAAATGCCGGCATACCGACGCTAGACGCGTACCAATCCGGCGACATTAATTACGCGGAGAATTGCTTCGTGATGAAGCTGAATCCTTCCGCGACCACATTGCTTTACGCCACCTACGTCGGCGGATTTACTCAATACTCCCTAATCGAAGGCATCGCGGTCGATTCCGCAGGTGAACTGGTAGCTACGGGCACGACGGCGACTCCCGACTTCCCGCTGGTGAATCCGAGTTGGTCGACGTTCGACACCGCGAACGGCCAAAGCGCCATCATATTCAAGCTGAAGGCGGCGGGAAACGCGTTGGTCTACTCCACCTTCATGTCGAGCGTCTTCAACTACGCGGTCGCACTGGATGCTTCCGGAGATGCTTACGTGGTGGGCGATACTTATGCGACCGGAGTGCCCACGCCCGGCGCATGGCAGACCACTTACGGTGGCGGCTTTAACGACGCCTTCGTGGCCAAGCTCACCGCAGCCGGCGCGTTGAAATACTTCACCTTCCTGGGCGGTCCAGGCTACGACCAGGGCACCGGCATCGCCATCGACTCGCAAGGATATGCCTATGTGGCAGGCTATACCGACACCGTTACCTTCCCTAATACGCCGCCGGGAGCGCGCACCACGAATGCAGGCGGTTATGACGCTTTCGTAGCCAAAATCTCTCCCGATGGCACAGCGGTGCCGTGGCTGACATTCTTCGGCGGATCGGGCGACGAGACTTTGCCGTCGCTGGTACGCGATGCCACGACGGGCATTTTGTACATCGCCGGCAGCACCACATCCAAGGACCTGCCGACGACCACGGGGGTAATCCAGCCTTCCGCCAACGGTCCGCAACAGGGTTTCGTGGCTTCCGTGAAGCCTAATGGCGAGTCTTTTGGTTTCGCCACATATTTTGGCGGCCGGAAAGTGGATAGTATCACCACCCTCGCCGAGCCGGCTTCCGGGCAACTGGCGATCGCCGGAACCTCCTCTTCGTTCAACCTGGCATCGCTGAAGGCGATTCAGCCCGCATTCGTCGGGAATGGCTACTCCTTCGTGAAGAGTACCAATTCCGGCGGCGCCTGGACACCCGCCGACACCGGGCTGCCCTCGCTGGTAGTCGCCCTGTCGCCCGATCCGGAGAGCGGCAGCACGATGCTGGCGCTTTCCATCAGCCCCTTCGAGGTTTACCGCACCACCAACGGTGGCGCGACGTGGACGGCGGCGGAACTCGCCCACAGCCGTTGGTTCTGGTCTGGTATGGCGACGCTGGCGCGGGGCGTGTCGAGCCCGGAAACGGTATACGCCTATGTGCCGTTCTCGGAGGGCCCTCCACCGAACGATTTCGTTTATCGCTCGACCGACGGCGGCGTCACCTGGACACCCGTCGCGAACCCGCCGATCGCATCTACCGATTTCCTGGAAGGTCTGGCCGTCAGTCCAACGGATGCCAACACCATCGTGGAGGTGTACTACAGCGGCGCGGTTTATCAGTCCACCGATGGCGGTGCAAGCTTTACCGCCCTGGCATCGCTGCAGCAGTCGAGTCCGTGCGGTCCGGCGTGGGTAGGGCCGGTGGCCGGCAGTCCCGACGGATCTATTTATGTCGGCACTTACTCCGGGATTTGCAAGAGCACCAATGGCGGCGCGAGCTGGTCGGTGCTCCCGGCCACCAATGGATTCGCGTATCCGGTGTTCGCCATCGCAGTGAGTCCGAGCACGCCGTCGACGCTCTATACTCTGGGTTACAATGGCACGGTCTATGCGAGCACGAATGGCGGCAATACCTGGACTACCAGTTCCGCCAGCGGTGGCGCGCCGCTCGATTTGCTGGCGGTCGCTCCGTCGAACCCGCAGACCGTGTATGCGGCCCAAGGCACCGGCGTTTATGTTTCCACCAATGGCGCCGCCACCTGGGCGCCCGCCGCGAGTCTGCCATTTGGCGCTTACTCGATCGCGGTCAACGCTACGCATCCGGCGGCTGTGTACGCCGGCGGGTTATCGTCCACGGATGGCTTCGCGGCCAAGCTGAACACCGCGGGCACCAGCCTGATCTGGTCGACATTCTATACGGGCAGCGGAGGCATGTACCCGTACTCGGTAACCAGCGCCGGATCGGGCGACATTTGGATGGTGGGAACCGCGACAGGCTCTCCGGACCTGCCCATTACGGCGAACGCATACAGCCGCGAGAACGCTCCCGCGTCCCAGACCAGCTTCCTGGCACGGATCTCCGATACTACGGCGGCCTGCTCCTATTCGCTGAACCCGGCATCGCTGCTGGCGTACGGGACGGAAACCGTGACTTTCTCCGTTACGGCTCCGAGCGGCTGCGCCTGGACGGCCGTGCCGTCTGATACGAGTTGGATCACGACACCCAGCGGCGGGTCGGGCACGGCCTCCGGAATCGTAACGGCCGCACTGGCCGCCAATGGTTCATCGGCCACCCGCGCCGGCAGCATTGAAGTGGAAGGTAAAACCTACGCCATCTCGCAGGCCCCTGCCAGTTGCACCTATGCGGCCTCCGCGAGCGGGAACGTGCCCGATACGGGCGGGCAGGCGCAAATCGCCGTGACGGCGCCGGCCGGGTGCCCCTGGAACGTGCAGCTCGAGAGTCCGCTCGAAACGCTGGTCTCGGGCGGTTCCGGGACCGGCAATGGCACGGTGACCGTTTCGCTGGCGGCAAACAACAGCGTGGCATGGCTGAACCCCGTGGTGGCGGTGGGACCGCAAAGCGTCGCGCTGTCGGAAGCCAATATCTGCGCCTATGAGCTATCGCCGCAAACCCTGAATGCGCAGGCCGCGTCGGGTTCCATCAGCGTCACCGCGAACCGGCCCGGGTGCTATTGGGCGCCGGCGTCTAACCAGACATGGCTCACCGTATCGGGTTCGGGAACGGGTTCGGGATCGTTCTCCTATACCGTGCAGGCGAACACCGGCTCGGCGCGCAGCGCGACCGTGACGCTGGACCATCGGCAATTCGGGATCACGCAAAAGGCAGGCACGGCCAACGCGTCGCCTCGTTGAGTTTCGGCACCCGTGGCGCACGCTTTTAGCGTGCAGGCGGGACTTTTAAGTCCCGCACCGGCGGACTGAAGTCCGCCGCTGCACGCTGAAAGCGTGCGCCACGGGCATCAGAGCAGGTGGAAGTTTACTTCAATCGACGCCGCCGAGACTACCGACTTGCCGTTGCGCGTGCCCGGCCGGAAGCGCCATTGCTTTACGGCC
>Ga0187847_10002753_pt1 | contig 13928 bp, 11 predicted proteins | sample June2016WEW_4_10_FD_132458 | JGI IMG/M metagenome (GOLD analysis project Ga0187847, IMG submission 132458) | Peatland microbial communities from SPRUCE experiment site at the Marcell Experimental Forest, Minnesota, USA - June2016WEW_4_10 | ecosystem: Environmental > Terrestrial > Soil >...
GGAGGTTATCAGGCCTATAACTACATGATGGACGCGCTCAATGCTTCCTACACCTTCGCCAGCACATTGAAAAAAGATGACTGGGTTGCGGTTGAGTCCTACGACTTGAAACCTCAGATTTTGGTTGACTTCACACAGGACAAGCGAGCCATCATCGGAGCACTTAACGGGCTGCGCCAACCGGGATTCAGCGAACGTAACCTGTTCGACGCGTTGTACGACACGATCGATCGAATCGATCGCATCGAGGGAAAGAAATACATCATCCTGGTTTCCTCCGGAGCCGACACCTTCAGCAAGCTCACCCTCGATCAGATGCTGAAGAAGGTTAAGGCCACAAAAGATGTCACCATTTACCCAATCAGCATCGGCTGGACCTATCGGACCCTGGCGGACACCGGCATGGGCGGAGCGAGAGACGTGGGATGGGCGCAAAACGACAATCAAATGAGTACCTTCGCCCGCCTTACCGGCGGCCGCGCCTACTTTCCACGCTTTCAAGGTGAACTGCCGGAAGATTTTCAGCAAATCGCGGCTGACATCCGTAACCAATACAGCATCAGTTATCACCCCACCAACCCGAAATACGATGGCACTTATCGCAAGCTGAAAGTCGAACTGCAGGCGCCGGATGGCGGGCCGTTGAAAGTTCACGACCAAAAGGGCAAGGACGTAAAGTACACCGTCTATGCGCGAGAGGGTTACACGGCGAAACGCTCGGTGGAGTAGCTTCATGATTTGCACCCTGCTGCTTTGCGCGACGCTGTTTCAGGCTGTTCCACAGGTGGTTGCACAGCCCGTGATCGACAACGACCGAGTTGTCGTCTGGGATATCACGGGCATGGAAAGTGTGCAGCCGTTGGATGCAGTAGTTGTCTCTTTGTCGGGCAACGCGAAGTTTGTGCCGAAAGGCGTGACTCCGAACGGTGGCGAAACGAAAGCCGCCGAACCGAGCATGATCGAAAAAAAGGCGGCGGGTAGATCGATCGTGATCGATCTGAAGGAGCATCCGTTGGCTCCCATCGCGAATCCGACGAGCTATCCGCTGGCATTTCCGCGGCCCGGCGCGAAGAAGATTCTGGAAAACGCGCGGGTGATCGTGTGGGATTACACTTGGACGCCGGGTGTCGCCACGCCGATGCATTTCCACGATAAGGATGTGGTCGTGGTCTTCCTTGAAGATGGCAATCTGACGTCGACGACCCCGGACGGGCAGGCTGTGGTGAATTCGTACAAGTTCGGTACGGTCCGGTTTAACGCCCGCGACCGCACGCACACCGAGACGTTGGTCCGGGGAAAACAGCACGCCATCATTACCGAGCTCAAGTGACCACGCTTGCTGTTCAAAGCGCAGCCAGCCTGCGCTGGATGAGGAGAAAGTATAGCGCCAGCGCGATGAGCAGGAATCCGTTGACGCTGAGTACCAGCGGCGCCGTAAACACTGGAACCAGCCATCCCGACAACAGATTTCCCATCGGCATCCCGCCGCGGAATGCAAAGTTATAGACGCTCATCACACGGCCCCGCATCTCGTTGGTAGTGATCAATTGCACCAGCGAATTCACGGTGGCGAAGACCGCCATCATCGATGCGCCGACCAGCACCAGAACGGCTTGGCTCACGGGCAGCGACTTCGACAACGCGAAGCCGGCGATTCCGCCGCCCAAACAGACAAGCGCGCCCAGAGCAACGAGGCCCTTTCTTTTTATATTTCCCGCGCCCGCAATGGCGAGCGAACCGCAAATCGAACCGATGCCCATGAGCGCAAGCAGATTGCCGTAAGTCTCCGGCCCGCGATGGAAGATATCTTTGACGAAGACGGGAAAGTAAGTGCGCAGCGGCATGGCCAGGAAGGTCATGCAGAAAGCTAGCAAAATCAGAGCTTCCATCGAACTTTGGCGGCGAGCGAATTGTATTCCCTGCTTCAAACTGGTGAACATCGACTCTTTCGTTTTGATCGGCAAGAATCGGGTGCGGATAATCATCAGCGAGATAATGGGGGCCAAAAACGATAGCGCGTTCAGTCCGAAGCACCATGTTTCGCCGAGCTTGCCTAAGGCCTGACCGGCCAGCGCCGGCCCGATTGTCACCGCCAGATTGAACTGGATCGAATTCAACGCGATGGCGTTCGGCATGTCTTCCTTCTCGACCAACGTGGGAATTAGCGCCAGGTAAGCAGGGCCGCCGAATGCCTGGGCAAATCCCGAAACGAACGAAAGACAGAGAATGTGCCAGACGTGCACGTGGCCCGTGGCAACCAGAATCGTGAGCAGCCCGGCGCTCGCCATCTGGACATACTGGGAGCCGAGCAGAATCTTGCGGCGCTCGACGCGATCGGCGATCACGCCACCGATCAGAGAGAACATGAAGATGGGAATGCCACCCAGGAACTGATCGAGTCCGAGCAGAAATTTGGAGTGGCTGAGCCGGTAAATCAACCAACTCTGGGCCACGATTTGCATCCAGGTGCCGATGCTGGAAGTGCACGCGCCCACCCACATCAGGCGAAAATCGCGATATTGAAATGCCTTAAAAATCCGGCCAATCACCCAAGCGTCTCCAAAGGCTCGCAGAAGCCTACCATGCGCTTCCACTATTAGACGTGGCAGGAAGACTTCCGCATCAGAGGATTGCTGGCATCCGGATTGTAGCCATCCATGACAAAAAACGGGGCCGCTGGTGCGGCCCCGTCGGAAAAGCACTGCAAACTATCGTGCTGGTTATTTAGGTTCTTTGCCCGTCCCCGTCAGCGGTACCTGCTGCGGGCTGTTCGGAGCATTGTCGGTAATGGTCACATCTCCAGTGAGCGTTCCCGCTTGGGTAGGCGTGAAGGTGACCGCGATCTTGCACTTTCCCTTGGGTGCCAGGGTTGAGCCGCATGGCTCCGCGCTGGTCACGATAGCAAAATCACCGGTGGCCACGATGCTGGTGATGTCCAGCGTTCCGGTTCCGGTGTTCTTGAGCGTAATATCTTTGGCCTTGCTTGTATCCCCAACGATTGTCTTCGGGAAAGTCAGCGAGGCCGGCGTGAGCGTAACGATCGGGCCGCCGCTTGTCTTAGTGACGGTGAGTTGGATCGTCGTGGTTTCCGTCAGACTACTCGAAACGCCCGTAATGGTCACCGTCGACGTTCCCGTAGTTGCAGTGCCGCTGGCCGTGAGGGTCAGGGTGCTGGTTGTAGTTGTCGGATTGGGATTGAACTGCGCCGTGACGCCGTTCGGCAGACCGGACGCGCTTAAGGTGACACTACCGGTGAAGCCGTTCTCAGGAACGACCGTGATGGTCGTCTGGCCGCTGGCACCCTGTGCAATGCTCAAACTGCTCGGGTTAGCGGTGAGGCTGAATATCGGCCCCGGAACAACGGTCACGGTTTCCGAGTTCGATGGAATACCGTTCGTGATCACAGTCAGCGTATAGCTTCCGCCTGGAAGACCGGCGGGCACGTCGAACTCAGTCGTAGCGGCAGTGCCGGGAGCGATCGAGTGCGTCGTCTCATTATGGGTGGTGGCGAAATAAACACCGTTAGGAGCGGCAACCTGCACGAGTTGAACCAGGGGATAGTCGGTGTCACCCTGATAGTCGTCGCCGTAGGCATTGTTCTGAGTTAAACCATTGAGCTGCGTGCCAGACAAGGCATTGTCTGTCGAGGGACTGTTGAGCGTCGAACCGACCGAGGTGATGGTGGGTGCGACCCCGGAGACGGTACCGGAGGCCGGGGTATAAATTTCCACCGTGCCGCTGAAGTCCGTGAACATGATCTGTCCGGTGGGCAGGATCATCAGATGTCCGACATAGGACGAATCGGACGGGCAGTGCGAAGGATTCGGAGCGTCCGTCAAGGTGTTAGCCACGGGATCGTACTCGACAAACTGGCAACCGCCCTGGAACAGACCAGGACTGTACATCGCGAGGACTTTGCCATTCGGCTCAAGGGCTGAGGGCCCATCGGCCTGATCCAACCCACCGGCGGGAGTCGGACCGGCCGCCCAAGTGTTGCTGGCGACGTCATAAATCGCCGTGGCATTTACGTTGCCGCCAGACTGGAAAACCTTATTGTTGTACATCAGAACTGCAGCGCCCAATTCTTCGTCATTGGGGTTGTAGAGCTTGACGGGAGTATTCGGTCCGCATGACCAAACACCAGTGGTCTGATTGTAAAGTTCGGAACCTTGACTCGTACCGCACGGGGAATCAGATTTCGCGTCTACAGTCAGCACCAGATCGTTGGTCAGAATCGTGAATCCGGATTCATCGTTATTGGACTGGTTTACATTGCCCGTTTCCGTCCAGGAATTCGGACCGTTAAACAACGCATTCTGCTGCGAACAGCAGTCTGCCTGCATGTAAGTTCCGTCGGGAAGGATAATGCTCTCCGCGTCGCCGATGTTGCCCCAACCTGTTGGAGGGGAGTTGCTCGTCCAGGTGATGGAACTTCCAGAGATGGTTCCGAGCGCACCAAGGGTTGTCCAAGCATCCCCGCCATTGTTGTACTCGCCGCCTTCGACCGCGATTGTTTTCCCATCCAGCAGTACTTGGGAACCAAAGAACCACGGTGAGTAGCCCGAAGGCAATTCTCCACCGGAACTCCACGTGCCATTGACATAACTACCGGTGGCATCAGGAGTGAGAATGAACCACTGCCTGGAGTTTCCTTGCTGTTCTTCGTGCACCAGGATCCTGCCGTCTCTGAGTTGCATCATGACGCCGACGTCAGCCCCGGGTTGATTGTTAAGAGGTGTCCATGTTTGGGCACCCGCGATACCGACCATTGCGAAGACAAGGGCGGACGTGATGGCGAGCATTTGAAGTGATTTCAAGTGTGTGACCCCTTTTGTGGCAGTGCGAAACTGCGGAGGTGCAAAACGACCACAACTTTACACGTGTTTTTCTTATTTTGATAGTGTGAAAAAGATTGTCGTCAGAAGTGCACGGATTTGGTCTTTCGGCCGTTCGCGGAGAGCAGGTATTCCGCAAATGAAAATCAAGAGAATCAATTTCGCAATGGGAGAATAAGGATGAGCGACTTTGCCGCCATTCGCTGCCAGCGCAAGTTTCCAGTTTGTCCTACGTTGACTCTACTCGGTTCAGATCCTTACTATTGCAGCCTGACTTCTGTGTTCCCAGGGTCGGACAAACCACATCGTTGAGAAGTTCAGCAGTTTCGGAGGATCTGCATGTCTTCTTTTCGTCGTAGAGGTGCGGCAGCGATTTTTGCGACTGTATGCATTATCCTAACCGCGGCCGTAGATGCGCAGAATTCGCCGGGCCCGCAGCCCGCACCGTTGCCTCCGCCCATTGTTGCGCCGGTTGACACGCCTTATCCCGGCACGATTTCGCTGCTCGTCGATGTCACCAACGTCACGGATCGTGTGTTAAATGTGCAGGAGAAGATCCCAATTAAAGGCCGCGACCTTACGCTGCTCTACCCGGAGTGGCTTCCCGGGACGCACTCGCCATCGAATCCGGTGAGCGGACTTGCCGGCCTTGTCATCACGGCGAATGGGAAGCGCATCGCCTGGGTGCGCGACCGAGTAGACATGTACGCATACCACGTCGAGGCGCCGCCGAATGCAACCACGCTGGAAATAAACTTCCAGTACCTCGCCCCGCTGGATCCGAAACGAGGTCGCATTTCCTCGACGTTCGCCGACGTTACCTGGAACAGCGTGCTTCTCTATCCGGCGGGATATTTCTCTCGGGATATTCAATTCGAACCTTCGCTCCGTTTGCCGGAGGGATGGAAATTCGCGAGCGCGCTGGACGTAAAATCGGAGACTGGGAACCTCGTTCAGTTCAAGACTACGACGCTGAATACGCTAGTCGATTCGCCGCTTTATGCAGGCATCAACTTCAGGCGTTTAGACCTGTCGACTGGGCCGGACAACCCTGTGTTCCTCGATATCTTCGCCGACAAACCTGCCGATCTCGAGATCACTGCGGAAGAACTGCAATACCACAAGAATCTGGTGATCGAGGCACAGAAGCTGTTCCATTCGCATCACTATGATCACTATGATTTTCTCTTTTCTGTGAGCGACCGGGTCGGCGGCAAAGGCCTGGAGCACCACCAATCCAGTGAGGACGGTTCTCGTGCCAATTACTTTACGGACTGGGGTGCGGGAGTCATGGGTCGGGCTTTGCTGCCTCACGAGTACACCCATTCGTGGAACGGCAAGTTTCGCCGTCCGGCTGACTTGTGGACACCGAACTTCAACGTGCCGATGCGCAATGATCTGCTCTGGGTTTATGAGGGATTAACGGACTATTACGGCAACATCCTCACAGCGCGTTCCGGGATGCGTACTCCCGAGCAGGCTCGCGATGTATTCGCCCAAATCGCGGCGAACTTCGAGATCAGCCCGGGACGCACTTGGCGTTCTTTGGAAGACACGACCAACGAGCCGATTGCTTCGTCCCACGGAGCCATCCCGATGCTCTGGCCGAGTTGGCAGCGTTCCTACGACTACTATCCGGAGTCAGATCTGATCTGGCTCGACGCCGACACGAAGATCCGCGAACTGAGCAGCGGAAAGAAGTCTCTGGACGATTTCGCGAAGCTCTTTTTCGGAATCGACAACGGGAGTTATATCACCGTGACCTATACGTTCGACGACCTCGTGAAATCGTTGAATACCGTGCAAGCGTACGATTGGGCGGGATTCTTTCGCACCCGGGTTTACGAGGTCAGCCCGAACGTTCCGGAGAACGGGTTTACCCAGGGCGGCTATCGACTGGTGTACAACGACAACGAACCGGAGTGGCTCAAGAAGGCAGAGATCGCTCGCGGAGCCAGCTTCGCTACCTCGCTGGGCTTCATGGTCAAATCAGAGGAAAATTCCGGCCCCGATTCCCATGGCAGCCTTGATTCCGTTTTGTGGGACAGTCTGGCTTTCAAAGCTGGCATAACGCCGGATATGCAACTGCAAGCCGTCAACGATCAGAAGTACAGTGCCACGCGCCTGCGCGAAGCCATCCTCGCCGCAGAGAAAACCAAGGAGCCGATCAATCTCTTGCTTAAGCGCGGCGAAGAATTTGTCACGGTTTCTCTCGACTACCACGGCGGAATGCGCTACCCGCACCTGGAGCGAGTCGACACAACGCCCGATCGGCTGGATGCGATACTCGCGCCAATGCAATAGACAACCGCGAGGGCGAGCCAGATAGTCTCTCTGCTTCGGAGATGAGGGGCCGTCAGCCAAGCCTCGTCATGCCGCTGACCAACGATCAACTGCTCTTGTTACTCACCGAAGAATAAGGACGAGGTTTTAACAGACCCTCCATGTAACGCAAGTCTCCACAAAATTGCTAAAGATCCTGATAGCGGCCCTCTCGCCCTCCGTGGCCTACTGACGTCACCCGATCTTTGGGAAATCCAGTGGGAGGCAAATCATGGTCGAGAAAACTTGTGCCGCGTGCGACTGCAAATTGGATGAGGGTGCCATCAAGGTAAAAATCGGCGGTAAGACGGTCGAAGTGTGCTGCGATGAGTGCGCCCAGAAGCTGAAGGAAGCCAGTTCTTCTTCCAGGGAGAGCTGAACTATGCGCGTGAATCTGCTACTTCGGGGCGTTCATCGCCTGCGGCGTCGACTAGCCCAGCCCGTCGCAGTTCAAAGGACAAACGCTCTAATCGCAGGCTTGTACCTGAGCGTGGCCGTGTTGGGACATGCGTACGGAAAGGAAAACATCATGACCTCGAAACCAGAATTGAATGCGACGGAAACAACCGGAAATAAATCGTTGCCGATACGGCGCAGTGTGCAGACCGCGTCAGGTCGTATCAGTTATGTCGAGCAAGGCTCTGGGCCGGTTGCGTTATTCGTTCACGGAGTCTTGCTGAACAGCCATTTGTGGCGTCACCAGTTGGCGGATTTGTCGGATATCAGGCGCTCCATTGCGGTGGATTTGCTGGCGCATGGCGACACCGAAATCGTGCCGAATAAGGACGTGTCGGTGACCGCCAACGCCAAGATGCTCAAGGAATTTCTCGATGCACTGAACATCGATCAGGTGGACCTAGTAGGCAATGACAGCGGGGGAGGCATTTCACAGATATTCGCCGCACTGTATCCGGAACGGGTGCGGAGCCTCACACTTACCGACTGCGACACCCACGACAACTGGCCGCCCGAGGCCTTCCGGCCATTTCTCGCGATGGCCGCTATTGGGGGCTTGCGTGGAACGCTAGACGTGATGTTGGCGGACAAGAGTGTCTATCGATCGCCCCAGGCCCTGGGACCAGCCTACGAGCATCCTGAACAACTCAGCGACGACAGCATCGAAACCTACTTGCGTCCGTTCGTTAAGAATCCACAGCGCACGCACGATCTGGAACGCTTCCTCGCAGCTTTCGACAACAAGCACACTCTTGCCATTGAGCCACACCTAAAAGAGTTGAAGGCGCCGACGCTGATCGTCTGGGGCACCGATGATGTGTATTTTCCTGTGAAGTGGTCGCACTGGTTGGCGGAGAATATCCCGGGCACTCGTCGTCGTGTCGAGTTCAAAGGTGCCAGGATCTTTTTCCCGGAAGAACGCTGGCAGGAATTCGACAAGGAACTGCGTGCACCTTGGTTGCTAGTGGAAGAACAGGCATCGCAGCGAGAGCTGTCAGCGACTCATTGAGTGCTTCAGTCAAATCGTCGCAGCAAGAAATAGCGCAAGGATCGCGGACGTACGTTGCGGCCCTATGATTGCAGATCGGAGACAGGGTAATGAAACGCCGTGATTTCCTGTACGGCTCATTTGCGGCAGCGGGCGGAGTACGCTTATCGCGAACCGCGGTTTTTGCAAAACCGGCGAACTCAAAAACGATTGACGCTAAAGCCTTTCACGCCACGCGCCGCTTCGCCGATCTATCTCTGAGCCGTGTCGCCTATGTGGAGCGCGGTCACGGACCCGCAGCTCTATTTATCCACGGATATCCCCTCAACGGCTTCCAGTGGCGCGGAGCACTTGAAAAGCTTCAGCCATACCGGCGCTGCATCGCCCCCGACGTAATGGGCATGGGCTACACCCAAACGCCAAAGGGACAAAAGATTTCTCCTGAAACACAGGCGCTCATGTTGGCTATTCTGTTGGACTCGCTTCACATCGATGCAGTGGACCTGGTAGCCAACGACAGCGGCGGGTTGGTCGCTCAGTTGTTCCTGGCAATGTATCCCAGTCGAGTGAGAACCCTGCTCCTGACCAATTGCGATGTGGACGAAAACAACCCGCCGCCACAGTTTCTTCCGTTCATTGAACAGGCGAAGAAAGGCACCTTCGTGGACGAGTTTATCGTTCCCCAATTGAAGGACAAAGACCTTGCGCGGTCGGCGAAAGGGATGGGCGGGTTGGCCTTTACATATCCTGAAAACCTCGCGGACGAAACTATCGAGACCTATTTCGGCCCTCTCATCAAAACGCCGCTCAAGAAATCCCAGGTCAACGAGTACGCCGTTTCCATGGGAACGAACTCCCTCATAGCAATACGTGAGAGCCTCCGTCAATGGAAAAGACCCGCTCGCATGGTCTGGGGAATGAAAGACGCGCTCTTCGGAGTGCAGTGGGCCGAGTGGCTGGACCGCACTCTCCCAGGCTCGCGCGGCATAAGGAAAGTGGAAAGCGCAAATCTCTTCTTCCCGGAAGAGATGCCAGAGTTGATCGCGGAAGAAGCGGTGCGACTGTGGAATGCCAAATCGTCCGCCACGAAAGAGGTTCGCCGATGAAATCGAGCAAGAGCGTCACCGTTTTCGGAGCCTACGGCCATACCGGACGCTTTGTTGTTTCTGAGTTACGCCAACGCGGATGGACACCGATTCTTTCGGGTCGTGATCCTCATAAACTGAATATTTTGGGGGATACTCATCCGGGACTCGACTTACGGCCCGCGCAAGTCGAAGACCCGGCATCACTGGATCGCGCACTTCTCGGATCTATGGCCGTGATCAATTGCGCTGGACCTTTCGCCAGAACTTCGGCGCCAGTCATCGAATCTGCTTTGCGAGCGCAGATTCCATATTTGGACGTGGCAGCAGAGATAGAAGCCAACGCGGACACTTTCGAGCAATATGCGGATCGAGCACGGGAGGGAGGCATTCCGATTGTGCCTGCAATGGCTTTTTACGGTGGACTGGGTGATCTGCTCGCGACGGCGGCCATGGCAGGTTGGACGTCCGCAGATGAGATTTGCATCGCGTACGCCCTCAGTAGCTGGAAGCCAACTCTGGGGACAAGGGCCACGAGCCAAGTTTCGAAGCAGCGGAGAGATGGGCGGCGAATTGTCTTCTCGAACCATCGAATGCAGTTCCGCACTGAGGACGCGCCGGTCGTCAGTTGGACTTTCCCGCCTCCCATAGGAAGTCAGATGGTCGTTGGAGAATTCACCACGGCGGACAGCGTTACGATTCCGCGTCACTTGAGGACGTCGGAGATTCGCACCTACATGACGGTCGCGCCCCTTAAAGACTTGGACGATCCCGACCTATCGGGGCCGCCGGTGACGGATAAGAGCGGACGTTCGGCACAAACTTTCCTCGTTGAGGTATTGGTGCGCGTGGGGAGCGAGGAACGCCGTGCGGTCGCGAGAGGCCGAGACATTTACGCGTTTACTGCACCCCTCGTCGTCGAAGCCGCGGAACGTGTTCTCAACGTGCGGCGCAAGACGGCTGGTGTATTCTCTGCCGGTGAAATCTTTGACGCGCGGGACTTCTTGAAGTCGCTTTGTCCGTCGCATCTCTCGATTGAGATTCAGTGAGACCACTTGATCCGTGATCTAGCACACCCAACCCATAAGCCGCTGTGAAAGTAGCGTGATACGCTTGGAATCCAGCCTGTTGCTTCGATCATCCAAAAGAAACCACCCGCCCGCTGTGGCAGAGAGTATGGCGCTAAAGAACGAAACTAAACCAGTCCATGAATTTGTCGTTGAATCATTGCTTAGGTCTCCCATGGTTACGATTCGGGACACATACTGCAGGGGTACCTGCCGCCATCAGAGCGCCGAAGAGTGCACGACTGCCACGCAATTAGTGTTTCCGTACCGTGGCGTATACGTGCGGCACGCCGGACAAGATCAAGCCGTAGCCGAGGCAAACCAGGTCCTTTTTTTCAACGCTTTTGAAGGCTACCGGATCAGTCATCCCGTGCCAGGTGGCGACGCCAGTCTGACGGTGGTTATCAGCGAAGCGACACTGTGTGAGATCGCGCCGACTGCGATTCTGCGCCACGGCGTGAACCTTTTGTTTCGCCAGCCGCGCCTGCGAATTGACGCGCGGACCCAAGTGCTGGTCGCATTGTTGCGGCACAGTCTGCGCCAGAAAATAGCGGAACCTCTGGAAGCCGAGACCTTATCGTTGACTCTCGTACAAAGGGCCCTGGGCCCGCGCACCACTCACGTTGCGGGAGCCACTCTCGGACGGCAGCGGTTGGTGGACCGAGTGAAGCTCGTGCTGGCGAGCGATCTGGCGCGACGCTGGACGTTGGCCGAAATTGCCGCTGAGGTGCGCGGCTCACCGGTCTATCTCACCCAAGTCTTCCAACAGGTAGAAGGGATCCCGCTATATCGCTACCAGTTGCGCCTGCGGCTTGCACGCGCCCTCGATCTTCTCGCCCACTATGACGACCTGACGGAATTAAGCCAGGAGCTGGGCTTTTCCAGTCACAGCCATTTCAGCGCCGTATTCCGCGGGGCTTATGGCCGATCTCCCTCCGAATTCAGAAAATCGGCATTGCATCGCTGACACGTCCAAACCTCGGTAGAGCGATTCCTCCACATGGCTGGCGAGGATGTGGACAAGAACGAACCCCCCGCCAATTTACCATCTGCTTCGTATGAGCCAGTTTCAGCTTTGGGCGCAACCCTGGTGGGTCAATCTGCTGATCCGTATTCCGGTGGCAGCCGTCTTCAGCTTTCAGCGCACCGGGCGGCTGCTTAGTACGCGGCAGTTAGTACTAATCACTGTCTTCGCCACCGCATTTGGTTTTGTGGAAGCTTCCGTAGTGGGTGTACCTGCGGGCTGCGGCGGGTTTGCTTCCCGGCTACACCGGAAGCTTGGCCGACGTTCGGCGATCCCCGGAGATCTATCAGCAAGCCAAATCCATCTCACAATTGCCCCCAGAGCCTGGTGACGATTGAGGTCTACCGCGAGGTCGCGACCATGATCATGCTGGTGAGCGTCGCGCTACTTGCTGCAAGCATGGCGCGAGCGCGGTGGGCGGCTTTCCTGTGGACGTTCGCATTGTGGGACCTCTTCTACTACCTTGGGTTGTGGGCAACAGTCCGATGGCCGACCTCACTGAAAGATCTAGATGTGCTTTTTCTGATTCCTGTTCCCTGGATCGCGCAGGTCTGGTTCCCGGTGCTGGTGAGTATTCTGACTCTGCTGGTTATCGCTCCGCGTTGCCGGAAACAAGCTCATTGAATGGCTACAGTTGCAGATAAGATATCGCCGGCCGCGCAATCAGGCAACTGCCATCGGGTTTTGGTGTATAGCCCATGGCGACGCCCCCTTTTCCACTTCGAACGAATCTGCCAACCGGCAATCCTGTTTCAGTCGCAGTCAAGAACTACTTCCGCATCGTTTCCAGAACAAAAACTTCAAGGGAACGTAGTTCTTTCAGGATTTCTGAAATCGCGACTGCACAAGCATTACATTGAGCAGGGTTTTGGGAAAGCTCAGCACGCAGGCATATAACCTGTAGCTTGTTGCGGATGACACTGAGGGCGGCTTGCGGTTCTTCTGCCATTTGACACCTCGCGCCGCTGCTAAATAGAAGAGCAAGCGGGCAACAAACGGCTCGAACGCAGTTACAACATTATTCTCAATCGGCCCGCCGTGTGTGTCTGTGACTGCGGTCACGCGCCGTTGACCGTCTGAAATTCAGCCCAGGTCATGGGAGAATACGACCAGGCGCTGAACGAACTGCGCGCGGCCGCCAAGCTGAGCCCAAGCCAGTTGGATTCAAGTGCCGTGGATGGGCCGAAAAAAATGGCGGGACCGAAGTCCCGCCCTCTGGTTCAGTTTCCCCTGTTATTCTTCACCCTTTCCGGACAGCGGTAGCTGCTGCGGACTATTGCTTGCGTTGTCGATAAAGGTTACGTCACCCGTGCGAGTTCCGGTCTGAGTCGGAGTGAAGGTAACTGCGATTTCGCACTTGGCGCCACTCGCCAGCGTGGCACCGTTAACGCAAGGCGTTACCTTCTTTGTTGCTTTGACGGTCGCGAGCGCAAAGTCGCCGCTGGTGGCGATGCTGGTGATGTCCAGCGTCGTGCTTCCGGTGTTGGTGAGGGTGACCTTCTTAGCCTTGCTTGTAACGCCCACGACCACCTTACCCCAGCTCAGCGACACCGGGGAGAGGCTGACTACCGGTCCGCTAGTGCCATAGCTGAGCGTCGCTTGGGTTGCCGTCGTTTGGACGTTGTAGTTGCATTGTGGCGATCCGCCCTGGGCCCAATATGTTATCGACCAATCCGGATTAGGGATCAGGACGAAGTTATAGTCATACAGCGCGATGTCGTAGAAAGTCTGCGATGCATTGGGAGGATAATCGCTACATTGCGATATATTGTAGGCCTCCAACACGCCGCCGAACGCCCAATTGAACGTCTGCCCTCCACTGGGAGTATTGCCCAACGTTGTGCTGCCACCCGTGGTTAGATCGGCAGTCGTAATGTTCCAGGTGGGGCAGGATTCGTTTCCGGCTCCGCAGGTGGACACGGTCGTGCCTACGATGGTATCGCCCGCGTTGACATTCACTGGCGTGCTCTCCACGGTAATACCGCTGGGGCAGCAGTTCCAGCTGGCAATCGTCCACGGGGTCCCTGTGTCATCCATATTCCACCCGAGCACAGGCTGAATGATGCTCACCACATCGTTGCTATCCTCCAGGCCCGGAAAGAAATACACGACCTCGTTGCCTTTGGAAGTGGGCGCTGGCGGTACGGTCCA
>Ga0187847_10002754_pt1 | contig 13928 bp, 9 predicted proteins | sample June2016WEW_4_10_FD_132458 | JGI IMG/M metagenome (GOLD analysis project Ga0187847, IMG submission 132458) | Peatland microbial communities from SPRUCE experiment site at the Marcell Experimental Forest, Minnesota, USA - June2016WEW_4_10 | ecosystem: Environmental > Terrestrial > Soil > Wetlands...
CATCTGGACGACCACGCCCTGGACGATTCCTGCGTCGATGGCTGTGGCCTTCCATCCCGATTTTGAGTACGTGGCGCTTGAGGCCAGGCCCGCGCCGTGTGCGCCGTCGGAGCCCAGCGCTGACACCACGACCGCAGCCGAGCCGGTGGTTTATATTGTTGCCGCCGAGCTGGCCGGGCAGGTGACCGAGGCGTGCAAGCTCGGGCCGACCAAAGAACTCGCCCGCTTTAAGGGCGCCGCGCTTGACCGCGTCACGTTCCAGCATCCATTTCTGGAGCGGTCGATTCTGGGCGTGCTGGCTACCTACGTCACTGCCGACACCGGTACCGGCGCTGTGCACACCGCACCAGCGCACGGCATGGACGACTTCTACACCGGCCAGAAGTATGGCATCGATCCGACAAGCCGCGTGGATGCCGCGGGACACATTCACGCCGATCCCGACGCGTGGCCATTCTCGAAGCCGCCGGCCTTCGACGGGCTCAAGGTGTGGGCCGCTAATCCTGTGATCGTCGCACTGCTCGAAGAGCGCGCCGCGCTGATGGGGGCCTCGGACCTCGAACACTCCTATCCGCATTGCTGGCGCTGCCACCATCCGGTGATCTTTCGCGCCACGGAGCAGTGGTTTATCTCGCTTGAAACTCCGATAAAGCGCGCCGATGATTCTGAGGTAAGTTTTCGGCAGTTGGCGATCGAGGAGATCGACAAGGTGGTGTGGGATCCGGCGTGGGGCAAGGAGCGCATCACCAACATGATTGCGACGCGCCCTGACTGGTGCATCAGCCGCCAGCGCATCTGGGGCGTGCCTATCGCGGTGTTCCTATGCGAGGGCTGCAACCAGCCGATCGTCGATGCGGAGCTCAATCGCAAAATTGTTGCCCTCTTCGAATGCGAAGGCGCCGAGGCATGGCACACCACCGACGTCGCGAAGCTGTTGCCCGCTGGCGCGAATTGCAGCCACTGCGGCGGGGCAAAGTTTCGCAAAGAAACCGATATTCTCGACGTCTGGTTCGACTCCGGCGTGAGTTGGTTCGCGGTTTGCGAATCGGACCCAGAGCTTCGTACTGCCTATACGGCCTTCCAAAACCAAGACAGCACGAAGTGCCACGAAGTGCTGTACCTCGAGGGCGGCGACCAGCACCGCGGCTGGTTCCACTCGTCGCTGCTGACTTCGGTGGCGCTGCGCGGGCGTGCGCCGTACTCGCACGTGGCCACGGCCGGTTGGACGCTCGACGAGCAGGGCCGCGCCATGTCGAAGTCGCTCGGCAACGGCGTCGATCCTGTCGATATTGCTAACCGCATGGGCGGCGAGATCGTGCGGTTGTGGGTTGCATCGGTCGACTTCCGCGAAGACATGGCGGCCAGCGAAAACCTGATGCAGCGCTGCGCCGAGCTCTACAAAAAGCTGCGCAATACGTTTCGGTTCTTGCTTGGGAATTTGCATGGCTTCGATCCGGCGCGCGATCGCGTGGCGGAGAGCGAATTGCTGCCGCTCGACCGTTACATGCTAGCCCGCACGCGCGAACTCACCGAGAAGATTCTTGGCTGGTACGAGGCATTCGAGTTTCATCGCGTCTACCAGGCGGTGAACGAGTTTGCCATCGTGGACCTGAGCTCGTTTTATCTCGACGTGCTGAAGGACCGCATGTACACCTTCGCGCCGACGAGCAAGGCACGGCGCTCGGCGCAGACCGTGCTGTGGCAGATCACCGAGGCGCTGGTGCGGCTGGTGGCGCCGATTCTCACGTTTACCGCGGACGAAGTTTGGGAGCACCTGCCAACGGTCGAAGGGCGACCGGTATCGGTGCATCTGGCGCTCTTCCCTAAGCCGGAAGACATCTTTTCCGAGAACCCAGCGGGGCTGCTCGAAGAATGGAAGCATATCTTCCAAATTCGCGATCAGTCCCTTTGGATACTAGAGCAGGCTCGACAAGGGAAGCATATTGGCAAGGGCCTCGAGGCCGAACTGGAAATCGTTGCATCCGGGGAGTGGCTTGACCTCCTTGAACGCCATGCCGCAGGCCTGAAAGAGATTGTCAACGTTTCCAGCGTAACGGTTATAGAAGACGCTCGGGCCAATGTCACGCGGAGCATTGAGAACCTCCCCGCCGGGGCAAGTGCAACAGTTGTCGAAGGACCAGAATTCGTGATCACCGCTAAGCCCGCATCGGGTCACAAATGCGCCCGTTGTTGGAACTTCATGCCCGAAGTCTCCGACTACGGCATCTGGAAGAACGTGTGCACGCGGTGCCAGTCGGCGCTCAAGGAGATGGGCATTGCGCCACCGCAACCGGAGGCTGGTGCATGAATTGGTTTGCAAATTGGCCCCGGCCGCGACGGCTGCACTGGCTATTGCTCATCTCGGCTATTGTCGTTCTCGCCGACCGGCTGTCGAAGACGTGGGTCACGCGGCACGTCCGGCTCGGTGGCGCGATTCCCGTCATCGATCACATTCTCCGCATCTCGCACTGGACCAACGAGGGCGCGGCGTTTTCGATGTTCGCCGACTCGGCCTCGCCCAATGCGGTGCGCTGGAGCCTTGTCGGATTCACGCTTCTTGCCGCGCTTTGCGTCTTCGTTGCCTTGCTGCGAATGGGCGGCCGCATTACGCTCGTTACAGTCGCGCTCGCGCTCATCTTGGGCGGCGCCCTCGGCAATTTACACGACCGCATTGTCTACGGGTCGGTGGTGGACTTTATCGAGGTACACATCCATCTCTATCATTGGGCCTATCACTGGCCCGACTTCAATCTGGCCGACTCTTCGATCGTCACCGGCGCGTGCCTGCTGTTTCTCGACTCACTGCGGCCGAGAAACAGGGAGCAAGAGAACAAGGGAACAAGGAAACAAGAAGGCTAGCCGGCCGCGCGAGCTCTGCCCACGTGATCACGTTCGCGGCGCGCGCACGTAGCTGCCCGGTATAATTGGTCGGACCAGTTTGCGCCTCACAGGAGACGAACGAAATGCCTCAGGTAGGCACCCAATCCCGCAGTTTTTTTGAAACTTTTCGATCCCCGAATCGCGTTTCGCACCAACGGTGGGTGATCTGCTTTCTCCTGTTTCTGGCGACAGTTATCGCGTATGTCGACCGGGGCGTGATTGCTTATCTGAAAAACACCCTGGAAAGCGTGATCCCCGGCCTGAATGACCGAACCTATGGTTACGTGACCGCTGCATTTACGGCGGCCTATGCCATCGGCATGGTGGTCGCGGGCGGATTCACCGACAAGCTGGGAACGCGCAAGGCATTCGCCATCGCCATCGCCATCTGGAGTGTGGCGGCCATGCTGCCGGGCGCGGCGTTTTCCGTCGTCACTTTCGGGATCGCCATGTTTCTGCTCGGCCTGGGAGAAGCCGCCAACTTTCCCGCGTGCATCAAAACAGTCGCGGAGTGGTTTCCCCGGCGCGAGCGCGCACTGGCTACGGGAATCTTCAACTCCGGCGCCAATATCGGCAACATCGTGGTGCCGGTTGCGGTGCCCACGTTGGTGATCCTGGTGAGTTGGCGCGGCGCTTTCGTGGTGACGGGAGCTCTGGGCATCGTTTGGTTGGCTTTTTGGCTCATCTACTATCGACGGCCCGAGCAACACAGCAGCGTTTCAAAAGCTGAACTGGACTTGATCCTGAGCGACCCTCCGGAAAAGATGGAGCGCGTTCCCTGGAGCCGCGTGTTTCCGCGCAAAGAGACCTGGGCCTTCGCGATCGCCAAGTTCCTCACCGACCCCATCTGGTGGTTCTATTTATTCTGGATTCCCGGCTACCTGCAAACCACTTTCCATCTCAGCCTTTCGCAAAGTCGCGTGCCGGTCGTGATGGCTTACAGCATTTCCATCATTGGCAGTATTGGCGGCGGGTATCTTTCCTCGGTAATGATCAAGCGCGGCATCAGCGCCAATGTGGCCCGCAAGACGACGCTGCTGATCTGCGTGCTGTTGATCGCGCCGATCTTTCTCACGCCGTTCGTTTATCATCTGTGGCTCGTGGTGGCGTTGCTTGGAATGGCTACGGCAGGACACCAGGGATGGTCGGCAAACCTCTTCACGCTGCCCTCGGATATGTTTCCCAAGTCCGCGGTAGCCAGCGTCATCGGAATCGGCGGCATGGCGGGCGCGGTAGGCGGAGTCCTGTTCCAGTTGGGAACAGGTTTCATTGTCTATTTCACTCACAGCTATGTCACGTTGTTCATCATCGCGTGCCTCGCCTACCCAGCGGCGTTCCTCATCATTCACGGCATTTCGCCCAAGCTGGCGCCGGCGCAGATTGAATAAAAACAAGCGGAGCTGGTGGGGTTAGCGAAGCTAGAGCAGTCTCAGTGGCGAAACGGGGAGGCTGCATGCCGCGGCTGACCTGCTGGTGGGGGCGGTTGCGCTGCCGCTCCATTTATTTAATTATTTAAATGAGGAACCTGATGAAAACTCACTGGAATTCATTCTCAGTTGGCGCTCATTGTTGCGCTTTGGCCGCAATTTTCTGTCTTCTTCTCAGCTTTTCCCACGCCGCGCGGGCGCAGCGCCTTTCCGCGAATGTTGTGCCAGTGCATTATTTGCTTCAGTTCACACCCGACCTCAAAACAGCTACGTTCTCCGGCGAAGAGACCATCGACGTGATGGTTCAGGAAACCACACGCACCATCACACTCAATGCTATCGAGATCGAGTTCCAGTCGGTGACGGCGTACATGGGCTGCTTTTCCAACATAGCTTGCTCCACTAGGATTCCACTGGGGGCTCCGGAGATCTCGCTCGACAAGGAGAAACAGCAAGCCGCCTTCACATTTCCACAGGAGATCTTCCCCGGGAAACTCGAACTGCATATTCGCTTCACGGGAATCCTGAACAACGAGTTGCGCGGTTTCTACCTTTCGAAAACCGCGAAGCGCAATTACGCCGTCACGCAGTTTGAGTCGACCGACGCACGCCGCGCATTTCCCTGCTTCGACGAGCCGGCCTTCAAGGCCACATTCGATATTTCGCTGACGATCGACGCAGGCGACACAGCCATCTCCAACAGCGCCATTACCTCGGAAACGCCGGGGCCCGGCGCGGGCAAGCACACGGTGGTCTTCAGAACCACGCCCAAAATGTCCACGTATCTGGTCGTCTTTGTGGTGGGCGACTTCCAGTGCACGAGCGGCGATGAGGATGGCGTTGCACTGCGCGTTTGCACGACGCCCGATAAGCTGGCGCTCACACCCTTCGCGCTTGATGTGGCGAAGTTTGCACTGCACTACTACGACAACTATTTCGGTATTCACTATCCGCTCAAAAAGCTAGATCTCATCGGCATTCCCGACTTCGAAGCCGGCGCCATGGAAAACTTCGGCGCCATCACCTTCCGCGAGACCGACCTGCTGCTCGATCCCAAAACCGCATCGCTGCGCGGCAAGAGAAATGCGGCCATTGACATCGTGCATGAGATCGCGCACCAGTGGTTCGGCGACCTGGTGACCATGCAGTGGTGGGATAACATCTGGCTCAACGAGGGCTTTGCCACTTGGATGGAGAACAAGTGCGTGGCCGCGATGCATCCTGAGTGGAACATTCCGCAACACGTGGCTGCGGACGAGCAGGACGTGCTCGACATCGATGCGCAACCCACCACGCGCGCCATCCGCGCCCGCGCCGATACTCCGGAGGAGATCGATCAGATGTTCGACCGCATCGCCTATGACAAGGCCGGCGATGTGCTGCTGATGGTCGAAAACTACCTCGGCGAGGAGACCTTCCGCCAGGGCGTGCACGCATATCTGGCTGCGCATGAGTACGGCAACGCTACCGCAGAGGATTTTTGGAACGCGCAAACAGCAGTTAGCGGCAAACCGGTCGACAAGATCATGGAGTCGATGGTGGCGCAAACGGGCGAGCCCTTGCTGGAGTTTGGCGCTCCCGAGGCCGGCAAGGTTGCGGTAGCGCAGCAGCGCTTCTTCCTCAGTCCTAGCATCAAATACGATCCCGCGCAAAAATGGACCTTGCCGGTCTGCTTTAAAACGGGCGCGGACGGCAAGGACTGCCCGATCCTCACTCCTTCATCGCCATCGCTGCCGGTTCCCGCAGGCGGGCTTTTCTTTGCCAACGCGGGCGGAAAGGGCTACTACCGCAGCGCCTACGCGCCTGCCCAGTACGCGGCGCTCGTTGCATCGGCGGAAACCGGACTCACTCCCGAAGAGCGCATCAGCTTGACCGGCGACGAGTGGGCGCAGGTGCGCGCGGGCAAGGCTACCGCGGGCGATTACCTTCGCCTGGCGGCCGAACTCAGCGGCGATCCCAATGCCTACGTGCTCTCGAACTCCACCGGAAATGTAGGCAGCATAGTGGACAGTATTGCTGCGACGAAGGAAGAACGGGATGCGTTGGCGGCCTGGATTCGCCGCACCTATGGGCCTCAGTACGCAAAGCTCGGACCTCCGGCGGCAGGCGACTCTGCCAATACGCGTGAGCTGCGCGCGCACCTCCTCTCAATTCTCGCCTTCCACGGGAAGGATGCCGATTTGAAGGCGCAGGCGCGCCAGATCGCGGAGCAATACCTGTCAAATCCGGCGTATGTCGATCCCACTCTCGGTCAGACTGCCCTCAATGTCGCTGCACAGAATGGCGACGCAGCGCTCTTCGACAGGCTCCAAAAGATCTACGAGACATCGAGCGATCCGGAATTGCAGGTACTCGCGTTGCGCGAGCTGGTCATCTTCACGAATCCCGGTCTGCTGGAGCGCGCTCTCGAATACTCCGTCTCCCCGAAGGTTCGCAACCAGGACTCGGCCATTCAATTTGCCATCGCCATGGAGATTCCTGAAAACCGTGACCAAGCCTGGAAATTCGTCAAGGCACATTGGGATCAGGTGCAGGCGGAGTTCACCACCGAATTGGGTTCGTATTTTGTGGACGGCACGGGCAACTTCTGCTCCGCCGAGTCGCGCGACGATGTGAAAAGTTTCTTTGCAAGTCATCCGGTACCGGCGGCCGACTCGGCGATCAGGCACGCCATCGAACACATCGACGGCTGCATCGAGCTGCGGCGCCTGCAGGAGCCCAACTTGAAGAAGTGGCTGGCCGAGCAGGCGCAGTAGGCAGTTCGCTGCCACCCGGAATTTGCCGCGTTGAGTATCGTGCTATCTCAGTCCCAAAATCGGGGCCTGGGGCACTCCACAAATTTGTGAATGCGGTTACAGTTTGCGCAGGCGTGCGCAGGCTTCGTCGAGCTCCGCGTCCTGCTTGGCGAAGCAGAAGCGCAGCAGGTTCTCGCCGCGGCCCGAACGGAAGAAGGCCGATCCGGCAACGGCGGCCACGCCGGTGGTTTTGAGCAGGTGGCGGGCCTTCTCGGCCGCCGTCGCGCCGGGCAGGTGGTCGACCCTCGCCATGATGTAGTAGGCGCCCGCAGGCACCGTCGGCTCCATACCAGCGTCTCGGAGCGCTGCCGCCATCTGGCCCCGCTTGGCCTGGTAATCGGTCGCCAGTTGCGTGTAGAAGCTGGGCGGCAACTGCTCGAGCCCTGCGGCCACGCCCACCTGCAGAGGCGCCGGCGCGCAAACGTAGGTGAGATCGTGAAAGTGGGCCATCGCCGGCATCCATCGCGCGTCAGCCGTGGCGTAGCCGATACGCCAGCCTGTGATGGAATAGGTTTTGCTGAAGCCTGAGATCACGATGGTTCGCTCGCGCATGCCGGGCAGCGTGGCCGGGCAGATGTGCCGTGCGCCGTCGTAGACGAAGTACTCGTAGATTTCGTCGGTGATCAGGAAAAGATCGTGCCGGCGGCAGAGCTCCGCAACCTCTTCAAGCTCGGATTGCGAAAAGATTTTGCCGCTGGGGTTGGCCGGCGTATTTAGAAGGACCGCGCGCGTCTGCGGTGTAACGACGGCGCGCATGGCGTCCGCGTCAAGCGTGAAGTCGGGTTCGGCGAGCGCTACCAGGACAGGTTTCACACGCAGCGACTTGAGCGTGTTCACGTGATAGCCGTAGAACGGCTCGAACACCAGCACCTCGTCGCCGGGATTGAGCAGTGCCATGGCCGCAGCATGCAACCCAGCCGTGGCTCCGGATGCCACCAGCACCTCACGATCGAAATCGTAGCCAAGGCCATAGTCGCGCTGCTGTTTGGCTGCGATGGCCTCGCGCAACCGCGCAATGCCGTCGCAACGCGTGTAGATGTTTTGTCCGTCGCGCATAGCCTGGGCGGCCGTGGCCTCGACGACCGCAGGCACCGGCGTATCGCAAACACCCTGCGCAAGGTTGATACCGCCCATGCGATCGCATTCGCTGGTCATGGCGCGGATTTCCGACTGAAACGTCTCGGGCGCTAGCTGGCTGAGGCCAAGGCGTGTTGCGTGAATGATTGTTCCGGGCACGAGGAAGATCCTTTGTTTCCATTTTACAATTTGGATTTACATTTTGAGCCGGCCATGGACGTGCGGGCAGCTGTGCAACTGTCTACAGCCAAACGGGCCGCCAGAGTAGTATCTTGCAGAAAGAGGCGATAAACGAGCTTTATGCACGAGCTTTCCATCGCGACCAGCATTGTGGAGTCGGTGACCGAAGCGGCCTGCAAGTATCCCGGCGCGCGCGTGAAAGAGGTGCGGCTGCGCGTGGGCTCATTGGCTTCAGTGGTCGAGGACTCGCTGCAATTCTGTTGGGGATTGGCCACGGAAGGCTCGCCGCTCGCGGGCGCAACGCTCGCCATCAACAAGCTGCCCGTGATTGTGCATTGCGATGCATGCGGCACGGACTCCGAGATTGCGGGCGTGCAGAGTTTTCGCTGTCCCAAGTGCGGCGAGCTGGCCGCCGATCTGCGCCAGGGACGCGAGATGGAAATCGAATCGATTGAACTGGAGGAACCGGACACGCCCACGCCGGTCCCAGTTGAGGAGCGGGTATGACGACGCGGATTGTCGAGTTGCGACGGGGAATCCTGAAGAAGAACGACGAGCTGGCGGCGGAGCTGCGCACGCGCTTCACCTCGGCCGGCGTACTGGTACTGAACCTGGTTTCGAGCCCGGGCACGGGCAAGACTGCGTTTCTTGAGCGCACCCTGCGCGAACTCCGCGCGCGTGGCGCAAAGGCGGCGGCGCTGGTGGGCGATCTTGAAACCGACAACGACGCGCGGCGGTTGGCGGCGAGCGGCGCACCCGTGCGTCAGATCAATACGCACGGCATCTGTCACCTCGATGCCGAGATGATCGGAAGACACCTCGAAGCCTGGGAGGGCGTTTCGCTCGATGGGCTTAATTATCTGTTCATCGAAAACGTAGGCAACCTCGTGTGCCCGTCGAGCTACGACCTGGGCGAGCGCATTCGCGTGGCTATGCTCAGCGTGACCGAGGGCGAAGATAAGCCGCTCAAGTATCCGGGGCTGTTCAACTCCTCCGACGCGGCGGTGATTACCAAAATCGATTTAGCCGAGCCTTGCGGCTTCAACCGCGATCTGGCTCTGCGTAACATCAATGAAATCCGGCCGGAGATACGGATCTTTGAGACCTCCGCTAAAACCGGCGCGGGCATGGAGGAGTGGCTGGGCTATCTTGCGGAGGCGAGACCGGCCTGAGAGCTTATCGGCCGATAAGTACTGCTAGCCTCAATGCCGGAGCCCCAGTGAGCGATTTTGACCAGCTAGGGTGGGAGACTGGTGCTAATTCAGGAGCTAATTCACGGATAAGTGCCAGATTGGTGTTTCTCTCCCTCTCTTTCTCATTTCGCGAAAATTTTCCGTCGTGAGCCATTGCAAATGCATGGGCGTTGGGCGTACGGTTCTGCTAAGGTCGGTAACATAATATGGGCCCTTTGGATTCCCCAGAGCAACACGTGAGTGAGCAGGAAAATCTGCATACGGACTTTGCCCGGAACACCATTGAGCACCTCTTTGAGTTCTCGCCGGACGCAATTCTCGTCTCGGACGGCAAGGGTGTGATGCGTGCGGCCAACCCGCGCGCCGAGGAGCTGTTCGGTTACGCGAGCGAAGAGCTGATCGGCCAGCCCGTGGAAATGCTGGTGCCGGCTCGCTTCCGCGGCGTCCATCCCGGTCACCGCGAGAATTACGGCGCGCATCCCCGTCCGCGGCAGATGGGCGCGGCGCTCAACCTCTACGGCTTGCGCAGCGACGGCACCGAATTCCCCGTTGACATCATGCTCAAGCCGATCGAGACCGCGGATGGTCCGGCAGTAATGACCTTCATCCGCGACGCCACGGAGCAACGCGCGGCGCAGGAAGCGTTGCGGCTGAACGATGCGCGGCTGCGTTCCATCGTCGAGAGCATCGCCGAGTACGCGATTTATCTGCTCGACCGCGAAGGCCACATTCTTACCTGGAATCCCGGCTCCGAGCGTATCAAGGGATACAAGGCGGAGGAAGTGCTCGGCCTGCACTTTTCGCGCTTCTTTACGCAGAAGGATATCGAGCAGGGCCGTCCGGGCGAGTTGCTGCGCCAGGCGATCACCAAAAATCGCGTGGAAGAAGAGGGCTGGCGCGTGCGCAAAGACGGCTCGCGCTTCTGGGCCAACGTGGTGCTCACCGCCATCCACGACAGTTCCGGCGCGGTGACGGGATTCTCCAAGATCACGCGCGACGTGACCGAGCGCAAACAGGCGCAGGAGTCAGTGATCGCCGAGCTGAGCAGATTATTGTTGGTCAATGTCGACATTCGCAAGCTGCTCGGAGCGTTTTCCGCAAGCATTCGCCAGATGGTGCCGCACGACGTAGCCACGATGGCGCTCTATGAGGAAGCCACCGGTAAGCTGCGCGTGCAATTCCTCGCCGCCGATACCGCCGAGGCCAACCCGAACGAACTGCTGCTCGATGCCGACGCCTCTCCCTCTGGCCAGGCCTTTCGCACGCGGCGTCCCGTGATCCTGAACAGGATGGGTCGCTGGCCTTTCGCGCCCGAATCCCTGAAACACCTCGCCGTGATGGGCATGCAGTCGGGAGTCTGGGTTCCGCTGGTGCATCGCGAAAGAACTCTCGGCGCCCTGATGGTGGCCAGCCGCATGGAAGATGCCTTCTCGCAACACGACGCCGAAGTGCTGGGCCAGGTCGCAGAACAAGTGGCGATGGCGGTGAACAACGCCATTGCCTACAAGCAGATTGCGGAGTTGCGCGACCGGCTCGCTCAGGAAAAGCATTACCTCGAAGAGGAGATCAATATCGAGCACCGCTTCGACGACATCGTGGGCGAAAGCACGGGGTTGCGCAACGTGTTGCGCCAGATCGAGACCGTCGCGCCCACCGATGCCACGGTGCTCATCGAGGGCGAGACAGGAACCGGCAAAGAATTGCTGGCGCGCGCCGTCCACCGCCTAAGCCCGCGCAGCGAACGCACTTTTATCAAATTGAACTGCGCCGCCATTCCCGCCGGCTTGCTTGAAAGCGAACTCTTCGGCCATGAGAAGGGTGCGTTTACCGGCGCCATTGCACGCAAAGTCGGCCGCCTGGAGCTGGCGCACGAAGGCACGCTCTTTCTCGACGAGGTGGGCGAGATGCCGCTCGAACTGCAGCCGAAATTGCTGCGCGCTTTGCAGGAGCGCGAGATCGAGCGCGTGAGCGGCACGCGGCCCATCCCCATCAACGTGCGGCTCATCGCGGCCACCAATCGCGATCTGGCGAAGATGGTCGCTGAGAAGCAATTTCGCAGCGACCTTTTTTACCGTCTCAAGGTGTTCCCGGTCTTTGCGCCGCCGCTGCGCGACCGTGCCGCCGACATTCCCGTCCTGGTGCGTCATTTTGTCTCGCGCCACGCCCGGCGCATGGGCAAAACCATCGAAACCATTCCACCCGAAGCGATGGAAGCGTTCACTCGCTGGAAGTGGCCGGGCAACATTCGTGAGCTGGAGAATTTTCTGGAGCGCGCAGTGATTCTTTCGCGCGGGCCGGTGCTGTACGTACCGCTGTCCGAACTCGAAGACAGCGAGGAAGAGGAAGACGACGAATCGGCACCCGTCAATCCCACGTTGCAGGCCGCCGAGCGCGAAACGATTCTGCGCGCATTGCGCGAAGCCAAGGGTGTCATCGGCGGACCCGGCGGCGCAGCCGAACGGCTGGCCCTCAAGCGCACTACGCTCAACTCCAAAATGAAGAAACTCGGCATCGAGCGCGGCGATTATATGTAGGCCCCCGGCTTTCAGGTTCAGTCGGAAAGCGTTCGCGACTCTCCATCGTCTCCGTGACGAAATTTCGTCGTAGTCGCTTCGTCGCGCGCTGCATATCATTACGCGCTGCAGCGCCCTCCCAAAAAGTTAACCACTTTGTTTTCAGTGCGCCGCAGCTTTCGCGCGTCGCTACGCCAGTTTGGCACCCGCCGTGCTTGATCACTGGCATGGCGCAGGACGAGCCAGCAAGTGCTGAGAATCACTCTTGAAGAAAAAGCGGATGCAGTTGTTCTCAAGCTCGAAGGGCGCCTCGCCGGGCCCTGGGCGGTCGAACTTGGCCGTCTGTGGGAAGAGAAATCTCGGGACATCGCGCAAAAGAAATTGTCAGTCGATTTGCGCGAAACCACCTTTGCCGATGCCAGCGGAATGCGGATCCTGAAAGCCATTTACTCGCAAACGGGAGCCGCACTCCTCACAGGCACACCCTGGACGCAATACCTTGCCGAAGAAGTAGCAAGCAACAACTCTAACCAAGCGGGCCCGGAGGTCTGAAATGTACACAGCATACGAAACCACGAACCAGGCGAATCTTCCTTCATACCGGAAGGGAGAGTTCTTCAAATCGTTGCCGGCTGAGGCTCTTGCCGACATCGAGCGCCTGCTTGCGCCATCTGCCTATCCCACGGGCATGGTGATCTTTTCTGAAACGCAGCCTTGCTCCGGCATTTACGTGGTTCTCGAAGGCGAAGTGAAGCTCTCGATCAACTCGGCAGACGGCCGCCGCCTGAGCTTCCGCATCGCCAGGGCGGGCGAAGTACTGGGCCTCTCCTCCGCGCTCTCCGGCGGTGAGTACGAAATGACCGCCGACGCACTCTATCCGGCGAAGATTGCGCACATCTCGCGCGCTGTCTTCCTGCAATTTCTCACCCGCTATCCCGCCGTCTACCAAACCGTGGCGCGCGAGATGGTACGCACCTACAACACCGCCTGCGAGCAACTGCGCATGGTGGGCCTTTCAACCTCGGTGCCCGAGCGCCTGGCGCGCCTGCTGCTGGGATGGAGCGACGAGTCGGGTCAGAAGCCTGAACGCCCATCGAGTTGCCGCCTCTCGCTTACGCACGAACAGATCGGCGAGTTCATCGGCGCATCGCGCGAAACCGTAACCCGCACCTTGAGCATTTTCAAGAATCAGCACCTGGTGGCGCAGCACGGATGCACGTTGACCATCCCGGATCGTATGGCTCTTGAGAGCTACACGCGCGGGTAGAACTGAACGCTTCATCCTCCTGAAAGACAACTGGGCTGGCCGTTTACTGGAGCTGTGCGATGTGGAAGGTGTCGCGCAATTCTGGTGAACGGCCTCTCTTTTTTCGAGGTCTCATTGCTTTCTCTTTGTTGCTCGCAATGCGCGTTGCGCCGCATAATAACCGCACATGCCGTGCACACCGCCGCCGGGAGGCGTTGACGCAGAGCACAAATAGAGATACGGTGTGCCTGTCGCGTAAGCGGGCAGAGTCGGTCTCAGAATCATCTGGGCCAGCGACATGGCGCCGCCGCCGATTTCTCCGCCAAGAAGATTTGCATCCATCCGCTCAAGGATTGCAGGCGTGGAAACATGACGCGCCAGAATGCAATCGCGGAATCCGGGAGCGAAGCGCTCAATCTGCGCTTCGATGCGCTCGGTCATATCAAAAGCAGACCCGTTCGGCACGTGACAATAAGTCCACAGTACATGCTTGCCTTCTGGCGCGCGCGTCGCATCGAAGAGCGTGGGCTGCGCCGCGAGCACGAAGGGCCGCTCCGGACATAGTCCATGCGCAACAGCCTCCTCTGAGGCGGCAATCTGCTCGAGCGTTCCGCCCA
>Ga0187847_10002755_pt1 | contig 13928 bp, 14 predicted proteins | sample June2016WEW_4_10_FD_132458 | JGI IMG/M metagenome (GOLD analysis project Ga0187847, IMG submission 132458) | Peatland microbial communities from SPRUCE experiment site at the Marcell Experimental Forest, Minnesota, USA - June2016WEW_4_10 | ecosystem: Environmental > Terrestrial > Soil >...
CTTCGGAGTCTAGGAGAACTAGGCGGCTTCGCAAAGTGGGCCGCATTTTATGAACGTTTCCGGGAAGCCAGGGATGCTCTTCAAAAGTTAGGCGCAATCCCAGCAGAAAACGAATCCCATCCGAACAGCTAGGAAAATACTCCCCTTCTCCACCGAGGGCGACCCACGACGGTGAGCTCAATTTACGCGAATTCAGCTAATTTAAGGGTGAATGCACGGGCAAGAATTGCCAATTTGCCACGGTTTGTGATTGTGGACGATGTGCTCGCTCTAACCGTTGCCGTCGGAGCTGTTCGCATACCTGCGGCCAGGTGGAAGCGCTCCCGAACGGCCAATCGCCATCGTGCGGTTTTGGCCGCCAGGAGTTGGCGCCGCGCCAGCACCGTCCACTGAGTCCTCTCGGCCCCTCTCGGCTTTTCGTGACAGGCGGCTTCGTGGCAGGCAAAATGGAACATCCATGAAGTATCTGCCCCTCGTCTGGTGCAGCATCTGGCGTAAGCCCGTGCGCACGGCGCTGATTTTTCTTCAGGTCTGCGTTGCCTTCGCGCTGTTCGGTGTTCTGCAGGGCATGAAGACCGGGATGGACCGGGCCATCGCCAGTGTTCGCTCTGACGTACTCTACATCGGCCCCGCAGTCGTCGGCGGAGCTCGCCTCCGATTTGCTGATCTGAACCTTCTTCAATCGGTTCCTGGTGTGAAGACCGTATCGTTCAACGACGGCATGCTTGCGACGTACCAGAAGCCAACCGAGTCCGTTTACGTGCTTTTTATTCCGCCGACCGATTTTTTCCGTACGGCCGCGCCGGAGATCTTCAGTGTTGAGTCCAAGGACCTCGAGGCTCTTCGCACAATTCGAACCGGCGTGTTGATCACATCAGATATCGGCAAGAAATACGGATGGCACATCGGGGATAAAATTCCCCTCACCACGAGCACGGTTCGGACCAACGGATCGACAACTTGGACCTTCGAGATCGTGGGGATGTTCTCGGACCACGAGAGGGGCGAGAATAGTCTTGTGGTGGGCAACTTCGACTATCTTGACGAGGCGCGAGTGCTCAACAAGGGGACGGTCAACCACTTTTACGCAATCGTGTCGGATCCGAAGCAGGTGGCCGCCGTGAGCGACGCCATCGATCGCACGTTCGCCAACTCGGCAAGCCCAACGCTAACGGCATCGTTTAGAGAGCGCACTCAGCAGGCGATGCAATCACTCGGTGACCTGAACTTCGCCATCCGCTGGATCCTCAGCGCGGTGCTGGCGGCTCTGGTGTTCTCAACCGCCACGATGATGACGCAGACGGTGCGTGAGCGCACGCCCGAGATCGGTGTCCTGAAGACGCTCGGATTCTGCAACCGGACGGTATTTTTACTCATCGCGGGCGAGTCGTTGCTCGTGTGCATTACCGCCTCGCTGACGGGTCTCGCGTTGGCTTGGATTGCGTTCCCACTTGCTGCTAAGTACATGCCCGGACTTTCGATGCCGATGGTGGTCGTGGCCTTCGGCATACTCGGAGCCGTGTTCGTGGCCCTCATCAGTGTGAGCGTGCCGGGCCTGCGTGCGGCAAGGTTGAACATCGTCGACGCCCTGGCGGGACGGTAGACACAAATGAATTTCCTCAAACAGCTGGGAATGCTGCTGCGCATGAATCTGCTCGGCGTGCCGCAGCGCCTGGGAATGGCATGCACCACGGTTATCAGTGTGACGTGCGCCGTGGGGGTGTTGGTATCTATGCTGGCCATGGGCGTCGGCGCTCGGCGGGAGGCCATGGGGAACGTGCGCCCTGACCGGGCCAGCCTGCTCAGCGTTGGCGCGTCGGGGCCCAATCAAAGCAACATACCGAAGGACATCGCGGCGCTTATCGGTGATCTTCCTGGGATTCGGCGCAACGCGAGCGGGCAGCCGGTCGCGGTGCCGCAGGCTTTGGTGTTCGTCCAGGCCAGGAGGACGGACTCTGGCAACTTGGTCGGATTTCCCATGACTGGCGCCGGCGCGGCTCTCACCGACTACGCACCCGAGCTGCACCTGACCACGGGCCGCATGTTTCGACCCGGGTTGCTCGAGCTCATTGCGAGCAACTACTGTGCGCATCAATACGAGCATTTCAGCGTGGGCGACAAGCGGCTCATACAAGGCGTCGAGTGGCTCGTCGTAGGGAACTTCGACCTCGGGCGCAGCAACGGGAGCTGCGCCGTATACGCCGACGCGAACACGGTTTTGTCGGCCTTCGGACGCAGCAGCTACAACGAAGTCGCCGTCATGCTGCGATCCCCCGCAGCATTTGACGAACTCGTCAACGCGATCAAGGGCAATCCATTGCTTCAAATCAAAGTCGAGCACGAAGCGGACCTGGCCGACGCCGGCGTGCAGCAAGTCAAAGGAATACTGAATTTCGTCAGCTACTTCGTGGGCGCCATACTGGCCGTGGCAGCCACGATCGGTGCGGCCAATTCCCTTTACGCTCTCATAGACAGCCGGCGGCGGGAACTCGCAACGCTGCGCGCCATCGGATTCAGCGGCGCAGCGGTCATGGCTTCCACGTTATTAGAGGCCATTCTTCTGGCGATTGTCGGTGCGTTGATCGGCGCGGGACTTGCGTGGTTATTCTTTAATGGCCTAACGGCCCGTCCCTTTGGGTTTCAATTTCACCTTGCGGTCACTCCCTCTCTGGTTTTATTGGGCATTGGTTGGGCGCTCTGCATGGGGCTGATTGGCGGGCTGATGCCAGCCGTTCGAGCGGCGCGTGTGCCCGTAACCGTCGCGCTGCGCGCCGCGTGACTGGTCGCCGTTCGGCAGTATCGAAATAGATGCGCACCCGCTGACGAACGCGGGGCGACCGCTTAACGGAAGTCCAATTGACCGCTTGGCAGGCAGCTTGGCCGGGACTTGCCGCAAACGTCCGAGGCTGTCGTCCGAGTCAGCAGCCTACCCAGTGGAGACCTAGAGGTGCGCGTGCCCGCGCGACGGCGCACGTCCGAGCGACTCCTGCCCTGCTCCCCCTCGAGGCCCCGTTGCCTCGGTGGCGTGAGGCACTCCCCACCCGCCCACAGACGCAACAGAATGCGGAAAGCGTCTTACTGGATAGTCAACTTGCGTTGCGGTAACGGCGACAAACAGCGCAACAAACAGGACCAGTTCGCCATCGCAACAGGTGTTCGCTGAATTATCGACAAGATCTTGCCATGCGATTCGCAAATAAGCAGGAAAACCTCTACAGGCAGCGAGCGCAACAGGCACCCGTACCTGCCAAGACTGCGAAGGGGGCGTATAAGGGCCAAGTTCAAATGTCCGCTTTGTGGAAGTGCTTATTGAGTCGCGCATCCAGGATGCGTGCATAGAGTCACGAGAATGCGCGCATCGAGCGCGTTGATCAGGCCGTCGTGATTGAGATCGCGCGCGTCGTTCAGTCCGTTGGCCGACGTATTGAGCGCTGCCATGATGATGTTCAGATCCGACTTATCCACTTGTCCGTCCCCATTGAGATCACCGGCGATACTCGTCGGCACCGTTACGGCGACCGTCACTGGACCAAGCGCGCCGTACTGCACGGAGAGTGTGGTCTTGCCGCCTCCAACCGCGGTAACGATCCCATTGCTATAAGCGGCAACACTCGGATTCTGCGAGGTCACGGATAAGAGCGAAGAGCGAGTAATGTCTAGCCTGGCGTTGCCGGTAAAAATCGCAAACACCGACAACGGCAAAGAATCTCCAACGAATCGTAAATTGGCGGCCGGCGGATCCGGGCTTATCGAGGTCGGCTGATCCGCGCGTTCCACCTGAACATTAACGGCGCTGGAAATGATCTGGTTTCCATTCGGGTCGACGCTCACCGCCCACAAGGCAAACGGACCGGGGGAGGTGCCCACAGGAACGCTCAAGGAAAAATTCAGTGTCGGTCCTGTCACCGGTTGAAAATCGGTGGCCCCGAGTGGGTCCTGGGCGTAAATCGCCACACCTGGTGGGTAGCTTCCTGGCGCCACGGCAACGGTAATTGCCAAGGATTGACCGGGCGTCGCGGTCGCACCGCTCACGGGCGACGTAATGACGAGCCCCGGCGGAGTTTGCGCCGCGGCCAGCGTCAGAAAAGTCAGTGAAACAATTACAGACAATCCCGCCGCAAGGCGCGCGCGAATCGGACCCAATCGCTGCATGAGGCTCATTGTTTTTCCTCATAAATTGCGGTATTTGAGACGGGTGTATTGAGCAACATCAAGACCGCTGCCGGGCCTCCGCTTGCCTGGTCCAATATCGTTGGTGCCCCAAACCCGAGAGCTTCCGCTCCCGGGGAATGAACGGCTTGAAAGGTGTTAGCGTTCGTTGAATAGGACAGTAGTCCATCGAACTGACTCGCCAACGGGACGATGGCGTCGCTCGCTGTTCCAAGCACGCCTGGCCAATTGGCGGCATTGAGACTCAAAGCCAGCGGGTCTTTCGGGCAGAGTACCTTGAGTATCCTCGCCTTGAAGGTTTGTCCGGCGCCCGCTAGCTGTGCCGGCGACATTTGGCCGCCGATCATGGCCGTCGGAATCGGCGGTCCCGTCACAGTCTCTATGGTGTTGATTGCGGCGCTTGCGGGTTGCATGTCCCCAGCGGCACCGCTGATAGATCCGGCCGTTTTGGACGTGATGCTGAGGAAAGCGTATCGATTGTCGAACCGTCCCAAAGCATTGCGCAGACACGCGTTATTCGGTGGGTTGCCTTGGAGAAGCATTTGCGACGCGAGCGGGGACCCCTGATGTGGTGTGTCGAGCGTGATGAGCTTGTGCACATACCCCAGCGAATAGGTCATTTGATCGGCATAGCCCGGTATTCCTAGAAGCGCGCGGGTCACATCGCCTCCCATGCTATGGGCCACGACGTCCACTTGCACTGCCGCGATCGAACCTCCGTTCGGCACTCCAGCGATGATCAGAGCAACAGATTTGTAAGCCGTGACGATGTTCTGAATGGTCGGCAAAATCGTCGTAGCCCCGAATTTGAAGCCGAGCGTATTGCCCGACACGTTGGACGGAGTGGAGATATAGGTTGGTGTCGTCGACGATACCGCGACCGGCGTATTGTAGGCGACACCGAACATCGCAAAGAGGGATTGATTCTGAAGCGTCTGCCAGACGCCGCCGTCCGCTCCGGAAAAATCTACCGTTTGCCCCCAAATCCCGTGTACGAGAGCCACCGGCGGTCGCACGATGTTGACCGTCTGAGTGCTCGCCAGACCAGTACTCTCATCCGTTGCCTGTATGCTGACGCTTCGTAGCTTCGATTGGGCGTCCGCGGGATTGGAGCTTCTGACAAAGTCAGTCGGTGCGGCGTAAACGGCCAAGGCGATCCCCGTTCCATCTCCGGCGTTCACCGCCGTGACGTTCAACGTTCCACCGGAATTCACGGTGGTCTCGCCGGTCGATGGCAGCGCGGATAGATATCCCGCGCCAGTTAAGTCGGTGGTCGGACCGTCCTCGTCCGACAAGACGAATCGTACCGTGTCCCCTACGTTGACGCCCGTCACTCGCACGACTACCTGGGTTGCGCTGTCCGCCGCTACACCCTCGACAGTATGAGTGGCGGCCGCGACCTGCGTGGGGTTGGACACGATATCGGAGCCGTTCTCGAGATTATCGGCGATTGGATCAATGAGGCTAATCGGCAAAAGGCTGATTTTAAAAACGGACCCATCGCCGGCAGCCCCGCCGTCGGTCGTCGTGCCATAGAGATTTCCGTCGGTTCCTTGGAGCAAGCCACCGCAGGGGACCTCCCCGTCGCCGTTGGTGGTCTGAAAGGTATACAAGGTGGTGAGTCCGCCCGCCGGACTGACTCTGAATACCGTGCCCACATTGTTACCGTCATAGGCGGTTGTGCCGTAGAAATTTCCGTCGGTTGCCTGTACCAGTCCAGAAATCCCGCACAGAATATTATAAAAAGTCGTCGTATTGTTCTCGATTGTTGCAAGCGTCGTCAGCGCACCGCTGGGACTCATTTTGAATACCGTGCTGATGAAGCCTTCGCCCGCCGTGGTTCCGTAGAAGTTGCCGTCTTGACCTTGCACCAGCGTGCTGGCGGGACCCTGCCCATCACTTCCGTTGAAGGAGTGCAGGGTCGTCAATGCGCCACTCGGGGTGATTTTGAATACGGTACCCCACCCGCTTCCTGCGGTATCGAATGTACCGCCACCATAAGTCGTTCCGTAGAAATTTCCGTCGCTGCCCAATACCAACCCGCCGAAGGGATCGGAACCCGTCGCGTCGGCCGGATAGGTGCGGCCGAATGAATACATCGTGGTCAGCGTGGATAGCGCGCCACTGGGAGTGATTTTGAATACAGTTCCTCCCGGCCCCGTGTACCCGTACGTTTGAGTCGTACCATAAAAATTGCCGTCCGGCCCCTGTACCAGGGGAGCAGCTGGCGCTCCGCCATCGCTCCCTCCGGTAAACGAATACAACGTGGTCAGGGCACCGCCGGGTGTCATCTCGAAGATGGTGCCGGCACCGTAGGCCCCGCCGAACTCGGTAGTACCGTAGTAATTCCCATCCTTGCCGAGCACCAAGGCCGCTGTCGAATACTGTCCATCAGCGCCGCTGAAATCGTGCAGCAACGTGTGGACGCCTGACGGGCTGACCTTGTACACCGAGCCGAGGAAATTGGCGCCACCGACATAAGTAGTGCCGTAGAACTGGCCATCAGAGCCTTGAATCAGGTTGCCGGACGGATACTGCCGATAGATGCCGGTGAAACTGTAGATGACCTGTTCGGTGGCCGAGTACGCTTGAGATGACAGGAAGAAAACCGTGCAAACCGACAATTGCAGCGTACGCCAGAATGTGGACATGATGACCTCGCGTCGGCTGTGTGATCTCTTCTCACGCTCTGTTTGATCAATTGTCGTATCGCGTCGCGCAGATTTCATAGAATTACCTTGAAAAGCCGCCACACGTGCAAGCTCGTGAGATTCGTTGCCACGATCCATGTGGATTGACATCCGGCGAACTATAGACGAGCCAACGATCCGCTTCGCCGAGCGCGCAGCACTATCAAACCGCCCAATAGCAACGTCAGTGCACCAGACGCAGAAGTTGCATCCATCTCAGGCGCAGGCGTCCCACCCCCTCCACCGCCACCGCCACCGGTGACTGTGATCGAACCATTCTGCAGGGCTGCAGACACCGAGTTACCAGTTTGGTCACCCAGCGCGTTGACGGATAGCGCCAGTACGGAGGTACCAGTGCCGACCGCGTCAAAACTCATAGTCGCGAGGGTGAAACTCGAGGGTTGCGATGCGAGTAGCGCGGCAGGGTCATCCAAGGAAAGCTCGAACAGCTCGGCCGTGCCCGCCCCCGAAGTCACGGTGCTGAATGTCCCGTAGCCTTCCGGGTCAAGCTGGTCGCTGCCAAGCACCGGATCCCCGAACGCGGCGGAAGCGAAGTTCACGACGCTCGAATTGAAGCCGACGTTTACGTCATAGGTGCCGATCGCGGTCGTGCCGGGTGTCAATCCAGAGATATTCAGATCGACCGTCGCGATCCCTGAGGACCCAATGGTCTCGGAGCCGATGGACAAAGTCTGCGCGGACGCGTTCGACGCAATCAAGGTCATGATCGCGAGCAGCATGCTGGCAGTTGCTGATTTCACTTTGTCTACTCCTCAATAAAGCATGTTAATTTGTCGCGCACCCAGCTGCCCCGCGACATACGTATGTTGACTTTGAACCGGCGCGCGTGCCAGGCGCAATAGCGCTCGGGGACCGTTGACTGTGCGGACGCGAACAAAATCCATCTTGCGCATCATCCCTTCTAAATCTTCGAATCGAGTTATGCGCATGAAGCTAACCCGAATTGACGCCATGCTCAATACGTCAGGGGATTAATTTCTTGCGTCATTAGGGTCATATTAAGTTAAACACTGCATTCCACACTTGCTTATATATAGAGTGCGGATCGGGAGTGACGTCACCCCGATTTTTTCCAACAACGTCTGTGCGGACTAGTTTGACATGAATAGGCGTCAAGCTCATGCCACCGCGGAAAAACCGTCTTCCGGAGTTCGGCCAGATAAACGTCGAGTAATAGAGATATACCGTCGTCGCCTCTTGATACCGAATCGCAAGCTCGGTTGAACTTTGCCATTCGAGATGTATCCCCAAATTGCGGTCGCTCGCAGACACGCCGGAAAGGTAAGCAACACCGTTACAGCTCAATTGGCTATTCGCCAGAGTCATCGATCGTCGGAGGCACACTTTTGCGCTATGAGCGCCATGGGCATCCCGAGGTATATCGATCAACACGGCATCGGCTGCACCGTCGGGCGATCCCAAAGCTGCAATCTCTTCATTTTGAACGGTCACTCGATTGGCGAGCAACATTAAACCAACGATCGCAGCGCCCGCACTTATCCATCACCAAACAACTCGTGCCATGAACAACTCGTAGGTCGTGCAGATAGTAATCGCTTAAAAGCGCACTCCTCGACCTGAGGTAGGCTGCGGAATGTATGCGTTGAAAGTTCGCAGTTGACAAAGGGGTTCTTGCCGCCCGATGTCACCCAATAGCGAGCTGGCGACCGAGTGAAATTGCGGCCCAATTCACTCTGGCAACGCGTGCTTGTCGGTCATGGAGCCCTCTCGACCTGATTTTCTTTCTGCCAAATCATCGCCGCATGGACGCGCTCGTAACCGCTCGGGTGATCGTAGAATACAAATTCCTCGAATCTCCCTGGTTTAATCTTGCGATACGTGGACAGCCGCATCGCTGACATTGCCCAGCCATACGGCTCCCGTGCCGCATTCAGGCCGAATGCATCGGCTTCGCCCTCATAGCTGCGGATGATGAGATTCTGGACCGGCGTCAACAGAAAGAAAATAATGGAAATCAATGCGACGGCGAGCGGTAGCGCCGCCGGGTCGGCGCGATCGGCGAGACTGAGGCGACCACCCCACCGCGCCAACGCGGTGTCCATTGCAGCGGCAAGCAGCGCCATTGCCAGACCAATGACCAAGGCGAGCAAAATGGGCTCCTTCCAGACATGATTGAGCACGTAATGGCCCATTTCGTGTCCGAGCACCGCCTTGATTTCCGGCAGAGATGTCTTGTTCAAGAGATTGTCATTGAGCGCAATGCGCGTGGTGCCGAGCAGACCTGCGACGTTGGCGCTGATCCGGGTGGTCTGCTTGGATGCGTCGAACCATTCCACGTGGTTGGTCGGCACTTGATTCGCCCGCGCCAGCGAAAGCACAGCCGTCCTGACCTCCCCATCCGGCAGCGGCTTATAGTCGTTGAGCAACGGAAGAATGTAGACCGGTGCAATCAGTTGCACGAGCATCAGCATCGCAAAGCTCAAGCCCGTTGCCCAGACCCACCAACGTGCGCCTGCGCGGCGCACGCCGGCGTACAAGATGGTCAGAGCCACGGCGAAAATCACCACATTAACACCGAGAATGACCAACTGATCGCGCATCCATCCACCAAAGGCTTGCTCGCTGAGGCCGTATTGATGTTCACGCAGAAAATCGGTGTAGATGCCGAACGGCAGCTCGAGTAGAAACAAGGCGAGTACGAATTGCACGACGTAAATCGGTGTGCTGATCCATTTTCGTGCACTTAGGCGCAGCGACAGCTGGCGCATGCGGACAGAAGCGCCGGTGATCAGCAGCAACACGCAGGCAGCGACGGTCCACAACAGGTCCCACAGTTGCACCCAATAACCGCCTTCGAAGTATTGATCCGATAGCTTGCGCTGTTCTGGCGATAGCAGGTCGAGATACGCCTGCGTCGCTTTATCGACATCAAATCCCGGCCCACTCTGCGCAGCTGCCGGAATCTGCAGCCCCGCGGGAAGATCGCGGACGATAGGTTGCGCCGCCATTGCCCCAGCGGCCAACAACACCAAACACACCGCCGCGAGAAGCCTTAGATGTGCCATCGAAGAGCGTATTGGCGCTGTCATTTTCACTCCGAGGCAGCTGGCGTCGAATGAGTGGAACCGCTTTTCGCGCGCACAGCCGCCTTGATTTTCCGATCTGATACCGAATTGCCGTCGACTCGGCGGCTGGGTCCTCGGTCAAAAGTCATCCCGTCTCTTTAGCCTACCTCAATGCGCGCGCACTCGCTGCATGGCACTCATCTCAGGACCGTCAATGACCGCTGGCTGTCGCCCGCGCCGGCGACGTTGGCGTCGGCCAGGTGCTTCCCGCCTCGCCTCTGGGACATTCTTAAGACTCCTGAAGCAGCAGGCGCATCGGAACTGCCATAAAATGACCTGCCGATTCATGGTGAATTGCAGCCTCCCAAAAGTATTCGGTGGGACCGCACTTTCTTGCATTGTCCATCGATGCGATGGCAATGCGGGAAATAGCCGAAAGACTTGACGGATACTCGGTCAAGGAGCGTAACGCGTGAAGACGAAATCGCGGGAGGCCTTTGCGTGGCAGGGAGCACAAGTCTTGAGTAGCGCGTCGCCGCCCGGCTTGCCATTTGCATCGAAGTGCCCGAACCCCCAGCCGCCGGTCGCTGCGTATTTTTTCGAATCCTTGATCTCGAACTGAACGTTTGTAGGAGGGCCAGGCACGAATGATTGATCGCGGCCAAAGACTTTGTTGTTCTCGTCCGAAGCGGTGTGACTGTAGTGCAAAGCGGCGATGATCGCGCCATCGGGAAATGGGAGCTTACCTTCGCGGTACGCCTTAATCGCGATATCGTTCCCCAACACGGCGGCGAAACTGTGAAGGTCACCTTCTTCGTGGGCTACGGAGATCAACGCCCAGTCGCGGTATCCTGCGGGAATCGTGGTCAAGTGCGGTGCAGCGGCGTTCTCATTTGCCAGTCCCGTCGCGGTGATCAGGTAGGCGATGAGGCTCGCTAAGGTTACGACGCCAATCGGGAAGACACTTTTTGATATCATGCCGACACCTTTATCGTTTTCGGCGAAGCCCAGATCTTAGCATCATGGAACGGTGAATTTTTGCGGGCTTCGTGTCTGAGTGACCGCTTGGGAGAAGACAATCCGACAGCAGGCGGCCAGGGTCAGTGACGGGCCGAGACTGGCCTCCCGAGAGCGGACATTCGGCGCTTGCGCTACCATTCGAGGAAACGAGGCCACAGGGTGAGAAACACCTATGAACAAATCGAGACGCTCCTTCACATCTCGCTTCAACGATTTTCTGATGGGACTTGGGCTGTTGTCTTTGTTAGGTTTCTCCCATCCTTCCACAGCGGGGATGACCTGGTCGGCGCGAGCAATCGATCCTTCATTGATTGGCGCGATAAAACACGATAGCAAGCTCCTCGATCAAACACTGTTCGGGGATCAGCCGGAAATTTTCACTGAGAAACTAAAGAAGGAGGGTCATGTCGATCTCTCCGATAAGCAGATTCGCGATGAGCTGACGGCATGGACAGCAAAAAGAAAGGCGGAAGTTGGCGATACCGAAGTTGACCTCGACAAAGCTTGGCATGGCATCCACTACTTGCTGACTGGTAGCATTGAATCGAATAGCACACTTGCTTCCAAAGTGATCATGGGTGGCGAGAATATTGGACCGGATCGAGGATACGGGCCTGCGCAGTTGCTGAATCGAGCGGAAGTCAAAGCAATAGCGCATCTTTTGGAAGAAACCACTGCAGACATGTTGCGACAGCGATATCAGCCAAAAGAAATGACGCAAGCAGGCGTCTATCCCGCCGTGATCTGGGAACGCGACGGGGAAGAGGCATTGACATATGTATTGGATTACTACAAAAAACTTGTTGCGTTTTACAAGCTTGCAGCCGAAAAAGGCCAAGCTGTCATCCTTGTGATCTCATGATGATCAAACGACCCAGGATTCCGGTTTTGTTGAGCTGATCTGACGGTGTGACTCTAACTATTCGCGTCACTACAGTATGCGCGGGTCTAGGTTGCGTATTCCCATTCAATATCGGAGATGTAACTTTCGTTCTAGCCCCATCGTCGGCGCTAAGTTTCATTCAGGGATGCTGGATATATGAGGGGGCTGTAATGCGCAGCATTCTCTCCGCGCCGGTTGTTCTGATTCCGCAAAGCCGACATTGACGACAGACCGGAGTGGGTCGACATCGGCGGTGGGGACGCCGCCCGCGAGAGGCGGCCAAAATTGCTCCTAAGCGGGCGTTCGCGTGCGACCGGCGCTCGCACAAGCGCGTGGATGAGGTGGCAAACAAACGCCTTACGCCGGGCGATTTGGGAAAACAGCGCGCTTTCAGTAACCGGCGGCGCATGACCGCTAGAATGTCGTCGGATACGTTTCGAATTCTTGAGAAATAGTGTTCTAAATTCCTATTCTTTAGGGACGCGCCCCATGATCCTCGTCGGCCAATACGACAGCCCCGTCACCCGCCGCGTCGCAATCGCGCTGCATTACTATCGCATACCCTTCACCCGCGACACCCGCTCGATCTTTAGCGATGCGGCGGCGGTCAGGAAGATCAGCCCCCTGACCCGTATCCCGGCCCTCGTCCTCGACGACGGCGAGGTGCTGATCGACAGCGCCGCCATCCTTGATCATCTCGACGAAGTGGCGGACGACGCGGCGCTGATCCCCGCCTCCGGCCCGGCGCGCCGGCTCGTCCTCCAGATGACGGCACTGGCTCAAGGCACTCTCGAAAAGGTCGCCGCGGTGGTCTACGAGAGGCACTTCCATTCTCCTGAACAACGAAGCACCGACTGGCTTGACCGCTGCCTTGGCCAGGCCCGCGCTGGCCTCGACGAACTGACCCGCCGCCTTGCGACACCCTATGCCTGCGGGGCAATACTCACCCATGCCGATGTCATGATCACCACGCTGATCTGGTACATGCAGGACCGGATGGATGAAGTGCTGTCACCTATCGCCCACGCCTCTCTGATCACCTTGGCCGAACACTGTGAAACTCTGCCCGCGTTCCGCGCCGCCGGCCTGAGCGATTTCGAGACGATGCCACGCAGATAATTCCTACAACCCTACCAGGCAAACAAAACTGGCCTTTCCCTTCCTCAAATATCCAACGGGAGGTAATGATTCATCCATTGCATTTTGGCCGGCGGCATAGCGGACGCTGGCCGCCGACCGCTTGGGGTCGTCATGCGCCGACCGCGCCTTTTCCCTGTTTGCTTCTTGGGACCAAGCGATCGGTATAAAAATTGCCCGCTGACCGGATTTCGGACACCGCCTCGTTACAGCTCCTTTTTGTACGAGGGTCCGATCCAGGTCAATGAGGATATGAGTCCGTCGCAAACGACTCGCCCCTCGAATTCCAACAATCCCGTCTCGATGAGCGCCCCTGCGCCGCCAATTGCAGGATTTCGAGTGATTGGACCCCCTGATTTCGTCTGAATGGGACCACCCGATTTCGTCCCAATGGGACCACCGGCCGGAGCCGCTTTTCGACCTTGAGCGACGGATTACTTGATCGTCGCCGGGCTCCAGGAGCGCAACGGCGATGTCAGCAAGAATTGATCGATTTTTGAGGATGACGACGGTCGGGGTCCGCCCCGATCGCCGCTCCAGCGCCGTCTGCGGCGGTCCGTTTTTTACCAGCACCCCCAAAAGCCGCGCTTCGGCTCGACCGCCCCGCAATCCCGTACCGTCGTGGCACATCACGAACCGGGGAGAGCTGGATGGCGCGAAGGACACTGACGGTGGATAGGCACGAGGAAATCAAACGCCGCCTCGCCGATGGACGCCGCGTGCGCGAGATCGCCGCGGCCTTGAGCTGCTCGCGGCGCCTGGTGCGCCAAATTCGCGACGGCGAGCGTCAGACGCACGAGACGGCGGCGAGCCCGGACCCACTGTGGATGTCGCAGCTCGAGTGGCCGGTGATCATCCATTAGCTCGGACTCGGCTTCGCGATGAAGGATATTTGGGAGGAGCGCGCGAAGGCGCTGATCACCTACCCGAATTTTTGGAAACAGTTTTATCGCAAGTTCCCGCAGTACCGCGAAGCGACCA
>Ga0187847_10002756_pt1 | contig 13925 bp, 10 predicted proteins | sample June2016WEW_4_10_FD_132458 | JGI IMG/M metagenome (GOLD analysis project Ga0187847, IMG submission 132458) | Peatland microbial communities from SPRUCE experiment site at the Marcell Experimental Forest, Minnesota, USA - June2016WEW_4_10 | ecosystem: Environmental > Terrestrial > Soil >...
AACAGGGCTTCGCCGCCGACGCCGATCGCGTCGAGATTGGCGCCGTGGAACGAATCCCAGAACGACAGCGTCTTGTGCCGGCCGGTGGCGTAGCGCGCAAGCTTCAGCGCCATGCCGACCGCCGCCGATCCGCTCGGCGCGAACAGCGTCTTGTCGAGCCCCGCCGGCGCGGTTTCGATCAGCCGACGGGCGAGCGCAGTCGCAGTCGGGTTGGAATAGCGGCGCGTGCAGAAGGGCAGGGTCTCCATCTCGCGGCGGATCGCCTCGACCACCCTCGGATGGCCGTGGCCGAGCTGATGGACGCTGTTGCCGTGGAAATCGAGAATGCGCTTCCCGTCGACGTCGGTGAGCCAGGCGCCCTCGGCGCGGACGATCTCGGTGAGGCAGGGCGTCGACAGCGACTGGCGCAGAAAATAGCGCTCGTCCTCGTCGACCGCCGCGCGCGCCCGCTCGCTCAAAGACGCGCGCCATTCGGCGCGCGTCGCGCTGACGTTCACGTCGCCTTCGCTCAACGGGACTTCGCGCGTCATCTCATGCCGACCACGGCAACGAATAGGTCTTGACGTTGGTGAAGCTCTTCATCGCCTCGACCACGCCTTCCTTGTAGCCGAGGCCGGAATCCTTGACGCCGCCGAATGGCGACATCTCGATGCGATAGCCGGGGACCTCCCAGACGTTGACGGTCCCGACTTCCAGCTCGGCGATGAAACGGCCGACATAGTCGAGGCGGTTGGTGCAGACGCCCGACGACAGCCCGAACGTTGTCGCGTTCGAAATGCGGATCACTTCGGCAATGTCGTCGGGGCAGCGAATGATTGGAATCACTGGCCCAAACGTCTCCTCACGCACCAGCTCGCAATCGAATGGAACCCGGTCGACGACGACCGGCGGGAACAGCGCGCCGCGCCGTTCGCCGCCAAAGAGCCGCTCGGCGCCGTGCGCGACCGCGTCGGCGACGCGCGCTTCGAACAACTTGGCCGAGCGCTCGTTGATCACTGTGCCGACGTCGGTCGACGGGTCCATCGGGTCGCCGCACTTGAGCGCCGCCGCGCGGGGCAGCACTTTCTCGACCAAGCGGTCGGCGACGCTGTCGACGACCAGGATGCGCTTGACCGCGGTGCAGCGCTGGCCGGAATTCTTGGTCGCGCCCATGACCGCGAGCTCGGCCGCCTTGTCGAGGTCGGCGTCCTCCATGACGATCAGCGGGTCGTTGCCGCCGAGCTCCAGCACCAGGCGACGATAGCCGCCGATCTCGGCGATATGTTTGCCGACCTTGACCGAGCCGGTGAAGGTGATGAGGTCGCAATCCGGATCGACGATCATCGCGTCGCCCATCGTCGCCGGATTGCCGGTGACGACCGACAGCATTTCCGGCGGCAGGCCGGCCTCGTAGAGCACGTCGGCGAGCGCCAGCGCCGTCAGCGGCGTCAGTTCGGTCGGCTTGAGGACGATGCGGTTGTTGGTGGCGATCGCCGGCGCGAGCTTGTGGCTCACCATGTTGAGCGGGTGGTTGAACGGCGTGATCGCCGCGACGACGCCGAGGAGCGGCGTGCGAGTGGTGTAGATCTTGCGCATCTTGCCGTTCGGGCTGATGTCGCAGGAATAGATCTCGCCGTCATCCTTGATGACGAGCTGCGCCGCGAACGACCACACATCGTAGGCGCGGCTCGCCTCGTAGAGCGAATCCTTCCAGCACAGGCCCGACTCGGCGGTGATGAGGCGCGCGAACGTCTCCTTGCGGTCGCGCAGCAGCTCCGCCGTCGTCTGCAGGATGCGCTGGCGCTCGAAGCGCGTCAGCCGCGGCTTGAACGCCTTGGCCTTGGCGAAAGCGTCGCGCACGTGCTCGGGCCGCGCGGCCGGGACCGCGCCGACGGCTGCGCCGGTGTAGGGATTGAAGACCTCGATCGTCTCGCCGGTCTCGATCGGCTTGCCCGCGATGCGCATCGCCTCGCGGCGGAAGGGGAGGGCGGCGGGAACGTTCATCGGGCGATCCGGTTGAGGGCGACGTCGAAAGCGTCGAAATTGCGCAGCGGCTCGGGCGTCGGGCCGGCGAGGCGGCGGTTGACGATCATCGGCACGCGCTGCTCCCACAGGCCGCCGTGCGAGCGCAGCGGTTCGGCGAGCCCGGAAAGGTCGTGGCGCGCGGCGGTGGTTCCCAGAACCTTGTGGCGGCCGGAGAGAACGACGATGTCGCCGACGCGGTCGGGCGGCAGCTCGAAACGGGCGCAGGCCTCCTCACGCTCCATCGCCGCTTCGACGCCCGGCTCGGCGGCGAGCGCGGCGACGACTTTCGCGCGGTCGACTTCGGGCGGCAGATAGATGGTGGCGAAGGAACCGAGCGCGCCGTGGTGGGCGACGTAAGGGTCGGTGATCGGCAGAATGACGCGCGCCGCGCCGGGAATGAGCAGCGCGTCGACGACGTCCTGGAGGTAGAGCACGTCGGGCGCGCCGTCGGCGAGGTGCTTGTCGTTCATGCCGTGGTCGGCGGTCAGGACGACGACCGCGCCGGCGGCGTCGAGCGCGCCGACATGGCGGTCGACCATCGCGTAGAACGCGTCGGCGGCGGCCGAGCCGGGCGGCGCCTTGTGCTGAACGTAGTCGGTCGTCGACAGATACATGACGTCCGGGTGGAAGGAGGCGAGCAGTTTGACGCCGGCGGCGAAGGCGAATTCCGACAGCGCCGCCGAATAGACGGGCGGCAGCGGCTGACCGACGAAGGCGAGCGCGTGGTCGAGGCCGTTGGCGGCGCGGGTCGCCTGGTCGGCCTTCTCGGCGGAAAAAGCGATTGCCCGCCCTGCGGCGAAATCGAGCCCCTTGGCGAGCAGCGCCTGCAGCTTGTCCTTGGCGGTGACCACGGCGACGCGTGCGCCGGCGTCGGCGAAGCCCTTCATGATCGTGTCGACGCGCAGGAAGCGCGCGTCGTTCATCATCACCTCTTCGCCCGTCGCCGGATCGAGGAAGTAATTGCCGGCGACGCCGTGGACGCTCGGCGGCCGGCCGGTGACGATCGACAGGTTGTTGGGGTTGGTGAAACTCGGGATGACGCTGAGCGCAGTCAGGTTGGCGCCGTCGCGCATCAGTCGGGCGAGATGGGGTGCGAGGCCCTTGTCGATCGCGGTCTCGATATAGCCCGGCTCCGAGCCGTCGAGGCAGATGACGACGCTCGGGGCCGCCGGCCAACGATAGTCGCGGCCGTTGACCGAGACGCGCGGCGGATGTTCCGACATCGCATTTCCTCTCATGCCGCCGGCGCGGGCGCGAGCGCGACGCCCATCTCTTCGAGCGTTTCGCGCACCGCCTCCAGCGCCCCGCGCATATGGCTGGGATAGAGACGCCCGATGCAGCCGATGCGGAACGAGTCGGCGACCGTCAGCTTGCCCGGATAGATGACGTAGCCGCGGTCCTTCAGCGAATCGTAGAAACGCTGAAAGACGAAATTCGGGTGGCTCGGCGTGCGGAAAGTGGCGATGATCGGCGCCTGCAACGCGTCGGGCAGCAGCGTCTCGAAGCCGAGCGAACGCATGCCGCCGATGAGGATGCGCGCGTTCTCCGCGTAGCGCCCGCCGCGGCCGGCGACGCCGCCCTCGGCCCAGAATTCCTGCAGCGCCTGGTGGAAGGCGACGATGACATGGATCGGCGGGGTGAAGCGGTACTGTCCGGTCTTGTCGAGGTTGCGCCACTGGTCGAGCAGGTCGAGCGACAGCGTCGTCGCATTGCCCTCGGTCTCGGCGAGCGCCTCGCGGCGGCAGACGACGAAGCCGAGCCCCGGCACGCCTTCGAGGCACTTGTTGGCGGAGGCCGCGACCGCGTCGAACGGCGTCGCCGGCGCGTCGAGCTCGAGCGCGCCGAAGGCGCTCATCGCGTCGATCAGCAGCCGCCGGCCGCGGCGCGCGCAGAGGGCGGCGATCTTTTCGATCGGATTGAGAATGCCGCTCGTCGTTTCGCAATGGACGGCGAAGACGTGCGTGATCGAAGGCGTCGCCTCGAGCATGCGCTCGACCGCGTCGAGATCGGGCGGCGTGTCCTCGGCCGTCTCGTGGACAAAGGTCTTGCGGCCGGCGACGGAGAGAATGCGCTTGGCGCGCTGGCCATAGGCGCCGTTGATCAAGACCAGCACGGCGCCGTCGCGCGGGACGAAGGTCGTCAGCATCGCCTCGACGGCGAAAGTGCCCGAGCCCTGCATCGGCACGGTCACGTAAGCGCCTTCGCCGTGGATGATCTTCGGCAGGCTGTCGAGGACCTCGGCGTTGAGGGCGATGAAGGTCGCGTCGCGCGAGCCCCAATCGTGGACCATCGCCTGCTTGACGGCCTTCGACGTCGTCAACGGGCCGGGCGTCAGCAGCAGCGGATCGCCGGTTTCGGAGCGCGCCGACGCGCGCGATTGCACTGGGGAAGGCATGACCGGCTCGCGGACCTCGACGCCAAGCTCGACGTCTATAGTTCGCCTGCTAGCCTCGCAATGCGACGGATTTGTTACAGTCGCGCGCGCGCCAGGCGATAGAGGCGCCGCGTTGAGGCCCGGCCGAGGGAATGGACGCTCGGGTTTTCGGCGACCCTCAATGCCGAGTCAGGCCCGAAAGCGATTGCAGCTGGGCCATCTGCTCGGCGAGAGTTTCGTAGAGGACCTTGCCCGCCGCCGACGCGCCGCGCGCTTCGGCGTGGGCCGCGAGTTCCGCGAACCGGACCTCGAGATCGCGTCGCGTCTGCGGATAGCTCGCCATTACGCTGGCGAGCAGCAGAACCGTTTCTTCGAGCGCGACCACGCGCGCGCGCAGGGCCGTCGGGCTATCGAAATCCATCGCCGCCTCGCGGTGTCGGTTGACGCGCGACTGTCGCGCGCCGCCGCCGTCCGCCGCAACTCCGGGTGATTCCCGAGGCCGCGGCGGCCTTGGCAAGCCCGTCGATGGCCCGTGAATCTGCGGCCGGCCGCCGCCGACTTGACAACGGCTATTTTTATACTGTGTCTATAATCATAGTAGATTATATTATATGGAGAAGGCCATGCGAATCGCGATCGTCGGCGGCGGCGCGACCGGAATCCTCGCGGCGGCGCATCTTGCGCGGCGGCTCGACCCGGCCATCGATGAAATCGTGGCGGTCGAACCGGGCGAGACGCTCGGCCGCGGGCTTGCCTACGCCACCGACGATCCCCGGCATCTCCTGAACGTGCGCGTCGCCAATATGAGCGCGTTCGCCGACGAGCCTGACCACCTCACCGCGTGGCTCAACCGGCGCCGCGGCACGGGCGCGACGAGCCCGTTCTCGTTCATCTCGCGCGGCCTTTACGGCGATTACCTCGCCGACCTCGCCGAGCAGACGCTGTCCAACGGCCTCGTTCGGCGCGAACGCGCGTGTTGTCTCGACGTCGAGGAGCGGGTCGATGGCGTGCGGCTCGCCCTCTCGACCGGCGAAACGTTGGCTGCGGACGTCGCGATCCTCGCCACCGGCCACGACGCGAAGCCGACGCTCGGCGGTCTTCCGGCCGAGCAGCCGTGGAGCGCCGGCGCGCTCGAAGGCCTCTCGCCTGACGCGCCGATCCTCATCCTCGGCTCCGGCCTGACCATGGTCGACATGGCGCTGTCGCTCGAACGTCGCGGCCAGCGCGGTCCGATCGTCGTCCTGTCGCGTCGCGGCCTACTGCCGACGGCGCACCGACTGGCGCCGCCGCGCAGCGTGAACGCCAGCGAAATCCCTTTCGGCGCCGAGCTGTCGCACTTGCTCGCGTGGCTGCGCCGCTTCGCCGCCGAAGGCGCCGACTGGCGCTCGGCGGTCGACGCGCTCAGGCCGCACACCCAGCGGCTGTGGAGCGCGATGAGCCTCGAACAGCGCCGCCGCTTCCTGCGCCACGCGCGCGTCTACTGGGACGTCCACCGCCATCGCATGGCGCCCGAGATCGAGGCGGCGTTCGGCGCGCTCGTCGATTCCGGCCAGCTCGAGCTCGTCGCCGGTCGGGTCGTCGCTGCCCGCCGCAGCGGCGAAGAGATCGAGGTCGACATCCTGCGCCGCGGCGCCAGCGCGGCGGAGCCGCGACGCTTCGCGCGGATCATCGACTGCACCGGCCTTTGCGAGCAGCCGCTGAAGAGCGCCAATCCGCTGCTGCGCGCGCTGCTGAAGCGCGGCGCGGCGCGGCCGGATGCGCTCGGCATCGGTTTCGACGTCGCGCCCGAGTTCGGCCTCGTCGGCGCCGAGGGCGCGGTTTCGCGGCGGATCAAGGCGATCGGCCCGCTTGCGCGCGCCGCGTTCTGGGAATGCATCGCCATCCCCGACATCCGGCGGCAATGCGCCGCGCTCGCCGATGCGTTGACGAAGGCGCACACGCCGTCCGCGGCCGGGCGCGGCCTCAAGGCGAATGCGGGCCGCTGAGCCCAGCAGGTCGAGTCCGCTCGCGTCGACAGGCGCCGAAACCCGGATTGGCGCACCGACCGCCCGCGTCCCATCGCCGCATGGCGCCAGATGCGCTATTCCCTAGCGAAGTTGGCCGAGCTTAGAATGCCGGGCGCGGCCGCCCGGCGGGATTGGCGCGCAATCTTCTGAAACAAGGAGGAAGGTCGATGGCCTCAGCGGCCGGCATTCGCGCGTTCTTTTCCGATCGGCGCCCGCGGCGAGAGGGAGGCGCGCTATGAACGGCGATCCGCTGAGCCACGGCTTGTGGGAACAGACCGCTCCTGCGGCGCCGCCGGCGCCGAAGCTGGAGGTCGACATCGACTGCGACATCGCCATCGTCGGCGCTGGCTACACCGGCCTCTCCGCGGCGCTGCATGCGGTTGAGGGCGGCGCGACGGTCGCCGTGCTCGACGGCGCCGAGATTGGCTTCGGCGGCTCCGGGCGCAACGTCGGCCTGGTCAACGCCGGCATGTGGGTGATGCCCGACGAACTGCCCAAGACGCTGGGCGACACATACGGCCAGCGCCTGCTGAGGCTGCTCGGCGACGCGCCGCGGGTCGTGTTCGAACTCGTCGACAAGCACAAAATCGCCTGCGAAATCGAGCCCGTCGGCACGCTGCATTGCGCAGTCAACCGGAGCGGGTTCGCCGAACTGAAGGAGCGCGAGCGGCAATGGCGCGCGCGCGGCGCTCCGGTGCGCCTGCTCGACAAGGCCGAGGCGGCGGCGAAGATCGGCGCGAACGCCTACGCCGGCGCGCTGCTCGACGAGCGCGCCGGGACGATCCAGCCGCTCGCCTATGCGCGCGGTCTCGCCGGCGCAGCGATCGCGGCCGGCGCCCGCGTGTTCTCGTCCAGCCCGGTCCTCGGCTGCCGCGCCGACGGCGACCGCTGGATCCTGCGCACGCCGCAGGGCGCGGCGCGAGCGAAATGGGTCCTCGTCGCCACCAACGCCTACACGGTCGCGCCGTGGGCCGAGCTGCGGGCGGAGCTGACCCATCTGCCCTATTTCAACTTCGCCACCGTCCCGCTCGACGAGGCGACCCGGCGCACGATCCTGCCGGAGCGGCAAGGCTGCTGGGACACCCGCCAGGTGTTGAGCTCGTTCCGCTTCGACCAGGCCGCCCGGTTGGTGTTCGGCAGCGTCGGCGCGCTGCGCGGAACCGGCCTGCCGATCCACCGCGCCTGGGCGCGGCGGTCGCTCGCCAAACTGTTCCCGCGGCTCGCCGGCGTCGAATTCGCGGGCGAATGGTACGGCATGATCGGCATGACGGCCGACCACCTGCCGCGCTTCCACCGCCTCGCGCGCCATGTCGTCTCGTTCAGCGGCTACAACGGCCGCGGCATCGCGCCCGGCACGGTGTTCGGACGCTGCCTGGCCGAATTGGCGCTCGGCGCGGTCGGCGAGGCCGACCTGCCGCTGCCGGTCAGCGAGCCGAAAACGGCGCCCTTGCGCCATGTCGCCGAAGCCTTCTACGAAGTCGGCGCTCAGGCCGCCCATTTCGTCTACGCTCGGGTCTAGGCCCCGCGTCGGCGCCAAACCGTCGAGAACCGCCCATGACCGTTCCCGTTCCCGATTCCAAGCTCGCCGGCGAGACCCGCCGCATCCTCGAGTCGCTCGGCGTCGACGTCCGGCGTCTCAAGGGCGCGGACCTGGTCGTCCGTTCGCCGATCGACGGCCGGCCACTGGCGACGCTCGACGAGGCGACCGTCGGCGACGCGAAAGCGACGATCGGCCGCGCTCACGCGGCGTTCCTCAAATGGCGCAGCGTCCCCGGCCCGCGCCGCGGCGAGCTCGTCCGCCTGCTCGGCCAGGAATTGCGCGCCGCCAAGGCCGAGCTCGGCCGGCTGGTGACGATCGAAGTCGGCAAAGTCGAGTCAGAGGGGCTCGGCGAAGTGCAGGAGATGATCGACATCTGCGACTTCGCCGTCGGCCTGTCGCGCCAGCTCTATGGCCTGACGATCCAATCCGAGCGCCCAGATCACAAGCTTGTCGAAGCGTGGCGGCCGGCCGGCGTCGTCGGCGTCATCTCGGCGTTCAACTTCCCGGTCGCCGTGTGGTCGTGGAACGCGGCGCTGGCGTTTGTCTGCGGCGATTCGGTGGTGTGGAAGCCGTCGGAGAAGTCGCCGCTGTCCGCCTTGGCGGTCGAGGCGCTGTACCGCCGCGCGGCGGCCAAGTTCGGCTCCGACGCGCCCGATGGGCTGCTGACGCTGCTCATCTGCGGGCGCACGGTCGGCGAGGCGCTGGTCGACGACGAGCGCGTGCCGGTCGTCTCGGCGACCGGCTCGACCCGCATGGGCCGGATCGTCGGCGAGCGGCTGGCGCGCCGCTTCGCCCGCGGCATCCTCGAGCTCGGCGGCAACAACGCTTCGATCGTCACGCCGTCGGCCGACCTCGACCTGACGCTGCGCGCCGTCGCCTTCGGGGCGATGGGCACCGCCGGCCAACGCTGCACCTCGATGCGCCGCCTCATCGTCCACGAGAGCGTCTATGACGCCTTGGCGCCCAAGCTGGCGAAGGTCTATCGCGACATTTCGGTCGGCGACCCCACCGCTTCGTCGGCGCTGGTCGGCCCGCTGATCGACGGCGGCGCATTCGCGGCGATGCAGAAGGCGCTCGCCGAGGCCAAGGCCGCGGGCGGGATCGTCCATGGCGGCGAGCGCGTCGATGTCAACGGCGCCGACTCGTTCTACGCCCGCCCCGCTCTGGTCGAGATGCCGGCGCAGGTCGGCCCAGTGATCGAGGAGACCTTCGCGCCGATTCTCTACGTGCTCAAATATCGCGACTTCGACGAGGCGCTGGCGCTGCACAACGGCGTGCCGCAGGGCCTGTCGTCGTCGATTTTCGCCACCGACATCCGTGAGGTCGAGCGCTTCCTGTCCGAGGTCGGCTCCGACTGCGGCATCGCCAACGTCAACATGGGCACCTCGGGGGCGGAGATCGGCGGCGCTTTCGGCGGCGAGAAGGAGACCGGCGGCGGCCGCGAGAGCGGCTCCGACGCATGGAAGGCTTACATGCGCCGCCAGACCAGCGCAGTGAACTACGGCCGCAGCCTGCCGTTGGCGCAGGGGGTCAAGTTCGACGTCTGAAGCGCTGGCGGGGCCGGCGCGGCGGCGAGTGAGGCAATCTTAACCGCGGCGGGGCGTAATCCGGGGCGAACGTTCCTTCGCAGACGGTGCGCTGGCCCATGAGTTCCTCTGCCGTCGGCCCGGCCCCGACACGGACCGCCGCGCCGCCGCACGCCCCCTGGCGCGGCCTTTCGTCGTCGTCGCGGCGATCGTCGTCTGGACCCTTCTGGTCAATCTGCCGACCTTCGCCCGTCAGGACGCCGACGACGCCTTCTTCCTCGAGGTCGCCCGACTTTGGACGGAGGGCCTACCGCCCTATGTCGCGGCTTACGACGTCAAGGGACCCGCCGGTTTCGCCTTTCTCGCCGCGGCCGTGGCGCTGCTCGGCCCGACGCTTTCGACGTTGAAGATCGTCGCCGTCGTCGCCTCGAGCGTCGCGGGGGCGGCTCTCTACCGAATCGCGGCGACGCGCGACCGCGTCGCGGCGATCGCCTGCGTCGCGCTCTATCCGATCTTCATGGTCGTATGCGGCGACGTCGTCTACCAGATGATCAACGCGACGCTGCTCGTCGCTTTCGCGCTGGCGTTCGGCGGGCCGCTCGGGCGCCGCCGCGCCGCGGCGGCGGGCCTGGCGATCGGCCTCGCCTGCGCGATCAAGCAGACCTGCGTCATCGATGCGCTGGCGGTCGCCTACGTGCTGTGGGCGAGGGCGGGGGCGAAAGGCGACCGGTTGGGCGTCCTCGCCGCGTTCGCCGCCGCGACGCCGATCGTCCCGGCGGGCTTCTTTCTCTACTACGTCTGGCTCGGGGCCGCGGACGCCTTCATCGCCGACGTCGTCGTCGCCGCCTGGCGGCGCGGCGCCGATGTCTCGCTCGGGGCCGCGTTGTCTTCGTGGGCCGACTGCCTCTTCCCGGCCTCGGTCGTGCTGATCGTCGCCGCGGCGGCGTTGACGCGGCCGGCCAGGCCCGGGGGACGCTTGGCGCTCCGCGCGACCGCCGTCTGGCTGGGAATCGAGGCCGCGGGGCTGGCGGCGCAGCGCGCCGGTTGCGGCACCTATGTCACGCCGCTCATCGCGCCGGCGCTGCTCATCGCGACCCAGGCGGTGAGCGCGCGCTTCGAGGCCGAGGGGTCGGGGCGCCGCGCCGCGGCCCTGGCCGTGTTCGGCGCAGTCGCCGTCTGGGCGGCGATGGCCGGCCGCGGCCTGGCGATGCTCGAGAAACTGCCGCGGGTCGATGACCTGTCGCTCCGCCAGATCAGAACCGCCGTCGCGGCGACAGGCCCGCGGCGCGACGACCGGCTGCTGGTCGTCAACGGCGCCGCCTTCGCCAATATCGTCACCGACTTGCGACCGCCGACTCCGATCTTCCACTGGGCGCACATCCTCTGCGATTTCCCCGGGGCCGGTCTTCCCGCGCTCGTCGCCGATCTCGGCGCCAGGCCGCGCTACGTGGTGTTCGACGACCCCGATCGGCGCCCGGTGTGCGAATCCGCCGCCTACGCCGACGCGATCCGCGTCGTGCTGGCGAGCGACTATTCCTTGGCCGCGCAGGGTCGAACCGAGCTTTCGAGCTGGGAGCTGTTCGAACGGACGCCATGAACGGCGCCGATCGCCGTCACGCGAACTTGCGTTGACGCCGCGCCGCGCCGTCGCTCTGCTCGCGGACGGGGGGCGCGAGCGGGAGCGTCCGATGCGGTTTGGTCGAGCGGGTCCGGGTCTTGGTCTGGCGATCCTCGCGCTGCTCTTCGCCGCGGCGTCGCCGGCGCGCGGCGACGAGACCGTCGACGCGGCGATCGTGCTCGCGGCCGACGTCTCCCGCAGCATCGACGACGAGGAATTCGACTTGCAGCGCCGCGGCTATGCGGCGGCGATCGTCAGCGACAAGGTGATCGAGGCCATCCGTTCGGGCCCGCACGGCGCGATCGCGCTCGCCTATGTCGAATGGGCGGGCGAGGGCGAGCAGGCGATCGTCGTCGACTGGACGGTGCTGCGCAATTCGACCGACGCGGCGAAATTCGCCGCCGCGCTGACCGCTTCGCCGCGCTCCTTCCTCGGCCGCACGGCGATCGGTTCGGCGCTTGATTTCGCCATGGGGCTTTTCGCCGAAGGCGGGATCGAGGCCGACCGCAAGGTGATCGACGTGTCGGGCGACGGCACCAGCAATCAAGGGCGCGGCGTTACGGAAGCGCGCGACGCCGCGCTCCAGGCCGGCGCGGTGATCAACGGCCTCGCCATCTTCAACCGCCGCGCGGCGGCGCAGGGCGGCTATCTCGCTTTGCACACCAACCCGCCCGGCGGGCTGGCGAAGTACTACCACGACAACGTCATCGGCGGCCCCGGCGCGTTCGTCGTGCCGATCGACGACTTCGGCAATTTCGGCGACGCGATGATCCGCAAGCTGACCGCCGAGATCGCGTCGCGCGACTGACGAACGATGCCCCGCTCCCCGTCTACGGGGAGAAGGGACTCTTAATGGGCCCGTTAGAACGGCTCCACCCACGGCCTGAGCTCGAATTCCCAGGTCCAGGCGCTGCGCGGCTGGCGCAGGGCGTGCAGGTAGGTCTCGGCGATCGCCTCGGGATCGAGCAGCGAATCCGGCCGGTCGGGGTCCTCGATGCGGCTGGGGCCGAGGATGGCGCCGTCGATGACGAAATGGGCGACGTGGACGCCGTGCGGCGCCAGCTCGCGCGCCAGGCTCTGAGCGAGCCCGCGCAGCGCGAACTTGCCCATCGCGAACGGCGACGACTTTGCGTAGCCTTTGACGCTCGCCGAGGCGCCGGTGAAGAAGATCGCGCCGTCGCCCCTCTTGATCATGCGCCGCGCCGCCTCCTGCGCCACCAGGAACGCGCCATAGGCGTTGACGATCAGCGCCTCGCGCGCCGCTTCCGCGTCGATCTCGACGAGCGCGCCGCGCACGCGAAGCCCCGCATTGTAGACGACGAGGTCGGGAACGCCGATGCGGGATTCCGTCTCGGCGAACAGCTTCCGCACCGCTGTGGGGTCGGCGGCGTCGCAGGCGTAGGTCGTCGCGCCGGTCTGCTCGGCGACGTCGGCGATCTTGTCGACGTTGCGCGCGGCGAGCGCGACCAGCATCCCTTCGCGCGCCAGACGGCGGGCGAGCGCGGCGCTGAGGCCGTGTCCGGCCCCGACGATGAGCGCGGCGCGATGGAAGGGCGTCGTCATGGCTTTCCTCCCCGCGACGGGGCGAATCCGCCTCCAATCCAATCGCAAAATATTCCTGAGATTCTTCGTGGGCAAGCGCGGGGGCCGTCGTTATTGTCGCAATCGGCGCGCCGCTCGATGGGGGCGCGCGGCGGCGGACGAGGGCGGGAAAGACGATGGCGGCGTGGGGTCCTTATCTTTGGGAATGGGGGTCGATCCTGCTGCGCTGGCTGCACGTGACCGCGGCCATCGCCTGGATCGGCGCCTCGTTCTTCTTCATGCATCTCGACGCCGGCCTACGCAGAATGCCGGGCATGAAGACCGGCGTCGCCGGCGTCTCGTGGCAGGTGCACGCCGGCGGCTTCTACGAGATGAGCAAATATACGCTCGCCCCGGCGGAGCTGCCCGATCACCTCGTCTGGCACAAGTGGCAGTCCTACTGGACCTGGATTTCCGGCTTCAGCCTGCTGTGCTGGGTCTATTACGGCCGATCGAGCGTCTTCCTGATCGATCCGACGGTAATGCCGCTCAGCCCGATCCAGGCGGCGGCGATCGGCGTCGGTTCGCTCGCGCTCGGCTGGATCGTCTACGACCTGCTGTGCAAGTCGCCGCTCGGCAAGCACGACGCGCTGCTGGCGCTGGTCGGCTTCGGCTATGTGGTGCTGACCAGCTTCGCCTACACGCTCGTCTTCTCCGGGCGCGGCGCGCTGATCCACACCGGCGCGCTGATGGCGACGATGATGACCGCCAATGTCTTTCTGGTCATCATGCCCAACCAGCGCAAGTCGGTGGCGGCGCTGATCGCCGGGCGCGAGCCCGAGCCGCAATGGGCGAAGAGCTCCAAGCAGCGTTCGACCCACAACAATTACATCACGCTGCCCGTCCTGTTCATGATGCTGTCCAACCACTATCCGGTGACTTTCGCCAATCGCGCCGCGATCCCGGCGATCGTCACCTGCGTCGTCGTCGCCGGCGCGCTGGTGCGCTACTTCTACAACCGCTGGCACGCCGACGAGGACGCCGGCAAGGCGCCGTGGTGGGCGTGGCTGGCGGCGGCCGTGGCGATCTGGGCGGCGTTTTGGGTCGCGATGGCGTCGTCGCCCGGCATGCGGCCTGAGCTCGGCCTCGCGACGGCGCCCGAGCCGACGCTCGCGGCGAGCCTCGATCTGCCGCGCGCGCCGCAGGCGGTCGTCGACGTTGTGCAGACGCGCTGCGTCATGTGCCACGCGCCGGAGCCGGTCTGGGACGGGATCGGCATTGCGCCGAAGGGCGTCATGCTCGACACGCCGGAGCGCATCGCCGCCCTCGCGCCGGC
>Ga0187847_10002759_pt1 | contig 13915 bp, 10 predicted proteins | sample June2016WEW_4_10_FD_132458 | JGI IMG/M metagenome (GOLD analysis project Ga0187847, IMG submission 132458) | Peatland microbial communities from SPRUCE experiment site at the Marcell Experimental Forest, Minnesota, USA - June2016WEW_4_10 | ecosystem: Environmental > Terrestrial > Soil >...
GTCGCGGTCGACCGCCTGGCGCAGGTTCTCCTCGGCCAGCTCGTATTCGCCCATCTTGAAGTACACCCAGCCCAGCGAATCGAGGTAGGCGCCGCTGACCGGCTCCAGGTCGACGGCCTTGCGAATCAGCTTGAGCGCCTCGGGCAGCTTCGCGCCCCTGTCGGCCAGCATGTAGCCCAGGTAGTTGAGGACTCCGGAGCTTTCCGGTTCCAGCGCCAGCGCCTGGCGGAAGAACTGCTCGGCCTGATCGTAATGTTTCTGCCGGTCGGCCAGTTCGCCCCGAAGATACAAAAGATAGGCGCGGTCGTCCTGATTGGTCGTCAGCCCGTCGGCCTCGTTGAAGGCATCTTCGGCATCCTTCCAGCGGCGCGCGCGGACGCACATCTGGCCCAGCGTCAGCCAGACCGTGCGATCTTCAGCGGATTTGTTCAGCAGCCCTTTGGCCAGCGCCAGACCTTCGTCGGTCTTGTCCACATCGCCCAGCCTCTCCGCCAGCATCAGCTTCATTTCGGGATTCTTGGGGTTGGCCTCGGCGGCCTTGCGCGCAACCTCGACCGCCTTATCGAAGAATTTCGCGTCGCTATACGTGCCAGCCTGGCCACGATAGCCATCGACCGCCGATTCGCCGCCCATATCGATCATCTTCTGAAAGGCGGCGACCGCCTGATCGATCTTGTTCTGTTCCGCGTACACCGCGCCCAGCCGCTCCAGGAAGATGGCGCGATTGGCCTTTTCATCGTCTCTGTAGGCGCCATTGGCGTGCGAAGTCAGGTCCACCAGCTTTTCGTAGGTTTGCGCGGCCTCGTCGTAGCGGCCCAGCACGTCCAGCAGCAGCCCCTGGTTGTAGCCGGCTTCCAGATTGCCGGGATCCTTCTTGAGCGCCTCAAGGATGGTTGCCAGCGCGTCATCGTACTTTCCCTGGCGGCGCTGAATCTCGCCAATGTGAACCAGCGCGCCGGCGTTCTCCGGGTCGGCTTCGGTCAACTGCCGGTACTGCATGAGCGCCTCGTCGAGCTGATTGTCGTTGAGCAATGCCTCGGCCAGCGCATCCAGCGTGTGCAGGTCATCCGGCTCCAGGGCGGCGGCGCGCCGATAGGCGGCGATGGCCTCCTTGGGCTCTTTCAACTGCTCGTAGGCCCCGCCCAGCGCATCCTCCATCTTGGCTGTCCGGGTGCCCGCCGCAACCCCTTCGAGTACTTTGATCTCATGCACGACGTCGCCGCTCTCGGCATACAGGCGGGCCAGGTTCAGCACCACATCTTCCGACTCGGGCTCGATGGCCTGGGCGGTCTTGAACTGCTCTTCGGCCTTCTTCTGGTCGTGCTTTACGGTATAGAGCTGGCCCAGGACCATGCGCTCCTCTACGCTCTGCGGCTGCAAGGCGACGATCTTTTCAAACTCCGAGATCGCCTTGTCCAGCACGTCGCCGGTAACCGGTGAGGTGGTGGCGGCTGCGTCTTGCCCTTCGCTCAGCTCGCGCAGGTAGATGTGCCCCAGCAGCTTGTGCGCGTCAATGTCGTCGGGCGCGCTCTTGAGCAGCTCGCGCGCCGTGCTCTCGGCTTCGCGCGAGTGGCCGGTGCGGAAATACAGATCGGCCAGCGCATTGTTCAACTCTGGCGAAGCGGGATCGGCGTTCAGCGCCAGCTTGTACTCCTCGATGGCGCGCGTCGCGAACTCGGGGCGGCCTTCGGTGACGGCCTCCTCTTCGTTGAGGCTGGCCAGAGCCAGGTGGTAGTACGCCTGGGCGCGATCTGGAGCCGCCGCAGCGGAATCGGCCTCTTTGGCCGGCTCAGCCGCCTTCGCCACGGCAATCTTGATCGGGCTGGCAATGGGCGCCTGGGCCGGGCTGGCCTGCGCGGGGGCGGCCGTTTCCGGCATGGCCGGAGCGGTGCTTTCCGGAGCTTTCTGGGCGGTGGCCTGGGCGCGGGTTGGCCTGGCCGGCAGCAGAGCAGCAATTGCGACGGCCGAGAGGAGCCAAATGGGCAGCAATCGAGTTTTTGTCTTCATCATCCTGGGGAATCCATGCACTTGCAGCCTCCCTGGCCGGTGAAAAACACCATATTTGGAAGACCGAAAGGCAGCGCAGGCAGCCGGTAGGGGCAACTCTGCCTACTATACAGACGATTCTAACCGCCATTGGGCTTGCCCGGCGCGGCAGATTGGAGCAATTTGCCGCCGGCTGCCCAAATCGCCGCTCCCCGTGAGGCGGGATGACTCTATGGAATCCCCAGAAACTTGTGAGTTTGCAGGCTCAATCGCCACTGCGGGTGATCGAGGCAGTAGCGCAGCGCAAGCTCGGTGTTGGCGGCGCGGTCCGGTCCGTCCATCGGCTGCAGGAAGAAATGCCGGAAGGAGAGCAGCTCGAACTCCGCCGGATCGGCTCCCGCCTGAGGATAGACCAGCTTCAGTTCGTCCCCGCTCCGCTGCGCAAGCTCCGCTCCGGCTTTGGGGCTGACGCAGAGCCAGTCCACGCCCTCTGGAGCCGCAATCGTTCCGTTGGTTTCGACGGCGATTTCAAACTCGCGCTTGCGCAGCGCGGAAAGCAGGTTTGCGTCCAGTTGCAGCAACGGCTCGCCGCCGGTGCAGACGACGAAGCGCTGACCGTGTTCGGAGTCGGCGGGCCATTTCTGCTCAATAGCGACGGCCAAATCCTCCGCCGAATCGAACTTCCCGCCGCCCGCCCCATCCACGCCCACAAACTCAGTGTCGCAAAACCGGCAGATCGCCGCAGGCCGATCGGCTTCGCGGCCCGACCAGAGGTTGCAGCCCGCAAAGCGGCAGAAGACCGCCGCGCGCCCCGCGTTCGCCCCCTCGCCCTGGAGCGTGTAAAAGATTTCCTTTACCGCGTAGCTCATAAAAACCAGCTTTCAGCTATTAGCTATCAGCTTCTAGCTCGCCGTACAAGGGTTGAGGCTGTCTGCCTGGCGCGAACAAGCTGAAAGCTGAGAGCTATAGCTGGCAGCTAAGAGCAAGGCTTTTCGTATCGCAGAGGATCCTCAATCCCGTTCTCGCGAAACCCCTTGCGCCGCAACAGGCACGAGTCACATTCTCCGCACGGCTCGCCCGTGGGCGAAGGGTCGTAGCAACTGCTGGTCAGCCCATAATCCACGCCCATCTCCATGCCCTTGCGAATAATTTCCGACTTGGTCAGCGCAATCAGCGGCGTATGCACCCGGAGCGCCTGACGGCCCTCGACCCCGGCTTTGGTGGCCAGATTGGACATCTTCTCAAAGGCCTGGATAAACTCGGGGCGGCAATCGGGATAGCCAGAATAATCCAAAGCATTGACCCCGATGAAGATGTCGCTCGAACCGAGCACCTCGGCCCAGGCCAGCGCAAACGCCAGAAAGATGGTATTGCGCGCCGGAACGTAGGTGATAGGAATTCCGTGGCTCATCTCGTCTGTGCCGCGACCCTTGGGAACGTCGATGTCGGCGGTCAGCGCGGAGCCGCCGAAGACACGCAGATCGATGGCCGCGATGCGATGGTCAGCCACGCCAATCGAGGCGGCAACGCGGCGCGCCGCATCGAGCTCGACAACGTGCCGTTGGCCGTAGGAGAACGAGAGCGCGTACAGCTCGTAGCCCTGGCTCCGGGCGATGGCCAGCACCGTGGCCGAGTCCAGCCCCCCGCTCAACAGCACAACCGCGCGTTTTGGTTGCGTCTCCATAGTTTGGCCTTACTTCAAATGCCCGCCCTTGCCGATGTCGATCGCAGGCGGCAGGGGATTGCTCTCGTCAATCGAAGCCGCGATACACTGCTCCAGCACGCCCTTGGCCGCCAGGATAAACTCGATCGCATCGCGCGCCGCGCCCTGGCCGCCGGAGTGCTCGGTCACGTAATGCGCCTCGGCCTTGACCTGGGCGCGCGCATTGGCCACGGCCACGGCAAATCCGCACTGGCGCATCACCGCCAGATCGATCACGTCGTCGCCGACAAAGGCGATCTCGTCCAGCGTCACGCCTTCCTTCTCGACGATCTCGCGCACCGGGCGCATCTTGAAGGCCTCGCCCTGATAGACGAACTCCAGCTTCAGGTCGCGGGCGCGCATCGCAACCGTCTCCGAGATGCGCTTGGTAATAATCCCCAGCTTCAAGCCGCCCAGCCGCGCCAGCGTAACGCCCGCGCCGTCGTGGGCGCTGTACCCCTTGGCCTCGACCATCTTGCTCGTGATGGACCCATCGGGCGAGGCGACCGGGACCGGAATGATCCAGATGCTGCCGTCTGTAAGAACGCCATCCACGTCGAAGAGAATGATTTTGATGCGCCGCGCGCGATCCTGGGCGGAGAGTGTCATGCTTCGATTCTACCTACTGCTTGCGGGGTTCCTCCGCACAGCCTGGCGGTTCGCGAGAAAATAGACGAATGGATAGGGATTCCCCCGCCGCCGCGCCGCAGCCGTTGCCCGCACTCGAAGCCGAGGACTATTACTTCGAGGGGCCGACTCTGGTCTTCACCGCGGCCTATCACCTGAAGCGCGGCTCGTGCTGCAACTCCGGCTGCCGCCACTGCCCCTACGGCGCAACCAAAGCCGCTCCTGCTGAAGATTGAGCCCCCGGCAACGGAGGCGCGGCAAGCGCCTCCCGCACCAGCACCGCAAAGCGCGGAAATGCAAAGCTGCCCTGAGCGTCGTCGATTACGTTCAACTGGCAGAGGTACGGCCCCGGCTTGAGGCCGGTAAGCGGCACATCCAGTTCGATAGCCACCGCGTCGCGGCCCTCCACATTTACGGCGCGGGCCTGCACCAGCGGCGTTTCATAGACCTTTGTCGAGCCTTGAATCAATTCAAGGCTGCTGAGCAGATTGATGCCCGGCTTGGTCCCTTTGGGCTGGTTCTCGGCAGGTTTCTCGCGCGCCGGGGCGTAGATTTCGTAGAGCAGATACAAGTGCTGATCCTGCCGGAAGACATGGCTGATGTTGGGCACGTACTCTTCGCCGTCGCGGATGAGCGGACTCGTCTTCTTGCTCGGCTGGCGCATCGACGCGAGAACGATTGAGCTCATTTTGAGCGGTGCCTTCTTCATCTCCGGCAGCGTGAAATCCGCCTCGAACGAGCCCATGCGCCCGGTCTGGTTTTCGCGGACTACAAATTTCAAATGGTACTTGCCCGGAGGCAGATTGAAGCTGGTTGTGTACTGGATATTCTTTTGCCGCGCTTGCAGCGCCGGATCGAGATTGAGCTTGACCGTTTCGCGCGCGTGGCCGATGGGCCGCTTGGCCTCGTCGATCACGGTGCCGATAATGTCGAGCGTGGCCTTGTCCTTGTCGCCTCCTTTGACGAAGGGAATCTGCGAGCCGGGCACAATCAGCGAGACCGGCATAAAGAAGCGGTCCTCGTCCATGCGGAAGTAGAACGCGTCGAGATAGACTGCCATGTCGGTTGCCGGAAGATCGCTGGCCAACTGCTCTTCCAACTCCTGCTCGCGGTCTTCGCGGCCTGAGTGCTGAAAGTCGGCCGGCGCATAGTAACCGGGCCGGTATTCGAGCTTGACGCCGGGCCGGTCGATTTTGATCGTCAGCTTGCGATAGCGTCCATCGCGCAAGGGGTTGGCGCTATGGAATCCGATGGCGTAATAGGCCGAAGTGTCGCGCTGCACCTGCGCAAAGGCCGGAGCAAAATCGTTCGAGTCGAAGAAGGCCTTGCCGCCGGTGTCGGAGCTGAGCGTGGCCATCACCTCCTGCGAGGCGAAGTTGGCGTTCATGTTGTTGGCGATTGCGCCGCCGTTGTAGGCGCCGGCGCCGCGCAGGCTGCCGGTGGAGGCGTCGCCCAGCGGCGAAATGGCCTGCAACCCCCGCGTGTCCACGCTGTAAATGGCCAGGTTGGCGCGCACCGCGGCATTGATGGCCGCGCGCAAGGATGCCTGGTTCTCAATGCCGTCGCGCGAGATGCCGCCGGAAAAGTAGAGCAGAGATTTCTTCTCCGTAATCTTTTCGAGCGACTTCGAAACAGCTCTCAGCGCGAACAACTCGCGGTCGGTATTGAGGTCGTTGTATTCGCTCTCGTCGGGCGTGTAGCCGGTCGTGTCTTCCACCTGGTTTGAATTTGCAGTCGCGCCCTGCGCAAAGCCCTGCCCCTCGGTCCCGTTGTAGATGCCAACTTCGTTGATGAGCACATTCTTGTCGGCGGTGAAGTCCTGGTCCACCTTGAGCGTGTCGCCCAGCGAGACCAGCGCCACCAGATCAGCGGGCTGCAACTTTGTGCGCAGAAAATCCTGCGCCGCCGCGACGCTGCGATCAAGATCCTCAGGCTGCATCGAGGTCAGATCGAAGAACATGACAATGAGGCGATGGTTGCGCAATTCCTCCGGGCGGGCGACGACGGCGGCCTTGTTCCCGCTGCCGCCCGCCGCTAGTCCGCTGATGGTGGCCTCGTTGAGCGGCGTAGCCATCTCCACGCTCTCAAAGTCAAATGTCGAGATTTGCTGCCGCTTGCCGTCCTCGTAGATCGTGAAGTCGCTTTGCTTGAGCCCATGCACAAATTCGCCGGTCTTTGCATCGCGCGCCACCACGTTGGTCAGCACCAGTTCGCCGTTCATCTTGAGCACGAATCCGCCCTGCTGCGTGTTGGAGGTCTGTACCTGCGCGGCCGGCGCGGCTGGCGCGGATTCCTGAGCAAAACTCAGCCCCGGCGGCGCGCCCGCCAACAGCAGCGCCAGCGCGGCCAGAACCGCGGTCATGCGCCTTACCGAGTTCACGCGTGTCTCCGCCAACTTCGCAATCTCCGTAATCGCACTTACAGTGCTTACACTACTTACCATTTCAAGCCACCGCGATCTCGATTGCGAGACCCTGCGAAACCTAGAATCTGAACCTCGACGTAAACTGGAACGCCCGCATGGAACCAGCGGAGATCACCTGCCCGAATGTTGGCGAGGCCACGTTGGTATCCACGCCCGAATACTGCACGGTGTTGAAGACATTGTTGGCGGTGGCGCGAAACTCCAGGCTGCGCGCATCGCCCAGTTGCATGGTCTTCGAGAGCGACATGTTGTTCTGGATCGTCCCCGGCCCTGCAATCGAGTTGCGCGAGGCTGTACCAAATGCGCCGGCAGGCTTAACGAAAGCCGCGGTATTGAACCATTCCTTCTGTGAGCCGGCTCCGGCTGTGAGCGAAACCCCCGGCACGCGATCCGGCCTGAGCGTTCCGGCCGTGCCGCGCGCCACGTCGGCAGTGGCGGCCTGATAACTCGGAGTCAGCGGCGTTCCGGTGGCGAAGGTAAAGCTGCCGGAGATGGAGAATCCCTCCAGAATATGAGAGCCGACGCCGCTGGTAACCCAGAACTTATCCTTTCCAAACGGAAGCTCATAAAGATAGGTTCCGGTCACCTTGTGGCGCACGTCGAAGCTTGAGTTGCCTTCCTCGGCGGCCAGATCCTGCCAGTTCTGCGCGACGACTGTGGATGTCCCGCCTACCGAGCCGGCGTCGTCGATCGAGTGCGAATACTGGTAGTTCGCGCCCAGCGCAATCCCGTTGCTGAGCCGCTTGTTCACGCGCAGCGTTCCAGCATTGAAGCGGGAGAACGCCCCCGACTGCTCGTAGTTGAATATGTGGCTGGTTGAGGTGGGACGCGGGGCGCTGGTGATGTCGAGGTTGCTGCCCTTCGATCCGTTGTAGCCGAGGTTCAACACGACACCCCATGGCAGCGTCTTCTGCACGTCGAGATTCCAGGCTTGCACATAGGGAAGTTGGTAGTGGGGATCAAGTTCGTAGTTGCCCGGCACCGCCGTGGTCGCCGCCGGGCAAAATCCATCCGCCAGAGTCAGCGCGATGCAGGCCGAGCCGGCCTCGTTGGTCTGTTCGTTCACAAACCCCGGCTGATTTGCGATCGGCTGGCGCGCCATCGTCGTGGCAAAGGTCGCGTATTGGCCGACAGTATAGTTGATGCCGTAGCCGCCCCGGAGCACGGTTTGTTTAGGCAGCCGCAAGGCAAAGCCGAAGCGCGGCGCAAAGGCTGTGCGGAAAGGAAAGACCAGCGAATCCGGCAGACTTCCGCTCGTCGAAACGCCTCCCGGCGCAATCTCGACGGGGCTGCCGGTGAAGCCCGCGCCCGGATCGGTGTCCACCATGCCGAGGCGGCCGTACTTCTCGGTATACGGCGCGTAGAACTCGTAGCGCAGGCCGTAGTTCAGCGTGAGATTGGGGCGGACGCGCCAATCGTCCTGCGCATACAGATCCATCACGTTGTCGCGCAGGTAGCTCTTGCCCGCGGTCGCGTCGATGGTGGTCTCCTGCGGCAGCCCAAGCAGAAAGTCCGCCAGGGGCGATCCGGTAAATACGCCGCTGAAGGTGAAGGTTCCTGTCGAGTTCGAGCCGCCCAGAAAGTCGCGATGCACGCGCCGATAATCGCCGCCGAAGCGCAGATTGTGTTTGCCATGAATCCAACTCAAGGTCTCCGAGAAAGAGATAGTCTGCGAGAGCGAGAAGCTGGGCTGCTGCTCATTGAGCCCCTGAATGTCGCCGAGAACCACATTGGGCAGGCCAAAATCGATGGGCGCACTGTCCGTGCCCGCAATTCCGGCTCCATTGACCCCGTCTGCTACATCGGTCTTATTGGTAAAGAAATTCGTCGTCTGGCTTGCGCTGCGGTTCCAGTTGGCGTTGAAGATGTTGGTGATCTTGTGGTAGCCGACCGTGTAACCGGCTTGCAACGAATTCGAGTGTGAGGCGCTCTTTCCGCCCAATTGCGGGAAGATGTTGACATTGTCCGAGGCCGAGTTGGCCCAGTTGTAGTTGAAGTTGATGCTCTGGCGCAGGCCCTGGTTCTGCTGTGAGCGCCGGCCGCCTCCACCCCCGCCACCGCCGCCGAAGCCTCCGCGGCTGCCCCCGGGCTGTGTGGCGTTCGCTCCCAGGCTGCGCATATAGCGCACGCCGGCTTGCGTGGTATTGGACTGCGCGGTGGTAAGTAAGTGATAGTTCTGCGCGTAACCGGGCAAATTGGGCAGGGGAAAGAATTGGAGCAAATTGGTGGCGGCCGTAACAGGAGCTATTGGAGCAGCAAGGCCGGGAATGTCGCCCGCCCGCTCGTTGACCGTTCCGAAAATGGGATTGCCATCCGTCGGCACCGTTGCGTACTCGTCCAGCGGCGAAGAACTGCGTGTGCCTGACAGCGTCAGAAACATCGTATCTTTGCCGCTGGGCTTGGTAAGTCCCGGCAGGTAAGGCGCGCTCATGAAGGTGAGGCCGAAGCGATTCGTCCCCGATGCCGGCTGCTCCTGCGGCTGCCCGCGAAGCGAGAACGGCTCGGCATTGAGCGCCGCGTTGCTGCCGATCCAGAAGATCGCGCCGTGCGGCTGGCCGGGATTGAATCCGCGGAAGTTGCCGCGCCCGCCTCCGCCAAAACCCCCGCCAAATCCGCCAAAGCCTCCGCCCTCGCCTCCAAAGCCTCCTCCGCCGCTGAAGTTCCCGCCCTGCCCGCCATTTTGCGCGCGGTAGGTTTCGACGGCATCGCGGATGCGGTCCATGTCCAGACCGGCCAGCGGACTCACCGCCCCCGCCTGCCCGCTGATGGCCACCGAATCGCCGCCAAAGTCGGAGTTGCCGGCGATCGAGGGCAACTCCGCGCCGGGCGCATTGGGCAAGCCGGATGAGCCGGCCTGGCCCTCGCTCTCGGCCCCCAAAGCGCCGATCAGGCTCAGGTTCTGCGCTCCATTCGCCGCAAGCTGCCGGATGGCCTGCGCCGCGGGAGAGGCTTGCGCGCCCTGTGCGTTCTGCTCTTCGCGCTGCGCTTGCTGGGCTGCCCTCGAGGCAAGCAGCAGATCGAAATTCACCGTCTGATCGTGGCTCTTGGCGTTGAGCACCGCCTCTTCGACGCCGGGCGCGAAGGCGGCGAACTGGGTGCGGACCACGAAGCGGCCATTCTGCGCAAGGCTCAGCGACCACGCGCCGGTTATGCCGGTGGTGGTTTGGAAGCGCTTGCCGGTGAGCGTGTTCTGGGCGGTCACGGTCACGCCGGGCAGCGGGATGTTGCCGCTCTTGACTACGCCGTGAAGCTTTCCGCCGGGCACCGTCTCCGGGGCGGGAGAAGCCTGTGTGGCCTGCCCGCTGGCGCTCGGCTGAGATTGAGGCGCAACTGGCGTTTGGGCCAGGGCGGTCAATCCGCCGGCCACAAAGACTCCCGCCACCACTGCCACCCGCATGGTTTCTCGCCGCATGGCCCCGCCCCGCTCATTCGCGCTCGTACTCATTCAGACGCCCCGCGCGCCGCTAAGGTTTACGGTTTTGTGCTTCCGCAGACCGCGCCTCCCAAAATCCTCATCCTCTGGAACCGCGGGCGCATCCAAGAAGACAGTAGCGCGACGCCCTCATCCGCTGGCATAATCGTCTGAGAACCGAGGTCCCCCATGAAGTCTCTTCGCATTCTCTTCTTCGCAGTTCCCGTCTTGCTTGCCGCGGTCGCAGCGAGCGCCAGCGGCCAGCAGGCAGTAACCTTCCCCAGCGGCGATGGCATGGCCCAGGGCGTGCTCTACCTGCCTACAGGAGCAGGGCCGCATCCGGCTCTCATTCTCGTCCATGAGTGGTGGGGGCTGAACGACTGGATCAAGCAGGAGGCCGCGGGCTACGCGGCCAAGGGCTATGTGGCGCTTGCTGTCGATCTCTACCGCGGCAAGGTCGCCACTACGCCCGACATGGCCCACGAACTCTCCCGCGGCCTGCCGCAGGATCAGGGCGTGCGCGATCTGGTGGCGGCGCTTGCGTATTTGCGAGGCCGCAAGGACGTGGCGGGCGACCGAGTTGGCGCGGTGGGCTGGTGCATGGGCGGCGGCTACGCGCTTCAATTGGCGATTGCCGCGCCCGCGCTCAAGGCCGTTGCGGTGAATTACGGCGCGCTGCCCACTGACAAGGCCGCGCTCAGCCAGATTCACGCTGCCGTTCTCGGCAACTTTGGCGGCCAGGATCAGGGCATTCCGCCCGAAGCCGTTAATGCGTTTCAGGACGCCATGGTGTCGCTGCGCAAGCTTGTGGACGTCAGGATTTATACCCAGGCCGGACACGCCTTCGAGAACCCCAACAACACAGCCGGCTATCGCGCCGGCGATGCAGCCGACGCGCTGGCCCGCATCGACCGCTTCTTTTTGGCGAAGCTCGGGCGATAGACATTCGGCTGCTGTGAATCGTGGTGCGGTAACCTGGCCGCACCAAGCAGCCCCGCGCGCCTCGGTTACCTTGGTTTGCGAGGCGCGAAGAAAAAATCTTGCCTTCCTATACGCCCCGTGTTAACTCTTATGCTATTAATCTTTTGATTGCTACCGCGCAGGTTATCCGCGGCTGCGATCGAACAGGACGCGCTCCGTGATCAAGATCGGCACCTCCATTCGCGCTTTCCGGCTGCAAAAGGGATTTTCCCAGGGCGACATCGAAAAGAAGACGGGCTTGCTGCGCTGCTATCTCTCGCGCGTCGAGAATGGCCACACAATTCCATCGCTCGACACGCTCTCGAAGATTGCGCGCGCGCTCGATCTGCCCATCACCCAGTTCTTCACCGACGACGCGGTGGGCCGGCAGTCCAAGGGGCAGAAGCTCTCCGACGAGGAGATGCGCTTTCTCTCCCAGATCCGCCGCTACTCCACCAACCTGAACGAGAGCGACCGCAAGCTGCTGCTGGCAATGGTGAAGAAGTTCGCCGCCACGGCCACGCGGTAGCGTCCAGCCGTCGGCCAATCCCCGCACTAGACATCGTTTCCCAGGTGAAAGATCGGTTCGGCGCCGTGACCGCCGGCGAGCAGAGCCTGCTCTTCGGTCGCATCGAGCGGCTTGAAATTCTGCGCCACATCCATGGCCAGACGGAAGTAGCGCTCGTCTCCCGGCGGGAGGGCCGAGGTGACGGGGTGGCCGAGGGTCCAGCGCAGGCCGAGCGAGGCTTCGTCGGGAAAAGCCGCCGGCTGGTACCAGCACTTGGCCACGGGATGATTCTGCCGGTGTTCGGCGGGCCAGACGCTCTTGGCCATGGCCTTGAGGGCCAGGATGCCGATCTTCTTCTCCAGCGCGCGCTTGAGAATCTGCGGGCCAAAGTCGGCCTGGGTGAAGAGAACCCAGTTGACGGGGAAGAGGATCGTATCAAAGTTGTAACGGTCCAGCGCGGCCAGCGCGGTCTCCGCCGAATGGACGGAGAAGCCGATGTAGCGAATCCTGCCTTCCTTCTTCGCCGCCTCCATCGTCTCGACAGCGCCGCCGGGTCCGAGCGCCTTGTCCAGGTCGGCCATCTTGGTGAGCGCATGAAATTGATAGAGGTCGAAATGATCGGTCTTGAGCATCTTGAGGGAGTTTTCGAGGTCGGCGCGCGCCGCATCCCTGGTGAGGCCGTCGGTCTTGCAGGCCAAAAAGCTCTTGTTGCGATAGGGCGCCAGCGCCGGCCCCAGCCGCTCCTGCGCGTTGCCGTAGCTGGGCGCAACGTCGAAGTAGTTGATTCCTCGGTCAACGGCCTCGGCCACGATGTTTGAGGCCGCTCCGGTCTCCTCGTTCATCACAACAATTCCGCCGAAGCCGATGATCGAAAGCTGCTCGCCGGTCTTGCCCAGCGCGCGGCGGGCGATGGGGCTTGTGGGCGTTGCAGCCGATGCGCCGAGTTGGCTGGTGGATGCAACGGCCGCCGCGGCGATGGCGGTCTGCTTGAGAAATGCGCGGCGTTCCATGGTATGCCTCCGAATTCGGATTGAGTCGGCCAGCCTACCCTAGTTATTGTTGCACAGGTTTCATTGGAGCTGAAACGCGATTCAGCCCTGCGGCGGAATATGAGCTATATAGAACCCGAAAAGCACCAGGATCCCCACAACCATCCCCGCCGCGATGCGCAGACGCCGCACGAAGAGCGCCTTGGGCGAGCCGAGCCTGGGCACCATCGGGGCCGCGAAGATCAAGCCGCAAGTGAATCCGCCCAGATGGGCCATATTGTCGATCTGCAAGCCGGAGCCGATAACATGCGTGCCAAAGCTGATCGAGAGGCCGAGCACCAGGTTGATGGCGGCAAAGTAGATCACCGACTTGCGCAGCCTCCGCAGCTCCACCGGAGGCACCGGCAGCCGTTCCGATTTGAGCAGGATAATCAGCGCTCCGGCGATACCGAAGACCGCGCCCGAAGCTCCCGCGCCCACGGGAAACGAGACCACTCCGGCTTCATGGATCGGCCACAGCCAGTTGTAAAGGGTGGATAGCAGGTTGCCCGCCGCGCCGGTGAGGATGTACACCGCTAGCACACCCACCGAACCCATCAGCGGCTCGGCCAGCAATCCCAGGTTCCACAGGCACCACATATTGGTGGCCAGGTGCAGAATGCCCACATGCACGAACATGGCGGTGACGATGCGAACCCACTCGCCATTCTGCAGCACAGCGCCGGCATGATCGGCTCCAAAGTGCAGCAGTTGCTCCGGGGTGGGGCTCCAGACGCTGACCCCGCGCGCCACCATCACCAGAAATACCAGGCAGTTGATGCCCACCAGCACGTAGGTCGCCGGCGCATAGGCCCATGAGGGGCGCGGCCGTCGAACCGGAGGCGGCTGAGGATTGAAACCGGCATCGGGAGACAGAAACTCAGGATCGGAGGTCGAGGGAGAACTTCCCATCTCTTAACTTTAATGCATTCCCGGCAACCTCGCTGACTGAAGCTCCTCACTTTGGTCACCGCGGACCTCGCGCCATCATGCGTTCCGCTACCCGCCATGCCCTTCGTTTATTCTTGAGCTGAATGGAACAAAAAAGGAGTGGAATTGTGAGTGCGGAAAAACGGATTCGGCGGGCGTTGCTCAGTGTCACCGACAAGACCGGCCTGGTGGAGTTTGCCCAGGCGCTGGCGGGCTTTGGCGTGGAGCTGGTTTCGACCGGCGGAACGGCCGCGGCACTGCGTGCGGCAGGCCTTTCGGTCAAGGATATCAGTGAATTGACAGGCTTTCCCGAGATGCTCGACGGCCGCGTGAAGAC
>Ga0187847_10002760_pt1 | contig 13914 bp, 8 predicted proteins | sample June2016WEW_4_10_FD_132458 | JGI IMG/M metagenome (GOLD analysis project Ga0187847, IMG submission 132458) | Peatland microbial communities from SPRUCE experiment site at the Marcell Experimental Forest, Minnesota, USA - June2016WEW_4_10 | ecosystem: Environmental > Terrestrial > Soil > Wetlands...
GGTCAGCGTCGGCACGGTGAAGAAATCCATTGCGGCGATGGATTCGCGATGGTTGCTGAGAAACGCCGCCCATCGCTTTGCCGGCTCTGGACTCCGCGGCGCTTTTCTCATCCAACGCAATACCAATCAAGCCGCGACGCCAGTGATGAATTATGTCTATGACGCCGCAACCTGCTACGGCACGGCCATGCAGAACGCCGCGGGCAACCTCGCCGAGGCCTACACCGGCACCAGTTCCGCCAAGACCACCGATCTCTGCTTCAGCAAATCGATTTAGAGTTCGGGCGGACTCAAGGGCGGAATCGTATCGGAGGTTTGGGAATCGACATCTCTTTCCGGCAGCTACTTCCATACGAAGGCAATCTCCTATGCCAATGGCGCGCTCGGGGTACTCGCCTCCAGCCTGGCCGGAGCTGCCTACGGCGTTCCGACCGCATCGTATGGCCTAGATGGCGAGGGACGTCCCAATTGGGCCTCCGATGGAACAAACAACCTGATCGCCACCGCCTCATACAACACGGCCAGTGCGGCTACCAAAGTCACCTACGGCAATGGCGACTCGGATAACCACATGCGCACGATGCTGATCACGCCCGCCCTGTTTCAGGTCTATTGGAAGATGGGCCAGGAGTTCGGACTCCCGTTGATGGTTCCCAACGAGCTTGTCAAGCAGAAGGGCGTTGCCGGCCAGAAGCCGGGCGTCTACAACTTCGGCGGCATCGAGGTGGACCTGGCAAGCGTGCCGGTGGATCGCGAGTTGGAGATCATGCCGGGGCTTGCGCAGAAGGACTGGCTGGACGCCTATGAGAAGACCCTGGAGGCGCTGCCGCCGGGAGTTTACTTGCTCAGCGTACATCTGGGGTACAACGATGACGAGTTGCAGGCTATGACCGTGATGTCACGGTCCGTGCCGGTGGTTGCAGGTAGTAGCGTCGGATACAGGTTCCCCGCATTTCTTCATCAACTTTGACGAAGATGTTCGCGGCAGCGACTCAGGCAACCAGATCGTAACGATAATGCAGACCGCTGATCCTGGGCATGGATATGACCCTGCTACTTGCACCGGGATTCTCTGCCGCCGCACGATCCGCTGGCGTTCCCTTCGCCAGCACAAGATGAGAGCGTCGTCGATGGATTCTGCGAGGTTTCATAGACTGCCGCAGTATTTCCATTTCCGTTTCTAATCTGATAAACCTTGTACCCCAAACTTGCTAACAGCAGTGCAGCGGAATCTCGATCCTCACCGCTTAAAGCGAAATGCTCATAGAGAACCAGCCGTGGCCGAAATAGCCGAATATCCATCATCTTCAGGATTTCAAAGTCATAACCTTCCGCGTCAATCACCATCACATCGATCCTCTCGATGCAATGCTCGCGGACCAGGGCTGGAAACGATATCGCTTTAACCGTTTCCGCGATGACATGCCGATCGATCTCCGGGAGCGCCGAGCCATGTTTCACCACTTGATCGCGGTAAAACGACGCTAGTTCTTGAAAATGGCCGGGAACATCGGGCCCAGGGCGCACACGATACAATGTCATTTCGCCATCGCGATCAGAGAGGGCGGCATTGACAAGAGTAATGTTCTTCCTACCCGCATAATTGCTCTGAAGAATGGTGAAGACGTCCGGCAACGGCTCAAGCAGCAACCCGCGCCATCGGCACCTATGTATGAATGGATTTAGTTCGTCATGCCGCTGGCCATCATTGGCTCCAACCTGGAGTACAAAAACATCCCTCTGGCTTCTTGCTACGTCGAACAGGTAATCGCTCTCGTTCTTTTCTCCGAAGCCGGCCTTCAGCGAGAATCGTCTGGCCCATCCGAAGACGACTGGATCCCATGCAAGCGCAGCGCGAATTATGGAACGAAGTGAGATGCGCATCTGTACTTCCCCAAATCTCATTTTGTTGGAAAACTGTCCTGTTTCGCGCTAAAACGATCCAGAAATCATCGATTATTTATTCCAACAACTCGGATCAACAGTGAAAAGAGCCTTGCAGGGAATTCCGAACCACCCAGTAGCAACTGATTAGCTTATCTCGTTGTTCCGCCAGTCAAAAAACGCAGGCAGATTCCAGACTGTAGTCGAAATTGTAATTGTCAAAGCACCCAAGAGCCATAAGGATCAACAGGAATCGGCAAGCACACGGTAAACAGTTCAATCGAAAGCACTTATGTCAATGAATTTCGACAGGCTTCCATAATCGTTGTGATCTGTTTTGGGAGCAGAGAGTCGGGGGTTCGAATCCCTCCGCCCCGACCAATTTAACCCTTATTCTCTCTACTTGGTCCTCAGTGCAAAGAGTCCTCCCAATTGAATCTTGGGGTTCTTAGGGGAATCTACAGGTACAAAATCGACTACACTCCGAGATGCCGAGAGGATCATCGTCGTTATGCGCTTGAATCTTCTATGGTTCTGGAACGGTGCCCCCAAAGAACCTTTTGTTTCTAGGACAGATTCGCTACTGCCACGCTGAAGACATCGCAACGATACACGGAGCAATTCTCCCCAAGCGGCAAGCCGCAGCTACGAATGCCTCCGTTTCGGTACAGCTCTGTTGCTGGAGGGCAAGGCTTGCCGCGCTCTAAATCCAAGAGCAGGCCACTGCGAGCGCAAAGTTCATGGATATTCAGTACAAACAAGAGGTTGAGAGAACGCAGCATGAGACACGCTTGATACAACGACAGCCCCATTGAGTCGAACAATCCATCTGCTTGAGTCGAGCCAAGCCATGAAAGATGCCCTCGCTTGCGCGAGGGCATCTTTGAACCTCTTGCCTGTGAATTACGCTGTTTGGGTGATCGCAGCTTTGCGGCCCAGCTTGCGACGAGCCACGCCAGCCAGACCGAGCAATCCGCTACCCAGCAGCAGGAGCGAACTGGGCTCCGGCGTAGAAGACATGGCGATGTAGTTGTCCGTCAACACCAAGGAACCGATCGGCGTGGTTTCCGAGAAGCCAAGCCATTCGCCCGAGTCCGTAGCTCCGCCGGTCGAAAAGTTCAGGGTGTAGGACTCGATGAGGTTTCCGGATGTATCGTAGACGGCGATGGTTGTCGGCGTGCTTTCACCTGCATCCGCATCGTAATTGAAGAAGTCGCCGACCGCAAAGACCGGATTCGTGAAAGCGATGGTCATGGTGTCTGTAGCGCCATAATCGCTCGTACTGTCATTGAGGCCAATCATGGGACCGATGTTGCTATCCCAATAGCCGTTTGTGGCGCCGAATCCATAGCTGCCGGGGTTGCCGAAGACCGCTCCCCCTCCGTTGTAGAGGTTGGTTGAAGTCCAGGTGTCGTTGCCCCAAGTTATGGGTCCGCCGCCATAGGCCAGGACGTTGGATGGAATGGGAATCAAGGCTGCCGTCGGAATGCTGCCGAATCCGGTAAGGACCGTAGCGCTCGCCGCTAAGGAGCCAGCCACCAAAAGTGCGATTACAAGTACAATGAGCTTCCTCATCTTAGATCATCTCCTGTATTGGCTGTTCAACACCCTCTCCCCGTCAACCGGGGAGAGGGCCGTTGCGGTTGGGACGGAGCTTATAGGCTATAAGCCGTCGTCGTCGTGGGCCTTAACTGGCTTGTGGATCCTTTTCAGTTCGCTGGGGGAGAAAACCTTCTTCTCGCCTGGGAACGGGATGGAGAATTTGGTGGCCTCGTACCAGTCGATGTGGCTGACCATAAACGGGTCTTCAGAGTCGGGGATTTGCAGTTTGCCTTTGAAGATCTCCGCCTTCTCCTTCAGCCAGGCAACTTGCAGATCCCTGGCCTTCCCCTTGAGCTGAAGCTGCGCGCCGAGGCCCGTATACAGCGGGACTGCGTTGGCCACGTGGCTCCAGGGCAGGAAGTTTGCCGCGGGCGGATTGTTGATGAAGATCTCGCTCATCGGCGAGGCCACCAGGTCGTACTGGTTCATGGGCTGGATACCGAGGATCTGTTCGATGGTGCGGGTCATGTTGACCTGCGTGTAGAACGTGTGGTCATAAACAAGACCGGCCCCAGTTTGGAGGCTGCCGCCACCATTCCCGGCGGTGGGACCGCTGGCAATTACGTTCTGATTCACATAGGGGCTGATGAGGTAGCCGGGGCTGCGGTGACCGTCGATGTGGTCGATGCCATACTGCGCGTCGTCTTCGGTGACGAAGATCGCCGAGGAGGACCAGATCGGGCTGTGACTGATGGCGTCTACAAAGCGGCCAACGGCCAGGTCGTTATCGGCAACCTGAGCTTCCGCGTTCAGGGCCCCTTCCGAACCGGTGTGGTCAGAGCTGATCCACATGAACTCCAACTGGGGCACCGAATTGTTGGCGATGTCGCTCTGGAAAACCTGATTCCAGATATCGAAGCGATACTGGTCGACAATGGTCAAGTCGAACTGCGGATATTGCTGGACCGTATCGTTGTACAGGATTGGGAGTGGGGTGAAGGAGGAGACAGTGTTGTAGTAGTAAAGCTGCGATTCGCCAGCGGTTCCGGGCGTTTCGCAATTGACTCCGCCGTCGGCGATAGGGGCCGAGAGTCCCGGCTGGCCGACGTTGGCGGCCTCGTAGCACTGTGTGTCCTGGTACCACTTTTGCCAGGTCGGCTCGGTGGTGGAACCGGTCGGCGTATTGAAGAGATCGTACTCGACGTACTCGCCGAAGTTCTTCACGGAGACGCCGGCTGCAGCCGCGGTATCCCAGATGTGGCCTTTGGTCTGATAAGCGAGCGAATCGCCGCCGTTGGAGGGATAGTCGCGTTCCCATCCAGGCGACTGGATGTCGTCGGAGTAAGGCGCCATAGCCTGCACGATCCAGTTGTGACCGTCGGCCGACTGGCGGCTCGGGTTGTAGTAATTGTCGAAGAGCGGGAAGCGCTGCACCAGGGCATGCACGTTCGGTGTAACGTTGCCGGCCGTGGACAGGTATTGGGAATACGGACCACCCAGGGCCGCCAGCGCGGGGTCGGTCCAGGGCGTGCCGTTCGGGCCGTTCGGGTCGGGGACGTCGCCCATGATCTGATCGAAGGTGCGGTTTTCACGAATGATCATGAACACGTGCTTGATTAGCGACGGAGCGCCGATCTTGGCCGGGATTGCGACCGGCGCGGTCCACGCCAGGCCGCCGGAAGCACTCTGGATATTCACAGCCAGATCCCAGTGGTTGTTCAGGTGGACCTGCTTCGTGTAAGCCGACAACTCCGCCGGGGTTATCGGCAAGGAGACGATGCTGGCCGTGCCAAGATCCTGGTGGGTATTGAAAGACAACACACCACCCACATTTGGTGTTGAGGTGCCGTACGAATTCTCGGCCGTGCTTGTCGGAGGGGCAGCCACGCCGTAGCCGGTGGTGCCAAGACCCTTGTCGTTGGCGACGATCAGCGCGTCATCGGCGGTGTCAAGCGCAACCGAGGAGGGCGCATAACCCACCGGGATCAGGCCCCTGACGGGCGTACCGGGCGAGTTCTGAGGGAGGTTGACCACGGCGACCGCGTTGGCGTTGTAAAGCGCGACGTAAGCGATGTTGTTCACTTGATCGACGGCAATCGAGTTCGGCCCGGCGCCGTATGCAGCCGTGCTTGTACCCGGTATCGCAATCGGGAGGCCAAGGCTGATGGTATACGCGACGGTATTGGTTTCCGTGTTAACCACCGAGATCGAATCGCTATAGGCGTTGGCGACCAATAGGTAAGTTACGCCACCGTAGGTCCAGAAGGCCATTCCGGTCGGATGCAGACCGGTCGAGATGCTGCCGGTGACCGTAAAGTTGGAGAGGTTGACCACCGAAACGGTGCCGGTGGCCGTGGAACCGGCCGGATTGTTGGCGACAACCGGGGTGCCGTCGGAGTATTCCGTGAAGCTGTCGCTCGGGGTGACGCGCCGTCCGGCTTCGTTGGAGACGTAGGCGGCTGTGCCGTCCGGCGAGATCACGACGCTGTTCGGGACGTTGCCAACCACGACGTTCCCTACCGCCGTTTTTGAGGTCAGGTCGATCTTCTCCAGCGAATTGTCGGTGTCTAGCACGACGTAGGCGATCGTGTCTTGACCCGCCACGACCGGCGCGACGGCGATTCCCAGCGGATAGGAGATGGTGCCTGAGTAGGCATCGCCGCAAGGGTATACAGCGCTGTTGCCGCTGCCTCCCGACGTTCCAGGAGGGCTGTTCGGGTTGCACTGATCGTATGCGTTGGTGAGCACGGTGTAAGTGCTTGTTGTGCCGTTGCTAATCGTTATCGATTCCTTCTCGGTAGAGGCAGGAACACTGATGCGGGCGTAGCTGGTGAGTGTGCCGTTCGCGGCGACATTGGCGATCGCAACGTAGCTGCTGTACTGGCTGAAGAGCAGGTACTTGCCGTCCGAGGTGTAGGCAAGTCCGAGGCCTGCGCCGGTGGTATAGCCGCTGGTGGTGAATTTCTGTATGACCTGGCCGGTGGCGTAATTGGTGCTGTTAACATTACAGCCGGCGGAGGCCGTGCAGAAAATCGAGACAGCCTGCGGGGCGCTCAACTGCATGGCGGCAGCGGTTCCATTCCCGGTTGGGTTCACGGCGACGGCCTTGGTGCGGGTTGTAATACCGAGGTATACCTGAGTGCCGGCGGGGGTGATGATCGTGCCATTGCTGACGACCCACGGGTCGGGCAAGGGACTCGAGTAGGTTGGGCCGGTGCTCGCGCTGGTGTTCTCGCCGACGGTGTACGTTGGGAACGGCACGGACTGCGCGAACGCGGGAAGGCTTAGCCCCGCCGTCAGCAGGCCAACGAATAGAAAGTTGATCCGAAGATTATTTCGAGACATCTGTGGTTCTCCTTATTGCTTGGGTTTCTTTCCTCATTGCTTGGGCTACTTCCCTCACGCAACCCGGTATCGGTTGCGCAACAGTAGGATCGCTTCAGAAAACTGAAATTCATGGACGGTTAAAGAGACGATGACAGGCCGGAATGACCACTTGCGCTTCCTTTGACTTTCGACATGCCGGCGCGCCGGGCCTGGAACGATGAACATGGGACTTACCCATGCTTTTTTCCTCGATTGCAATACGTGGCGGAGTTGTGAGCCGACGCTAATGTGCAAAGTCTAACCAAGCGAAAATGACGCAAGCATGACGGCTAAATGACATATTCGTCATCACATTACAGCGGCGTGAATGCGCAGTGTAACAATCGCTCCGCAGCCCGGTTCGCTGGCGATCTCCGCGGCGCCACCGTGAAGAGTCATGATGCTCTGCACTATTGCCAGACCAAATTCCGTGCCGCCTGATATCTCTGCAACGTAAGAGGATGTTCCCGGCGCATGTCGTACAGGCTATTTTGTTCGATTAATCATTGACGGTTCTTAGATTATTCACATTTAGGGCGCAAGATACCCTCATTGCCAGATCATATTTGCGGGAATCACCTCAGGATACCAATCCGATAAGTACGCTAGCATGACATGGGGATTACATATTCGTCATCTGGCCACGATAGCGGATATGAGACGGAGGGACGCGCGGATCGATCACGCGAAGCTAACGAAAAAAGGGAGAGCAAGGAAGCCGATCCATTCCCCTTACCGGAGTGCGTGAAGAAATGCGCCTCCAAGGCAGCGGCTGGATGCTCAATGCAATTCCGGCCAGAAGGGGAGATAGACGGCGTTGCGGCCTGCCTCCTTCCCATCTACCGCAACACGAACCGGTTCAGGAGTCCGATATGCGTACATTTCGTCACTTACAGTCTCTTTTCCCGCTTTGCGTCATCGTAATTTTATCTGCATGCCTGCTATCTCAAGCCTCGGCGCAGGTGGATCGCGCCGGCCTGAACGGCACCGTAACCGATCCAGCCGGGCGCGTGGTTCCCGGCGTTCACGTTGTTGTGGCCAAGCTGGATACGGGGCTGGTTCGCGAGACCGAGACCTCGCGCACCGGAACGTACGAAGTGGCCGAGCTGCCCGTCGGCGCTTACACGGTCACCTTTACGGGAAGCGGGTTTGCGACGTTGACCTTCGATCAAGTGGTTCAGACCGTGGGCCGTACCCGCACGCTGGATGCGACGCTGCATGTGGCGGGCGGCGAGGAGCGCGTCGACGTCTCGTCCGCTTCGGCGCTGGTGGACCGCAACACCAGCGCGGTGACGGGCCTAATCGAGAGGACGCAGGTCGAGGAGTTGCCGCTCAACGGCCGCAACTGGTCGAAACTGACGGCATTCGTCCCCGGCGCCATCGATACCGGCGGCAGCAACCAGCGGTCGGTTCGCTTTTCCGGGCGCGGCCTCGACGACAGCAATTACACCTATGACGGCGTTGACGCGACCAACATCGTGAATCAGACCCAGCGCGCCTGGGTCCGGCTCGCCATTCCGCTGGACGCGATCGCGGAGTTCCGCGTCGACACGCTGACGGCACCTGCCGAGGAAGGCGCGACGGGCGGCGCTCAACTGGACGTTACCTCGCCTTCTGGCACCAACCGCTTCCACGGACGGCTCTTCGAGTACCTGCGAAACAATGCCTTCGACGCGCCGCTGCCTGCCTGGGCCTCGAACGGTGAAGCTCAGCAGCCGCTTCGCATGAATCAGTTCGGCGGATCGCTGGGCGGACCCATCGTGCGGGACAGGACATTCTTTTTCCTCGCCTCGGAGGCGTACCGGCAAAACTGGGGCTATCCGGTGAGCGCCGACGTGCCGAGCGCGGCGCTCATTGCAACAGTTCCGAACTCATCGCCGGTCTATGGGATCATGAACGCCTTCCCTGGAGCGGGTCCAAGGACAATTCTGACGCCCTGGACGCCAGACAACGACCCGGGCGACCCGCACTACGCGGACTATGACCTGCTGACCTGCAGTTGCACGCAGGTGGTCAACGAGAGCTCGGCGATGCTGCGGCTCGACCAGCATTTTTCGTCCAAGACCACCGGCTTCATGCGCTTCAATTACGACCGATCGGTCAACACGCAGCCGCTTTCTGCTGCCTCGACGGACTTGCAGCAAAGGGTCTCCACGCCGGTCAACGGAGCGCTCGAATTGCTGCACATTTTCAATCCCCACCTGGTGAACGAAGCCAAATTCGGATTTAATCGCGCCACCTCCAACACCTATAACTCCAGTAAGAACGACGCCATCTATCAGATTGCGATCTCCACCGGTCCTGGGCCGGGATTTGTCACGGAGAACTACAATTACGCCACCATCTACGTGGGCAATTCATTTTCGGGGATCGACAACCTTACCTGGACCCGCGGCCGGCAAACCTTCAAAGCCGGAGCGGAGATCCGCCACATTCAGTTGAACCAGAACTACGGGGAACACGGAAAAGTCACGTTTTCCACGGTGGAGAATCTGGCAGCGAATCTGGTGAACAAAGCAAGCCTGACCGGCGCTCTGCCGGTGAACGATTTGCGCAAGAACGATATCATCGGCTACGTCCAGGACGAGTTCAAGGCGTTGCCCAATCTCACGCTGAACCTGGGCGCGCGGTACACCGTCTTCCAGATATTCGACGAGGCGAAAGGGAAGGCCAACCCCTTCGATTTCGACACCTGCGGGGCTCAGGGATTCTGCGGCGTGGGCGCCAGCTTCGGGCAGCAAAACTACGGCGATTTCGATCCGCGCGTGGGCCTGGCCTGGTCGCCCGACAAGGGCGGAAAGACGGTGGTTCGCGCCGGATTCGGAATCTCCCACGAAGATGGTCAGTTGGACGATCAGAATCTGCCCGCCAAGAACGAAGTGCCCTCCTATTCGGTGAAAAGCACGAAGAGCCTGCAGGTGACCTATCCGGTGGACCCGTATTTTACCGGACCCGGAACCATCTCTCCGAATGCCGAACAGCGGGACCGCAAGGACTCGTATGTTGAGCAGTGGAACCTCTCCGTGCAGCGGGAGTTGCCTGCGAACTTCGTGAGCACGGTCTCCTACCTGGGAAGCCATGGCGTGCATCTGCTGGAAACCAACGTGGTGAATCTGATCGATCCGGCCACGGGGATTGCGCAATATCCGGCCTTTGCTCCCGCCATCGGCTGGCGCGGCTCAGTCGGCATGAGCTCGTACAACGGTCTCTCCGCGGGGTTGCGGCGACCGTTCTCGAACGGTCTCCTGCTGGCGGCAAATTACATGTACTCGCACGAGATCGACAACGGCTCCAACGGCAGCGGCGATGGCGACGAGATATCGCCGCAGAACCCAATGTGCCTAGCCTGCGATCGCGCCAGCGGCGCCTGGGACGCCCGCCACGTGGTCAATGGCAATGCGGTCTACGAACTGCCCTTCGGCCACGGCAAGGCGCTGCTGAACCAGCCCGGCATTGTCAGCGCCATCGCGGGCAACTGGGAACTGACCACGACAGCGCTGGCGCGCACCGGCTTTCCGGTGAATGTGCTGATGCCCTCGAGCTACACCGCGCCGGATGGAAACTCCGGCACGCAGCGCCCCGACTTTGTTCCGGGCGTTTCTCTCACTCCGCCGGGAGGCAGGAGCGTCGCGGAGTGGATCAATCCGGCGGCCTTTGCAACTCCGGCAGGGGAGTTCGGCACCGCGCCGCGCAACCTCCTTCGCGGACCAGGCGTCTGGCAGATCGATATGGCCGCCGGCAAGACGATCTCGTTGCGGGAACGCGGGCAGATTCAATTCCGCTCGGAGTTCTACAACATCTTCAATCACCCGCAGTTGGGTCAGCCGCAATCCACATTCAACCCGGCGAACACCACGGGGTTCGGCAGCATCGTCAATACGGTGAACTTGAACACCGCCATCGTCTCGCCCATCACCCCGGTGGGTTCGGGAACGCCGCGCGAGATGCAGTTCGCGTTGCGCCTTCAGTTCTAAGCGGAGAGCCTAGGCGCATTCGAGGATTGCGGGAGGAGCCTTTGACGATGAAAAAACCGATGTTTCTCGGTCTGTTGCTGGCCATTCTGATGGTCACTCCCGGAATCTACTCACAGTCAAACCCGGATTTCTCCGGAACCTGGAAACAGAGCAACGAAGGCTCCAGCCCCAAGCAAATGGGCAGCGTAACCCTCCAGATTCAGCACCGCGATCCAGAGTTGACCGTCGAGACGACGATGGTCCGAGGCTCCGGCGCGCCACGGCACGCCTTGCAACGGTACACGACCGACGGGAAGTTGTCGCTCTCGACCGGGGCCGATGGGGATGAGTTTCATACATCCATCGTTTGGAATGGCCAAAGCCTAGTCTTTTCCATCGAGGAACACGAGGATGGCCGCGTCCTTCTTTCAAAAGAGACATGGACCCTGATTGAAAACGGCGCAGCGCTACAGAGAGTCCGCGAACCCATCAATCCAGATGGCGCCGGAAAACAGACGCTCATCTATCTCCGGGAAGCGCCGGGAAACTGATCGCAACGGTCCTCGCAGGTTAGTGCGGCTCTTCATCGAGATGAAATCAAAGGCAGGGCGATTGTGAAGATTCTGGTGATCGAAGACGAAGCCAAGACCGCCAAGTTCCTGAAGAAGGGACTTGAGGAGGCAGGCTTTGTCGTCACTGTCGCCACAGACGGACCGGATGGGTTGCACTTCGCGCTGGAAATGGAATTCGATCTCATCACGCTCGACTTGATGCTCCCAGGAACGGATGGCTGGCAAATACTGACTAGCTTGCGACAGGAAGGCCGGCGCTCACTGGTGCTTGTGTTGACTGCTCGCGACGCCATACACGAGCGAGTGCGAGGTTTCGAACTAGGGGCCGACGACTACCTCGTAAAGCCGTTTGCCTTTTCCGAATTGCTGGCGCGCGTGCGGTCGCTCCTGCGCCGCGGCCCTCCGCGCGCGCAAGAGGCGCTTCGCCTTGGCGACCTTGAAATCGACCCATTACGCCAAAGGGCGACGCGCGCTGGGCAGCGATTGGATCTGACCTCGAAGGAGTTCCTTCTGCTGTCTTTGATGGCACGACGTGCCGGGGAAGTACTCTCGCGAACCCTGATTGCCGAGGCGGTCTGGGACATGAACTTCGATAGCGACACCAACGTTGTGGACGTGAATGTGCGAAGGCTCCGCATTAAGGTGGACGACCCTTTTCCGCTCAAATTGATCCATACAGTTCGGGGTGCCGGCTATGTCCTGGAATCCGCCCGTTAGCCTTGCTCCAGTGTCGCGCTTATGGAAAACTTTGGCCTTCCGGCTAGCGGCCGGTTATGCGCTTGCGGGCTTGTTTCTGGTTTCCTTTGCCATTGTCTGCCTTTATTGGGTGCTGGTGATCGAACTGGAGAAAAGCACCGATTTATTCCTCGCCGACAAGGTGCATGTGTTGCGCGCGATGTTGCGGGAGAGACCCGAGGATCAGGATGCGCTGCGCGAGGAGGTCGAACTGGAATCGGCAGCGCGGCAATACGAGCAATTTTACATTCGCCTGCTGGATGAACATGGCGCAACCCTCCTGATGACGCCAGGCATGGCAGATCAACTCGACCTGCCGCATCTGGCCCGCCAAACCCAAAGCCGTCCCGAACACACCATTCGGATGAAGGGAAGAGATGGCCGAGCCTTTCGCGTGACCAGCGCATCTGCGAAAGTCGGTTCTTCCGCGACGCAAACGGACACCGTTCAGGTTGCGATTGATGTCTCGCAAAAAGAGAAGTTGCTGGCGCGCTATCGGTTTTGGTTCTGGGGCATTCTGCTTGCGACCTCCTTCATATTCCCCGTGGTCGGGTACCAGATCGCACGGCAGGGCATTCGTCCGGTGGAGGCAATGGCGACGACCGCGCGCCATATCAGTTCGACGAACCTGCGGGAACGCATTCTCTCGGAAGGATATCCATTCGAACTAGCCTCGCTGGCCAATACCTTCAACCAAATGCTGGACCGCCTGGAAGAGTCCTTTGAGCGCATTTCGAGATTCTCGGCGGACATTGCGCATGACTTGCGCACACCGGTGAATAACATTCGCGGCGAAGCGGAGGTGGCCCTGGCCCGTGCGCGAAGCACAGGCGAATATCGTGATGCGATCGAGTCCTGCCTCGAAGAAGCCGTGCGCCTGTCGGATCTTATCGGCGACCTCCTCTTTCTGGCGCGAGCCGAGAGCCCCTTGACCCATTTGCGCCGCGAGCGGCTGGATGTGGGCCTACTGCTCGACGGAGTTCGGGATTATTACGAGGCTCCAGCAGCGGACGGCGGAGTCTCGCTCACCACGACGGTCGCCGCCGGCCCGGTTTTTGCAGAACTGGACCGTACGCTCCTGCAAAGGGCCGTGGGTAATCTGGTTTCGAATGCCTTGGCTCATACTCCACCCGGCGGAGTCGTCGTATTGGGGACAAGCGCCAATCTTTCTTCTGTTCGCATTGAGGTCTCCGATACAGGCGCCGGCATTCCAGCCGAAGCTCTGCCGCGGGTATTTGACCGCTTCTTCCGGGTCGACTCGTCGCGTTCTCAGGCTTCGGGGGGCACTGGCTTGGGGTTGGCAATCGTGAAGAGCATTGCGCTGCTTCACGGTGGGAATGTGGAGATTTCAAGCCAACCGGGACAGGGCACCAGGGTCATACTCTACATGCCTTGTCCCTCGCCAAAACATATCCGGGCACAATGAGGACCGGGATTGCGATCTCGGCGGTCGTTTGGCATTGACTTTCGGTTTGGAACGGGGAGTTGGTTGACCTGTGTCTCGCCAAATATCATCTGCGGAGAAAGGCGGCCTCGTTCTTTCCGGGAGGAGACCCGGTTCGGATCGCGAATGGACTGAACCCCTCACTTGAGACACGGGTGTAGTCGAATTTGAAACGGTCAAAGCACCCCAGAGCCACAGGAATCAACAAGGTCCAGGACGATCACGGCAAGTCATTCTATAATAAGCACTTAAAGTCACTCAATTTCAACAGGCTTCCATAAATTATGTGACCTGCTTTGGGAGCAGAGGGTCGGGGGTTCGAATCCCTCCGCCCCGACCAGCATAACTTATTGATAATACAATCGATATTTACAATTTCAGCCTGTGGCTCGCAAAATTTCCATCCCGGCATTGAGGA
>Ga0187847_10002761_pt1 | contig 13914 bp, 6 predicted proteins | sample June2016WEW_4_10_FD_132458 | JGI IMG/M metagenome (GOLD analysis project Ga0187847, IMG submission 132458) | Peatland microbial communities from SPRUCE experiment site at the Marcell Experimental Forest, Minnesota, USA - June2016WEW_4_10 | ecosystem: Environmental > Terrestrial > Soil > Wetlands...
CGCTTGTCGCCGATCTCACGCCGGATCTGCAGCGCTTCCTGGAAGTTCGCCATCGCCTCTTTGTTCTTGCCCAGCGTGGCTTGCGCCCGCGCCATTTCGTTCAGACTGTAGGCCAGTCCGCTCTTTTGGCCAATGCGGCGCCAGATGACGAGGGCCTCTTGTTCGTTTCGCAATACCTCATCAGGCTTGCTCAACATTCGATAAGCCACCGCCATCCGGTGCAAGCTCGTAGCCTTCTGTTCCTGGTTATCCACCTGTGCAGCCAGACTATAGGCGCGATTGAGGGTTTCAAGACTGCCTTGCGGGTCGCCGCTCTTGAGTTGGACGCGCCCGATGTTCAGGATTGCCTCAATGTCCTTCGGGTTGCCGGAAAGAATCTTCTGGTAATAGTCGCGCGCTTTCGCGAGGTCGCCAGAATCCTCGTACAACTTTGCCAGCGCTGCCCGCACATCCGAGTTGTCCGGCGAAACCTTGGCCAGATTCTCGTACGCTTTGATGGCGTCGGGATAGTTCTTCATCACCTGCAACTGGATGGCGGAGATCAAGTACTTTTCCGCGTCGGGTAAATCCTGGCTAAGCCCCACGGCTTTTTTCGCGGATTGTTCCGCCTCGCTGTCAAATCCGAGAACGCTGTAGGTTTGCGCCAGCTTTGAAAACGCGAGAGCGAAGGCGGGATCCTCTTTTGTCGCCGCTTCGAATTGTTTCTGTGCGTCCAGATTCTTTCCGTCGCGCTGCAATGCCAACCCCTGGTTGTAGTCGCGCAGCGCCGCTACCGAGGTCGAGACCGGTTGGAAGGAACTGGCTTTCAACTCCTTCAGCACATTCGGCGGCAGCGCCAGCGTCTGCCGGATGGATTCGGCCAGGCGATCGATCGCGCCCGGAATTTCCTTTTCACTGGGAGCTTCCGCCTTCAGCGAAACCGTGCGGTTGTTCTTGATATCTTGCAGCGTCGCATCAATGCGGATCTGATCGCCGAACTTGGCATATTGCCCCCAAACCACACGGTCGGCGTTGCTGAAATTCGCGACCCGGCTGATAGTCGCCGGATCGAGGGCACTCGACGACGTGATGCGCAGATCGCTGAAGATCTGGTGCAAGCTGTTCGGGCTCACCGTGCGCAACTGCGAGGACTGACCCACGTCACTGCTGAGCATGTCGGCCAGGCTCGGGCCCAGCCAATCCAAAGCCGGATCCGCCGAGGCGTTACGGAAAGGCAGAATCGCCAGCGACACGGCCGGAGTCGCCGGCGCAACCGATGTAGTAGAGGAAGATCGGAACAGCCGATCGCGAAACGTGTACCCGCTGATCGCGAGGATTAGAGTGGTTAGAATCCCGGCGATGAGAGGCCACGGGATTGTTTGTCCCCACGGCTTGACTTGCGCATCCAGCTTGATTGTGCCGGCCGCTCTCTTGTCTTTCCAGGTGTTCAGATCGGTCAGGATCTCGGACACATTCTGATACCTGGCATTGAGATCGCGTTCCAGGCTCTTGCTTACGATGCCGCTCAATGCGCCGGGAATCTGAGCATCAATTTCCGATACGGGAGTAGCGCGCTCCTGGGTTCGTTTGATAAGACTGGCGAGCGCGCTGTCGGCCTGAAACGGCCCCTTGCCAGTCAGCATCTCGTACAGAATCAATCCCAGCGCGAAGATGTCGGAACGCTGATCGAGTTCCTTGCCGAGAGCCTGCTCCGGGGACATGTACTCCATCGTGCCGACGATCGCGCCGGTCTGCGTCATCCCGTCGCCGCCGAGGGTGCGTGCCAGCCCGAAATCCATGACCAGAATTCGGCCCGTGGCGTCCTGCATGATGTTCTGCGGCTTCAGGTCGCGGTGGATTACGCCCACATTGTGGGCAGCCTCCAGGGCTTGGCACACCTGCTGGATGACATCGACAGCTTCCTCGGGCGCATACTTCTGCTTCTCGCGGATAAGGCTTCGCAGATCCTTACCCTCGATGAACTCCATGGTGATGAACTTGATGCCTTCCGCGTCACCCAGGTCGTAAATGCGGATCACGTTGCGATGCGTGACTTGGTGGGCGAGCAGTAACTCCTGCTTGAAACGGGCCAGGATCGCCGGGTTCGACGCCAACTCCGGCCGGATCACTTTCAGCGCCACGAAACGATCGAGTTCGCGATCGGTGGCCTTATAGACGGCGCCCATGCCGCCTTCGCCCAGCAGTTGCAGAATTTCGTAACGGCCGCCTAATAGTTGGCCGATCTGCAATACCGCCGCGCTTCCGTACATTCCCGCTTGGCTGGGCGAGGGCGGCGGAGTCCGCCGTGGGGAAGTCCCCGTATCGATGATGGTTGCGTCCGGATCGATCGGCCTCGCATCCATCCGCGTGGCATCGGGATCATGGTCGAATGGGCGGGCATCGATCACAGTCGCATCGGGATCGTGCCGTAAGGGCGTAGCGTCAACCACGGCGGGGTCAGAATCGGGCGGCAACGGCTTGGCATCGAACACGGTTGCGTCAGGATCGGTGCCCTGAGGCAAAGAGCCGGATCGGGGTAGCTCGCCTTTGGGAGGAATCGGGAACCCAGTGCCCGAGCTCTCTCCGGCAAACGAAGTCTTGGTGCCCGCCTTTTCCGGGAATTTGGGGAGAGGCTTTCCGTCCGTAGGTAACTTGGAATTTTCCATGTTTTCGACCGGCAGCGGCTCAAAAACTGACGAAAAACCCCCGTCAGACGCACCCGAGCGACATGCGGGCATCCCGATTTGTGCAGAAAGTATATACCTTTTGGAAGTCGTGAAACCACGGATTTGCGGGCCTTTTCAGCGGGCAAGTCCGTCTTGATACGCCATTTCCCGCAGCATTCAGGCGGTTGGGACCGCAACCGCTCTCGGAAATTACTTCTGTAACTTTCTCCATTGGCCACTTCCTAGGAAACTCTTCACAGGGCCAGATGATCAGAGAATCAGAAGAAGTCTGAGGCGACATGTCCGAAATCCAAACAGTCCAGGAATCAACTTCGACATCGACGCCCGAGCAGGTAGAGCAAGACATTCAGGCCCTGGAATGGCGCGATTTCCAACTCCTCGGCATTGCGGTTCTTATCCTGCTGGTGATCGCGGCTGGATTCCTGGCATTGCTCATGCCGCAGATTATCCGGAAAGCCGAAGCGGAACTGGCAAACCGCCAGGAATTTATTTCCCTCTTCTTCGGATTGATTGGACTACTGGTTCTGCTGAACATCTACATGTTCGACCAGAGGATGCGCCTGCAGCGCGCCCGCCGCGATCTTATCCATCAACTGCAGCGCGCCGAACGAATGGCCCGAATCGACCCTCTGACCAGCATTCCCAATCGCCGCTCCTTGACAGAGTTGCTGGAGACCGAAATCAGCCGTGCCCGTCGAAACAGGCTACCACTGACTGTGATGGTTTCCGACGTGGATAACTTCAAGTCGTTCAACACCCGTTTTGGGCACCTCACAGGGGACCGCGTTCTGATGAACGTGGCGTCCTTACTGCGGAGGAATTTCCGGGCGGGCGATTTCATCTGTCGCTACGGCGGCGATGAATTCGTTGTCGTTATGCCCGATACGGATTTGGAGAGGGCAACCGCCGCCGTCGAGCGGCTTAAACGGCTCATTGATGCCTGGAACATCTCCAATCTTGAGTGCGGCTTTGGTCTGGGTCTCACCTGCGGCCTGGCTCAATTTGTGGAAGGCGCCACCGTCGACGGGTTAATTCAGGCGGCAGACGCGGATATGTATCTCCGGAAATCGGGGAGCACCCAGCCCGTTGTAGCCATCGGCCGCTCGTCATCCGCGCTTTAGCCAGCACATGCGCGTCTTGGGACACCCCGCTTAAGCCCGTGCCCTGACTCCTCGAAAATCTAACGCGCGCTTCCCCAGTCCATCCTTGTACAGAACTAGTCCAAAAGAACTAATGGCAACCGCAGGGAGACGCGGCTAATCCAGGTGGGTAGTTGCAATGAGTCCATCGCACGCTTAAATTTTTGTCGCGCCATAGCTGACCTCCCCCCAGCACTCCCGGCGTGTTTCCAAGAGGAGAATAAATAATGCGAAAGATTAGTGTTTTGTTGTTCCCGCTTCTGGCGATCGCGCTGCTTATGGCGGTCGCGTCCGGAACCGCAGCGGCTCAGTCCGCGGCGGCAGTAGGCGACAATAGCATCTATTTTGTCACCTACTTTGCCAATAACGTAAGCGCTGCTCCCGATGCCACGGTTCGTCTCGTTAACGATGGCGACACGGCTGGCGACCTGTGGGCGGCCTTCTATGTTTTCGATGACAGCGAAGAGCTCACCGAATGCTGCGCTTGCGAGATCACGCCAGACGGTCTGTTGGCGGAAGACGTCAAGACGCAGTTGACTGCCAACCCGCTGACCGGCAAAGTGCCGACCCGCGGCGTCATCAAGACCATCTCGTCCTCGTCGCTCGACCCGACGGCTGTAATTCCCACAGCGGGTCTCCGTGGATGGGCAACCCACATCCAGCTTGCAACCAAGACGACCTACGGCATCACCGAAACCGCCTTAACCGACTCGAATCTGACAGCCACCGAAGAAACTCTGTTGCAGAATCTTTGCTTCTACGACTCTCTTCTGAGCGGCCTGCCCTGCACCTGCACTCCCGAAGACCACGATTTTTAGTCTCTGGTTGGGCTTGAGCAGGTAAACTTCAAAGGCTTGGGCGCCGGGAACCATTTCCGGCGTCCGGGTCATTCTCAATCCTCGCGATGTTTCTTCACGCTGCGGCCCTCGAGGCCGACACTTTCAGTTGGTCGGATTTCGCGGAAACTTCAGGTAGGGCAGCCTCACGTTTTCGATGACCACCTGGTCCGCTCGGATTCCGGGCGCGGCCTCGAAATCCGGCACACCACAGGGGCCACCCGCGCCGCATGCGGCATTCACCGCTCCAGCGGTGACGAAGTCGTCCTCGTCCACCCCGTCGCCGCTGACGCCCAAGCCGCCGACAAGCGTGCCATTTCGATAAAGCGGCAAGCTTCCAGGAAAAAACACCACGCCGCTCATGTTGTTGGTGTTGGGCGGAAACGGGGCGGATCCCTGGGTGCAAGCGTTTGCTGTGTCGTTCAGATAGAGCTGAAAGAATGGCCCAGCGCTCGATCCGTCGATTCCGGGCGGAAAAAGTGGTTGCGCCCCAAACCCGACTGTGCGATTCGTGATCGCGGTTCCCCCGGGCACGCCCGGTAAATCGCGCACGCCTGTGGTACTGAACCAAACCACATTCCGTGCCTTTGAGGCAGCCACGTCTGCGCTGAAGACTGTCCCGTCGTGCATCCGGTAGAGTCCAAGAATTGTTCCATCGACGTCCGAAACCGCAATCGTCATTTTCGCCCTCGAGCCTGGTGGAAGGCGGATAACAGCTCGCGTGGTCATGGCTGTTGCCACCGCGTTCATGATAATTTCGTCAACATCGTTCCGTGCCAACAAACTTCCGCCATTGGGGCCAACCAGGTAGCCTTCGGGTGGCAGTGAGCCACCCTTGGCCATTACTTCGTATGAGCCGGAGGCGCTGGTGCCCGGAGACGTGCCGGATGGCTGAGTCGTTTGGTTCACGAAGGGCAGGGCGATTCCGCCGATGATGACGACTCCGGGTGGCGGAAGTTGAGCGACGGTTGGAAGGAACCCCGAATTCGTGGAGGCGGAATAGGCAGCGAACTCCGCGATTGCCGGAGTCGTGCTCACCACACCAACCCCGCCCACCAGATAGCCATTCTTGAATAAAGGAACCCCTCCTGGATTAACCCCGGGATTGTCCGGCCTCGGCGCGCTGTCGTTGGTATCTTCTTTGCCGGTGATGATGCCGAGGCCTGGTACGGTCCCGTCGATCAATCCCGATGGAGTCAGCGTTTGTCCTGGCAGAAAATTGTTGCTAATCGTGCAGCCCCGATTCGTGTTCTCGATACCATACAGATCGGCGTTCGGAGTGCCAGGAACTCCTGGCGGAAAATGAATGCCGCTTATGAATCGAACTGTGCGTGAAGACAGCGGAGCCTGGTCATTGCTGAAAAACGCCGCCGTGCGGGCTAAACTGGCGGCGAGTTCGTCGGCGGCCACTGCCTGGCTGAAGTTTCCGGTCGACGACACCGGCGCTCCCGTCGTGTTGAACACGGCGAGGATGTTTCCCGCGCGATCCGCAACCGCAACGACCATGGGAGCATTCACCGATAGCACAGCATTCTGCACGACATTTGTGACATCGGTGACGGTGAGAGGGGTCGCGACTGGAGGAGCTGCCGCGCTAGATGAGGAAGAGCCGTGACTTCCATTGCACGAGAGGCAGACCAAAACTGCCGCGCACAGCACTGTACAGATTCCAGAAAGTGCAAGCGGGCGGTGCTTCCCGGTTTTCATTATTCCGGTTATGCCGAAGAAAGAGGCTCAGAATTGTTTTGTGCATTTCATTATGCCCCGGTACATGATTAAGTCAAGCGAATGCTTGCTGCTCGACATAAGTTGTGATAGGTGTTGTGCCCCCGTCTATTCCGGTTGAGCGTGGCACCTTCAGGACAGGCGTAGTCGAGGATCGTTCCAGGCAAAGTCCAAAGAGAGTTCGGGGGATGAAGATTAACCGGGCGAGAGCGTTGGTGGCGAGAGCATGGACGTCTTCGGTTGGCCTCCTCGCATTGATGGCATGGGCGAGCCTGCTATCCGGGTTCGCGCAAAGCATTCCCGGACACCCGCCCACCAACTCCGCGTCCCTGCAAGGTACGGTGAAAGATGCGCTGACCAACGTAGCCATCCCGGGGGCAAGGATCAGTCTGCTTCGGGCTGGTGTACTCGTGAGCACAAGGCTGACCGACGCCGAGGGCATCTTTCGCTTTGTCGATCTAAAGCCGTCATCTTATGAACTCGAGATCGAAAAGGAAGGATTCCAGACCATCAACCTCACGAATGTGCGGATCGCCGGACCCGAAATCCGGGACTTGACACTAGACCCGATCGCGGACGGCGCTCTGCAGACGAACCTTCCACCCGGCGTTCCGGGCTCTCTCCCCCCGGCGTCGGCGCCAATATCCTCTCCGGGATCCTACCCGGGACTCAGAACATCTGAAACGCTTTCTTCACCCGGCCCCCTCGGGATTGCTCCAGAACAGCTTCCACCGGACTCGGCGAATTTCGTGAAGGAACAGGATCGGTGGAACGTCCCGATGCCAGCGTGGGATCGCTATCGCAAAAGTGGCGAATTTCCCTATACAAAAGGGCATTGGTATGATCCTTTCAATCGCAGCCGCGTCAAGGGAGACAAGCCGATCTTCGGGCAGCGATGGTTCTTCAACTTCAACGGCACCAGCCTCACCGGACTGGATGTCCGCCGCCTCCCCCTTCCAAGCGGCGTGTCCGAGGAACAGGGAGGCAGTCCCGACTTTTTCGGCCGGGGCGAACAGGGTTTCCTCTCGCAAGGTTTTCGGCTCTCTTTCGATCTGTTCGAAGGTGACACCAGTTTCCGGCCGATCGACTTTCGCATTCGCTTCACGCCCGAATTCAATCTCAATTTTCTGCAAACACGTGAGCGCGGACTGGTCAATATTGACGTTCGCGAAGGCACGAACCGGTTCGACACCCATGCGGGCCTGCAGGAGAGTTTCGTCGAAGCGAAGATCCATGACCTGAGCCCGAATTTCGATTTCATGTCCGTCCGCGCTGGAATCCAGCAATTCGTGAGTGATTTTCGCGGATTTATTTTTGCCGAGGAACAACCCGGTTTGCGTCTCTTCGGAAATCTGCGCTCGAACCGCATCAACTACAACCTCGCCTGGTTCTATTTTCTGGAGAAGAACACGAACAGCGGCCTGAATACCTTCGCCCGCCGGCATCAGCAGGTTTACGTTGGGAACATTTACATTCAGGATTTCTTCGCCAAAGGCTACACCACGGAATTCAGCTTTCATTACAACCGCGACGACCCCTCGATTCACTTCGACGACAACGGATTCCTTGTCCGCCCGTCTCCCATAGGTCTAGCGGTGAATGAAGGTATCTTGCAGCACGGCATTCGTGCCTACTATCTGGGATGGGCCAGCAACGGCCATATTGGTCGCCTGAATGTAAGTCATGCGTTTTATCAGGCTCTTGGTCATGACACTCTCAATCCAATCGCAGGCCGGCGCGTCGACATCGACGGAAGGATGGCCGCGCTGGAGTTGTCGGTGGACAAGGACTGGGTACGCTTCCGGTCGTCGTTCTTCTATGCTTCCGGCGACCCAAGCAACCGCTCGGATGCCCTCGGCATGGCCGGTCGCGGTTCGTCCGCGCGTGGCTTCGACACAATTGTGGATGAAACGAATTTTGCCGGCGGCGCCTTCAGTTTTTTCGACCAGCAAGGTATCCGTCTGACGGGTACGGGAATCGCCCTCACGAACCCCGGCAGCCTGCTGGTGAGTTTGCGCAGCAACAAGGAAGAGGGACAAGCGAACTTTGTAAATCCGGGAGTTTACGTATTCAATGCGGGAGCCGATTTCAATGTGACGCCTAAGCTCCGCGCGTTCGTTAACGCGAACTACCTTCGATTTGATCGGACCGAGCCCTTGCAGTTCGTCCTCGCCCAACCTGGCATCCGGCATAGCATCGGTACGGATACTGGCATTGGTCTTCAATACCGGCCGCCATTAACGGAAAATATCGTGATCACGACCGGAGTATCCAACTTAATTCCGGGGGTTGGTTTTGAGGACATCTTCAACGGGCGGGTGTTACTCTCCGGATTTACCACCGTGCGGTTGACGTTCTGAATCTGAGCTATGCGGTTTTCTCGTTGGCAACGATTTTCGAGGCGACGAATTGCGCCAGTCTTGTCGGGGACCGCATTGATCTGTACAGCGTTGTACTTATTTTTCCCTGCCGGCAAGATGTCGGCATCAGAGCGTGCTGTGGTGGGATTGCCAAAGGCCGGAACTGAAGACAGATCGCCCGGCCTCGGAGACTCGACCGAGGAGACGCAGCAGAGATCAGCCGGTTGCATAACCTGCCACGACCCCATGGACAGCGCCACCATGCACACGGCGGGAACCGTCCACCTCGGTTGCATTGATTGCCATGGAGGAAATATCCAAATCGCTTTACCTCCGGCTGTTGCACGGGGCTCCTCGAAATACCTGGAACTGACCAAGCAAGCTCACCCCACTCCTCGATTCGCAGAGAATGCCCGGACCTCCGCCAATCCAGTGCGCGCCTATACCAGGTGGCTGAAAGAGGATGCGGATTACATCAGGTTCATAAATCCCGGCGATTTGCGTGTGGCCGAGCAAACCTGTGGCCGGTCCGGATGTCACACGTCCGAAGTCCAGCGCGTGCGTACCAGCATGATGACGCACGGCGCAATGCTGTGGGGTGCCGCGCTTTATAACAATGGCACTGTCCCGCTGAAGAACCCGTTCTTCGGCGAAAGCTACGCACCCGATGGAACGCCGCAGAGATTGCAAACGTTCCCGCCGCCCAGTCCTGAAGAGACGCGCACTAAGGGCATTCTGCCCTACGTGGAGCCAATTCAAAGATGGGAGGTCTCGCAGCCTGGCAACGTGTTGCGGGTCTTCGAGCGGGGAGGCGAAAAGAAGCCCGAAGTTGGCATTCCCAGTCTTGAAGAAGAGCCAGGGAAACCGGACGTCAAACTGGGCGAGCGTGGCTTTGGCACGCTGCTACGCACCGATCCAACCGTTCTCGGTTTGCAGAAGACGCGTCTGCTCGATCCCCTCCTTTCATTCCCCGGCACAAACGATCAACCCGGAGATTTTCGTGCCAGCGGATGCAGTGCCTGCCACGTGGTCTACGCGAACGACAGTTCGCCTGAACATTCGGGACACTACGCGACCGCCGGCAACCTCGGACGTGCCGCGAGCGTCGACCCAACCATCCCAAAGAATGAGTGCGGCCACCCTATCAAACACGAATTCACCCGATCGATACCATCGAGCCAGTGCATCGTCTGTCACATCCATCCCGGGACGAACATGCTGGCGACCTACTTTGGCTACACTTGGTGGGATAACGAGATTGACGGCGACAAGATGTATCCCAAGGAACAGCGCCATCCCACTCCGAAGGAGCAGCAGGAAATCCAGGCGCGAAATCCCGAGCGAACGGCAATTCGTGGCTTCTGGTGGGATGTGAACTTCCTCGAAAAGACCGGCACGCCCGAATTCAATAGGGAACTGAAGACCACCCAGTTCGCCGACTTCCACAGCCATGGCTGGATTTTTCGGGCGGTTTTTAAACACGACCGCAAGGGCAATCTTCTCGACGCCGATGGTAACCGGGTTCCCTTCGATGATCCGCAAAAGTTCAGCAAGGCGGTGCACCTGAAAGATATTCATCTGGAAAAAGGAATGCATTGCATCGACTGCCATTTCGTGCAGGATAGTCACGGCAACGGCAAGTTGTACGGGGAGACGCGAAACGCCATCGAAGTCGATTGCGTCGATTGTCACGGCACCATTCAGCAACGGGCGACCTTGCGGACATCGGGGATCGCGGCGCCTGCCGGCGGCACCGCCCTGGACGGACTTCGCACTCCTTGGGGCGAACGCCGCTTTTACCGTGAAGGTGATCGCCTGTTCCAGCGTTCCATGCTGGAGAAGCAACAGCAGTGGGAAGTGGTCCAGGTAATTGATTCGATTACGCCGGGGGATCCGCATTACAACGAGAAATCCCGGCTCGCCAAAACCATCCAGAAGGATGGCACCACTTGGGGTAGTGCAAATACCGACTCGTCACGACTGGCGCACGAGAACAGCAGGATGACCTGCTATTCGTGTCACAGTTCATGGGCTCCCACCTGCTACGGCTGTCATCTTTCGATGTCGGCAAATCAGAAAATGCCGATGCTCCACAACGAAGGACTCGAGACTCGCAATTGGACCTCCTACAATTTTCAGGTCCTGCGCGACGATACTTACAGCCTGGCAATTGATGGAACCGTAACCGGGCACAGAGTCGCCCCCGTACGTTCGGCATGTGCCGTACTCGTCAGCTCCCAGAATAGTAACCGCGACTGGATCTATTACCAGCAGCAGACGATTTCCGCGGAAGGTTTTAGCGGGCAGGCCTTCAGCACCTTCGTTCCCCACACGGTCCGCGCCAAAGAGACCAAGGAATGTACGGACTGTCATGTCTCGCAGGCACGCGACAACAACGCCTGGATGACCCAGTTACTCCTGCTAGGGACGAATTTCATGAACTTCATGGGCCGTTACGTCTATGTCGCCGCCGGAAGTAAAGGCTACGAAGCGATCGCGGTCACCGAACATGATGAGCCTCCGGCGGTCATCGGAAGCGATCTGCAGAAACTTGCCTATCCTGACGATTACGGCAAGCACGTGAAAAATAACCGCCAGTTGAAAGAAGCATACGGGCACGCCGGATCGGATGTTCTCGATGTTCAGGCCCGCGGTGAGTATCTCTACGCCGCCATGGGAAACGGCGGCCTGCGCGTTTACGATATCGCCAATGTCGACGATAAAGACATCTCCGAGCGCACCATCACCGCTCCAGTTTCGCCCCTCGGCCAGCGCTTTTATGTTCCTACGAAATACGCCATGTCGGTGGCGACTCCCACCACGTTAGCTGTGGACCCGCTACGAACCCATCGCCAGGAAAATGAAGAGCAGTCAATTCACCTGATCTACGGTTTTCTCTACGTCGCCGACAAGGATGAAGGTCTGGTCGTGATTGGAGATCCAAACCTGAAGGGAAAGAGTCCCGGCGTTGGCACGTTGCTCGACGGTGATCCCCGTAATAACTTCCTCAAACGGGCGTTGGCTTTCAATCCGAACGGCGTGCTGAATGGCGCTCGCCGGATTGCCATCGTCGGGACATATGCTTACATCCTCTGCGATGCCGGACTCGTTGTAGTAAGCCTCGACAACCCGCTAAAACCAGCGCTGGTAGCGCAAATTGGCTCTCCTTACCTGGTTGAGCCCCGGGGAATCGCCGTACAGTTCCGGTACGCGTTCGTGGTCGATCGTTCGGGAATGAAGGTTCTTGATATCACAAATCTCGATCACCCGGTCCCCGTGCCGGGCGCTCTGGTTTCGCTGAGCGATGCCCGCAACATCTACGTGGCGCGCACCTACGCTTACGTCGCGGCTGGCAAACAAGGCATAGCGGTAGTCGATATAGAACACCCCGAACAACCGAAACTGGACCAGATGTTCAATGCGAATGGCGCCCTGAACGACACAAACGACGTCAAAATGGGTATGGTATCCTCCGAATTGTTTGCCTACGTGGCCGATGGCAAGAACGGTTTGCGCGTAGTTCAGCTGTTTTCGCCGACCGACAACCCAAACTTTTCGGGCTTTAGCCCACGGCCTACTCCTAAACTGATCGCCACGCATCACACGCGCGGCCCTGCTCTGGCCATCTCGAAGGGCATCGACCGTGATCGCGGCGTGGATGAGAGCGGGAATCAGGTAGCTGTTCTCGGACGCCGCGGCGCACGACCCTTCAATCTCCAGGAAATGCAGCGCCTCTATTTGCGGGCTGGCAAACTCTATACGGTCACAGATACTCCACCTGGGCCCGCTCATTGACGCGCTCGCTGGTATCTCGCCCAGCGCACGTGGTTACTTTCCCGTGCGTAGTTGCGGAATCGTAAATTGCCCCTTAGTTGGCCGCTCTTTGGCCCAATCGTGATACGAGTGGCACTCGGCACACTGTCCGCTGGCCGCATCACGCCTCGGACCCCCCTCCTCGTGGCAACTGCGGCAGGAGGCGATTCCGGGCAACAGGATGTCAGCGGTTTCACGGCTCTCCGGCACGCGGTTGTGACACGATGTGCACGTCAACAGTCGATGAGAGTCATGGCTAAACTCTGCGTGCGCAAACCAGCGAACAGGAATCGACGACTTCGCCACCACCGGCAGACGCTGACCTCCCGCCGCCTCATTTCCCGCAAGCATCACGTGGCAGAGCTTGCATCCTTTGTCGAATAAGAGGCGATCGGCCACCATGATTTGCTGATCCATCCATTCCTGCCGGTTACGTGGAACGGGCAGAGGCAGTTTCATACTGCCAGGCAGAATCCGTTCCGGAGCGACCGCTTCCAACAGCGCGCTCGGATGAGCCGCGAAGTAGTCCCCGTATTTCCGCGCGAGAAATGCCTGCACAACATCCGGCCGGTCGTGCGGCGCTGCCTGATCGAACCGCTTATCGAACTGCAGATCCTTTACATGACAACCGGCACACTGGTTCGCATAAACAATCGGCAGCATGGAATCCTGCCCGCGCGAGTGCCGCAGTTCAGCGCCCGCACCTTCCGTGCTTCCCGCAGACATGGCCTGCCCCGTCGTCTGAGGCGTCAGCCCGGACCTAGTCACCGGCCCCGCATAAGGCCAATCCCCATCCGTCGCGCTGAGGCGATGGCAGTCCTGACAGTCCATCTGCACAGGACCGTGCGGGCCTGCAAGCCCAGGCCGCAGATGCGCGTAGTGATTCAGTTTGACCTGGCCCCGATCGCGCGCACCCGCCCGCAGTGCCGCAAATTCCGGATGCTCCTTGTCGAAATCCTTTACGGCGCGCGCATATTGCAGACTTCCGCTCCTCGTCCGTAAATCCGCATGACACTGCGTGCAGCTCGCGTCCAAGGTGCTTGCCAGGCGAAACGACCCCTTGTGTTCCACATGGCACGATCCGCAACTGGCCGTGAACGCCACTTTATCGGCGTGGTGTGCTGGAGCGTCGTGGCATGTCGAGCAGGCGTCGTCGCTGACCTTCGCGCGAAAAATCCCCAGTGTGGTTACATGGCAAACATCGCATTTTTTGCCCAACACGGCGTGAGCCGCGGAAAGAGGCCCGCTGCTCAGAATTTTCTGACTCGCCGCCCGCTCCGCCGCGAACCATCCGATCGCCATGACCGGCACAAGAATGGACAGCCAGAGCCGCCAGGTCCGAAAGGGATGAGGTCGCTTGAAGTACTGCAAGTCC
>Ga0187847_10002762_pt1 | contig 13913 bp, 10 predicted proteins | sample June2016WEW_4_10_FD_132458 | JGI IMG/M metagenome (GOLD analysis project Ga0187847, IMG submission 132458) | Peatland microbial communities from SPRUCE experiment site at the Marcell Experimental Forest, Minnesota, USA - June2016WEW_4_10 | ecosystem: Environmental > Terrestrial > Soil >...
GCCGCCCGAGAACTGGCGCGCGTAACGGTTGCCGTAGACCTGGGGGTCGATGCCGACCTTGACGAGCAGGTCGCTCACCACGGTGTCGCGTTCGGAACCGGTCACACTCTTCCAACAGTCGAGGGGTTCGGCGACGATGTCCTTGATGCGTCGACGCGGGTTGAGCGAACTGATGGGGTCCTGGAAGATCATCTGCATGCGCGTGCGGATGTTGCGCAGCGCCTTACCCTTCTGGGCGCACAAGTCCACGCCGTCGAGCTCGACGGTGCCGCTCGTGGGTTCGACGATGCGCATGAGGGCCTTGCCCGTCGTGGACTTGCCGCAACCTGATTCGCCGACCAGACCGAGGGTCTCACCTTCGAAGATGTCAAAACTCACACCGGCGACCGCTTGCACTTCGTGGTGGCCCATGCCGAAAGACACCTTCAAGTCGCGGATCTTGAGGAGCGGTTCTGCGCTATTCATGTGGTCTTTACCGTTCTCTTGCGGGTCTTGGGCAGCGGGTTCCAGCACGCGTAGGCGTGGCCCGGTTCGTCGGCGGGCTGGAGCTCGGGTCGCTCCTGGTGGCAGCGATCGGTCGCGTACGAGCAGCGCGGCGCGAAGCTGCAACCCTGGGTGAGCTTTAACAAGTTGGGTGGGCGCCCCGGAATCGTCACCAGGCGGGTGTGTGGGTCATTGGACACCTTGGGCGAGCTCTCGAGCAGCGCGCGCGTGTAGGGCATGCGGTGCGCGCTGAAGACCTCACGAGTGCTACCGATCTCGACGATTCGCCCGGCGTACATGACGATGATCCGTGAGGTGCGCGTCGCCACCACGCCGAGGTCGTGCGTGACCAGGATCACCGACATGTGCAGACGTTCCTTCAAGTCGTCGAGGAGGTTCAGGATCTGGGCTTGAATGGTCACGTCCAAACCCGTCGTGGGTTCGTCGGCGAGCAACAACTTGGGCGAACAGGCGAGCGCGATGGCGATCACGACGCGTTGGCGCATGCCACCCGAGAGTTGACCGGGGTAGGCGTCGTAGCGATGCGCGGGCGAGGGGATCCCTACCAGTTCGAGCAACTCAATGGCGCGGGCCTTGGCGTCGGCCTTGGACATGCCCAGGCGCACGCGCAGTGACTCGTCGATCTGCTTACCCACGCGCATCACCGGGTTGAGCGACGTCATGGGGTCCTGGAAGATCATGGCGACTTCCGAGCCCCAAAGGGCGCGCTTGTCCCCTTCGCTGGCGCCGACCATCTGGTGGCCGTCGAGCAGGACCGAACCGGTGACCGTGACGTTGGTACGTTGCTGCAGGCCCATGATCGTGCGCGTGAGCACGGTCTTGCCAGATCCGGACTCGCCGACGACGCCGATGGTCTCGTTACGCTTGAGGTCGAACGAGACGCCGCCCACGGCGGGTAGTGGCCCGCCCGCAGTCTGGAAGGTGGTCGCCAGATCGTTGACGGTGAGCAGGATCGGGTCGAAGTCGCTCACAGCTTCACCTCGGTCACGTCGAAGTGGTGGCGTAAGCGGTCGCCAATGAAGTTCAAGCAGAGCAGGAACAGACACATGGCGAGGGAAGGAAATATGGCGAGCCACGGGTTCTGCTGGAGGATGGTGCGCGACTCGTTGATCATGTTGCCCCACGAGGGTGTCGGGGGCAGGACCGACAGACCGAGAAAGGCGAGCGACCCTTCGAGGGCGATCACCGTCGCCACGCCGATGAGCAGGAACGATATGCCGATAGGCGCGATGTTTGGCAGTAACTCGCGAAGCAGGATGCGTCGGTCCGTCGCACCTTGGACTTTGGCCGCGATGATGTAGTCCTTCGTGGCGACGTTCAAGGTGGCGGTGCGAATGACGCGGTAGACGAGGGGGATCGACGCCACGCCGATCACGATGATGATTTTCAAGAGCGATCGCGGTGTCCAGAACGAGAGGATGGCGATGGTAGCGATGATCGCGGGAAAGGCCAAGAAGACGTACATGACGTTGGTGAGGATCGAGTCGAAGCGTCCTCGACGGTACGCGGCGAGCATGCCCAGTGGTGCGCCGAAACCAAAGCCGATGAGCATCGCGCCCGCGCCCGCCGACAGCGAGATGCGCGACCCGTAGACCACTCGCGAGAAGATATCGCGACCAAGGTCGTCGGTGCCGAAGAGGTGATGAAGGGAAGGACCAGCGTTGAGCGCGTTGTAGTTCTGGTACAGCGGATCGATCAATGGAAGGAAGTTGGCGAAGATCGCACCAATGATGTTCAGTCCGATCCAGCCCACGCAGAGCCAAAAGAGCAGCCCGAGGGGCTCGCGCTTCTCGGGCTTCTCGACCCGGGCTAGCTCCTCTTCGACGAACATTTGGCTGAAGTTACTCACGGCTGATCCTCGGGTCGACGATGTTGATGACGAAGTCAAAGATGAAGTTGATGAGCACGACGCCCACCGAGACCACCAGGACAATGCCCTGGACCAACAAGTAGTCGCTGGTGTTGATGGCGGCGATCAAGGTGTAGCCGAGCCCAGGGATGTTAAGCAGATACTGGACGATGAAACCTCCCGCCAGCAGACTGCCGATGTTCACCCCCGCCGCGCCGAGCAGGGCGACCGACGAAGGACGAAACGCGTGTCGCCACATAATGCGCCGTTGACTGATGCCCTTGGAACGGGCCATGGTGATGAACTCTTCTTGGAGAGTGGCGATGAGATCGCTGCGTAGCACCCGAAAGTACACGACAAAACTCCCCATCGCGAGGGCGATCGTGGGTAGCGCCATACTTTCCAGGTTCGCAATCCAGTCCTGGTTAAAGGGCACGTACGACGAAGGTCCGGTGTGGGCAATGCCCAACTTCACCGAGACGAACAGCACCAGGATCACGATGACGATGAAATTGGGCACCGACAGCATCGTGAAACTGCCCGCGCTCAAGATCCGATCGAGCCAGCTGTCGGGTTTGCGCGCCGCGCGCATGGCGAGAGGGATCGCCAGCGCGAACGAGACGATCTGTGAGAGGAGGATCATTTCGAGGTCGATCGGCAAGGCCGCGCGGATTGTGCCGGCGACTGAGGTTTGCGAGATGAAAGAGACCCCGAGGTTACCGTGCACTACGTTGCCGATCCACGTGAAGTATTGCTCGTAGATTGGTCGATTGAGACCAAGGAGTTTGAAGAGCTTCACCTGGTTCGCGGGGCTGGCGCCGGGGCCCTCGATAACCGTGGTGATGTTGCCGGGCAGGAGATGGATCAGGTAGAAGCTGCCGACCGAGATGATGAAGACGATGCCGATCAGCATCGCCAATCGCCGCAGTACGTACCTAAGCACTTCTTCTCCCTCTAGGACTTCTAAGGACAATAGCCAAAGCCGGCTACCCCCTAGTAAAGGGTCGCCGCCGGAACTGACGTGTCACACGTGGTGGCTAGCGTGCAAACGTGAAGACAATCGTCATCGCCGGCGGCATCGGGGCGGGTAAGTCGGCGGCGACGAACTACCTCGCCAGTCGAGGCTTCTCGATCATCGACGCCGACGACGTCGCGCGCGCCGTTACCCTGCCGGGCGAGCCCGCCTGGCAAGCGATGCGCGACGCGTTCGGTGATGCCGTACTTCGCGACGACCGGACGATCGATCGGGCATTCGTCGCCAATCTCGTGTTTCACGACGCCAGCGCGTTGAAACGGCTCAACAGCATCACGCACGGCGCAATCGGCATCGAAATCCTGCGGCGGATTGGCGAGGCGACGTCGAGCGCCGTCTTCATTGCTCTGCCGCTCTTTCGCCCCGAGCATCGCTCGGCGTTCGAGGTCGATGAGGTCTGGGCCGTGCTCGCCTCACCCGACGTGGCGCTGGCTCGTCTGGTCGAACACCGCGAGTTCACCGAGGACGACGCACGGGCGCGACTGGCCAACCAGGTCACCAACGAGGACCGAGTGCCACTCGTCGATCGAGTGCTCTGGAACGACGGAACCGTGGAGGAACTACGCGCACGAATCGACGCCGAACTGGCACGTTGTGGACTGGACCATGGATAGTTTCCTCGTCGAATCACCGTTCCAGCCCTCGGGCGACCAACCCACGGCCATCGCCACCCTCGCCCAGGGTGTGCGCGACGGGTTGCGGTTCCAAACGCTCGAGGGCATCACGGGCAGCGGCAAGACCGCCACGATCGCGTGGCTGGTTGAAAGTGTGCAGCGTCCGACGTTGATCCTCGAGCCGAACAAATCGCTCGCGGCCCAGTTGGCTTCTGAGCTCAAGGAGATGCTGCCGAATAACCGAGTCGAATTCTTCGTCTCGTACTACGACTACTACCAACCCGAGGCGTACATCCCACGCACGGACACGTTCATCGAAAAGGACAGTTCGATCAATGAAGAGATCGACCGGCTGCGTCACGCCGCCACGTCGTCCTTGTTGACCCACCGCGACACCATCGTGGTCGCGTCGGTGAGCTGCATCTACGGGCTCGGATCACCGATTGAGTACCGCGAACGGATGTTGGCACTCGAGATCGGTGCATCCTTCGACCAACGCGCGCTGCTTCGTCGACTCGTGGAGATGCAGTACAGCCGCAATGAACTGGTCCTCGATCGGGGATCTTTTCGCATGAAGGGCGACACGCTCGAGATCCAGCCCGCGTATTCGAACGAGGCAGTTCGCGTGTCGTTCTTCGGCGAGGAGATCGAGGAGATCTCGTTCTTCAACCCGGTGACCCAGGAGAGCCGGGGGAAGGTGAACGAGTTCACCCTCTTCGCGGCTTCGCACTACGCCGCGAGCACCGCGACCATCAACCGGGCGTGCCGTTCCATTGAGGTTGAACTGCAATCACAACTCGCGAAGTTCCAGACCGAGGGCAAGCTTCTCGAGGCCCAGCGTCTTCGTTCACGCACCGAGCACGACCTCGAGATGCTCGAACAGACCGGCGTCTGCGCGGGTATCGAGAACTACTCGGCGCATTTGGACGGTCGCAGTCGCGGCGAGCGTCCCTTTACGCTGCTGGACTATTTCCCCGACGACTTCCTCGTCGTCATTGACGAGTCCCACGTCGCGGTGCCTCAGGTGCGTGGCCAGTACGCCGGCGACCGCTCGCGCAAGGAGACGTTGGTCGAGCACGGATTCCGCTTGCCCAGCGCGATGGACAATCGACCGCTGAACTTCGACGAGTTCATGGAACTCGTTCCTCAAATGATCTTCGTGTCCGCGACCCCGGGCCCCTACGAGATCGAGCACAGTGATCAGATTGCCGAACAGGTCATCCGGCCAACGGGATTGCTCGATCCCGTGGTGAGCGTGGTGCCGACCCGCAACCAGATCGACGACCTGCGGGTTCGACTCGACGCGGTCATCGCGCGCGAAGAGCGGGTGCTCATCACGACGCTCACCAAACGGATGGCCGAAGACTTGACTAATTTCCTCGCCAAGGCTGGTTACCGAGTGCAGTACCTGCACAGCGACATCGACACGATCCAGCGCATCGAGATCCTGCGCTCGTTGCGTCTGGGCGAGTTCGACATCCTGGTCGGTATCAACCTCTTACGCGAGGGACTCGACCTGCCCGAAGTGTCATTGGTGGCGATCTTGGACGCGGACAAGGAAGGGTTCCTTCGTTCGCGCAGCGCTCTCATCCAGACCATTGGACGCGCGGCGCGGAACTCGAATGGTGAGGCCGTGCTCTACGCCGACCGGGTGACTGATTCCATGCGCGAAGCTATCTCGGTCACCGAACGGCGTCGTCTGCTCCAGACCGCCTACAACGAGGAACACGGCATCAAGCCCCAAACGATCATGAAGAACGTGGCGGACATCCTTGGGCGACTCCGCTCCGAATCGGCGCCCGAACCCACGAACCGTTCCCACGGCATCACGTCACTCGAGAGTTCCTTGCCCGACGACCTCAACCTCGAGATTGCGCGGGTCGAAGAAGCGATGTTGACCGCGGCGGGCGACTTACGCTTCGAAGAAGCCGCGGCCCTGCGCGACTATCTTCACTCACTACAACGTCAAGGACTCGATTCGGCGCTCGACAGCCTGAGTGACGAGTCCTAACCGGTAGATTGCCGCTATGACTTCGACCATTCGCGTGCAGGGCGCACGCGTGCACAATCTGAAGAACCTCTCGGTGGAGATACCCCGTGACCAACTGGTGGTCTTTACCGGATTGTCCGGTTCGGGCAAGTCCTCGCTGGCCTTTGACACCATCTACGCCGAAGGCCAGCGTCGTTACGTCGAGAGTCTTTCGGCCTACGCCCGTCAGTTCCTCGGTCAGATGGACAAACCCGACGTCGAGTTCATCGAGGGCTTGTCGCCGGCGATCTCGATCGACCAAAAGACGGCGTCGCGCAACCCGCGCTCGACCGTCGGCACCATCACCGAGATCCACGACTACCTACGCCTGCTTTTTGCTCGCGTGGGCGTTCAACACTGTCACTTGTGCGGTCGCGTCGTCACTCGCCAGACCCCCCAGCAGATCGTGGATCTCGTCCTCGCGCGACCCGAGGGCACCAGGTTTCTCGTGCTCGCCACCGTGGTCGAGGGTCGCAAGGGCGAGTACAGCACCCTGCTCAACGAACTGGCCGCCCAGGGATTCAGTCGCGTACGAGTCGATGGCACGGTGGTCGAACTCAGCGAGCGCGATTCCGTCGATCTCGCTCGTTACGAACAGCACACCATCGACGTGGTCCTCGACCGCCTCGCGGTCAAGGCGACGAGTCGCCAGCGACTCACCGAATCGGTCGAGACCGCGCTCAAGCTCACCAAGGGTGTCGTCTCGTTCCTCTTCCTTGACGCTGACGAGATCGAGCAGTTCTCCGAGAAGATGGCCTGCAGTCACGACGGCATCAGCTTCACCGAACTCGCACCACGCGACTTCTCCTTTAATTCGCCCTACGGAGCCTGCCCGGTCTGCACGGGTCTGGGCACTCGCTTCGAGGTCGACCCCGAACTGGTGGTGCCCGACCCGACGCTCTCGCTCGCCGACGGTGCCCTGGCGCCGTGGTCGGGCGCTCGCTTCAAGTACTTCGAGCGACTGATCGGTGGCATCGCGGACATGGGTGGATTCAGCGTCCAGACTCCCTGGAACAAGCTGCGGGCCAAGGACTGCAAACTGATCCTCTACGGCGTTGAGAAGAAGACCGTGCCGGTCAAGTACCGCAATCGCTACGGCAAGGTGCGCACCTACGACACCACGTACCGCGGGATCATCGAGTGGCTGGAACGCAAACGTTCCGAGGCGGACGGGGACTGGTCACGCGAACAAGCCGAACAGTACATGCGCGAGGTCGAGTGCACCACGTGCGCGGGTCAGCGACTCAAACCCGAGGTGCTGGCGGTTCGCGTGCACGGACACAACATCGCTGACGTGAACGCCATGACCATTGACGAGGCGGTCGCTTTGTTCAAGAAGTTGAAGCTGACCAAGCGCGAAGAGACGATCGCGCGTCAGGTCATCAAGGAGATTCTGGCTCGGCTCACCTTCTTGATGGACGTCGGACTCGACTACTTGACCCTGAGCCGCGCCTCGGCGACCCTGTCGGGCGGTGAGGCCCAGCGCATCCGTCTCGCCAGTCAGATCGGCAGTTATCTAGTGGGCGTGCTCTACGTACTCGACGAACCGTCCATCGGGCTGCACCAGCGCGACAACCGGCGGCTCATCTCGACCCTCGAGCGCCTGCGCGACCTGGGCAACTCGGTCATCGTGGTCGAACACGACGAGGAGACCATCCGTCTCGCGGACTTCATCGTCGACATCGGACCGGGGGCCGGCGAGTTCGGGGGCGAAGTGGTGCACGCGGGCACCTACAAGGAACTCCTGGAGAATCCGAGGTCGATCACGGGCCAGTACTTGTCAGGCGAGAAGTCGATCCCGACGCCCTTGACCCGTCGGGCGGGTGACGGCAAGAAACTGACCATCAAGGGTGCGCGCGCCAACAACCTCCAGAACATCAGTGTCGACATCCCGCTCGGTACGTTCATCGCGGTCACGGGCGTGTCGGGTTCGGGCAAGTCGACGCTCATCAATTCGATTCTCCTGAGTTCGCTCGAGCGTCAGGTGAATCGGGCCAAGACCCACGTCGCCGAACACGACACGATTCTGGGCGTCGCCAACCTGGACAAGGTCGTCGCGGTCGACCAGCAACCGATTGGACGCACGCCGCGTTCGAACCCTGCGACCTACACGGGAGTGTTTGACAAGATCCGCAAACTCTTCGCCGAGGTCCAAGAGTCCAAGGTCCGCGGCTATCAGCAAGGTCGATTCTCGTTCAACGTGAAGGGCGGACGTTGCGAGACCTGCGCGGGCGACGGCACCATCAAGATCGAGATGCACTTCCTGCCCGACGTCTACGTCAACTGCGAGACCTGCGACGGGGCGCGCTACAACCGCGAGACCCTCGAGATCAAGTACCGCGGCAAGTCAATCAGCGACGTGCTGAACATGCCCATCGCCGAAGCCCTCGAGTTCTTCGATCGCCAGCCGGGGATCCTTCGCCACATCCAGAGCCTCATGGACGTCGGACTGGGATACGTGCGTCTGGGCCAACCCGCACCGACCCTCTCGGGTGGTGAGGCCCAGCGGGTGAAGTTGGCGACCGAACTGGCGAGGCGTCCGACCGGTCACACCTTCTACGTGCTCGACGAGCCGACGACGGGCCTGCACTTCGATGACGTCAATCGACTCTTGCAGGTCCTGCACCGCCTGGTCGACCAGGGCAACACGGTGCTCGTGATCGAACACAACCTCGACGTCGTCAAGACCTCGGACTGGGTCATTGACCTCGGTCCCGAGGGCGGTCGGCGCGGGGGACTGATCGTGGGCGAGGGGACACCCGAGGACATCGCCCAGTTACCGAGCGCGACGGGGACGGTCCTGCGTGAAGTGTTGGCGGTCAGCAGGGTCTCGTAGTGTTCGACCGACCCTCGGGCATCCCTCGCCAAAGCGGTTGTTACCTCTTTCGCAACGAGCACGACACCATCATCTACGTGGGCAAGGCCCTGTCGCTCAACCAGCGTCTGGGGAGCTACTTCCAAAAGAGCGACGCCATGACGCTGAAGACCCAGGCGCTGATGGACGAAGCGAGTTCGGTCGAATGGATCGTGACGCCCAACGAGCTCGACGCGCTGATCCTCGAGAACGAACTGATCAAGCAGAACCAGCCGCGCTACAACATGCGCCTGAAGGATGACAAGAGTTTCCCCTTCGTCGCGATTGACACGCGCGTCGACTTCCCGGCGCCCTTCATCACCCGTTCCCAGCACGTGAAGGGCGTGCGGTACTTCGGCCCGTTCGTCGACGTGCGCGCACTTCGAACCACGATTGATGAGCTTTTGCAGGCGTTCCCCTTGCGTTCGTGTACCCGCCATAAGTTCAACTACCAGGAGCGAATCAACCGACCGTGTTTGCTCTACGACATCGGCAAGTGCTCGGGACCGTGCGTCAAGGCCATCGATCCGGTGGGCTACCGCGAGCTGGTGGCGTCGTGGGCGAGGTTCTTCGAAGGCGACGTGCGCCAACTTCGCTCGCTGCTGCGCGAACGGATGAGCCAGGCCGCTCACCTGAAGCATTACGAGGCCGCCGCGAAGGCTCGCGACGCCCTCGAGGCACTCGAACGCGCCGCGAGCGACCAGAGCGTGGTGCTCGACGACCACTCCGACCTCGACGTCATCGCCGTCGACACCGAGGGCGGGCGAGCCGCGGTCGTGCGCTTTCGGGTCCGCCACGGTCGCATCATCGGACGCACGGTGCACTTGATCGACCGCTCGATGGACGAGGACGACACCCAGATCATCGAGGGCGTACTCCCTGATCTCTACGACGACCCCACCGACGTGCCAGCGGTCGTGGTCGTGGCGAGTGCGAAGTCGGCGAGTTCACTGACCGGTGCGTACTTGAGCGGACTGCGCGGGCGTGCCGTGGAGGTCGTGGCACCCCAGCGCGGAAGACGACGTCGCGTGCTCGAACTCGCCACCAACGACGCGAGGGCGGTGATCGGTCGCGACTCGCTACGAAGGCAGAGCGACCACAACGTGCGCAGTCGAGCGCTGCAGGAACTCGGCGAGGCGCTTCACCTCGCCCAGCCACCCTTTCGCATCGAGTGCTTCGACATGAGTCACCTTCAGGGCACGAACTACGTGGGCTCGATGGTCGTCTTCGAGGACGCCATTTCGAAGAAGGCGGACTATCGGCACTTCAACGTGAAAGAGATCATCGGCAACGACGACGTCGGTGCCATGCAAGAAGTCGTGCGTCGACGGCTTTCGCACCTCGATGAGAACCAGGCCACAACCAAGTTTCGTCGTCCCGACCTCATCATCATCGACGGGGGACTGCCCCAGTTGCACGCCGCCGAGAAGGCCGCCGCGCAAGCGGGGGCCAGTGGCCTCGAGTTCGCGGCGCTCGCCAAACGCGAAGAGCTCTTGTTTCGACCCGGCTCGTCGACGCCCATCGCGCTCGAGCGCGGTTCTGAGAGTCTCTACCTCGTCCAGCGGATCCGCGACGAGGCTCACCGCTTCGCCATCACCTTTCATCGTTCCAAGCGCGCGAAGTCCATGGTCGCCTCCTCGCTCGAGGGAGTCGCGGGTCTCGGGCCCGCGCGCCGTGAGCGACTCATGAGCGAGTTCGGCTCCCTCGACGCGCTACGTCAGGCGACGCTAACGGACTTCGAAGGACTGGCCTGGTTGCCCGAATCGGTCGCGAGGAACATCTACGATCACTTGCAGGCGCCGAGTGAACCCCGGCCCGCGAAGGGAAGTACAGGCGATGAGTGAGGTGGTGCTCGTTACGGGAATGTCGGGTGCGGGTCGCTCGACGGTCTCGGCCGCGCTCGAAGACCTCGGGTGGTTCGTCATCGACAATCTTCCGCTCGAGTTGATCGTTCGCGTGGGTGAACTGGCGGCGGCGGGCTCGCTCGACTACGCCGGCGTGGCCTTCATCGTCGGCCGGTCGGGTCGCGTCCAACCAGACGCGTTGCTCGCGGTGGAGATGGAACTCCAGCAGATGCACGAGAACGCGAAGATCCTCTTCCTCGACGCACCCGACGACGTATTAATCCATCGTTTCGAGGGCAACCGGCGACGCCACCCGTTCCCGGCGCCTTCACTCGCCGATTCAATCGCGGGTGAACGGGCGTTGCTGCAATCGATTCGAGACGCCGCCGACCTCGTGATCGATACCGGGACGATCAACACCAACGAGTTGCGCTCGCGCATCGTCGAGATTTTCGCTGATTCGAGTACGCCCGGGACCTTGCGGGTGTCACTCGTATCCTTTGGCTACTCGAACGGCATCCCGCGCGACGTCGACATCGTCTTTGACTGCCGGTTCTTGCCCAACCCGCACTGGATCGAGGCGTTGCGCCCTTTGTCGGGACTCGACGAGCCGGTCGCCACCTACGTGCTCAACCAAGAGCCCGCCCAGCATTTTCTCGCCGACGTGTGCTCGTTGCTCGAGTGGCAGATCCCCGCCTTCGCCAAGGAAGGCAAGGCGTACCTGTCCATCGCCATTGGTTGCACGGGGGGCCGGCATCGGTCGGTTGCCATCGCCGAGGAGATCCGCCGTCGTCTCAAGATTCCCAACGCCGTCCTGCACCGCGATATCGCTCGATGAGGGTCGTCGCCATCGGTGGCGGACACGGTACCGCCGTGTCCTTGCGAGCCCTTCGTCAGATGACCCACGAGGTCACCGGCGTCGTCTCGGTCGCCGACGACGGCGGCTCGACGGGACGACTAAGGGCCATGTTGAACGTGGCCGCGGTGGGGGACCTGCGGATCTGTCTGGGCGCCCTCGCCGATCCTGCCAATCCGTTGACCGAGTCCTTCGAGCATCGCTTTCGCGTCGGCGAGCTCGACGGGCACGCCGTGGGCAACCTCCTGCTCGTCGGACTCATCGACGCGACGGGCAACCTCGAGGAATCGGTGCGCGCCGTCGCCCAAGTGATGGGCGTGACCGGCACCATCGTGCCGGCGTCGTGCGAGGGCGTGGAACTCGTCGCCACGACCGAGAACGGGGCGACGCGCGGACAGACCGAGGTCGCTCAAGCGACGCAGATCAAGAACATCAGCGTGGAACCGAGGAACGCGCCCGCACCCATGGCGGCGGTCGAGGCGATTGAGAACGCCGACCTGGTACTTATCGGGCCGGGTTCACTCTTCACGAGCGTGCTCGCCGCGTGCGTGGTGCCCGGGATCACCCAGGCGATCGCGGGCACTCGCGCACACAAGGTCTACGTCGCCAACCTGCGCCCCGAAGTACCCGAAACCGAGGGTTTCACCCTGCAAGATCACGTCGACGCCCTGTTGCGTCACGCGGTCGTGCCCGACGACGTGCTCGTCGACGTGCACTCGCAATTCGCCACCCAGGCGTGTTCGTTACCGACCAGTTACGCGGACCTGGCGGGCGTCAATGGCCTCGTCCACGATGTGCAAAAATTGGTACGAGCACTCAGCGCCTGGCGCGTTGCGTGACGATCAACTACCGAGGAGACGCCGTGGCTATACGAGTTGCGATTAATGGATTTGGACGAATAGGCCGGAGCTTTGTGAGGGCGTCGCTCAACAACCCGGACGTAGAGGTCGTCGCCGTGAACGACCTGACCTCGCCCGCGACCCTCGCGCAACTCTTGCAGTACGACTCGACCCAGGGAGTCCTGGGCGTGCCCGTCACCGTCGTCGACGGCGACATCAAGGTCGGCAAGGACACCATCAAGGTCCTCGCCGAACGCAGTCCGGCCGCGCTGCCCTGGGCCGAGCTCAAGATCGACGTCGTCATCGAGTCGACGGGACTGTTCACGTCGCGCGAGGCGGCGGCCCAGCACCTGGCGGCGGGCGCGAAGAAGGTCCTCATCTCGGCCCCCTCGGGTGACGCGGACGCGACACTCGTTATGGGCGTCAACGAGGACACCTACGACGCCGCGACCCAGCACGTCATCTCCAATGCCTCGTGCACGACCAACTGCTTCGTGCCGATGGTCAAGGTCCTCGACGACGCCTTCGGCATCGACGTGGGACTCATGACGACGGTGCACGCCTACACCAACGACCAGAACCTGCTCGACCTCCAACACAAGGACATGCGTCGCTCAAGGGCGGCGGCCATCAATATCGTGCCGACGTCGACCGGCGCCGCACGCGCCACGAGCCTGGTGCTGGCGTCGATGAAGGGGAAACTGGACGGGACGTCATTGCGCGTACCGATCCCGGTGGGCAGCATCACGGACTTCACCGCGATCGTGCGCTCGACGACCGTCGAGGAGATCAACGCGGCCTACAAAAAGGCGGCGGACTCGGGTCCCTTAAAGGGGATCCTCTCCTACACCGATGCCCCGATCGTCTCTTCGGACATCGTGGGACTTCCCTTCTCGTGCATCTTTGACTCGTTGATGACCATGGTCATCCGGATCGACGACGCGCGCAGCATGGTGAAGGTCTTTGGTTGGTACGACAACGAGTGGGGCTACTCGAACCGCCTGGTGGACCTGACCAGTTACGTCGGCAAGTAGCCGTGACCGACCTGCCGTCCTATGAGCGTTGGGGGGACCTCACGGGCAAACGCGTCCTGGTGCGCGTCGACTTCAACACGCCCGTCGCCGAAGTGGACGGTGAACTTCGCGTCACGGACGACTTTCGCATACGCTCGACGATTCCGCTGTTCGAGGACCTGCTCGCGCGAGGCGCAACGGTCGTCGCGTGCACGCACTTCGGCCGGCCCAAGGGTCACGTCGTCGCCAAGTACAGCGTCGCGCCGGTGCGCGCCCGTTTGGCCGAACTGTGTGCGGACGTCGAGTTGATGGAAAATCTTCGTTTCAACCCGGGTGAGGAGAGTGACGATCCGGCCTTTGGTGCGTCGCTCGTCGAGGGCTTCGACTACTACATCAACGAGGCCTTCAGTGCCTCGCACCGGGCGCACGCGTCGATCATGATCCCCCCGACGCTGCTGCCCAGTGCCGCGGGACCGAA
>Ga0187847_10002765_pt1 | contig 13890 bp, 13 predicted proteins | sample June2016WEW_4_10_FD_132458 | JGI IMG/M metagenome (GOLD analysis project Ga0187847, IMG submission 132458) | Peatland microbial communities from SPRUCE experiment site at the Marcell Experimental Forest, Minnesota, USA - June2016WEW_4_10 | ecosystem: Environmental > Terrestrial > Soil >...
CGCCGATGGTGGCGGAGGGCAACATGCCCAGCGAGCCGGTGATGACGCCCGCTTCATCGGAAAGGATGTCGCCGAAGAGGTTCTCGGTGAGGACGACATCGAAGTCCTTGGGGCGGTTCATGATGTGCATGGCCATTGCGTCGACGTACTGATGCTCGAGCGTGACGTCAGGGAATTCGGCGGCGACTTCAATAACCATTGCGCGCCAGAGTTGCGAGACTTCGAGGACGTTGGCCTTGTCGACGGAGCAGAGCTTCTTGCGACGCTTCTGGGCGAGCTGGAAGGCGATGCGGGCTACGCGGACAACTTCCGCCTTGGTGTAGCGCATGGTGTTCCAGGCTTCATTCGTGGTCTTGTTCCACTCGCGGGGTTGGCCGAAGTAGAGGCCACCGAGGAGTTCACGGACGAAGAGAATGTCTGCGCCGTCGATGATCTCGGGACGGAGCGGGCTGTTAACGGCGAGCTCTTTGAAAGCGAAGGCGGGACGGAGATTGGCGAAGCCGCCGAGAGCGGAACGGATCTGAAGCAGGCCGGCTTCGGGGCGCTTGTCCGGCGGGAGGGAATTGAATTCGTTGCCGCCGACTGCGCCGAGGAGGACAGCGTCAGAGTCGAGGGCCGCGGCGAGGGTGTCTGCGGGGAGGGGCGTTCCGTCGGTGGTGATGGCGATGCCGCCGATGCGCCTGGCATCAAGCTCAAGCGTGTGGCCGCCGATATGGGCGACTTCTTTGAGGACGGAGACGGCCTCGTTGGTGACTTCGGGGCCGATGCCGTCGCCGGCGGTGACTAGGATTTTGAGGTTCATGGTCATTCTTCTTTGCACACCTTGGAAGGTTAGTTGAACGTTGTGTTCACTTCAGCTGTAGCGAGAGAGAATTCTCGGCATCTTGTTTTGCTCTTCGGTTCATTACCATTCTCATCAATCTCACAAAAACGAAAAGGCCAATCCAAACCTCGAAGCAGGCGACGATAAAGATGCCCAGCATGTAGTTTCCCGCCGCCGCAAACCAGCCCGGAGAGGGAAACGCGGAATCGATCCAAGACCCGATCTTGATACTGAGATCATTGAACGGCATCGCGAGAAGCAACGGGATCCACGGGGCAACAAAAAAAAGCACGAGCAGAGTCAGAACGGAAACAGCTCCTGTCGCCGTCAACTCCTTACCGACGTTCATTGCTTTGCTCTTTATCAATCCAGCTCCGATACCGGCACATGCCGTTTTTCGCGAATCTGGTCGGGCAACAGGCCTACCAGGTCCTGGTCGTAAATATTTTTCTTGCGGTCGGCGAGGGCTACGAAGCGGTAGTAGGTCTGCTGCAGTTCCTCGCGGGTGAGGGCAAAGCCGAGTTGCTCCAAACGGTGCCTGAGCGCGGCGCGACCGGAGTGCTTGCCGAGGACGAGATGAGTCTTGGCGACGCCGACGAGCGCGGGCGTCATGATTTCGTAGCAGAGCGGGTTGGCCAGCATGCCGTGTTGATGAATGCCGGACTCGTGCGCGAATGCGTTGTCGCCGACGATGGCCTTGTTGGGCGATGGGCGGAAGGTGATGATCTGGCCAAGCACCTGGCTGGTGGCGTAGAGGTTTTCAAGCTTGATGCCGGTAGAGACGCCGTAGCGGTCGCCGCGGACGTAGAGGGCGGCGGCGATTTCTTCGAGAGCGGCGTTGCCTGCGCGTTCGCCGATGCCGTTGATGGTGCACTCGACCTGGCGCGCGCCATTCTGGATGGCGGCGAGGGAGTTGGCAACGGCGAGGCCGAGGTCGTCGTGGCAGTGCGAAGAAAGGATGATGCCTTGCTTGTCGATGGCGGGGATGCGCTCGCGGACTTCGGCGAACATGCGGCCGTATTCCTCGGGAGTGGAGTAGCCGACGGTGTCCGGCATGTTGATGGTGGTAGCACCGGCTTCGACGGCGACGCGAACCATTTCGACGAGGAAGTCACGGTCGGAGCGGGTGGCGTCTTCGGGGGAGAACTCGATGTCGTCGACGTGGGTGCGGGCGAGGCGGATGGATTCGGCGGTGAGGTCGAGAGCCTCCTGACGGCTGATTTTGAGCTTGTACTCGAGGTGCAGGTCGCTGGAGGCGAGGAAGATGTGGATGCGTGCGCGGTCAGCAAACTGCAGGGCGCGGGCAGCCATCTCGATGTCTTCCTTCTTGGCGCGGGCGAGGGACGCGATGCGCGGCTTGCGAATGGCCTGGGTGATGGTGGCGATGGCTGCGAAGTCACCCTCGGAAGCCATGGCGAAACCGGCCTCGATAATGTCCACGCCAAGGTCCTCAAGGGCATGGGCCATGGTGAGTTTTTCCTGCGTGGTCATGCTGCAGCCGGGGGACTGCTCGCCGTCGCGGAGGGTGGTGTCGAAGAAGACTACATGATCTGAAATGTTTGAAGTCATCTATATGCCTGCCAGGGGAAGCTCTGAACCAACCTAGAAAGTGTCTCTCATTGGGGCGGTATAAGGCAAAGTTATTCTTTTTGGGGAGTCTATTACTATTGCTTATGGAGAAGATGACAGGTTACAGATGACAGTGAACAGTTCAAACGCGAGGCGAGCAGCATGGAACTGAATCAGCTGGAGACATTTTTGGCGGTGGCGGAGGAGAAGAGCTTCTCGCGGGCCGCGGTGCGGCTGCATCGGACACAGCCGGCCGTGAGCCAGGTGATCCGTAAGCTTGAGGCTTCGATCGGAGAGACGCTGTTTGACCGGGCGGCGCGGGATGGGTCGCTGACCGCGTCCGGGCTGCTGCTGCGGGACTACGCGCTGCGGCTATTGGCGCTGCGGCGGGAGGCGGCGAGCGCGCTGGGCGAGCTGAAGAGCCTGGAACGGGGCCGGTTGCAACTGGCGGCGAACGAGTACACATGCATGTACCTGTTGCCGGCGATCGACCAGTTTCGGCGGGAGTTTCCGCACATCAGCGTAACGGTGCACCGGATGCTGGCCTCGAAGATTCCCGAGGAACTGAACCTGCGCACGTTTGAGATAGGTGTGATTTCGTTCCGGCCCGATCCGGCGCAGTTTCGCACCATTGCCGTTTACGGAGACAGCCTGGCGTTCATTGTGAGCCCCAATCATCCGCTGGCGAAGGCGGAGCGGGTTTCAATCAACGATCTTGGTGAGGAGCTGTTTGTTGCGCACAATGTGACTTCGCCGCTGCGGCGGAAGGTGATTGAGGCGTTTCAGCGCTATCGAACGCCGCTGAACATGGGCATTGAGCTGCCGACGATCGAGGCGATCAAGCGATTTGTGGCGATGGGTAATGGGGTGGCACTCGTTCCTCACCTGACGGTGGCGCGGGAGCTGGAGAACGGGGACCTGGTGCGCGTGCCGGTGGACGAACTGGAGACTCGGCGAATACTCAGGCTTGTGCATCGACGGCAGTCGACGCTTTCCTATGCGGCGCGAGCGTTTCTGGGGACGGTGCGGACGCTGGCCAAGGAAAAAGGTCCGCCGTTTTACTACCAGGTGGAACGGACTGGGTGAAAGAGACAGAGATCAGGGATCAGGTGTCAGAGATCAGGAACGTCCCTGGGAGATTTCAGAGTCGGGCAGAGAGTGCCGGAACGGGTTCATGTGCGTCTATAGGCTCAGGACTTTCGTATTGATGGCGGATGGAGTTCCCGGGCCAGTGTTTGACCCGGTTCCGGAAGCTGTTCAGAGGCGGCCGCTTTCCGGCACGGGCCGGTCTGGCCAGTTACAATTCTGAAAGCGGGGCCCGGACAAACCGGCGCGCCGGAATAGACTAGCTCGTTGCCAGCCGGATGGTTGCGCAGTGGTGAGGTTCAGGACCGAATGAAGAAGATCGCATCAGTTGTATTTCTGTTGGCCGTTTGCGTGGCCGCAGGACGGGCTCAGGAGAGCCGCCAGGACATTAGCATCAGTGGAATCGGGCTGATTGAACCTTTCATCGCGTCACAAACCGACGTCCAGGTGAGCTCCAACTATGCTCTGGGCGCATTGGCAAGCTACCGTTTCATGCTTACGCCCTCGAGCGCTCTCGAGGCAAACTATGGAATTACCTACCAAAACAAGATCCACTACGTGATAAGCAACACCAATCACTACGAGATTCCAGTCCGTACCCAGGAGATTTCCGGCGCATACGTGCGGACGTTCAACTTCAAGAAATTTAATCCATTTTTGGAAGCAGGCCCCGGCGCCCTGATTTTTCTGCCCATTCGTAATTCAGGTTTGACGAATATCGACGCGAAACAGCAAACGGGCGTTGGTGGTGTCTATGGCGCCGGTTTTGCCTACGAGATAAGCCCCAGCTTCGACATTCGTGCGGAGTATCGCGGGTTTGTCACCAAGGTGCCTTCATTTGGCCTGAGCGAACTTACCACTAATAAGTGGTATAACATTTATATTCCGACTGTTGGTGTGGCGTACCACTTCTAATATCAAAGGCGGGAATGGTTTGAATAAAAAAGGGGACGGCCTGAGCGCTGTCCCCTTTTCCTTTTTGCCGCTGGAGCGAGATTCCGCCAGGAGTCGACCCCTTCACAATGGGCCTCCAAGGATGCGGTCTGCTTCCTTGTAGCGGCCCAACTCCTTGACCATGGCGCAATGTGGAGTCAACGCCTCGAGCGCCAATGAGCCGGCTTCAGCGGATTCAATCTGGCAATCCACGTAGAAGATATATTCCCAGGGTTTGCCATGGACGGGCCGGGACTCGATTTTGGTGAGATTGGTGCCGAGCTTGGAGAGCTCGTTTAGAGCCTTAACCAGTGAGCCGGGGCGATTCTCGACGGAAAAGGCCACGCTGATTTTGTTTGCCGCTGGATCTGTTACGGCGTCATGGGTGCGCCGGACGAGGAAGAAGCGGGTAAAGTTTTCGGGGTTGTCTTCAATTCCAGCCTGCAGGATTTGTGCGCCGTAGTAGTGAGCGGCTGCCTCGCTGGCAATGGCGGCGGCATGCCGGTCGCGCAATTCGACGAGCTGTTTTACGCTGCCGGCTGTGTCGTAGAAGGCAAACGACTCCATCTTGGGATGGCTGGCCAGGAAGCGTCTGCACTGGGCAAGCGCAACGGGATGGGAGAATACCCGATCGATCTGGACGATCTGCGTGCCGGAAATGGCGATGAGGTTGTGGCGAATGCGCAGCAGCGCCTCTCGCTCCACCATCACGTCGTGGGTAAGCAGGAGGTCAAAATGCTCCGAAACGGAGCCAGCAAGACTATTTTCAATGGGAATAACCGCGGCCTCGACCGTGCCTTTGGCGAGGGCGGAAAAGGCATCGGCTGAAAGGGAAAAAGGGACAATCACCGCGCCAGTGGCGAGATTCATAGCCGCTTCGTGACTGAATGAGCCGGGTTCTCCCTGGATCGCGATCTTCATTGCTGAATCCGATGCTCCCGCTGAGGGGTTGACGACAGGTTTTTGGGAAGAGTCTTGTGTGGAGTGCTTTCTGGCACCATACCACAGCTCGATCGGAGTTTTTTCGTTTGGTGGGTCGAATGGCATAAATTCAGCTCCGCAGCCAAAGATCGGCAGCGACAAAGATAAAGAAAACCATGGCAATGACGCCATTCATGGTGAAGAAAGCTGCGTTCAGGCGGCGCAGGTCCCGCGGCGAAACGATGGAATGCTCGTAGGCTAGCAGCAACGCAACGGCGGTGATGCCGGCCCAGCCGAGCGCAAGGAAGTGAAAGAGGAGGCCGAACCAGACCAGAAGAACCAGCATGGAAAGATGCAGGGCGCGGGCGGCCCAGAATGCGGCCGGGATCCCGATGGCCTGGGGCAGGCTGTGGAGTCCGGCGGTACGGTCGTGTTCGAAGTCCTGGCAGGCGTAAAGCACATCAAAGCCGCCTGCCCACAAAGTGACCGCGGCCGTAAGGACCAGGATGCGCGGGTCCAGGGAGCCGCGAACGGCGATCCAGGCGGCTGAGGGAGCGAGCCCGAGCGCCAGGCCCAGGCCCAGATGCGACCAGCGGGTGAAGCGCTTGAGGTAGCTGTAGCCGAGCAGAACCAACAGCGCCAGCGGGGATAAATACAGAGTGAGGCGGTTGAGTTGGGCGGCTGCCAGAACAAAGATCAGCGAGGCAATGCAGGTGAAGCCGAAAACGAATTGGGGCGAAAGCAGGCCGGCGGGGATGGCGCGGCTGCGGGTGCGAGGATTGGCGGCATCGATTTTGGCGTCGGCCCAGCGATTAAAGGCCATAGCCGAGGAGCGGGCGGCGACCATGGCCACAAGTATCCAGCCGAGGGTGCGCAGGGCGGGCAGGCCGCGGGCTGCCAGCAAAGCCGCGGTGAGGGCAAATGGGAGCGCAAAGATGGAGTGCTCCCATTTGATCATTTCCAATGTTGTCCGCGTTTTAGACCAGATGCCGGGCATGAATGTTCCAGGAAGTAGTTTACTTGAGAGATGGAGGCAGCGCGGTGGTTACGCTCCAGGTTCGGCCTCTTCAGTGGTGGGTCTGAGGGTCAAAATCTTGGCCATCTGAGCGGTTTTCAGCATATCGAGGGCGCGGCTGGTTTTGCTGATTTATTCACCCCAATGACGCACAATCGGAATTGTGATCACGACATTCAAACCCGCTATGCGTAACATGTCAGCCATGTCGCCGGTGCAATCTGTCAGGGATGTGACCGGTCCGTACCACCAGTTACCCCACCCCTCCCCCTCGAAAACCACCGTTTCTCTCGCCGCAGTATACTGGCAAACATATGCAAATAAACAAGTTAACAAAAGCGCCCATGTACCAACCAGTAAACAAAGACCCCTGAAAATGGCGCGTTTTTGCTCAAAAACTGGCACCCAACGGCCAGAAAATGCCCTCAAAGGGCTGTTTTCATCGCAGTTTTGGAGGCTTTTTGGGATGTTCGAGTGAGGAGAGCATCCCCGGAGGATATGTGATCCTCCGAGGATGGAATTTGGGAAGGGCCGAACGTTATTGGTTGACTGAAGACCGCTGCCCTTCGGCGGGTTGGTTGGCGACCAGCAGGTTGTTCTTTACGCTGAATACGCCGGGGACCGCATTGGCGCGAATGAAGGCCGTTTCCTTGTCGCCCTGCGAGTCGACGATGCCATCAAGCTGCACATGCCCGTTGACCACCGTGATGCGGATGGGCTTGGCGGGGTCGACAGCATAGTGGTTGAGGGATGGAAAACCATAAATGGCGCGCGCGACTTCCATGCGAATCCGTTCATCCATGAACGAGACTGGATCGACCTGGATGTTATCGACAACGTCCTTGACGCCGGGGTAGGTGCTCACCAGACCTAGCGCGGAATCTTTCGCCGGGTAGTTGAGAGCATGGCCGGCGAGCGTGACAACTCCACCCTGAACATCGACACTGATGGCATCGAAGACGTTGCCATATCCGACCTGGTCGTATTCGAGCTTCTCAACCAGCTTGGACTTCAGCTGATCATCGGAAACGGTGGGACCGGCGACTTGAATGTCGTTGCGGACAGCGGAGACGCCTTTGGCCCTATGGGCGCGCTTGTCGGCTTCGACTTTGTACTCATAGAGATCGACCGTGCCGGACAGGGTAGCAATGCCGTTCGCGTCGACGTCGACTTTGACGTTGCGAAATTCCTTCTTGTTTAGCCGGGCAGCGACGTCGCTTGCGGCCGGGTTGTCCGAGACGGCCTGCGGGCCGGCGCCCGCGCCGCGAGAAGCCGCGAACGAAGCCGGAGAAATTCCCATCAGGGCTCCGGCGAGTGAGACTGCGATGATTGCATTACGGGTTGTGCGAATTGTGCTTTCCATTGGGGGAAACCTCCACTTACCTCGTGATTTGTGGCGAGCCCGCTTGGATCTCCTGGCGGGGCCTGCCATTCCATTGTTAGTGACACAGATGCGCGAAAAAGGTTCCGGGTTCAGAGGAAACAAAATAGAGTTAGCCGAGATGGAGATGGATATGATGAAAGTGGTTGTTTTTTGAGGCGTTCTTGTAAACTTCCGGAGTTATTTAGGCGTCTAATCGACCAACGCCAACCAACGAAAAGGGCCGCTTGCAAGCGGCCCTTTGTATTGTCTGGTTGAGTGAAACGAGTTACTGCTTGACTAACTCAACGCGGCGGTTAAGTAAGCGGCCGTCTTCCGTGTCATTGGATGAAACTGGAGCGCTGGGACCATCGCCGATTGCATCTAACTGTGCGACAGGAACGCCGTACTTGGTGGTTAGCGTCGAGACAACAGAAGCAGCGCGACGCTTGGAGATATCCATATTGGCGGCCAGTGCGCCAACGTTGTCAGTGTGTCCTACAACGTAAACCTTCAGTTTGGGATTGGCTTTGAGCAGTTTGGCGATCTCATTGAGGGCTGGCCCCGACTCAGGCTTGACGTCGGTCTTTCCTGTGTCAAACAGAATGCCATTCACCACAACGTGGCCATTCCCGGTCAGTCCGCCGGAGAGGGCAGCAGCGTTTGCAACCACCTCCGTGTCCACCTCCTTGGTCACAACAATGGTCTCCTGATACCACCCACCAGCGCTGGTCTCGATCATGATCCACGTTTTGCCCATGTGCACCGTAAAGTCGCCATAGTCTCCGGAGTCGTAGTCGAACGAGTATCCGGCCTTATGCATCGCGCTGTTCAAGCTATGCACAACCAGAGATTTGCTCCCATAACTCGGCCACTTGTACTTGATCTGCAGATAATCGCCCATCAGGTGTTTGGTCTGGTTCTTCTTGTCAACGGTGATGGCGAAGTCGTAGCCACCGAGATTTGAATGCTCGCAACTGATGATGAAGCTTCCAGGATAGCGGCTGACGAGTGGTGAGTCCTTGCAGCCCTTAGCATCCTGATCCTGAGCGACGCAGAACTGCGATATGAGAGGCAGGGCAACGCATAGAAGCAGAATTCGGAATGTTTTCATCTGTTCTCCGTTCAAGCGAACTTGTATTGCACCGAGTCATTGAATGGCGTTTGGAGGTCAATGGCGTTCTTTCCATTGGGTTTCTTTGAGCTGAAAAAACTACTGAGGAGGAGGGACGTGGTGGTTTCTCAAATTGATGTCGGCGTTGGGGTCGCAGACAGGCCCTTTCCAGTTGTAATCGGAGATGGTATCCATGTGGGTGGTGGTTCCGCCTGCAGTGGTGTCGATAGAGCCAACGGAGTGGATGTGGGTCGGTCCGTCAAAACTGAGCTTGACACTCCCCTTCATCTGAAAGCTCTTTCCCGCGCAACTCAACTGGTAACTTCCGCCTGTCAAGCCGATGTTAAGTTGTGCGACGGTGCAGGTGGGGTTTCTTCCTGAGAGCGCCTTGGCCCACGTCTCGTCATTCATGCAGAGCAGCATGCTGAATGGCTTTCCCCCTTGTCCCATGGGGTCGGGCATGGAAAGCGTCCACTCACCGGAGCGGAGAGGGAAATGCTGTTGCGCTGAAGCCGACGCGGTTATCATGAAAGCAAATAAAGCTAGCGTCGCAAATTTAGGGAAAGTCATCCGAGCCCGTCCTTGAGCGTAAGTTGCAGGTGCAAGCTCTTAGGCTGCTGGTTCGATGGCTTTCCTGTCAACGACAAAATGACAACCGCCGCGGCGGAGTTGATTATTTATGAGCCTGTTACACGCCGATAACGGCGCAGAGTTCCTTGACGGCTTCGGCGCTTTTTTTGAGGGCGGCAGCTTCCTCGGGGGTGAGCTGGATCTCGATGATTTTTTCGAGACCAGCCGCGCCCAGCTTGCAGGGTACCCCGATGTAGAAGCCGTCGATGCCGTATTCGCCTTGCAGGTAGGCGGCGCAGGGAAGGATCTTCTTCTTGTCTTTGAGGATGGCTTCAACCATCTCCGTGACGGCGGCTGACGGTGCGTAGTAGGCGCTGCCGGCCTTGAGGTACTTGACGATTTCGGCACCGCCATCGCGGGTGCGCTGGACGAGTTGCTCGAGGCGCTCTGGCTCGATGAGTTCAGTGATGGGAATGCCTGCGACCGTGGAGTAGCGCGGCAGCGGGACCATGGTGTCGCCGTGACCACCCAGCACAAAGGCGGTGACGTTCTCGACGCTGACCTTTAGTTCTTCCGCAATGAAGGTGCGGAAGCGGGCTGAGTCCAGCACGCCGGCCATGCCGATGACGCGTTCGCGGTTGAAGCCTGCCTGGCGATATGCGGCCTGGGCCATGGCGTCGAGTGGGTTGGAGACGATGATGAGGATCGACTCGGGGGACTGCGCGACTACTTTGGCGACCACATCGGACATGATCTTGAAGTTGGTATGGAGCAGGTCGTCGCGGCTCATGCCGGGCTTGCGGGGAATGCCCGCGGTTATGACCACAATGTCGGAATTCGCGGTGGCGGCGTAGTCGTTGGCGCCGATGACGCTGACGTCGCGCTTTTCGATGGGCATGGCCTCGAGCAGGTCAAGCGCTTTGCCTTGCGGGATGCCCTCGACGACGTCGATCAGGACTACATCGGCCAGTTCTTTGGAAGCGATCCAGTGGGCCGCGGTGGCGCCAACGTTACCGGCGCCGACAATACTTACTTTCTTACGCATGATTCTTCTCCTTAGCTTCAAGTTGTTGGCCGCTGATGTCGCTCAACCCACAAGCTGCCGAATGGGAAAGGCGGCTTATTCAGCCGGTCTTTTATCTGAGGGGTTCTTTGAATGCTCTCGCGAAGCCAATGCACTATAGGAGAGCTCGACAAAACCGTTCCTGTAAGCGACTACATCCTTCAAGAGCCATCTTTCCTCGGTTCCGTTGCCAAAGAGCCGGAGGCCGTCACCGAGCAAGATAGGCGCAATCGTCAGTTTGATCTCATCGACGAGGCCGAGTTCGAGAAAACGCTGGGACAACTGAGCGCCGCCCACCAGCCAGATATTGTGAAATCGCGGCGCGAGTTTCTGGCTGACAAGTTCGACCAGATCGCCGACATAGAACTCCACTTTCTTTTCTGGCCTGGGCCACGCTCTTTTTGTTACTACCACTACGGGAGTGTCGCCGTAGGGCCATCCCAGTTGGAGCGCGTGCTCATAGGTATGCGACCCCATTACATAGCAGTCGATGGATTGGACAAAGGCCGCGATCTGTTCCGCGGAAAGGACAGCGCCGGCTTCGTAGCTGTTTTCGTACCCTTCAAACCAGGAGACCGAATTGTCATTTCGCGCGATGAAACCGTCGAGACTTGAAACCACATGGAGGGTCACCTTCGGCCCGTCGATCTTTTCTTGGCCCATGGTTGTCTCCTCCCATTGCTCGAAGCGCGAGAATCCGCACACTTTTGCCTATAATTTGCTGCCGGTCCGCTGGGCCGGGAGCAAGCAAACGTTACATGTTGGCGATGATGCGAGTCGCGAACTCGCTGGTCCCGACTTTTGTTGCTCCAGCGGTCTGGCGCTCGAAGTCGTAGGTGACAAACTTCTGCTGGATGGTCTTCTCCATGGCCGTCTCAATCAGCTTGGCGGCTTCTTTCCAGCCGATGAAGTCGAGCAGCATGACGCCGGAGAGGATGACGGAGCCAGGGTTGATGACGTCCTTGTCGGCGTACTTGGGCGCGGTGCCGTGAGTGGCTTCAAAGACCGCGAAGCCATCGCCGATGTTTGCGCCGGGAGCGATGCCGAGACCGCCTACCTGCGCTGCAGCGGCGTCGGAAATGTAGTCGCCGTTGAGGTTGGTAGTGGCGAGAATGGAATAATCCGACGGTCGGATGATGATCTGCTGGAAGATGGAGTCGGCGATGCGGTCGTTGATGAGAATCTTCTTCTTCCACGCGCCGTTGCCGTGTGACTTGCCGATTGAGTCGAGGACGCCCTTGATCTCCGCATACAGATCGTCACGGAATTTCTGGTTGCCGAACTCGAGGCCGGGCTCGATGAGGGCAGCGTTCTCTTCAATCGAAATACCGGGTTTGGCGTCGACGTTGCCGAGGATCCAGCTTTCGCGTTCGGTAACTGTCTGGTCGCGGAACTCTTCGACGGCGACTTCGTAACCCCACTCGCGGAATGCGCCCTCAGTGAACTTCTGGATGTTGCCCTTGTGGACGAGGGTGACCGTTTTACGGCCCATCTCAAGCGCAGACTTGATGGCGTAGCGAACCAGGCGCTTGGTGCCGAAGATGCTGATGGGCTTGATGCCGACACCGGAGTCGGAGCGGATTTTCTTCTTGCCGCCCTTGAGCAGGTCTTCGTTGATGAACTCAATGAGGCGTGCAACGTCGGCCGAGCCTTGCTTGAACTCGATGCCGGAATACACGTCTTCAGTGTTCTCGCGGAAGATGACGATGTCGACGTTCTCGGGGTGCTTCACGGGGCTGGGAACGCCCTGGTAATACTTCACAGGCCGTACGCAGGCGTAGAGGTCAAGCAACTGGCGGAGGGCCACATTCAGGGAGCGGATGCCGCCGCCGACGGGCGTGGTGAGTGGCCCCTTGATGGAGACGCGGAGGTCGCGGGCAGCGGCTACGGAGTCGTCGGGCAGCCAGGTGGAGAACTGGCGGAAGGCTTTTTCGCCGGCGAAGATCTCAAACCACCTGATGGCACGCTTCACACCATAGGCTTTCTCGACCGCGGCATCAAAGACGCGCTGCGAGGCCTTCCAGATGTCGCGTCCGGTGCCGTCGCCTTCAATGAAAGGAATGATGGGATTGTCAGGGACTTCAAACTGGCCGTTTTTGTAATCGATGGCCTTTCCGTCTTTGGGCAACTCAAGCCCGTTATAGGTGGTCTGCATGGGTTTTAGGGATCCTCTTTCCTTGCGGCTTCAAGGAAGAGGCTAACACCTGCAATTTAGGGGTGGCAATTCGGCCCGGACAGCTTCTATTTGTCTTTAGCGTCTTTGAAGTCGCTGCCGTTGAAGCTTGGGATGCCGAAGTGGCCGCGGAGGTGCAGAAGATCGACAGGGCTGAGATTCCCTGCGACGGTTACAAGGGTCAGGCTTTTTGGCGTTTGGGCCAGGATGACTGCGCCGCGGACGTTGACGCCGTCAAGGACCAACCAGACGTCAGTGGTGCCATTCTGCAACGGACCCTTATTGGCAGCCTCTGTGGTGACCAGATGCTTCCAGCCGCGCAAGTGATAGGCCTGACGGATCGCGTCCACAGACGCCTCATCGGCAATTCCAGCCGCGCCGAAGCGCAGAGAGTGGACGCTGACGCCATCGATCTTGGCAATGGCCTGTTTGGTGTCGGCATCGGAGTCAGGCATGAGGGCGGCGGCTGCTCCCAGCATATTCCGGTCGAGGGTAAAGCTCGATTTAACCGCAGCTTCCGAATTGAGTTGTGCAAGCGCGGGTGGAGTCCAGTCGAGGACGACCGGGCCTGCAGCGGAATCGGGCGCTGCTTGCGCCGGCGCAAGGGCACAGCTCACCATGGCGGTTACGACTGCGATAGACAGCGAGGTTTTCCTGTTCATTTGCCTCATGCTTTGTTAAACGCGTTTCGCGGTAAAAAGTTACGATTTCGGTCTTGCGAGGAGGCCAATATGGACGGTGTTTGGAAGGCCGACGGGAGGGCGTCCGGAACCTTGGGGTGTGAAGGGACGGTGAAATCGTTCGATATGCTGTTTCAATCCGCCCAGATGCGATAGACTCATGCGGGAACGTTCTACAGGTTTGATGATTCTGAAACTCACGGAGGGTACATAGAAATTGGGAAAAGCGATGGTCCCGAAGAAGATTTTTTTCACCAAGGGCAAGGGCACACACAAGGAACGGTTGACGAGTTTTGAGCTCGCCCTTCGAGATGCGGGGATTGCGTCGCAGAACCTGGTGCGCGTGTCTTCCATCTTTCCGCCGCAGTGCAAGGTGATTCCCCGCAAAGAGGGGCTGAAATACCTGCATGACGGCGAAGTGGTTTTTTCGGTGATCGCGGAGAACTCAACGCGTGAGCCGCACCGGCTGATCGTATCAAGCATCGGGGTGGCAATTCCCGCCGACCGCAACACATACGGCTATCTGAGCGAGCACCATAGCTTTGGCGAGACCGAAGACCAGGCGGGCGAGTATGCGGAAGAG
>Ga0187847_10002769_pt1 | contig 13870 bp, 19 predicted proteins | sample June2016WEW_4_10_FD_132458 | JGI IMG/M metagenome (GOLD analysis project Ga0187847, IMG submission 132458) | Peatland microbial communities from SPRUCE experiment site at the Marcell Experimental Forest, Minnesota, USA - June2016WEW_4_10 | ecosystem: Environmental > Terrestrial > Soil >...
CAGGAAAGTTGAGGTTGGGGAAGATGTTCAGCAAGTTGTTGATCGGGGAGCCCACGCCGATACGCTCGATAAACACTCCAGGTCCACTGAATGACAGCCCGCTGGTGCTGCCATTCAGATTGGAAAAACCGCCCTGGCCCTCCGCGAACCAGAACGCGTTGGTGGCGAACGGACAGGTATAGCCGACGATCGCGTCAATGTCGCCCTGCACGACCTGCGTGCCGGCCGGCGCACCGCTGACCGCTCCGGCGTTGCCACCGGTCCCGATACCGTAATAAAAGCCGCACTTCGTCGGGTAGCCGGCGGTCAGCGCCGCGGCTGCCTTGGTCGCGAGATCGGCCGCGTGTGCCACCGGAGCGATGAGCAGCGCGGCAATGAGTAAGAGCTTCTTCATGGGATGTCCCCTGGTTGATGAAGCCCGCAGGCTACGCGCTGCCGCTCAGGCTGGCTGTGCCTTTGTGGCAACATCCTGCAACTTATTGGCCGCGTTGATGGCTGCCACCGGCATCGTGGCCTCAACCTTGGCGACCGCTGCCGCGGCACTGCCCGACTGAACGTGCACGACGCCAAGGTTGGAATAGATCGACACTGCCCACGGGATAAGCAGGGGTGCCAACCCCGTCGCGATGGCAGTGATGGCCCCCGCATCGGTGGGCGTCAGCCAGCCTTTGCCACCAGCGTAAGCAAGCGCAGCGACGAACGCGATACGCAATTGACCCATGACAAAATCGTAGGTGAAAGTCGGTGCTCCGTTCATGTCCAGCTCCTAGTTGTAAATGCCCCCGAAGATGACGCCGCCGGCAGTGTTGCCAGGGAAGTAATTAGCTCCTCCCCCGCCTGTCTCCATGTCGGAATTGTTCTCAATCGCATACCGCTGCCCCGTGGCTGACCCGCTATAGGTCATACTTGCAAAGTTTCCGACAGCTACCGAGTACATCAGGACTGTGTTGACGAATGTCGGAGTCCCGGTGACGGTCGCGGTGGCTGTAACAGCATTCTCGATATAGCCTCCATTATGCATATAAATGTGTCGTGCCCCGCCGCCACTTATCGTCCAAGCAGTTGCGGTGTTATAGAGCGCACCATGATTGAGCTCGATCTGCGCTGCCCCGCTTCCGATCGGACTTCCAGGGCCTGTCGTTGCGCTGACGGCGCCGAAATCAACCGGACCTACGATGTCGAGCTGCGCACCGCCACTGACATAGATATCATCTCCGCCAGTGGCCGAGTTCGTCATCCGGAAACCAGCGATCTGATAACGCACACCGTTATAAGTCGACTGAAATGCCGCAGCGGAATTTACGGAAACGAGGCAATTGCTCGCTGTCGTTGTATCGCCGACGAACTTGACGAGCCCGCTGCCCGTGAACGGTGTCAGAACCTGGAGCCCGGTCGTATAGAGCGCCGTTCCGCCGCCGCCGGCACAACCAGCCTGAACGGTTACTATATTCAGCAGCGGCCCGGTGTCGACGTTCTGAGAGATGTAGTTCGCTGCACCTTGCAGCGTCATGAAGGCCGCAGTCGCGGTCTGCGCTAATCCAGTGCCCGTCAGATCATTGCCTGCCTGCTCGGTGAATGTGCCCGATCCAGCGCTTGACGTATTGATCGCTGCGCCGCCGCAGGTCGCGCCAACCTCATATGTGTTGGTCGCAAGACCTGCCGCGAGCACGCAATAGATTGTCCCAGCTGTAAGTCCAGTTGGGAGTGAAGTCGTCGAGTTGAAGGTGACAAGCTGTCCTGCCAGATAGCCGTGCGCCGTATGCGTGACGATGCCTGGAGAAGCATTGCTGATGGTGACGGCTACCGGAACGGTGCGAACGAAGTAGGTAATATTGGTCGTCAAAAGGTTGCGGCAGCTCTGAACCCCTATCTTCGCTGCCGCCGTTTCATCCAGGCACTGATTTGGCCCCGGGGTACCGTTGCTGACGGACGTGGCTCCGCCAGCATCGACCGCGATGGTGGCTGCGCCGATCGCCGTTATCACGCCTGCGCCGCTGACCGTAATCGTCGTGCCGTCAGGCCGCACGCAGCCGATCGCGATCGCTGTCGCCGTGAAACACTGCGCCGAGATGAACGCGCCTGAGATGTCCGTGAACGCGGGCTGCGTGCAGGTGATCCCGGTGACGGACGGCAGGCCTGAGACCCAGTTGTGCGACGCGCAGGGCACCGACGACAGCCCGTTGGTGTCGTAGTAGGAGTTGATGATCTCGGTGACCTGGCTGCGCAGGATCGCCGGCGTGATCAGGCCGGTCGTGTTGTCGGGCCAGTTGGTCGTGATGTCGGCAAGGAGCTGAGTCTTTGTGCACGGGGTCGTGCAAGCTTTCGCCGGCTCCGGCTGTACGAACCATGTGAGCGCGAGCGCCATGAAGGCAAGCGCCCAACCGATCTGCTTGGTGTTGCGCAGCGTGTCGAAGTTCCGCCCCCACCGCCGCCGGTCGCGGCCGACAGTGTGCACCGCGCCCTCGCGGTCCTCGACGTTCTTCAGATAAGCCGCAAGCTTCGCTTTCCAACTGGTTGGCACGCGCTCGATATCCTCGCTGGTGAATTTCTCGTAGCGTTCATCGCCGGTGATCGCCATCAATCTGCCCGCAACAGATGTCACCAGGATGTCGGTGTTCGCGAACCATGGCACGACGGCGCTGGTCTCGGGCGTCACGATGTCGGGCATCTGCCGCCAATAGCGCATGATGCAGGGGTAGGAGCCGTTGGCCGGTGGCCAGACGAACAGCTGCCCTGGCTGCCCCGCGGTCACAGGCGCGAGGTCGGTCGCGTAGTAATATGGGAAACTGGTGAAGCCCGGCGTCTGCACCATCCAATCGTACTCGGCCTTCGTGACTTGGATGAGCGGGTAGGGCTGACCGTTGATGGTGTAGAAGAAATCATCCTTGCCGTCGGATACCCGCGCGCGCAGATAGTCCGTCGGCAGGGTGTAGGGGCCGGAGCCCTGGCCGGTCACCGAGTTGAACGAGAACACGTAGGTGCCTTGAGCTGCTTCCAGATCGTAGTCCTGGCAGAGGTCCTGCAGCGTCGCGTTCAGGAACTGCCCACCCTGCGAGGTGAACCCCGGACATTTCGCGATCTGAGTCGCCAGCGCTACGATCTGTTGAGCCTGCAGCTGCGCCATGTCACTCCTCGCTGATGACGATCCCTCGAGCCTTGGCGATCTCGGACCTCAGGCGCGCACACTCCTCCTCGGCGCGCTCGATGTTGGCCTTGGACTGCAGCTTGGCCTGAAGGTCTTTCTCCTCGAGCTTGAACGCGCCCTTCTTGCCCCGGCTCTCCCAGGCTGCCTGCGCGCGCTCCTCGATCCGGCCGTAGTCGATCTTGGCATACTTCAGCGTCCGCTCGCGCGTCTCCAGCTCGGCGGTCCAGCTCTCGACCTGCAGCACGGCCTCCTGCCGGTCGACCACGCGGCGCAGCTTGTCGACGACAGAGTTGTACTGCTCCAGCGGATCGTCGCGACCCATGTAGGTCTGCACCACGATCGACCGGTTGGTGCTGAGCTGCGTGGTGATGGTGATGGCACACGCGGCGCCCTTCTCGTCCGGATCGGTGAACGACTTTTCCGGATCGACAGTCTTGAGATGGTCCAGCATCTACGACTCCAGTGTGACGATCCCGTTTGCCCCACGGGTCGGGGAATGCTGATGCTGCGGCCCGATGCGCACGCCGCGCGGCTGCCGATAAGCGTTGAACCGGCTGCGGCCGTCGATCTCGTCCTGGTGCGCCCAGGAGCGCTGCATCTGCTCGTACATCACGGCAGCCTGCGAGGTCGGCACGTTGTAGGTGTAGCCGTCGAAATACTGGTTGTGATCGATCATCAGGTGCGGCAGGTAGGGTGCCAACGTGATCGTCACCTGCACCTCGCGCTCGGCCGGGATGTTCTTGCGCCGCAGCTTCTCCAGCTCCTCCGCGAAGTAGGCATCGCGCGCGTCCTGCTTCATCTCGTCGAGGATCGACGCCTGCGCCTCCTTGCGGATCGCAGCGACATCGTCTTCGGACAGCAGCGCCTTGTCGACGGGCATCTTGCGCGGGGGAGTCGTCTTCTTGGTTGCCATGATCAGGATCCTACTTTGGTCCACGCGGCATGCGCGATCGAGTTCGCTGATACCAAGATCGGCCAGCCTTGGCTATCGACACCGACGTAGTCGCCTGTCAGCACCTTCAGAAACCCCCGGTTCGGGATATAGAGCGTGCCCGATGCGGACCATGCTCCAGCCCAGATCGGGTGCAGGTTGTTGAGATCATCCTTGATCGCACTCGCAATCGCAGCGATGTCCGCCGCAGTCTGCGCAGCGGTGAGACCGCTCCCGACGGGGAACGCCTTTGACGTCAGCGAATTGGTCGCCGTAGTGCCCAGAGTCCCCGTCGCCATTTAACCGCCTCCGGTCGCGAACGCCTGGATGCGCGCCAGCGTCGCCGCAGCGTTCATCTGCGCGCTCAGGTCGGTCGACATCGCCGCGAGCAGGTTGGTGATGTCGGTCGACGTGAACGTGTTCGAGTTGTAGCCGCCGATCTGGTTCGAGAACTCGATCGACTGCGCGCCGCCGGCCGGCGTGTTGGGAAGGGTGGGAGCGAGGCCCCCACCCATGACGCCGAGGCCGGGACCGACCCAGTAAATAGTGGCTTGCACCGCGAGCCTATAAGCCATCGTATCGCTCCTATTAGCCGAAGGTGGTGCTGAAGGCCGAGGTTCCTTCAATGCGCATCATGAACTGCGCATTTTGGATCAGGGTTCCATAAAAATTTTTCCAACCAACTATTCGAAGCTGGTTGAGGACGTCGCTCTTGTCCGCCTCCTTCAGGTAGGTGAACTTGGCGTTGTCGAGCACGACCTGCGCATAGGCGCCGCGGCCGAAGATGAAGGTCGGATAGACCGTGATGCCGGTGTTCGGAGCCGCGGGCGGCACCTGCGAGGCACCGAGCGCAGTGATCGTCACCAGCGTGTTGGCCGGCAGCTGCACCGCCTGGCCCTGCAGCGGACCGGTGGTCGGTCCCTGGGCGCAGACGCCGAGGTTGAACGGCGTGTTGCTGGTGCCGATGTAGACGTTGTAGGTGAAGCCCGGCACGTTGGGAGTGGTCAGCTGCAGCGCGCCGTTGGCAGCGGGCGTCACCGAGTTGCAGACCGCATAGATCTGGCTCTCGTACTGGTTCTGCGTGTCGGAGCCGGTGATGATGATGAAGTAGGGCACCGCCGACAGCGAGCCGCCGCCGACCGCGACGGGGTTCGACGGCTGCGCGAACCCGGTCCAGGACGGCACGAGGTTGGACTTGCAGAAGCGGATGCCGCCCCACTCGCCGGCCTCGTAGTTGTAGAGGCGGTTGAGGTCCGAATAGGACCACGCGGTGATGACGGTCTGGTTCTCGCGGAAGTCGCTGATCACCAGGGGGTGCATGACGGCCACATAGTGCGGCATCTTGCGGGGGTTATTCGATGCCTTCGCCCCGCCGGCGTCAGCCTCGATCTTCATATCGGTGATCTCGTCGCCCATGAAGCGCGGAGCGCCGAGGGTTTCGAGGATGCCGTTGGCGCGGTTGATCTCGTGCGGGTTGATCACGTCGCCCGCCACCAGCGCGCCGCGGGAGCCGCGGGTGTTGACGTAGTTGATCTGGCCGCCGGCCATCAGGTTGACGAAGGTGTTGCGCTCCATGGTCTCGGCGAGCTGCAGGGCCATCAGCTCGATCGCCTTCTTGAACAGCGGATGCTTGATGGTCATCTCAGCGACGTCGGTGATGGTGATCTTGTCGCCCCACTGCTGGGCCTGCGCCGTGACCTGCTGCAGCGTCATGGTCTGGCCGACCGGCGGGACGCCTTCGGCGAGCGGCGCGAACGGCAGCGGGACACGGTTGTAGCGGCTGGCCGTATAGGTCGTCCCCATGCCTTTGGGCAGGGTGGCCGGATCGCCGAACTGATACACCACCAGCTGCCGCCGGGCGAGGGGCAGCGTCTTCGCCGCGATGTACGTGGTTACGTCACCGCTAAATTGCGAGGCAATGTTCGTCGCCATTACTGCTCTCCAGTGCTATGGCGGCGAACGATCACCGCCTCAAATTTCCATGTCGCCGTATTTGGCCTCGAAAGTGCTGACAGCATCCCCACGCTGCCGCTCGCGCCGAGGAGGAGTGTCGCCGCCACCGTTCGCCGGCCGGGCCTGCTGCTGGCGCCTGCGCTGCGCGGCGGCAGGCCTGCCCTTGCCCTGCTGCTCCAGCACGCGCTCGCCGATGAGATAGGTCGCGATCGTCGCGCGCGGCGGAACGCCCTGTCCTGCCTGCACGAACACGGCGCGACGGCGCTCGACCTCGCTGGACAGCTTCTTGAACAGGGGGTTGGTTGCAGCGATGGCTTCAAAAGACGTCCGATCGCTTTGATCGAGCAACTGATTGGTGAGCATCTGCTGGCGCTGCTCGTGGGCCGCCAGGCGCTCGCTGACAATGACGTCGGCGCGCTCCTCGGGGGACATGAACGCGAGCCGATCGGCGCGCTGCTGGGGGGTCTCGACCGACTGCTGGGCGGGCCGGCGAAGGGCAGTGAGCTCCCCGCGCATCTCGGCGAGCTGCCGGGTGAGCTCAGCCTTCTCCTGGGCTTCCTGCTGGGCGCGCCTGCGAAGCTCGGCGAACTGGCGATCGCCGCGCGACTGGCGCGCTGCGGGCTCTGGTTGCTGATCGTCCTGGCCGCCTGCATCGTCATCCCGATCATCCGGGTCATCCCCGGCGTCTTCATCGGTTTCATTCACCGGATCCTGGACGGTCTCGTCATCATCGAGATTGGGCTCGGGGATGCGCTCGTCTTCCGGCAGTTCGTCGGGCTTCGCCATGGTCGCCTCTCTGGTGGCTTACGGCCATCCGGTCGGTGGTTGCGAGGAACAGGTTACGCCTGTCAAGCGAAATTAAGACAAGGATGGAACATATTGTACGCAAAGTCAATTAGAGGGTTCCTAGTGCTTCAAACCGTCCAGAAGCCCGTTGCCCTCACGGTCATCAGGAAGCACTCGACCACGCTCCTCAATCGCCCCTTCGGCCCTGGAAGCCTTGATCAGCTGGGTCAGCCTGCTGTTGAGCTCGACATGCACGGCCTTGATACGCAGCAGCGCCACTGCTGAAAGCAACAAGCCACAGGCGCCGATCAGCGTATTGAGCAGCACCGCATTTTCCCTGATCCAATTCATGTCCCCCTCCCCTGCCGCGCAAGCGCCAAACCATCGGATCAATATTCGCGGTCGACGGTCGACGCTTCACGATCCTGGACATAGCCCCGCCCGCGCCTGAGATCTTCGACACGCTGCTCGAGCATGGTCATCCGCCGGCTGGACTCGGTGATGCGTTCGTCCTGCACGGCCTGCTTGGTCACGACCTGCGAGAGGGTGGACAGCTCTTTCTGCATGCTCGCCATTTCCTTCTGGAAGGACTTGAGGGTGGCGTCGTTGCGGATCACCATGACGAAGCCACCTGTCAGGAAAATGGCGGTTTGTACCCCGATTTCGATCAGCGATACATATTCACCCATGGCCCTCTGTCACCAGCGTGCGAGCATTCTTCTGCGCAAACGCGACACGTGACATCCAGCCCTTGTCAAACTTCCGGTCCACCGGTCGACGGATTTCGATGCCCTTATAGTAGTGGATACGAAATTCGGACATTTTATCAATCAGATCAAGGGGCTTGGCGTGCGAGAGCGCCTCGCTGGTTATAACGCCGATGTGGCCATCAAGGTCCGTACCTGCGAACCCGAGACCGACCTGCAGCATGATTGCGGCCTCGTGCGGACCCGTGTTCACGGCTTCGTCGAAGAAGACGTAGTCGATTCCAGGAGGCAGGATCGGGCCGTAGGGCATCCAGTAAGAGCGATGGTAGATGTCGTCGACGACGCCGTCCGCGGCCTTCCAGACATCACCTTTCGGTAGTCCCGCCATTCGGCAATAAGCGTCATACTCGCGCTGAGTAATGCCACGAGAAGTGCGACCGCCGCGATCATCAGGATCATCGTCATTGCCGCCCTCCGAGACGCGAACCCAGGCCAGAGACTGCTTGAAGTTGGCTTCCATGACGAACCCCTATTGATAGCTGACAGAAATCACCTGCCCCGATCCCGGAGTAATTACCAGCCCGTTTAAAAAGGGCATCGGTACGTAGTACACGCCGACAGTAGCCGGGATGGTGAACATCAAATTTGACGCTGCAACGCCGCCTGTCGTCGCCGAGTCATTAGCGCTTCCTGCCGTCGATGCCGCGGCCGTAACGGTGATCGCGATCAGGTTGCCGGACGCGGGCTTGATGACCGTCGCCGAGGACGAGATGTTGAGCTTCGACGTCATGTTGCAGCAGCGCCAGATGTCATCCGCACGCGCCGGCAGGCTGCAAAGCAGCAGCGCGAGAAGTGCAAAAAGCTTTTTCATGATCATCTCCTTGGCGCCGCCGCCGGGTCCTGCATCTGATCCTTGTGGATGGCGCCGGCCGGCTGCTGCCCCCCGCGAGGCGGCATCGGCTGCGCGCCCGGCCGCGGCGAGCTCGCAGCTCCCGGCTGCCCCCCGCCCCCCGGTGAGCCCTGCATGCCCGCGAGCGAGGCCGCCGCCATCTGCATCTTCTTGTTCATCTGCATGCGGTGACGAAGCAGGTGCTGCCGCACCGAGCCGTGCGGATCGCCCTGCACCATCGCCTTCAGATGGATCTTCATGTGCTCCTGGTCTTCATCCAGTTCGTGAACCGGCAGGTCCAAGCCCTCGACAAGATACTCGTTCTCCTGCTCGGCCGGCAAGGTCAGCTGGTCCTTCAAGTTGGTGAACACCTCCGGCGTCAGCCGGGCGCCGAACGCGCTCTCGACCAGCTGCAGGATGAAGGGCACCATGTTGAGCTTGTAGCCCTGGTAGGAGTCCGGCGGCAGGCCCTTGATGACGTTGATGGCCGACACCTGGATCTGCTGCTGCTGCGCCGATCGCGCGGCCTCCACGCCCCACCACCGGAACTCGTAGCGGCGGCTGTTCTCCAGGATCGGCACATCGACCATCTGGGCGCGCAGCCCCATCTGGCCGAACTGTTTGATGGTGATCGGCTTGTCGCGGAACTGATAGTCGAGATCGACGAACCAGCGCAGCAGCGGCGTCAGGATCTCGTCTTCGACGTTGGTCGACACGTCGGCGGTCGAGAGCACGTCGACCTGCTGCTCCAGCGCGATCTCCGCCTGGTTGCGCTTGCCGCCCTTGGACCCGCTCGACTGCGGCATCATCGCCGGGCTGACCGACAGGATCTGAAAAATCTCGGTCTTGATCTGCGCGATGATGGTCAGCGCGTCCTTCCACAACGCAGGGAACTGCGCGAACTTGGTGTCGTTGGGGTTGGTCTCCCAGATCGCCGCGAGGTTCAGCACCATGCTGCCAACCCTCGGGTTTTTCACAGGATCGGTCATCACGATCGGCATCAGCGCGTAGGCTGCGGAGTCCATGCCTTCATTAAAAGTGTCGTTCGCCGAATACTGCAGGTCAGCCACCGGCTTGACCTGTGAACGGCCCTTGAAGACGTTGCTGATCTTCTTGGCCGGCGCCGACAGGATCGGACACTTGTCGTTCCAATAGGGGTTGCGCTTGACGCTCGCGACCATCTCCTCGGTCGTCGTGCCGCTGCTCTTGGTGCCCGCATAATAGATGCGACAGAGCCTGCGGTTGCCATCGACCTTCAGGATGGTCCAGGTCTCATAGAGATGGAGTTCCTTGCCGCCACCCGAGCCCGTGGTGATGCCGGCCGCGTCGACATGCTGCTTGTTCAGGCTGGGCGCGCCCGGATCTTCCTTGCCGGCGCCAAACAGCGTCTCGAGCTCCTCGCCGACGTCCTTGTCGATCTCTCCGTCATCGATCGCTTTCTCGAGGCGCGCCTTGCTCCAACGACGAATAACAGTCGCTGAACCTCCCTTCGCAAGTGCCTCTCCGACGCTGTTCGCCGTGTGGGGAAGCACGCAAACATCAGCGTCGGCCAATACCTCAACCACCGGAGACATGTGGAACGTCTCGACTTCCTCGACGTCATAGTCTTCGTCATCAGCGGTCGGGTCATCCACTTCCTCCGGTTCGTCGCCCTCCTCGCCGCCGATCTCGATCTTGGGTTTGGTGCGGTACACGACGTAGCGCGACGAGTTCTCCCAGCTGACATAGAGATTGTACTGCCCCTCGACGTCGCCGTTGCGCATCAGCGCCGGCATCACCTGGGTGCGCAGCCGCGCCTTGCGGATGTAATGCTCCAGCAGGGCCATGATGTCGAACGGCTTCTCGTCGGACGAGATGCAGTCGACCGAGCGCTGCGAGCGCGGAAAAATCTGGTTGACGAAGCGGGTGATGCGCGCCTCGATCGCCTGCCACACGATCGGCAGGTAGACCATCGAATTGCCGGAATAGGCCTGCCGTGGGCTCGGAACCAGGTCGTAGATGTCCCAATAGTCCTTCTGGTCGTTGCCGCGGTCCCACTGCTGCTCGAACCCCTTGGTGATATCCTTCATCAAATCAATGACTTTTTCGCGTATCTTAACGTCGTTGCAGAGCTCGTCGTCGCGCTCCCGCGCAGCCTCCTTGCGCTCCTCCTGCTCGGCGCGCTCGGCAGCGTCGTCCTCCGTGTCATTACTCTCCGGAGTCATGCCGTCCTGCGGCGCGGCGGAGCCCGGCGGCTGATCGCCCCCCTGCACGACCTTGAGGCTAGGCTTCCGTGATCTTGATCTCTTGGCCACCAGCATGTACCGTCGGTTTGGCCGACAGGTACTTCCTGCCGGTAACGGGGTCGATACTGTAGTTTCGCACGTCCGTGCCATCCCCCGCAAGCCCGGCCGCCTGGACGGCGACGAAGGCTTCCAGGCCCTCCATCAACGTCTTGTAGGGTCCGTCGTCGGCGGTACCCACGAGGTCGGACACCTGCCCGCTTTTGGGCAGGCTGCGCGCGTAGCCTCCCGAGAACGCGTTCAGGGTCCATCGCGCCTTCGGCGAGACCTGCAACGCCGGCGCGCCATGCGCCAGGGCGTCGATCTTTTTCCTGAGTTCCTCGCGGCCGAGCACGGGATCGCCCGCGGTGCGCAGCGTGACGTTCAACCGCCGGCAGGCGGCTCGCAGTCCGATGGTGTCGTAGGCCGCCCAGTGCTGGGAGCCAGCGAATATGGCAGGCTTGCCGTTGGATAATAGACCTGTCTCCGCGAGGATGTCCTGGAGTGTGTTGCCGGGATCGCCCTCAAGAACCCAGTCCATGCACACACGTATCCCCGAACCCGAAACCTGCACCAGCACGCCCGTGGTGTACTGTCGTGTCGCCCCGAGTACCAGGTAAGAGCCCGTCGATCGAACCGGTAGAAGATCCTCTTTGACGTTCCGCTGTGAAAAATTCTCATAGATCGGCAACCCCGGTCGCATGCGCAGCGCGTAGGCCAGCGCGTTGGGAACGTCAATCCTGCCGGTCGGGAAGCTCAACAGCTGCTGCCTCAAGATCGGCAAGTCCTTGGCAAAGATCACCTCCCCACTGTTGAAGTATGGCTGCAACGACTTGATGAAGGAGAGCTTCCCCGTCGGCGCCTGCATAGCCCGAAGCGGCAATATCTCGTGGCGTCGGACCATCTCCGTCCGCAACGGCTGCATGATGAACTCCTCGAGTCCGGTCTTCTCGATGCCGATCTCGATGGGATTGTAGGTCGATGATGTCGCAAACATGTCCTCGATGATCTCGCTCGGCATCCATAGCTGTCCGTCTCCCTCCCACGCGATCAGTTTTGTCCCAACCCACGAGAACACCACCTTGCCGGTGTGCGCGCTCTTGACGCCCACGCTCCGCGCCGGATCGTACATCGCCCAGGTCGGGTGCCATGTCCTCACCATCGCCTCGACCTTGATATTCGTCGAGGCGAACGTGCGCGCCGAGGGGTCCATCGCCTCGCCCATGTACTCCTGCTGATACTCGTTGGCCCGGCCGGCCTCCTCGAACTCGGTCTTGATCTTGTCGATCTCGGTCAAGGGGAATTTGTCCGGCCACAGCGGCGCGCGGGCGCCGTCGAGCGCGACGGACTCGATCGGATACTTCTTGACCACCCATCCGCTGCGCTTGGAGAGCCGCACCACGAGGCAGTCCGGGTCCAGCATGTTGAGCAGCGCCCGCACCGGACAGCCATGCGACGCCATCGCAGGGATGACGACGCGGACGATGTAGGTCTCGGTCGCATCGCGGAACTCGACCTTGGCGACGTTCTCCTCGTTCTCGATGTCGTCGATCAGCACGAAGTCGGGGCGGTGCTCGAGGTGCTTGGTGCCGCGCAGCGACTGCCCTCGCCCCTTGGCCTGGATCACCACCCCGTTGGACAGCTCGGCGAAGGTCTCGTGCCACTTGGCTCCGACCATCGGACCGAACAGCGCCTCGATGTGCTCGTTGTACTCGAACTCGAACTTGATGGCCGCCAGCCGCTCCGCGGCGCGCTCCTCGCTCTCGCCGATCAGCAGCATGTTGTGATGCCGCCGATAGAGACCCTTGATGATGATCGCCTCCTCGGCCCGCGTGGTCTTGGCCGCGTTGCGGAACGCCCAGTGCGCGATGCGCGGCGCCTCCGAGTGCAGCTCGTCGATCATGTCATAGTGGAACGGCGGCGTCGCGTTGGCATGCCGGTGCCCGAACAGCGCCTCATGCGCCAGCCGGTTGTCCAGCCCCAGGCGATAGATCAGCGCTTCCTGCTCGGACTCGGGCTTAATCATGCAACAGCCGCTTGGCACGATCCACCATCCAATTGAGGCGCTCGAGGGTGGTGTCACGTTCGTGCATGATCCATATACCTTCCTCATCTTCCACGATAACGAGCAGCGTCTTGACGCCCTCCAGCTTCTGCAATGTGCCGATCAGCATCTCGCGCGTCGGCATGCGTTGCGGAACACGAAGCAGCTTCAATTTGTCCCGATCGGGTGCCGTCATGACCTGACCGGTCTGATGCCCATGTTCTCGAACTGCTTCCTGATCAGCAGCCACTGCACGCCACTCAGCTCCTCGCGCGCGGTCAGCGTCGTGTGGGGATAGGCGACACGATCGGCGGCGGGCGGGCGCCACTCCAGCACCATGCCGCCCTCGATCGTGTCGTGCAGCTGCCACATGTCAGTACCTTCCCCTGATGTTGGAGCCGTAGTAGCTGCCCGCCGACGACGCCGTGCAGAAGCGGTCCCACTCCGCCTCGGGCACCATCTCGTGCGTGTAGGTCTTGCCCGACGTGAACGTCACCTGCATGACCTGCGTGTCGGTGTCGTAGGTCGCGTCCGCGATCGCGGTGGAGTTGAAGGCGTGGGTCAGAAGGGGCATGTCGACATCTCGTTCATTGAACCGGTTTAACGAGGCGTGCCATCCGGCTGCCTGGTAATCGCCACGTTTGCCCACATGGCGTTCGATCGGTGGTTGCGCATCACGAAGGTCTTGTCCGGACCCTCGGGCAGCACTTCGTCCAGGACTTCAGCGTACTGCTTCGCTGCCGAGCGCACGCGTGCCATGGCGGCGACCTGCGGGTCGGTTGGTTTCAGGTACTCGAAGGTCGAGGGGTGCAAGGACATGTGGTCTCCAATCCGGTTGTTGCGTCCGCCCAGAGATGGGGGCAAGATCACGCGGGTGTCAAGACAGGAGGGCTGACCCATGGACGTGTGGAGCGTGCGACCACAGAGCGTTCACGTGCGTGGAGGCATCGAGCTGGAGTTTTTACGCGGGGTCCGGGAGGGGGCGCCGGGGCGGAGCGCCATCTCCATCATCGTCGACGGGCGCCACCACCGGGTGCACTTTGACATCAACGGCTGGGCCTCGCGGATCGAGACACTGCCCTTGCCCGCGGCGCGAGAGCCTGCTAGGGAGTGAGGACTAACCCCCCTTGGACTCCACCCCGCCCCCGGCGTCA
>Ga0187847_10002770_pt1 | contig 13869 bp, 8 predicted proteins | sample June2016WEW_4_10_FD_132458 | JGI IMG/M metagenome (GOLD analysis project Ga0187847, IMG submission 132458) | Peatland microbial communities from SPRUCE experiment site at the Marcell Experimental Forest, Minnesota, USA - June2016WEW_4_10 | ecosystem: Environmental > Terrestrial > Soil > Wetlands...
AATGCAGGATGCGGCGTAAACTCTCTGGCCCACGTCCACGACACACACGCGGCATACTCCAACCGGATTCTCATTCTGCTGGTGGCAAAGCGTGGGGATCGCAATGCCTTGGGCTCGGGCAGCGTCAAAAATAGTCGTGCCCTTGGGGACGGACACCGGTGTTCCGTCTATCGTCAACTCCACGTGACTTGCAGGGATCGAGCCACCTGCCACCGCATCGAGACTCATGATTTGCAGCTTGTGATTCTTTCTAACTACGATTCCTGATTCGCTTTCTCTTAGCCGTCGAATTGCCTCGCCTGCCTAAAACAAACACCACCTGTACAGCGGCGATGAATCATATGTTCTTCCACCGTTCCAGGAAAATGCTTCATGACGGAGGCGATCGGTACCGGTACTACCTGGCCAAGTCCGCAAATCGATGCCTGCCGCATCGCAGTCGAAAGCTCCGTCAGAACCTGGATGTCTCCTTCGGAACCCTGCCCAGTCGTCCAGCCTTTGAGCATCTCCACCAATTTTTGCGAGCCGACCCGGCAAGGCACGCACTTGCCGCAAGACTCATTGCGGTAGAAGCGAGTCGCATTCAGCGCCATATCTAGCATGCAGCGGCCCTCCGCGCAGACCACAATGGCTCCCGATCCGACCATGGAACCCGCAGCCGCCACGGCGTTCCAGTCAAGCGGCAGATCCGCCATCGATGCCGGCAGATATCCAGAAGAAGGCCCCGACGGGGCGTAAGCCAGAAGCTTTCCTCCTCCCGCAATGCCACCTGCCTGATCGTGGATCAGTTCGCCATAAGTGGTTCCCATGGGTACTTCGAAAATACCGGGGCGATTTACGTCGCCGCTGATACCCACGAACTTCATCCCCACCGACCCGTTTTTACCTTGCGACCTGTACCAGTCCGCGCCGCGGGCCAGGATGATGGTGGCCAAACAAAAGGTCTCGACATTGTTGATAACCGTGGGCTCGTTCCACAAACCATTGGTGACCGGAAACGGAGGCTTGTTGCGCGGTTCGGCGCGCTTGCCTTCGATCGCCTCCAGCAGCGCACTTTCTTCCCCGCAAATGTATCCACCGGGGCTGACGAAGATCTCCAGATCGAAAGCTAAATCACTTCCCAGAATGCGAGATCCCAATAACCTCTGCCTGTAGCAACGCTCAATCTCTTCTTGCAGAATTTCCTTGGCTCCCTCGTACTCGTGCCGGATATACAGGATGCCCTTTTGCGCTCCCGTGACCAGCCCTGCGGTAATCATGCCTTCAATCACCAGATACGGGATATTTTCCATGATGCCGCGATCTTTGATCGTGCCGGGCTCGCTCTCATCAGCGTTGCAGACGATATATTTCGTGGAACCCGGAGCATTGCGCACCAGTTCCCACTTGCTTGAAGTGGGGAAGCCCGCCCCTCCCATGCCTCGCAGGCCCGCGATTTTCAGCGTGCCAATAATTTCCTGCCAATTCCGATTTTCAACAAAGCGCCGCACCACCGCGTACTGTTCATGTCCATGATCGGGATTGGAAGTGTATGGATCACAAACGACCGTCATGGGTGCCGCAGCGCGGGGGCTTGCTGGGAGAGCCTTCCCCGAGAGGACATCCTGCGCCAGGGTGAGGGCGTCCCTGCTATTGACGTTGGAGTAGATGTTGTCATTCACCATGATCGCGGGAGCCTGATCGCAACGGCCGAGGCAGGATACGTCCCGAATGCAAACTTTCTTCGGGTCGGCGCCCTCAAAGGCATCGTCGAGTGCCGACCGCACCTTATCTCCTCCGCGAAGGTGACAACTCATGTCCCCACACACGCGCACGTCGGCCTGCGGCGGAGGGCTGAGATGAAAGTGCGGATAAAAGCTGGCTACGGCGTGAATTTGACTGAGCGGAACATCAATGCTTTCCGCAAGTGCCTTGAGCCGGTCGGCTGGCAAGTATCCGAAATCGCGTTGTATGGCCCTCAACTCTTGGAACACGATTCCGGCTCCCCATAAGCAACGTGAGGTCGAACCTTGCCTAAGATAGTGAGAGCGCAAATCGTATAGCAAAATAGTATGGCTGTCTAGGTCCTTCCGCTGCACCCATCCTTGCGCCCCGGAGTACAAGCCTGTGCTGCTTTACATTGATTTTTCTGCGTATTCGTCGTATAACCAAGCCCCGGCAAAATCACGACCTATGTCTTCATTCTTAACCAAGTTGCTTCCTACAGCTGATTGCCTTTTGGGGAGGTAGCGATGCGAAAGCAATGGCTGGCTGGCGTTGCCGCACTATTCGCGCTGCTCGCCATCTGCGGAGCGCGGAATGCCAGTTTGACGTCCCAAACTGCCCCGGCTCTCGCCAAGGCCACTCTTTACGATCAAAAAGCGGTCGCGGCTGGTAAGTACAACGGTCCCGGCGGTTGTGCGGCCAGCAGTTGCCATGGCAGCGTGCAACCGAAAAGCACCACCCACATCTTTCAGAACGAATACACAATCTGGATCGCGCAAGACAAGCATGCCCGCGCCTTCAGCGTGCTTCAGAACAACGTTTCCCAGCGCATCGGCAAGATATTGGTCATCGGATCTCCCGCTCAGGCGCCCAAGTGCCTGGCATGTCATGCCCTCTACGCACCCCCGGACCAGCAGGCCCAGACGTTCGAACTTGGAGATGGAGTGAGTTGCGAGAGCTGTCACGGTCCCGCGTCCGGTTGGCTCGGCCCGCATACGACCAAGAATTGGTCCCACGAGAAATCTCTCCAGCTTGGCATGTATGACACTCGCAACTTGGAAAAGCGAACTACCAGGTGTCTGACCTGCCATTTAGGAACGGCAGAAAAATTTGTCGATCACGAAATGATCGCCGCCGGACATCCCGATCTCACTTTTGAGCTGGGATTATTCACTTTTGCGATGCCGCGGCACTGGAAGACGCCGGAGCACGACGATCCCTGGCAGCAAGTGCGGGCATGGGGGGTCGGACAGGCGGTCCAGCTCCGCGAATCTCTGAACCGACTCTCACGCCGCGCCCTGGGCCCGGTATGGCCCGAGTATGCGGAACTGGAGTGTTTCGCCTGTCACCACAGCTTAACGCGGCCCGAGGATAGCTGGCGCCAGCAGCGTGGTTATGCGGGCCGCCTCCCGGGTAGTCCGCCGTGGAACGAATCTCGCGTTGTCGTTTTTCGTGATCTGGTCGAAGAGATCAGTCCCAACGCCAGCATGCAACTCAACGATGAGGTATCGCGACTCGCGAGCTTGATAAATCAGCCCGATGGAAATCGCGAACAGATCGTGGCGGCGGCAGCCCGTGCCTCCTCTTTCGCCGACCAGATCGTGAAGCAAGTCGATGCGCAGAGTTTCGATTCGGCCCTAACCTTGCGTCTGATGCGGCGAGTCGCCGCTGATGGTCCGGCTATTTCAATGGAAGGGGAGCGCTCGGCCGAACAGGCGGCCATGACTCTCGATTCGCTCTTCAGAGCCAGCAACCAGAATGTGAAGTCCGCCAACAGCGCTGAGTTGCGCGCCGCGATCGACGGGCTGTTCTCCCAGTTGCAGGATCCCTCAGCCTATTCGGCTCCGAGGTTCGCGGCGCAAATGCAAAAAGTCAGCCAGATCGTTGGCCGATGACTTGCTTTATTTCTCTCACCTGACCTTGGTAGAAAGCTCCCCCTGGTCCATTCGTATCCCCGAGGCGACGCGGCCCGCTGCTCGAGAGCACGGCAAACGAGAACAGAGAAAACCAGGTGGGCTTTCATTGAAACTGAAAGACTGTCTCGTGGGTGGGACTTTGTCGGGCGCATAAGCTCCCGCAATCAGCCAGTTTGAGAGTTTACTTGATCGACGGTTCAATTAAAGTCGCCAGACTGATTCGCGAGACTTCGGATACAATTTGCCCGCACAGCTTGTGATCTGCAGCTTTCCAGATTGGCCGGAGTAAGGTGCTGGGTATTCCAGAACCCAGTTCGATCGAACAGAAGGAGGATCATTGGTCAATCGCGAGCGGGAGTCGGCAACCTTACCGCCGAACAAATCCACCGCCCTTTCGAAAGAGCATGCTCGGTTGTCCGAACCCCACGACGGGCCGGTGGCCCCTTGGCGTAAATGGGGTCCTTACGTCAGCGACCGCTCTTGGGGAACGGTTCGAGAGGACTACAGTGCAGACGGAAATGCGTGGGATTTTCTCACGCACGATCAGGCTCGCAGCAAGGCTTATCGCTGGGGCGAAGACGGCATTGCCGGAATTTGCGACCGTTATCAGTTGCTGGTCTTCGCTCTTGCCTTCTGGAATGGCCGCGATCCGGTTCTCAAAGAGCGCATGTTCGGGCTCTCCTGTAACGAAGGAAATCACGGCGAAGATGCAAAGGAGTACTGGTTCTACCTCGATAACGTTCCCACCCATAGCTATATGCGAATGCTCTACAAGTACCCGCACAGGGAATATCCGTATCAGCAGTTGGTCGAGGAGAATCGCACTCGCGGGCCGGGAATCGAGTTCGAGCTATTGGATACCGGCATCTTCGACAACGACGAGTATTTCGATATCTTCATCGAATACGCTAAAAATTCGCCCGAGGATATGTGCATTCGTGTCGAAGCATTCAACCGCGGTCCGCATTCCGCCGATCTCCATTTCCTGCCAAACCTGTGGTTCCGCAATACCTGGAGTTGGTCGGACCCGCCCGGAACCAAGCCTGCGATTCAGACAGGAGCAGCCGATTCCCGGCATGTGACGCTCCTGGCCGACGATTCGACGGCCAAGCCTCTGCAAAATATCCAACTGCAATATGCTCTCGGTCGCCGGTACTTATATGCGCCTCCAAACGGCGAGTTGCTTTTTACCGATAACGAAACGAATGCTGCGCGTCTCTATGGCCCATCTGCGCTCAACGCTTCTCCGTTTGTAAAAGATGCGTTTCATCGCTACGTCGTGAACGGCGAAAGATGCGTAAACCCTCGGCAGACGGGTACCAAGGCATGCATTCACTATCGGCAGACAGTCGAGCCGGGCAGTTCGATTGTCTGGCGCCTCCGCCTGACTGACCGGCAAGTGACTGACCCCGAGATGCCACATCCTCTCCGCGACGTCGACCTGGTGGTGCGGGAAAGAAAAAAAGAAGCGGACGAGTTCTACGAAGTGATCCACCCACCTAACGCAACGGACGAAGAGAAACTCATTCAGCGGCGCGCATTCGCCGGCATGCTGTGGGGAAAGCAGATTTACCTGTTCGACGTCGAGCGCTGGCTCGAAGGCGATAACATCGCGCCGCCGGAGGGCCACAGGAATATCCGCAACATCCATTGGCGCCATTTGAACTCGATGCGCGTGCTCACCGTGCCTGACAAATGGGAGTTCCCATGGTTCGCCTCCTGGGACTTGGCTTTTCAGTGCACGACTCTTTCGCTCGTTGACCCCGAATTTGCCAAGGAGAATCTTCTGGCAATGGTCTTTGAGCAGTTCCAGCATCCCAATGGGCAGATTCCCGCCTACGAGTGGGAATTTTCCGACCTGAATCCACCTGTGCACGCATGGGCCGTCTGGCGCGTCTATCAAAATGAAAAAGTCCGCACCGGCAAAGGCGACCTGGCCTTCCTCGAAAAATGCCTGCACAAACTCTTGATGAATTTTGCCTGGTGGGTGAACCGCGTGGACAGCGCGGGGAACAATGTATTTGAAGGTGGCTTTCTCGGACTCGACAACATCAGCGTGGTAGACCGCAGCGAAAAATTTCCGGGAGGCGCCATCCTCGAGCAATCGGACGCGTCCGGTTGGATGGGCTTCTTTTGCCTCTACCTGATGCGTGCCGCTCTCGAACTCGCGAACTTCGATCGCGCTTATGAGTTGCTCGCGACCAAGTTCTTTCAACACTTCATCTACATCGGCGCGGCGATGAAGAAGATGGGCGGCCGCGATTACCAGCTTTGGGACGAACAGGACGGCTTCTTCTATGATGTTCTCCGCTTACCGAATGGAGAGTTCAACAAATTTCGTCTGCGCTCCATGGTGGGCCTGATCCCGCTCTATGCGGTCGAAGTGCTCAACCGCGAAGACCTCGATGCTCATCCCGAATTTCTCGACAATTTGGATTGGTTTATAAGAAATCGTCGCGACCTGGTTGGGAACGCCTGCTACTCGATCGACGGGCAGCGTTACGTTCTCTCCATCGTGGACTCCGGCCAACTTGAGCGTGTCTTGCAACACATCTGGGATCCAGAGGAGTTTCTCGCTCCGCACGGCATTCGCAGCCTATCCAAGTATCACGAACGCAACCCGTTCTGCTTTGGGTCGGGATCTGTAGGCTACGAACCCGGCGAATCCGCCGTGCGAATCAAGGGAGGTAATTCCAACTGGAGAGGACCGTTGTGGTTTCCGACTACCTATCTCCTGATCCGCTCGCTGGTCAAACTCGGTGGCGCGCTCGGCCCCAACTTCGCGGTGCGAACCGCGGGAAGCAAGGGCCAGCCAATTACTCCGCTCTCGATGGCCGCTGAAATTGCCGATCGCATGATCGGAATATTCCGAACGGACGCGGACGGACGCCGCCCCTGTTTCGGCTCCTACCGCAAGTTCCAGGAAGATGCTCACTGGAGGGATTGCCTTCTCTTCAACGAGTACTACCATGGAGAGACCGGCCAGGGACTCGGAGCGAGTCATCAAACCGGTTGGACCGGAATGGTCGCCAATCTGATCGACGAGTGGCGTCGCTAATGCTTCGCAGACGCTTGATCTTCGCGGGCATTTTGTTCTTGGGTCTGATCACCGTGGCCGTGACTGGCTATCGCCTGCTCGGTGGTTCTTCCGTCAGCTTTCTCCAGGCCCTTTACATGGCGGTCATCACTCTCGCCGGAGTTGGCTATGGAGAGATCGTTGACACCGCGCACAATCCCGCATTGCGAATATTCAATATGGGAGTCGTGCTCTTCGGTGTCGCTGTGACCGTCTATGTATTTTCTGTGGTCGCCGCCTTCCTGGTTGAAATCGAACTCACCAATCCCTTTTGGAGACGCAGAATGCAGAAACGAATCAGCGAACTCAGGGGCCACTCCATCGTCTGCGGACTCGGAGACACTGGCAGGCACGTCGCCGAGGAGATGCATCGCACCGGTACGCGCTATGTCGTTGTCGATCTCCATGAGGATTTGCTTAAGAAATTAGCTGAGACGCATCCCGATCTCTTTCGCGAAATGCTTTACGTCATCGGTGACGCGACGGAAGAGGAAACCCTCGTCAAAGCGGGCATCGAACATGCCAAGGGACTGATCACGGCTTTACCCGAGGATAAGGACAACCTGGTTGTGACCGTGATTGCGCACCAGGCATTCCCCACCTTGCGGATTGTGGCTCGGGCTGCTGACCAGAAATTCGCCGACCGTATGTTGAGGGCAGGCGCGAAAGCTACAGTTTCTCCCAGTCATATCGGAGGACTGAGGATGGCCAGTGAACTGATCCGGCCTCACGTCGTCGGCTTCCTGGATCTGATGTTGAAGGACCAGTCGCAAACCCTGCGTGTGGAAGAGATCGAGATCAGCGCTTCTTCTCCCTGGATCGGCAGTCACCTTCACGAACTCAACATACACGCGAAACATAATCTTCTGGTGCTTGCGGTCAAGAGCGGGGTGCAAACCGGCGCTCCCAAGTTGTGGGTGAATCCGCCGGAAAAGGTTGTGGTCCAAGGTGGCACCGCGCTCATCGTCATGGGCGATGTTAGAGATATTCGCGAAGCATGCCGCGAGGCTCGGTCGCCCGCTGCCACGCCGGGATCCTGAACAAAGCCAAAGTGAAAAGGTGGCGGACGACTCGCACAGCAGAATGTTCCACGCCAGCCTCAGTTCATCGGATTCCAACTGAGAATCCGCCATAGAGAAGGCGAATCTACCAGATCGTGAGGGACTCCCGATTCGCGTATTCCTCGATGACGACTCCAGGTATCGCGGAGTCCAGTTGATGCTGCACTCCGAATACTGGCGACCATTCGGGCTTGGGGATCGTGGACCACGAGAGACCTCCGAGGAGTGAGGTCTGGCCGTCGACTGTCAGCGTAACGAATCGCAGACTGCTGTTGTTGTCTGTGGCAGGGCTGAAAGTCTGCGGGATCTCCTGGTATCCGCTGGAGGTCACGCGCTGCAGGAAATATACGGCATGATGCCATTCTCCAGTCGAGAAGCGGCAAGGTGAGATGCCCGAATTGACCCACGTCAGGCGCGATTCCTGCGGCAACCAGAATTGCCATTGATTGCTCACATAATTGCATTGCGATCCGAACATGAACTCGTGCACGCCGTCGCTCAGTGGCAGCGCGTGAAACAGGTCGAATTCCAGAGCTTGGACAGAATTAGATTGAACACTCGCGGGAACGTAGAACCAGAATTCCCAGAGATAGTTCGTGGCGGCTTCCACTTGCGGCGCCTCCGGAAACTTCCAGTAGAAGAGGCTATCGTCATACGAGCAGCGGCTGGTCAGGACAAAGTGTTGGCCGGCGCCCGGAACGTTTGCGGTATTCGGGTCCGAGCTGTTGGCGAAGGAGCCGAAACTTCCATCGTTGCATTTGCCGCCGATATTCGGGTTGTTATCTACGGTCCAGGTGTCTCCATCGAGGCCGCCGATTCGCTGGGCGTAGACAGGAGGAGCAGGAGCGGCGAATCCGGTGACATTTATAGGATAGACGCTCGTGCTGACGTGGCTTTGCGCGTCCCAGGCTTTGACATAGAGAATGTGAGAACCAGCAGAGACCGTGATCCACGCATCCACGGTCGCGCTGAAGTTACGGTAGACATTGTCATCGTCGATATAAACCACATATCCGGTTATCGGAGCAGAGTCCTCTGCGGTTGCCTGAATGTGAATCGGCGACAACAAATTGGTCGTGCCGCTGCTTAATAGTTGAGGGGATTGCAAGGTTACAGATGTGATTTGTGCGGGCGATGAAACGACACCGAAGAAACACGCAATGAAGGCAATAAGAAAAAATTGGAAAAAAGCCGTTAAAGTTTTCACCTTCAGAGGACCTCTCTGGGAGAGGTGCTCCTGCCTCCGGGGAGACGGGATACACGCTCAGACTAGTTGCGTTGAGTAACTTCCTCAATGAATACAGGGAGTACTGTATTGACGCAATTGTCCGAACGTCGGCACTACTTTCGTATCCTCGCTGTGTTGCCTATCCGACTGACGAGGCCCGAAGATCTTACGCGCAATCTTCTCTGGTGATGTAAAACATCATTCCTTTGGAGGAGTTTGTAGTTGGTCGGGTGTAGATGTCGGATCCACGAGACTGCCGTCGCGACGCCTGAGCTGGATCGGTCCTGGATTTCGATGTTTCGCCTCGCTGACGGCTTCCATTGCCGTTGAAACCTGTCCTTCGCTCTGGTCAGCAACGGAGGTCAGTTTCTTTCCTTCGGCATTGGGACGGGTTGCGATGCCGATTCTATCGCCGGCTCCGCCTGCTTCGCGCGCTTGACGGTAAAAATCTTCCGCGCTCTCGAGGTCCCCTTTCATCTCGGCCATAAATCCCTGATTGTTAAGGGAGAATGCATTGTCGGGTCCGAGTCGATAGGCCTGCGAGAAATAATCCTGGGCGGCGCGCACGTCATTGCGATTCATGGCCGAGACGCCGCGCAGATTCAGGAGCGCAACCTGGGCCTGATCGTTTTCCAGGCTCTTCATGCGTTTCCGTAGCCTGTCCGCGCTGGCCCGCGCCATCTCGCTAACAGGCTTTCCTCGCCACGCCCCATTCAAGGTCACGATGACCGGATCGTCGATGTGAGCATTCGCGGCCGCATTGTAATACTTCAGCGCTTCACCGTATTCGCCCTGCGATTCCTTCGCGACTCCGAGGTTATTCAGGGTGAACGCATTGTTCGGATCGAGGGCGAGCGTCTGCTGCAGGAGAGTATCGGCTTCCCGAACTCGCCCTTCCGAAAGCAGTCCGACGGCCTTCACGTTGGCGCGATTCACCTGCATCGGAAGGTCTCCAAACGTGCTGATGGCCGCTTCCAGGGATTCTCCCTTGAGCCGGGCTGAACTGGCGCGGTCGATTCGCGCTTCCGTGGACTGCGTGGACGCGAGGGAATAAAAATTCTGTGCGCGTTCGACCTCTCCATCCAGTTCGGCGATGTATCCAAGATTGTTCAGGGTGAACGGATCGCCGGGATCGTAGAGGTATGCCTTGTAGAAGAGAGCCTTGGCTTTTTCCATCTCGTGCTTGTTGACCGCTTCCACGCCTTCGCGATTGAGGCGCTGCACGGGTGTTAACTCGCTTCGCTTTGGGACCGTGATCTTCAGATCCCTGGCGTGCGCGCGATGGGGAACCAATGCCGCTGCTACCAGCAAGGTTGCGAACGCAAAACCTCTGCACGTGGTCATGGCGCGAGTTCTCATATCAATTCCGGCGTTTCTTGGATGCTAAGCCTTGGCCGGGTGCTGCCTTGGTCTACAGGATTTCCGGGACTACCTGTCGTTCCCCGTCAGCATCCAAACAGGTGCTCAAGCGGAGGTGTATGTGAGACGTGCGCGTAACCATTCATCCCTTATCATTCTCAGTTTCAATGCTTTTGTCTGTCTTGTTCTGGTGAGTGCGTCATCGGCCCAGACTTCCGCCTCACCTTCAGCTTTCCCCATGATCGCCACAAATGCCTCATCCAGCCCAAGCACGATCAGCCCGAACCCCGGGAGCGTGAATAATCCAGGCCTGCGGTCGACGCCCGATCTGCCGCCGCAGCCGAAAGGAAAGACCACGCTGCTTGGCGGCAGGATTCGCACGGTTGACCTTGTCCGCGATCGCCTTGTTCTGGACATCTTCGGCGGAGGGCACATCGCGGTTCTTTTCGATGAGCGGACGCATATGTTTCGCGGTACTGCTCAGGGATCGGTCGACGAGTTGAAGAACGGCGAGCGCGCCTATATCGACACGACGCTGGACGGGAAAGACGTTTTCGCGCGCAACATTCGAGTGGTTCCCGAGGCCGCTACTGGCCAAAGTAATGGCCAGATCGAGGACTTCGACGCGGCTCGAGGAGAACTCACTTTGCGGGACACACTGTCGCCGCGTCCGGTTCGTATGCAACTTGCTGCCGGGGCGGCGATTCATCGGGGAGATCAGAGCGCGACCTCCGCTGACTTGCAGCCGGGAACTCTGGTCAGCGTCGTTTTCGCGCCGGGAAGCGAGCGCCAGCCGAAGGTGCGCGACATTTCCATCCTCGCTTCGCCGGGCGCGACGTTCGGTTTCTCGGGACGCGTTTCCTACCTCGATCTGAATCGCGGGCTGGTGGTGTTGATCGATCCGCGCGACAACAAGAGCTATGAAGTGCACGTCGACGCGGCGAATCGCGCGCTCACCCGCGACATTCAGGAGGGCGCTGACATCAGCGTCGAAGCGCGGTTTGACGGCACTCGCTACGAGGCGCAGACTGTGACCGTGAATGCGGGAGCAAATAAGTAATACGATTCTGAGCTCTCAAAGTATTGAAAATAAGGGGTTAACTTGTAACCGATTGTAAATGAATGAGTTAGCGCCCTGGAGATGCCACCCTATTTGGTGTAAACGGGGCGGCTCAGGGTACCCCCCTCCCCCCTGGTCTATTATAATCAATACTTTACGCAGGTCTTCCTTTCAAAGTATTGATTCGCGGTAGTTTAGAGGCAAAGTATTCAAAATAAACGGCTTATGTCCTGTTCTGTGGCCTGATTGCTCTTTCCCCGATTGCCCCGTCCGTGTGTTCCGCTTCTTTAACTCTTACTGCAGTTGAAGCTTGCTTGAGGTCTAAGTCAAGATTTATCTGTCGATACCGAGAGATTGGTTTGCTCCGTGTGATTCGATCCGGGCGCAGGGATTCCCTCGGCTTCGCGGGCCCGCGGTTTGCTTCCCCTCTGCGCACAGGATGACTTCATTTCCAGAACGAGAGGGTGGCGAAGGGAAAAAGAATCACACACTCTCAGGATGACTGCTTAATTTATGAAGCAGGCTCCGCTCAAGGCTGGGTGAAGGAGTAGGGGTCCTTCGACTGCGCGGGGCGCGCTTCGCTTACCCCGCTGCGCTCAGGATGACTTCATTTCCAGAAAGAAGGGCGGGAATCAGCAATGCGGTCCTGCCTGATTCGGCACTGGCCGCAATTGTTTGTGTACTTGCGACATCCCGCGCACGCGCGGTTTCCGGAGTTTAGACACTACCCGATGGTAACGCCTCGGATGTTCCATTGACGATCTGGCGTGACGGGGGCAAACTCGTATTCACTGGCCCTCTTGCTCATCGAAGGCCGGGTTTCTTCTCTCCTCCCCCCGGCACGAGATACATGTTTTAGCCACATTGGACTCGTCTTTCAGTTTCCAGTTTTCGCTTTAACGATCGCTCGACGAAGGTCGAGTTACCCGCTTTCGCAATGGAGGAAATAATGCGCTCTCTCAGAACCGTGGCAATGACATTGGGTTTCGTTTTCGTGGCAATCTCAACCTCGCAGGCCAAGACCATAACCAATTACGCGTACGCCACCGACTTCTGGGGCGGGAAAGTAAACGCGATCCGCACGAGCGACAACACGGTGGTCGCGACGATTCCGACGAGCAGTCCGTGGGGCGTTGCCGTTGACGCGGCTGGAACAGTCGCCTGCGTGACGAACTACTATGCGGGCACGGTTTCGCTCATCAATACCAAGACCAATGCCGTGACGGGAACGATTCAAGTGGGTGGCGGGCCGCTGGGTGTGGCCTTCGCGCCGAAGGGCGCCAACGCGTATGTTGCGAACGGGAACTCGGATTCGGTTTCCGTCATCAACACGACCACCAAGGCTGTGCTCGAGACGATTCAGGTGGGAAATTATCCCTACAGTATCGTCGTGTCGCCGGACGGAAAGTATGTATACGTCGGCAACAGCAATTCAGGGTCGGTGTCGGTGATCTCAGTCGGCAAAAAGAAAGTGGTGGCTACGATTCCGGTGGGCGGGGGCGTCGGATTTCTTTCGATTTCTACCGATGGCCTGACGGTTTATGCGCCCACCTTCAACAACACGGGAAGCGCGGACGCGATTGCCCTGATCGACACAGCCCATAACACGGTTGTGAACCGGCTCTATGTGGATGGAGCGTGGGGTGCAAAGGTTAGCCCTGACGGGCAGTGGCTGTACGCGTCGGATTACATCGAAGGCCAGGGGAACCTGGTGACCGTGATTTCGACCGCTACGCAGGCGGTCGCGGCGACGATCCAGGTGGGCGCAAGTCCGGAGGAGGTTGCATTCACCGCCGATGGCTCGACTGCCTACGTGACGAATGGCAATTCGGGGAACATCTCGATCATCGACACGGCGAGTTTTACGGTGGTGAATACGATTAACACCGGATCGTATCCGATCGGCATGGCGGTGATGGGCGGACGGTAAGCGTCGCCGGGAGTCTTTTTCGAGAATATAGAAGTCGGTCGACTTGGCAAGCCATCGCATATCGCGATGGCTTGCTTTGTTTAGGAGAACTTTAGTCGGGATTCAGTTCGTACTGACGCGGGGGCAGGGCCGGGATCCGGGGATGATTTTTGTCCTGCCAGAATTGGCCGAAGCATTCGCCCTCATATTTGGGATGCCACGCGGTTCCGTCGGCGAAGGAGATTGCGGAAGGCAAGAAGGCCCATCCCCCAATGGATTGAGCGCCGGCCGAAGAATACCCAGGCTTTTCTACCGTGAAAACCTCGTTTGCCGCGACGGGCTTGCTCCATGACCAGTTGCTATCGAAAGGACGGGTCAGATCCTGCGGGGTGAGAAAGTGTTCGGATGTGAGCGAGACGTTCTTGATTGCTTTGCCGCTGGTGTTTTTTATGGTGACCGCCAGGTCCCGTGAGCCATCCCAGAAGTTTCCCGAGATAAACTTGAGCGGGCAGGACGGATTCGGCCGCGGATAGATGGTGTAGATGGCCATCATGCC
>Ga0187847_10002771_pt1 | contig 13864 bp, 14 predicted proteins | sample June2016WEW_4_10_FD_132458 | JGI IMG/M metagenome (GOLD analysis project Ga0187847, IMG submission 132458) | Peatland microbial communities from SPRUCE experiment site at the Marcell Experimental Forest, Minnesota, USA - June2016WEW_4_10 | ecosystem: Environmental > Terrestrial > Soil >...
AGCATCAGATCAGGAAGGAGCATGGAAGAGATCGCCCGGGATTGGACAACACCCAAGAACAAACACCAGCGCCAAACAAACCTATTCGACAAAATGTAAGCTCATCGAGCCTTCAGCACCTGACCAAATCTAACCATCACACGTCAATAGGGAAAGACCAAACGCTTACAAGTTGACGACTTGTGAAGCAGAAATTAGAGGACCGATATTGGGAGCCCATTGCGCGGCATGCGCAATGGAGAAACACAGATTCGGCGGCGTCCACTATAAGACCGTTAGGCCTCACTCATCGCTAGGCTATCCGGCGCTGGCGCCGGCTGCATAGTTGACCGAAGCTTCCCAGTGGCATGGAAAAGTGGAAAGCAAACAACGCTTCCCACTTTTCCACACCCCCGACTACTACCACGAGTCATATCTATCACCCGTCGCGCTACACTAGCAATCTCGCTGGTACAACAGATCCGGCAGGCCACCGGGAGGAACGTAGCTCATCGAGATGCGAGATGCATTTGCTTGCGGGCTTTGCTGCTAAGGATCTCATTGCGGTCGGGGACATGCCGAATCGCCACAAACGACTTCGTCATTCCGAGAAACTTCTCCCGCTCAATCACGCAGTCGGGGAACAGAGATCGGAACTCTCTTTCGCCCATCAGCTGAACGGCATTTGCCCAATCTTCAACAGCCTTCCTATCCGGTCTGTATACCCACCCCCATCCAGTGAGATACCTGGCCACAAAGTAGTTACGCAGCATTCCAGGCCACCAATGGAAGAAGAAAGCGATGTAGTGGGTATCATACGGGAACCATAGATTTGGTGTCTGGCAATAAAGGCCTACCCCGACACGGGAAAGCTCTGCGGCGAATCGGCGCATATCTTCGTGAGACATGTGCTCGATGGCGGAGTTTGAGAACACGAGTCCGAAGGCCTTGTCGGGAAACGGGAGATCCCTTCCGTCACCCGGGACACTGGTAACGTTTCCCTCCTGAGACGGGGGTGCCAAAGGATTGACAATCGTCACTTTGCGGCTCGTCCCGGCCCAAAATGAAAATGTTCCGCCCACATCTAGCAATTCGGGATACTCCGAAATCGGGAAGAGCTGCTGAAACCGTTCCAAACGTTTCCCGCGAAAAATTCCACCGACTTTATAACAAATGCGCAGAACTACCTCGGCAAGAAAACCGTGCGCCCGAAGATTGTCGTGTTCTCGGATGACGGGATTCTTGTATTTTGGTCGCTTATTAAATTTCGACATGCTGCCCCCTATTTCTTGGAAACTTGCCTGCCCTCTTGCAATCCGCCACCCGCCAGGCTTTCTCCGGCGCTAGGCTCGCCGATTGCCAGCTCTTCTCACAGCCCGTTACTCGACGGGAAATAGTGACGTTTCTGCAATCTCGCACAGAATGTGGCCGATCATGATACGAGCTTCCTGGATGCGCGGTGTCTCCTCTGGTGGCACGCAGATGCAGTAGTCTGAGGCTGCTTTGACCGCGGACTTAAGGCTCATCCCTGAAAATGTGGATTAAGTCTGCGCGGCTATAATAAACATAATACATTGGATGGCAAAGCCATCGTAATCACGGAGCAAGCAATAATCTCATCGTTGGGATGTGATAGGATCTGCCTCGGATACCTTCTCCCCTGTCAGTATTCCCAACAATTGCTGCCATTGCGTGTTTTGCGAGGGCGAATTGTACAAAGCGCTAACATACGCTCGGCACTTTTCCGCAATTCTCTGTCGATCGGTTAGGCTTAATTGACTAAATCGTTCAATCTCCGCGGAAAACTCGCTTAACTCTCTTATATAGACGCCTTGTTCCAGTAACTCCGGCATAGGTGGAAGGCCCTCGACTACTTCGTGTGTTCCAATAAATGGCACGCCTGCTGCCAAGGACTCCATAGCTTTATTCGGAAAACCGACGCTGATGACAAGAGGAAATACGCTCAAATCGGAGTCCTGAAGAGCTTCGGAGATGGATTCCACATAGCCTGTGAACTTCAGGTTCTTGAATTTGGAACGAAATGCTGGGGGGCATTTCCCGATAATCCGTAAGTCAAATCGACTGGCATCCAAACGAACTGCAACATCGCGGTTCAAAGTGCAAAGCGCCATCTCATTGGCTACGTAAGAGAGTTTTCCGTGAAACGATACTACCAACCGTTCGCGTTCCTGGAGTACGCGAAGTGGGGCAAAGCACTGACGGCTGTGCAAGTGTATTTGAATCATCGCGGTCACACCTAACTCCCGCAGATGTGCGGCTTCACGCTCAGCCGAGACTAGAACGATGTTTGCTGAGTTACAGGCAGCGACCTCGTGCCGCAGTGTTAGCATGCTATCCAGCGCGTAGAGGATGCGCCGATAGCCGGTGATATGTTTGGCCATGACCCGAGTTGTATTTGACCAGCAGTCCACTGCGTCAAAGATGATTCGAGGGTGTCTTAGCCCCAACAGATGTAAAGGTAACCTTTCTACATAAATAATGTCATATTGGCTAAGGTCGATTCCGGCAAGTACGTCCGGTAGTCGCATTGAATTGTAAAACTCATAACCTGCTGGAATACCACGCGCCAGCCCATAAATGACTCGAAAGAGGCGTCTCAGCTTTGAAGAATTTGATATTATCTTTAAATCCCTTACTCCATCGGGCAACTTGATCGGGCTTCCATCATCTAGACAGAGAATGTCCACTTCGCTGTGTTGGACAAGCTGTGCAATTCCTTCGAATGTACGGACCCGAACCGGATTGGGAGCGTAAGGAATAATCATCAGAATTCGTCTAATCGGTGGCGTCCTGATGATGGCTTCAGTTGTATTGCCATTCAAATGTTGCATCGATGCTTCCTTCATCTTATTGTCACTTGAGTACTCCATCGAAGATTCCGCGCCACACTGCTTTAACCTGCCTCACTGGATGCCGTGATCGGATTGCCAATTGTAGCGAGCGTATGACACTGTATTTCAACAACATATAAGCCAAGCCGATCGGATATATACCATGTTTGTGTTGGCGAAGACAGCGAAGCCGGTTCTTGGTTCCTTCATATAGGTACAAGTCGGAATAGCTGCCCCTTTCTCCAGAACCAATACTGTGCAGGATACGTCGATTTACGACCACCATGTCGGCGCCAAGCTCTCTGGCTCGAAGAGACAGATCCACATCTTCCGAATACATGAAATAACTTTCATCGAAACCGTCGAGGCTGCGGAAAAGCGCAGTAGAAATCATTAGGCAGCAACCGGTTACGAATTCCGTTCGCCGTAGCGGCTCGGAAAAGCGGGCCCGGCTCACGGTCGGCTCCCCGGTCACTTTTCCAAAGAATCCCCCAGAAAACCACACTTTCCCGTTCGCCGCTGTTTCGATCACACAGGAGACGATCCTCATGCCCGTACAATGCTCGAGCATTTTTGGAATCGCCTCGGTGTCGGGAAGGCTGATATCCGGATTCAGTATCAAAAAGACATCCTGAGCGCCGTGCTCCACTTCCCAAAAGTTCAAATTATGTCCACTGCCGAATCCAGGGTTCTCGGGTGAAGAAAAGTACAAGACCGGAGCCCCCAGATGGGAAATAGACTTCTGCAAAGATTCTATCTCAGAAGCTTCCGAGTTGTCCCGAACCAGAATACGATATTGCAAGCTGCGCAAGCTTGCCGACAATTCTCTGATACATCCTTCCGTAACTTGGTGAGATCGGTAATTGACTATGCTGATTGTAACCATATCTTGACCTATTCCTTACAATTCGATTCCTTGACTGGCGAGATACTGGGAACATTCTGGAGCAGTGACACTGGCACATTTGGAGAGTTGCACGACTACATCCAAATCACGCGACAATTCATATTATCAGCTTGTGCGTTTTCCTCGCTTTATCCGCGGGGTGTTTTAGGACGTTCTTCGTAATGGTTTAGACTGCATTTGACAAGAGTCTGCGACGACTCAGTCGATGGCACACCTTAATTCGGACTACCTGCGTCATAACTTTCTGCTGGCCTACGTTCGAGGCGAGAACACGCTGAAACAGCTTTCGGAATCGTTCCTGGTAAGCGAACGAGGTGACTGCCCTGTTCTGTGCGTATCATACCGCCGTCGAAGTTCCCTCGATCCCCAGATTGAATTGCAGATGCGTATCCGCGAGATCGCTCCGGCAAGAGCACGCAATGGATACCACAAGATTCCCGCCGCAGGATTCCTATTGGCTTCAACTTCGCACTGAGCTGTGGAAATGTAGAGGGCGAAGAGCGCATTCCGTATCTCGACCCTCTCGACTAAGGCGGCGTCGAGTTACATTCTCCTCCAAGCCTTGACCGAGACGCTCCAGTCGCCTCGGGCTGCAAAGCACGGGGGCTAGTCAACTGCAACAACCTTATTCTGTCAGTGCGATAATCGGACAACCTCGATACGAAACGCTGCAAATTGCTCCAGTTAGCATCCTCATATTACGTCACGGCATCCTTTATCATGCTCAACCATCCCTGAGCATATAGCTTATAGGCGGAGGATCTAGTCGCTATTTCGAACCACCTCTTGATGAGGCTATCCGATAGTTCAGAGCGAAATTGTGAATGCCTGCACTTCGCCTCAATCCTGTGGCAAAGCGTAGAGTCACACACATTCGTGTGGGATTGGGCATAACTAAGAAGCACTCTAAACTGCTTCTCAATTTGTCGATAGTCCTCCTTGCCTCGATCCTTCGCGCGACGCAACCTAGCCTCCATCGACCAGTCTGTGACACCTAATTGCTGTGCGCTATGAACGCGGTAGCGAATGAGCGGCTCAGAGACTGCGATTAGACGTGAATGCAGAACAATCATCCAAGCAATCCACCCATCATGCACCCATTCAAGCGGCACCGGAGCAAATGTTTGACGTAAGTCAGAACGAAACATCAGGGTGGCCCCTGTTACAACGTATTGCTTCAGTAGCACGGAGGCAGCCACGTCTCTTGAACCTGTATTGAACTCCGCAACCTCTTTGCCAAAGCGGTTGGCGCTCCATAAAGTCTTGCCGGTCGGTTTGGAGTTCTCCTCCATAAGTTCGCCATCAGAGAATGCGCCGCCGGCAGAATGCTGCTTTAGCGCACCCAACAATGTTTCAAGTTTTGTTGGGACCCACCAATCATCTTGATCTGATAGCGCAATAAATTCTCCGCAACATAAGTTGATCGCCTTTTCGAAATTCTTTGTGGAGCCGAGATTCTTGTCATTCTTGTATACCCGTACTGGAAACTCTACCTCTTTGGCGAAATCTGCGAGTATTGCAATGGTGTGATCCTGTGATCCGTCGTCGCATACTATTAGTTCCGCCGGCTTTGTGGTCTGGGCTGCAATACTTGCCAACAGTTCTCCGAGAAAACGCGATCCGTTGTATGTGCAAAGTGCTATTGAAATAAGATCGCTTTCTACAGAAGCATCTGCGAGTACTTTTCTCATAAGATCCTCCCACAATTACATATTGTGGTATGAACTGCTTGGCGTCAGTGATGTTGCACTCAGAAAACGTATGTCCCAACAATCTGGTCTTGAAAGATATTCATTCCTCTCGTAGTTATAGCGACGGGAATGAAAAATCATCAACGATTTCCAAGGTCCGTAAGAAAGGTGGAAAAGCAGTATCGTCATCTTCCTGTGCTTTCCATAAGCCGACAGTTCCATGGCCAATCGACCCTGGAGAACCTACCTTCATCTCAGATAATGTATCGCACTTTACGCCTCAAATGGGATCATGGCACGCCATAGAAGGTCTACTTAAAGCCCTGCTCGACTCTCTGGAATCGGATCGAGCCGGCCCATTTGGTTGGTCACAGTACAGGAACACTCCTGCAATTATGTAAAAAACAGAGATTGTAACCGGATGCGCATAAGCTGAATCGACGATTGAGGCAAAAATGAACGAGATGCATAGAGCCGAGGTTACCCAGCGAAGACTCGGATTCACATGCGATCGATAACTTCTGGCCGCTAGATAAATCAGAAGTACAATTCTCAAGAGCACAAGTACCACCCCTGTTAATGCTCCGAAATCGACCATATACCCTAGCCAGAGAAAGTCGCCGACAAACTTCTGCCCCTCAGTATCAGGGCCATTCTGCGTGCCGGGACCAGTGCCCACTAGTGGGTAGTCGTGGAGCAGCCATTGCTGCAGTTGGGAGAAGTATTCGATGCGGTTGTAATTCGAGGTTTGAGTGTCTTCGTCTTCACTCGCAACTATCGAAGTAATCCCAAGTTCACTTGCGATGGGATGTAGGACCAATGTTAAAACAGCAATCGCCAACGCAATTGCAACCCGATGCTTCCACGACTGGCGAAAGATGAAGTCAATCACGAATACTCCCAGGATCCCAGCCATCCAGACACGGCTCATTGAAGATATTGCACCAAGCACAGCCGTCAGAGCTATCAGTTTAGCAAACCAGTTATGCCGCCGTATATTGATATAATAGGCCACGCAGAACGTCATGAAAGAAAGGCAACCGTAATCTATCTGTGTTCCGTACATCCCTGTCGCACGACCGATTCCCAGGAAATTTCTTTCTAACAACCAATCAGACTGAAAGAGCCAAAAATTTACTTCTAGGACCTGATATAGTGCCGCCCAGAATGTGACCAGATACGCTAGACCTGCAGCGATAAGCGCCGCCTGGAGTGTTGTTTTCCGAAAGCGGCACAGAAAATATCCAGAATAGATCAGAAAGGGAGCCAGGCAATAGTAATAGAGCGACGATGCTACTTCAGCTGTATGAATTAGTGACGCACCCATATATCCCACAATGACAATGGCGGCGAGGAAGAATTGGGCCAAGGTAATGGCATCAACAAGTAGCAGATCGCTTCTCTGCGCACGGAGCCTCTTAGAGAAGGCAAGCACGCTTAGGCCCGTTAGACTTGCCACCAATAAAGCAGACAAAATGTCTTTGTTCACGCCAAAGAGATTGACATATATCTGCCTAATCAGCACAAAGATCATAATTGGAAAGGCCAAAATGATTCTCCTGATCATAGCAACTTACCGCCCAGCCCGTCTCTGATGAAATGCATATCACCTCTCGACGATTACATTGTGACTTTGCGAAGCATTTAATTTCAAGAATTGAGTATATAAGAATAGCTGATGAAAGTCGTTTGAAGACTCTGAGGAGAGTGGCAGCTCCAATTGTCACTGGCATCGAGTGTGCCAAATGCCTGTCACATTCTGCTAAGAAACGGCCATACTCATCCAAAATGGAATGCTAAGAGGCTGAACGCAGCATCAAAAGCGGCCGGCACTGCAATAAGCCCGGCTGCATAGAAATATAGCTAATCAGATCAACTTTACGTATCGCATCGATCAGTTCAACTTCGTTAGTGTATCGTGAAATTCCAGTCACCTGTCAAGTCGTGTAATCAGTATTGAATACGAGGACGCCACAGCACCTGAATCCTAACCGTATTCCTGCCTTCTTCCCCGCGTACCTATCGCAGATTTGAAGAGTGCTCGACTGCGCTCCCAGTCATGAACCCAGGGTGGCATCAATAGATTCGTACTCATTCGTTGATCTCTAAGCTTATAGGTACTAGTCACCTTCGCTCGAACGCCAGAAGCTATTGTAAAGGGCGGAATGGCCCCGTGCACCACCGAGTTGGCACCGATCACAGTGCCTTCTCTAATGATGGCTTCTGCAATACTCTAACTCCTTCCGCTAGCCAGACGTTCCGTCCAATTGTAACTCTACGATCATGATCAAGGGGGGGGCGAAACGCTGGCGCAATATGTGAAGAGGTGTGCAAACGTGAATACTGACCATGATTGTGATCCGTGATGACCACTTTGCTCCCGATCAGCACATCATCTTCAATCTCGATATAGTTTGTCGCAGCAATATGAACAAAGTGGCTTAAGTGAACGCACTTTCCAATGGCTATGCGGGGATGAAAGAACTGATCATTGTACTTTGTAACCGCTTCCAGCCAGAGCTCGTCTCCTGCTGCGAATTCCTCCCCCATTTCAATTGATGACAGGCCTCGGATATAGGCATGTGGGCCGATCATTATCTTATGGACGCAAAGCTTCCTAGCTATTAAACTACTCTGAAACGCACAAGTGATGGAGTTGATAAAGCGTCAGGCAAATAAGTAAATCCCATTGTCCTTTAAGAATCTGCGATATCTTCGCAACAGCTCTCCCGAATTCGGAAAGTAAGCCTGAATCGCAAACATGTTTCAAGTGAACTCCATCCTCATCCATGTAGTGGTCAGGTCTTTTCGACGGGATAAGGGCTGCACGAGTCAGTCTGCAGCCTATATCTCAACTTCTCTCTAGATTTGCCCATGTTAGTCTCTCCATTGTGAGCGCCACCTTTCGCTAAGGAGCAGCTGGAACGCTAAAGCGACCTGTGTAGTTGATGAAGACGAAGGGCATAGTAGGCAGAAGGCCGTCACTGTAATGGATCAGGCAATTTACGAATACGAACAGAGCGGGACAACCACGGATTCCAATATTGAGATCGTTTGTTGCCGCATCCGTTAATGCAACCTTGAAGTTAGTAAAGGTTATACACAATAGGGGAGAATTTTTGGGCGCGTTTTGTCCCCGGAATGATCTCAGCTCGCTGAAAGCTGCGTTTAAGAGGTGGAAAGATGATATACCGACCGACATTTAGAATAGCCGCCATCAATGTTTTCTCTTACTGTACGAGGCTCATCTTATGATACTCGGCGCGATTTGCCCTAACGATCTCGCTGGTACAAAGACCGTGCAGATCAACCCGCAAAGGACCTGTGGTGGCCGTGGCTTAGGTTCGCGGCAACCCATCAATCACGATTCACCTGTCCGCGATGCAGTTTCCAAGGCGGGGTATAAGTACGACATAAGGAACTTCAGTGTTTGAAAATTGACGGCGCAATGCGGGATTGGCAAAGGGAGGAGCGTGGTCCCCGACGATGACAAAAACAGTCTGACGAGCCAAGTGGCTCATGGCCATCTTAGACACGGAAACATGAACATTAGAAACGAGCTGATACCAGGAGCATAGTGCCGACTGTTGTGCAAGCAGTGATGTCAGTGAGCACGAAGCTCCAGCCGGAAGTCCTGATGGAATCGGAACAGGAAGGTGAGAGTTCAGCGTCGTCCAGTGTATAAAATCTGGGGTAGCATCCTCCTTTCCCAGACGGCGTCCAATCCACTCGGCAATGTCCGCGTCACAGATCCCAACAAATGCACCCACGCAGTCCGGCAACCCTTCTTGTCGAAATTGATCTCTGAACCATTGCTCCTGAAAGCCGATACGGCTATACCAGGTCAGCCTGTTGAACATGCGGCCGTCCATGCCGTGCAGCGCGAGGCTATGATAGCCCAGAGAGACGAATAGGTCAGGAAGACAGTCTTGCGATTCTTGCGCAGAGATGTTCAGAATGTGAAAACCTATCTTGTTACCGCATAACTCCCGCGCCTCTCCGGCAACTGTGGATCCATAAAAGGGTACTGATCCCTGCAAGACTTTATAACGGGCGAGCAGGCCCGGCTGTGCGTAGGGCCCGACCAACGAGCTGCGGATGGATGAGTCCAAGCCAAGTCCCCAGGATTCTACCAAAATGAGGACCACGTTAGGCATTTTCTGAGTACCCCTGCCTGCGGCAAGGCTCGCATAACGGACGGCCAAGGCCGCTGCACTCTGAACTGGAGAGCGATCTGTCTGAAAAACGCTCATGGCATTGCTCTTACCGCCCAAAAGCCTCTCATTAAGCACCAATCGAATCGCGGGATAACGACAAATCCACAGGTTCTTGAAGTCGCTAAATTTGTTCGCATCGCTTAACCTTTCCATTCCGAAGGGGTTTGGTATGTGTCCTGTTTCGCGAACTACGGCTATGCAGTCCGCGGAAACAGCCAGAACGGCGAGAGCAACGAGACACGCGGCAGTACGTGATCGGTAGGTTCTGCGAATTGCCTCGACCGGAAAGAATGCTGCAATTGAAGTAATTAGCAGAACGAGGACGACGATAGCGGCCACGACCAGCAACCGAGCGCCTGGAAACTCGTGTAATGAACCAATATTCACTAGGCATTCCGTGGGTGCAAGGTAATAGGTCTTGCTTACCGCGCTAGTCAGGTCCGCAGCAATGACAAAAAGGAGCAAGGCAGCGGATAGGATTCGTGGCGCAAAAAGTGCGAGCAGGCCAACCAAGGCATATTCCGCGCAAAACCATCCGAGGGGCAGCAACAACAGCCAGTGGCTGGCAACCCAGAAGGGAATATTGGCGAATATTGCGTAGAAAGCTACAATCAGAAGCCACTGCGCACAGAGTAATCGCCTACAACTCCCGAAGAAAGTTGAGATAATTAGCGGCAATATATTTATCTCTCTTTCCACTTCAGAATCTTAGATTTCTACGATTGGCCTGCTCAGAATGTTAGACGAATATCATTGATAGTGTTGTACATCGGACATGGAATCTCTGTGCGAGAACGCGTAGGGGTGCGTTTCAGCAAGGCGGAAGAATATTGAGTTTGCGCCCACTACCAGACGAAAACCTTTCGTGAACCTATCGTGCTCCCGCATAGCTCCGAGAATCGCCTAGACTGGAAATGCTGCAATTGAGTTGGCTAATAGAATGAGGACTTCGATGGAAGCCACTACCAGAAGCCCTGAATCGGAGAACTCTCGTAAGACACATCCTTTGTCAAGCACTCTGCCGGTGAGACGGATTAGGTTTCGCTCACAGAACTGGTCAAGTCCGCAGAAACAACCAGCGGAAGCAAAAGACGCGTGAAGAGTTTGCGGCACAAAAGAGCGAGCACCCCCACACACTCCCAGCAAAACCATCGGATGGGGGTATGCTGAGCCAGTGGCATGTCATTGGTGAAAGAAATATTGGCGACTATCACATAAAAAGCGGCAAAAGAAAGTCAATTTACATGCTCAAATCGTTTCCGTCAGTATTCGGAAGCGTTGCGAAATCATTTTCATAGAGTCTTGGCCTAGGCCGCACTTCCGACATTTCCCATTTTCCGTTTTTTTTGGTCCGTCAGTCAACTGACTGTACTAGAATGACTTTTTTAAGACTCTGTGGTGACTGTTCTTGAGATTATCTGATAATGACAAAGACGAGGTTCTACTCACACGCTTTCCGAATTTTCCTTCTTCTTATATTTGTCGCCATCGCTATTCATTTCAGGAACTTGGTCAAAGGAAATCTGTTAGCACTGTTTGACTTGTGCCTTTATGGGCAGACTAACGCGCTCATTCCACCTCCTGTCGAAGCAAAACTGGTTGCACATGCTGGGGGTGCAGTTCAAGGCATCACCTACACAAACTCTCGTGAAGCATTGGATCTGCATTATGCCAAAGGCTATCGAGTTTTTGAGCTAGATTTTCATTGGACGACCGACAACCGTCTGGTCATTGTCCACGATTGGAATCTAGCTTCTTCTCAGTTCGGCACGAAGCCACACGTTTCCAGTTATGATGAATTTGTAAAGGGTAGACGCCGAGACGGGCTGCATCAATTAAGCTTTGATGATTTGCACGAATGGCTACGAAACCATCCCGACGCACTTGTGGTCACGGATACGAAAGATAGCAATCTACGTCTCCTTGAGTATCTTCGACAAAACAGTGGCGACATTCTACCGCATTTGATTATCCAGATTTATCGACTGTCGGAATTGAGCGCAGCCAGACAGCTTGGCCCCAGAGCAGTTTGGTTAACTGTGTATAAGAGTCGATATCCTGCCTGGGCTTTGTCAAGAATTGCAAACGTCGACGCATTTGTGATTCCTGTCGCAGAGTATGCTAAGTATAATCAACCGGGGCTGCTTGCTAAGGCACACTTTTATGTTCATTCTGTTCCCGCCGATAAGATTGAAGAGACTTTCTCGCGCCTTCCAGGCATTTATGGCATGTATGTGGACTGATCAGATATATCTCTTGTCTCCACGAAGAATGTGAGCCAACTGCTGGACCTGTAGCACGCGGAGTGTAGAACAACTACCTGGGAGAACTCTGTGCTATGATGCCTTTTGGAGATGTGCGGCAAAAAACGGAAAGAGATTTGGGCTGGTCCCCCACGACCAGCCCGATAGCCCACGGTTTTGATGGTTGAAAATCTTGGTAGCAATTTGGTAGCAAACAGCGCCAAAAGGGCCGTTTTTTGACCATTGCACCGACTTATAACCATTTTATAATCAGCGTCCAGCTACCCCTGAGCATCTTTTCACACGGTGGAAGTCGCAGGTTCGAATCCTGCAGCGCCCACAATTGGTTCCAATACAGCGTGCCAGCGCAGCGTAAAACCCACCTCTGCAGGCTGAGCAGGTGCCTTCCTACTCTGGTGAAATCAAAGAATAATCGTAGCCCACCTCGGGCGATAGTTTCTGCCTTTATCTCTATCGACACTACCGTAGCCGGTCGTTACTATCTGTCATCGGGATTCCGCTTCAACTCCCCACACTTCTTCGTTGGCGAGTAGCACTGGCATTTTCTTAGCCTGAGACCTCATGTAAATGCATCAATCAGGCAGAGTTCGAGAAGACTGTGTCAACGCCTCCGGCGGAATCAGACCGGCGAAGTCAATTCCTGAAACAGTGTTTGGCAGCGGTTAACTGAGTTCGCATTAGGAATTGTCTTCTTGCCCTTTGTCTAGCGCTCAAATGCACTCATCGAGCGCTCATTCGTACTTCGCACCTCGTGTCGAACAGGAGAAAGACGGTGGCTCAGCCGTTTATAGGCGAAATACGCATGGGAGGCTGGAATTTTGCGTCAGTGGACTTCGCCTCGTGCAATGGACAACGGATGTCAATCTCGCAGAACGAAACGCTGTTTAACCTGATCGGCACAACGTATGGCGGTAACGGCGTAAATACCTTTGGATTGCCTGATTCATGGGTATCTAATGCAGAAACATCGATCCGATCATGGCAACGGTTCAGATACCTGGTTCAATAACAGCTCGTTCTCGGCCCCTTTGAACAGCACTCCGATTGCATACCCAGCCATGACCTCAGTTTCCGGGTATACTGCAGGGTCAACGGCAGGCAACATGGCCTCGGAAACGAAAGGCTTCACGCAGGGTGCGGCGGGGACGAGAATCGATTCGGAGCTTCTGCGGTTGCTCCTGGCGGCTCGAACAACCTCGATTTCCTGGATGCTGCATTCAATACAAAAGGCTCAGTCGGGAACTGGTTCTTCTCCGATGACGGCGCACCGTCCTGTTTCCGTCCTAACTTCTTGTATTCCAGGGCGCAGTCCATACCGCGAAACCCGCCAATTTATGCCACTGAAGATGTATAGACGCCGCAGAGCTCCAGCATCTATTGTCTGCGAATACTGACTGTATGTTCGTCCATTGAACATTACGGTTCGTTAGGGTGTAAGTGGTAACTGGGTTTGATTCAGTAGCTGCGAGGCGAGTTCCATCTCCCCATTTGCAGTAGTCTTTCAGACACCTTTGCGTGGACTCTGTACCGCCTCTCAACGAGCGAAGGCTCCTTGGGAACCCCAATTGCTTTCCCCATTTGTTTGAACAATAGCTGTGTGACAGGCAGGTTAACACGCTGCACACCCCGGGGCAGAGTCTGCCGGGAGTGCAGTTCGCTCAATGGCTTCCCCACAGATAATCGTAGCCGGCGAAAGACCTCCACCATTCAGCTGGTCAAACGCCAACGCTTCAATTCCCCTTGCAGGATGAATCGCAACACATGAGCCGATTCTCAAAGGATGCTTGCCCATGCATTTTCAGGTCGCCCACGTTTTCGCTCGTCTGTCCTCCATCTCAACTCAGCGTTCTTCTCAGCGGTTTGGCGGAATGAACACCCTGATTCCGCTCTTGCTCGTAACCTTTGCTTGCCTGCCGACGAGTGCGCAGGAGTCCGCAACGAGGGGGACTCGCCG
>Ga0187847_10002772_pt1 | contig 13864 bp, 9 predicted proteins | sample June2016WEW_4_10_FD_132458 | JGI IMG/M metagenome (GOLD analysis project Ga0187847, IMG submission 132458) | Peatland microbial communities from SPRUCE experiment site at the Marcell Experimental Forest, Minnesota, USA - June2016WEW_4_10 | ecosystem: Environmental > Terrestrial > Soil > Wetlands...
ACGATCGTGCGGGCCTCGGCGGCAGCTACCAAGTCTCCAAGGATTTGCGGCTCGGCGCGGAAGCTTCCGACGGCAGCCTCGGCTTCGGCGCAAAGCTGTCGAGCGACTACCACATCGATGATCACAGCAATGTATATTTGAATTACACGCTCGCGGCCGATCAACCCGATGCGCTGTACGTGGGGCGTGCCGGTTCTCTGACGACCGGGACGCGCTATCGCTACGACGACACGACGAGTGTCTATGCCGAAGAGCGGGCACAGACAGGCACCGGACCGGACGGTCTGACCCAGGCCTACGGCGTCGATTTTGCGCCGAGCAAGCACTGGACCTATGGCCTGAAATTCGAAAACGGCACGATCTCCGATCCGCTCGCCGGTGACCTGTCGGTTCGCGCAATCGCCGCGAGCTTCGGCTACACCCGCGAGAAGATCAAATACAGCGGCGCGCTCGAATGGCGGCAAGATGACTCGTCATTGACCGGCGCATCACGCACTGAATTGACGCGCAACAGCCTGACCTACCAGGTCGATCCGGACTGGCGCTTGCTCGGCACGCTGAATTGGTCCCAAACCGACGGCGCGGCGAACACGACGCTGAACGCCTCCTACCACGAGATCGTATTCGGCGCGGCGTGGCGGCCCGTGCAAAATGATCGGTGGAATTCTCTGCTCAAGCTCACTTTGCTCGAAGATGAACCATCGGCCGCGCAGATCGCATCGCCCGGCAACGTCGTGGATTACGCTCAACAGAGCCGCGTTTTCGACATCGATACGAACTACCAAACGACTTCATGGCTCAGCGTCGGCGTCAAATACGCGATTCGCACCGGAGAACTCAAGCCCACGGCAACACCGGGTGGCTGGTACGCGAGCCAAGCGCAGCTTTGGGTCCTGCGCGGCGACATGCTGTTCCCGCATCAATGGGACGCCATGCTGGAGTTGCGCCGCTTGAGCGTACTCGAGACCGACGACTGCCGCGCCGGCGTTTTGGCGGGCATTTATCGCCATCTAGGCGATCACTTGAAAATCGGCGTCGGCTATAACTTCACCGATTACTCGGACAATCTGACCGACGTCGGCTACCGAAGCCGCGGCTTCTTCCTCAACACGATCGGGAAGTTCTAGTCGGCGCCGGGCTCGATGCCGGCTTAATTCTCGGCCACGCCGATTTCGTCAAGAAATCGTCCGTTCTGCCGATACTACCCAGTGCCCCGCGAATCGGATAGCGCCCATTTTTGTGGCGAATCCGAATAAGCCATCTACGGCGATAAGGTCCAGGATCCGCAATCACTTTATGGGCACCCTCCTGCTCAATCGACCGCCTCATCGGCAAATTGAACCCTGGCATCGGGCTTTAGGCCTCTCGATTTTTTTGGCGCAGCTGCTGATCGGTCCTGCACTGTCGCAAACCGTGACCCTCAGCTACACCGGCAGCACGCAAACCTATACCGTGCCCGCGGGTGCCGGCAGTGTTTCCATTCAGGCCGCCGGTGCTGGCGGCGGCGGCGGCGGCGCGGACCTCGACGGCGCGGGTGCGAGCGGCGGCCACGGCGCAACGGTCAGCGGCGTCTATCTTGCCCAGCCAGGTACCGTACTGAATATCTACGTCGGCGGGGGCGGCATTCAGGGTTACACCTCGAGTTTTGGACATTCCTGTACGAACTCGGCGGGCGCCGGCGGCGGCTCGGGCGGCTCCGCGGGACTTGCGGGCGGTGCCGGCGGCCAGGCCGGTTGTTCCGGATATTCGGGCGGCGGCGGTGGTGGTGGGGCTGCAACCGTCATCGCGACTTCCGCCAATGCGATTGTGCTGGTCGCCGGCGGCGGCGGCGGCGGTCAGGGCGGCTCCTGGTCATCGACTGCGGCCACGAGTCAAAACTCGACGTCCCAGGGAACGCTGCCAGGAACCGCGGGCGGCGTCGGCATTGCACCGGGCAGCAACGACGGCGGTGGTGGTGGCGGTGGTGGCGCTGGATGTCCTGGGGGCGCCGGCGGGTCGATCCACGGCGACCAGACCGGCACCGCGAACGGCACGGCGGCTGGTGCGGGCCTATCCTGCGCGAATACGGCTGTTTTCTCGGGATTCACAATCCTCGCAAGCTCGGGCGGTCTTGGCGGAGTCGGCGATCCGGCGTCCAACGGCTCGTCGGACCCGGACGGCGGCACCGCGGGCGGTGCGGGTAGCGTGGTTTTGACCGCAGTGACGGGGCCCAATCATTATGCGGTCGCTGGACCCAGTACGGCCGTCAACTGTGCGCCCGCGGGTGTGACGATCAGCGCGCACACGAGCACGCACGCGCTGATCACGACGATCAATACGATCGCAATCAACACGAGTACGGGTCACGGCGACTGGACCTTGACAACGGGCGCCGGCACCTTCGTCGCCGGCGCCTCCAATAGCGGCGCCGCGACGTACACCTATGCGGCCAGCGATGCGGGGGCCGCGGTGTTCGCGTTGCGCGACACCTATGCTGAGACGGTCACAGTCACCGTGTCGGACGGTAGTGCGAGCGCGAAGTCCGGCACCGCGCTCGCATCGGAAGACAGCCCGATTGCGTTCGCCGCTTCAGGTTTTATCACTACCAACGGCAGCAATGTTGCGACCGGTATCGCGACCCAGCTCGCGGGAGTTCGGTCGACGATGAGTCTAGCGCTGCAGGCCGTGCGTACCGACACGAAGAGCGGCGCGTGCACGAGCGTGTTTGCAAGCGGATCGACGGTCAACATCAGCCTGGGCTTTCAATGCAATAACCCCGTGTCCTGTGTCGCGGGTCAGGCCCTCATGGTAACCAACAACGGAACCACCACGAGCATCGCATCCAATCCGAACTCCGCCGTGTCGAATTACACGACCGTGCCGCTGAAGTTCAGCACAGTCAACGCCGAGGCGCCGCTCGCGCTCACCTACAGCGACGCGGGCCAAATCTCGCTGGTTGCGAAGTACAACATCCCGCTCGCCTCCGGCGCCGCATCGGGCAATATGATGGTCGGCAGCGGCCAGTTCGTGACCCAGCCCTACACCTTGACGCTCTCGAACATCAAGCGCGCAAGCGACGGATTCGCAAACCCCGCGGCCGCCACGGCGGCCGGCACGATGTTCATCGGCGCCGGCCAAGCGTTTCTCGCGACCGTCACTGCGCAGAACTATCAGGGCAATTCAACACCGAACTTCGGTCTCGAGCTATCGCCGGCGACGGTAACTTTGACTCCGGCGCTCGTGCTGCCGACGAGCGGCGATGATCCCTCGATCAGCGGCAGCTTCAATTCGTTTCTCGGCGGCAGCGCCACCGGCACGGCATTCGGCTGGCCTGAAGTTGGTATCATCACACTGACTCCGCAGGTCGCAAACTACCTCGGCAGTGGCGCGGTCTCCGGCACGACGAGCGGCGACGTCGGCAGATTCGTGCCCAGCCGGTTCGCCGTATCACTCAACACGCCGCTGTTCGGCACCGCATGCGCTGCGGGTGGCTTCACCTACCTCGGCCAGGCGTTCGCCTACAGCATCGCCCCGGTCATGACTGCAACCGCCCAAGCATTGGGCGGCACGACAACACAGAACTACACCGGCGCGCTGATGCGCATGACCAACGCCTCCCTGACCGGGCGCAGCTACACACCGACGCCGACGAGTCCGGGACTTAATCTCAGCGGTCTGCCGGCGATTGGGATCGACCCCGCGATCGCCGATCTCGGCGGCGGCAAGGTGACGCTGACGTTCAGCTCGGGAAGCGGGATTTCGGTGACGCGCGGGGCGCCGATCGCGCCGTTCAGCGCCAACATTGCGCTATCGATCAACGTGATCGATCTCGACGGTGCCTCCGCCACCAATCCCGTCACATTCGGGTCCGGCAGCGGCATCGGCTTCACGACGAGCGCGGCGCAATTCTACGGGCGTCTCGCACTGCGCGATTCCGTGGGCTCGGAGTTATTGGATCTTCCGATGTCGCTGACGGCCCAGTACTACCTGGGCGCGAGTCTCGGGTTCACGCCCAATACGAACGACAGTTGCACCGCGTCGCCGACGATTGCGTTCAGCAATTACCAACTCAACCTCGCCGCCGGCAAGACCTGCGTCAGAGACTCGGGCAATCCCGGTATTTCCGGCGCCGGATGCGCTACGGCCGCCACGAGCCGTTATCTGTCCGCTGCATCCGCAGGAGGCTTCAACCTGATTCTCGCAGCACCCGGCGCCGGCAATCCGGGCGCGGCCACGGTAACCGCGGGTGCGCCAAGTTGGCTGCTCTATATCTGGAACAGCGGCTCCGGGATAAACTCGAATCCCAGCGGCATGGCCACATTCGGCGTATTCCCGGGAGCCGCCTCACGCATTTACCAGCGTGAGGTTTATTGACCGAATCAGCGAGTCAGCCGTCGATACTTTTTCAGGACCGCGCGCAGCGCATCGTGCGGAATCGCGATCACGCGGTGATCATCGACGCCCGTCATGTCCCGCGCCGCGATCATCGCGTTGACGATCGCCTCCTCGGTCGCCTCGACGGTCGCCTGGAACACGGCGTCGAGGGAATCGTTCGGCAGCATTTTCAGATCCGCCGGCTGACCCACGACCGTTGCGGCGCCGGAATTGGCCGTTGAGAATGCGATGAAGATATCACCGGATTCGTTGCCGGAAATGCTGCCATTGCGGCCCAGTCCGAGAGTCACGCGATGCGCGACCCGCTTGAGCTGATGGGCGAGCAGCGGAGCATCGGTCGCGACGACGACGATGATCGAGCCGTGCTCCGCAATGTCGGAGGGAATGAATGCATACGGCTCCGGTGCCGGGATCTCGCGGCCGACCGGTATTCCCGCGATGCGCAGATTATTTCGCGTGCCGTAATTACATTGCACCAAGACACCGACCATATAGCCCCCGTCTTTGGCCTCGAGGCGCCGCGACGAGGTTCCGATTCCGCCTTTGTAACCGTTGCAGATCATGCCGGTGCCACCACCGACGCTGCCCTCTTCCACCGGTCCCGCATGGGCGCCGTCGAGCGCGTGGAACGCATCTTCGGGTTTGACGTGAAATCCGTTGATGTCGTTGAGCCAACCGTCCCAGGTTTCGGCGACGACCGGAAGCGACCACCAATAGCCGCTCGCATCCGCATTGCCCTGGGCGACGCGCCATTGGATGACCGCATCGCGCACGACGCCGACGCTGTGCGTGTTCGTGATCATCACGGGCCCTTCGAGAAAACCGGACTCTTCAACCCAGGCGGCGCCGGTCATCTCGCCGTTGCCGTTTTGCGCAAACCAGCCTGCGAACACCGGGTTGGAGAGAGAATCGCGGCCGCGCGGCAGGATCGCCGTGACCCCCGTGCGGATCGGCCCCGTGCCCATCTGCAGTTTCCCCGACCCCGCGATCAGGGTCGTGTGCCCGACAAGGACTCCGGAGACATCGGTGATCGCGTTGAGCGGTCCCGGCTGCCCGTCAAAGGGAATGCCCAGGTCGCGCGCCCGCGTCGCGGCCGGCAGCCCGTCGTCGGTGGCCGCGCCGGCCATTGTGCAAGCCAAGAAACAAGCGGTGGCAAACAGCAGGCGAACATTGGGCATGAGAGCGTCCGGCAAATGACCCATATGGGGCCAGCCGGCATGGTATCGCATGTCCGCCTTGCGCTCAGTCGTCGTGCCGACGCGTCGGCTCCAGTGCATCTATTTCGCGGTGTTCGAGAGCAATATGCGCGCGTCGCGGGCATCAAATCGCGCCTCGAGATCTGCGCGGTTCGCGTTGCGCAACACCGTGTCGAGATGTGTTTCGATGACATCCAGGTCCACGGTCACGTTGGCGTTGTCGGCAACCAGGGCCACGATGCTGATACATGATCTGATCAATTGTGTTGCCGCGCGCAACTCGTCGTCCGACAAGGGCTGCCCATCATCGGTGACGCCGTTGAACAGCTCCTCGATCGCATCCTCACAATCGCTGATGTCAGGCGTGATATTGCGAAACCGGCAGTAAGACTTGTTGTTCATGATCGTCACCTCATGCGCCTGCCACGACCGATTGCCGCCGAGCAATATTGCCTTCTTCCCCCGTGCTGCGAACGTGTCGCAATTGGCAGCACAGCGGACTCGCAAGCGCCGCGCCTGCTGCCGATTGGACTTATCACGGCGAGGCCGGCGGCCATGCAGGGCGCGGGCCTCGAGGGTGTCGGAGCGCACAGACCCCGGACGGGCCGCAGCGCAGATTCGATGCTCAGAAGTCCTTAGGCCGGTTCCACTCGGTACCAATCGTCACATGCGCTACGCGATATGAACAGCAACGGCAATCAACGCAAGATCGCGTCTCTCGCCGCTGCCGTTTGCGCGTTTGCTGCACTGGCACCGGCGCTCGCCGGTACGCCATTGAGCCGTGACCTATTTTCCGGGTCGACCGTTGCATCCGGGCGACCCGCCGCCGCGCTCGTGCGACCAATCGGCGCGGGCGCACGCGCATTGGATCTGCGGCCGGCCGGATATTCGGCGCCGAGCCCCGCCGGCGGTGCGATCTTTGCGCGAGCGGTTTCGACTTCTGCGGCGGCAAGCCATCATTTCGGCATCGACGATCGCGCCCAACTGACCGCCGCAGGCACGGTTGACGAGAGTCTGCAGACGATGAGTCTGCCGCAGAGATTTTCGCGCCGGGTGCAACGCGAGGGACTCCCCTTCGCGCGATTGTGGGAAAACAAGTCCGCACTCGTCAGCATTGGGCTCAATCAAAAAGGGAAGCCCGGACTCTGGCTGATTCAGAAGATTCGCTAGCGTTCGATAGCGGTGAGCTCTAAGCGCGGCGTCGTGGGTTGTCCACCGCAATTTGTCATTCGACATATTGTGGCGAGGGTCGAGCAACTGTGATTGCGTTCACAGAGTCGGGTCCGGACGACAGGCTAGCTTGCGCCGGCGATGAACCACCGGCTACTCAAGGCGATCGACTCGGGCCGAAGCGCCCGCGCGGCCGTCTGCTGCGCGGCGAGTTTGACGTTTGCGGCCTGCGGTGGCAGCAACAGCGCAAACAGCAACGGCGGCGGATCCACTGCAGTGACGCTAGGTGGCAGCGTCGCGCACCTCGTTGCGGGCACCAGTGTCGCACTCCAGGATATCGGCGGCGAGTCGGTCACTGTTTCATCCAATGGGTCTTTCGCGTTCTCCAAGACGCTTGCGAGCGGTACGCCCTATGACGTCACGGTTTCGACGCAACCGACAGACGCGACCTGCACGATCGTCAACGGCAGCGGGACGATTGCGACGGCTAACGTTACGACCATCATGGTCAACTGCGCTCCTGAGGCCTACTCCGTCAGCGGAACCGTCTCAGGTCTGCTCGCGAGCCGAACTCTGATTCTGCAGGAAAACGGCACCGACCCGACGACCGTATCGACCGACGGCGGATTCTTGTTTTCAACGCCGGTGGCAAGCGGCAAGAATTACGCGGTCACGATCCGCACTCAGCCGGCCGGTCAGAACTGCGCCGTTACGAACGGCAGCGGCACGGTCGCCGCCGACGACGTCACGACGGTCAGCGTCAGTTGTTCGGACGACACCTACAACGTGGGCGTCATCGTTACCGGTCTCAATGCAAGCGGCCTCGTGCTGCAGAATAACGGCGCCGACAGTCTCGCGATCTCATCAAACGGGCGATTCAATTTCAACACACCGGTCGCGAGCGGTTCGGCGTACGCGGCGACGATTCAAAGTCAACCGGCCGGCGAGACTTGCACGATCGCCAACGGCAGCGGCACGATCATCAGCAGCGATGTCGGCAATGTGACGGTCGCCTGCGTACCGAACACGTATCAGATCACCGGCACTGTGAGCGGCTTGCTCGGCGGCGCCAGCGTCGTATTGCAGGATGACGGCGGCAACGGCACGACGATCACCGCGAACGGCAGTTTCAATTTCTCGGCGCCCGTCGCGAGCGGATCGAACTACGCGGTGACGGTGTCGACCCAGCCCACTGCACAAACCTGCGCGATCAGTAACGGCACCGGCATCGTCGCGGCCGCCAATGTCACCACAGTGAACGTCGATTGTTCGGGTAATTCCTTCAACGTCACCGCCACGGTGTCGGGACTCGAAAACGGCACCCTGGTATTGCAGAACAACGGCAGCGACAGCCTTTCGATTCTCGGCAACGGCAGTTTCAACTTCAATACGCCACTCGCGAGCATGTCGGCTTATTCGGTCGCGATTTCCATGCAACCGGCGGGCGGGAACTGCACGGTCACGAATGCGACGGGCACGGTGGGCAGCAGCAACGTCGCGAATGTCGCCGTCACCTGCGTGACGACGGCGTTCAGCATCGGCGGTAGCGTCTCCGGATTGGGGGCGGCGAGCATCACGCTGCAAGACAACGGCGCCGATAATTTGGTCGTATCGGCGAACGGCGGCTTCAGCTTCGCGACACCGATTGCGAGCGGTGCGACCTACGCGGTCACGATCTTGACGCAGCCTGCTGGACAGCAATGCACCGTCAACAATGGCTCCGGTATCGTCGGCGCCGACAGCATCGTCGATGTCGCTGTGAGCTGCCCGAATATATGGACCTGGGTCGCGGGATCGACGCTGGGCGGCGGCGGCGGCATTTACGGCACGCTCGGCGTCGCGAGCGCAAGCAATGTTCCGGGTGCGCGCATGGGCGCAGCCTCGTGGACCGACGCGTCCGGGAATCTGTGGATGTTCGGCGGCCAAGGCAGCGGCGCCACCGGCTCCGCCGGTTATCTCAACGACCTCTGGAAATTCAATCCCGCCACAGGAACCTGGGTATGGATCTCCGGCGCGAGCACCACCAATGCCGCGGGCGTTTACGGTGCGCTCGGAATCGGCGACGCCGGCAACGTGCCGGGCGCGCGCCAATCGGCCGCGTCATGGATCGATTCGAACGGGAATCTGTGGTTGTTCGGTGGGTACGCAGGAACCTCCGGCAACAGCGCAGTCGAATTCAACGATCTATGGCAATTCAACCCCACGGCCGGCACTTGGACCTGGGTCAGTGGCTCCAATGCGGCCGGCGCCGCCGGTGTCTACGGGACGCTCGGTACCGCAGCTGCGACCAACATGCCGGGCGCGCGATCGGGCGCCAACTTTTGGACGGATTCGTCGGGGAATTTCTGGCTGCTGGGCGGCGGCGGCACCGACGCGACCGGCGCCGGAGGCTGTCTCGATGATATTTGGACCTACAGTCCCGTGGCTAACGCGTGGACCTGGGTCGGCGGATCCAACGCGGCCGACGCGCCGGCCGTTTATGGGACGCAAGGCATGGCGGCCGCGGCAAACACGCCGGGCGGACGTTGCAATGCGGCGTCCTGGACCGATTCGTCGGGCAATCTCTGGCTGTTCGGCGGATACGCCGCCTACATGATGACCAGCGACGGCATGCTCAACGACTTGTGGGAATACCAGGCCGCATCGGGAGCTTGGCTCTGGATCAGCGGCTCGAACACGCTCAACGGCAGCGGAGTTTATGGGACGCTGGGCACGGCTGCTGCAGGCAACACGCCGGGCGCAAGAGAGCGCGCGAGCGCTTGGATCGACTCCTCAGGCAATCTTTGGCTGTTCGGAGGCTATGGCAGGTCCACGGGCAGCTACGGCCCCTATAACGATCTTTGGATGTTCAGCCCGAGTGCGGGAAGTTGGGAGTGGGCCGGCGGATCGAAGGCGCTGGACGCGCGAGGCATCTACGGCACGCTGGGCGTCGCCGCGACGAGCAACATTGCGGGTGCGCGCTCGGGTGCGACACCGTGGATCGACGCGGAGGGAAATTTCTGGCTCTTCGGCGGAAATGCGTTCGACTCGGCGGGCAACTATGGCAATACCAATGACCTATGGGAATTCGTTCCCTGAACGCAATCGCCCGAAGTTAAGCGGCACCAAATAAGCCGCAAGCAAGACGATTCGGAACTGGAGTCCGAGCCCTCGACCGCCGTATGATTGGCGGTTCATCTCATATCGTCACGACGGGGTCCCCCAATGATCAAATCGATGCTCCTCGCCTTTTCGCTGGTGGCTTGGGCCGCCGCCTTCGCGCAGGAACCGACGGCCGGTGCGCAACTTCGAGCGGTGCTCGCCAACAGCGACGAGGCCATGCTCAAGCGCAATCCGATTCAAGCGCTGGTTCGCGGCGACCCGCGCTATGCAGACGAGTTTGGAGACTACATCAGCGATGCGTATTTCGCGGCCGAAAAGCAGGCGGCGGTCGACGATCTTGCGGCGCTGGCCCATATCGATCGGGGCGCCCTGGAAGCCGAGGATCGCGTCAGCTACGACGTATTCGAGTTCCAGCGCACGGACGACCTCAAGGGATTCCAACCCGCAGTACTGCAGGCATTGGTGGTTCGCCCGATCGATCATTTCGCCGGCTTTCAGACCTTCGTTCCGGATATGTCGTCGGGACAAGGCGTCGCCCCATTCAACACGGTCGCCGACTACGACAACAATTTGAAGCGCCTCGACGGCTACATCGTGTATCTCGACCGCTCGATCGACCGGATGAAGCAGGGACTTGCGCTTGGTGTGACGAATCCCAAACTCGTGATGGCCAATGTCGTGGGGCAACTCGACGCACTGATCGCCGAGGGAGTCGAGGGATCGACGTTTTATAAGCCGATCAAGAAATTTCCGGATTCGATTCCCGCGGCGGACCGCGAGCGGCTGACCGCGGCTTATGCCGCGTTCATCCGAGACCGCTTGATCCCGGCGCACACGAGGCTGCGCGACTTCATCAAGAACGACTATATGCCGCACGCGCGCGACAGCGTCGGGCTGGGTCAAATGCCGGGAGGCGCTGCGCTCTATCGCCACCTGGTCGAGAGCACGACAACCACCGACATGACGCCTGCCGTGATTCACGCTCTCGGCCTCTCCGAAGTCGCGCGCATCCACACCGAATTGGACAAGGTCAGGGCGACGGTCGGCTTCAAGGGGACGCGTGCAGAATTCGCCAATTTCATGCGTACGGATCCGCGATTCGCGCCGGCCTCGGCCGAAGCGATGCACGAGTCCTTCCTCGCCATCGACAAGCGGATTCTCGCTGCCGTGCCGAAGGATTTCGCACTCGTGCCGAAGTCGCCGCTCGAGATCCGTGCAGTGCCCGCTTACAAGGAAAAAACCGAAGCGGGAGGCTCGTACGTTCCGGGCACACCGGACGGTTTGCGCCCCGGCGTCTTCTATTACAACCCCTATGATTTACCGTCCCGTTTCACGTGGGAATACGAAACCCTGTTCTTGCACGAGGGAATCCCTGGGCATCATTTCCAGATCAGTCTGGCTCAGGAGAACACCTCGCTGCCGGCGTTTCAGCGCTTTGGCGGCAATACTGCCTTCGTGGAGGGCTGGGCGTTGTACTCCGAGAGCCTCGGGACGGAACTTGGGATGTATACCGACCCGAACCAGCTCTACGGTCACTTGAACGACGAGATCTTGCGGGCGATGCGCCTGGTCGTCGACACGGGAATCCATTCCCTCGGATGGAGCCGGGATCGTGCGATCACCTACATGCTCGACAATTCGGCAATGGGGCGTACCGAGGCAACCGCGGAGGTCGAGCGATATATCGCCATTCCGAGCCAGGCGCTCGCCTATAAGGTCGGTCAGTTGACGATCCGGCGGCTGCGTGCCAAAGCGGAACGTGCACTCGGCCCGAAATTTGACGTGCGTGCATTCCATGCGCAAGTGCTCATGTCGGGCGCGCTTCCGATGAAAGTCCTCGAGAGCAAAATAAACGCCTGGATCGCGGCGAGCAAGCGCTCCTAAACTACGTGATCGCCAGCCGCAGGGTGGTTTTGCCATCCCGCGGCTGGCGGCCGCATCGCACAGAAATTCAAACGATCTTGCCGTGACGCGCGGCGATCTCGACGAGCCGCGGGTGGTGGATCTGTTTCACCGCGCGAGCTATCGCTTCCTTTCGGCATTGGTTCGCAGCGAAAACGGCGCCCAGTTCCCGCGTGGAATCCCCGGGGCAGACCTGGCGTGCGGCCGCAACGATCTTGGCGAACACCTCACGCGCACCGCCTTCACTGGCGAGGCTCTGCGCGTCGAACCGGACGACGAGACTCGGCGCCTCATCGCTCGCCGCGGCGTTTGCTGTCGGAATCATCGCGATCCCCACGAGCAGCGCGGCCAATGCGCCGAGAACGGCGGTGGTCCGGGTTTTGTTGGTGTTGAACAGTCGGATTTTGCTCATGACATGTCTCCTGTGCATTACGTTGTTTCGGTGGATCTCGTGCAGAGCCTTCGATGTCGTCAAATCAGCTCGTTGACGACAGAACACCGGAGACGAATAAAAGTTACAGGCCATTTTCCATTCAACGCAGAAATGGCGTCAGCGAGCGCGACGGAGCGCTACGGACCCGGGGGCTTCAGGAAGATGACAAGACGAACTGGTTGCCATCCGGATCTTTGAAGATCGCGAACTCGCCCCACGGCTCGCGTTGCGGTTCCTTGGCAAAAACAACGCCGCGCGCCTTGAGCTGTCGATAGGTAGCCGCGACGTCGTCGCAGGCGAAAGATCCGTTGAAGAAGGTTCCAATCCGGCTCTCTTGCCCTTCCGGCGTGAACAAAACCACGCGGGTCGCCGAATTGCCGATCCGAAGCTCGATCCATCGCTGCTTGTCATTGAACGGCTGATCGGTTGCCACTTCGAATCCGAGTTGCTCGGTATAAAACTTCAATGCCCGCTGCTGGTCGCTGGTCGGAATGCTCACGAACTTGACTTGATTGATCATTTGCAGGCCCTCCTGAATTGTCGATTTATTTTATATCCGCGTGCTCGCCTGCCATGCCGATAATCGGTATAGTATTTATCATCATGGAGCGCATTGCCGTTGACGCGTATGTTGTCGACATTCTAATGCCGGATCTCGTGGGGCACGATCGCAGTCCGGCAACCTTCGTGGTCTACCTGTTTCTGCTTCGCCTGGCCGTAAAGGGCCGCCGGGACAGCGCCAATGTGAGCCTGCAGACGATAGCGACGAAGACCGGCCTCGCAAAATCGACCGTTCAGCAGGCGCTTCGGCACTTGCGCCGCCGAAAGCTGCTCGATCCGGAAGTTGGCGCGACGCGGCGGCGCATACTGCGCCCGTGGGCGAAGGGCGGCTAGCTCGGCTCGACGAGCACGGCGGTCGCATAGCAGAGTACCTCCGTGGCGCCGACCATGGACCGGTGTCGTATCGAATGCCGATCTCCGCATTGGCGCCCAACTTTCTCGCGTGCGAGATCATCAATCGAAACGATTCCTCGCACGCGCACTCACAAAGATCGGCGAACATCCCGACGCGGGCGCCGCCCCAGTGCAGCCTAGAATAAGGGCTCGAATGTGAACTCCCACCTAGACGCTGTTGAATCCGCGGGATAGTTTATCCTCGGATCTGCCCGACACCATTCGCCTGCCAACACATGGTCACGTCATGTCAAACCTCGATACGCCCGCAACGGTCCCCTGCCCGAACTGCCGGCAGCCGATGCAGACCCAGGCGCTCGAACAGAACTATCACGGGACCGTGCAAGTCGATCTTTGCTTTTCTTGCGCCGGAATCTGGTTCGATCGTCAGGGAAGCATGCAGCTCGCGCCCGGCGCCGTCATCGAATTGTTCAAAGAGATCCATGCCCACCTCGACGGCGCCCGTCCGCCGGTGGCAAACCGCTTGGACTGCCCGCGCTGCGGCGATGCGCTCGCGCCGGGCTTCGATCTGTCCAAGTCCGGAAAATTCTCCTATTTCCGCTGCCTGAGGGGTGACGGGCGATTCACGCCGTTCTTTCAGTTCCTGCGCGAGAAGCAATTTGTCCGGAGCCTAACCCCGGTGGAAATTCAGAGAGTCCGCTCGCAGGTTCGAGAGATACGCTGCTCTCAGTGCGGAGCGCCTATCGACCTGGAAAATTCCACGCAGTGTCAG
>Ga0187847_10002774_pt1 | contig 13850 bp, 8 predicted proteins | sample June2016WEW_4_10_FD_132458 | JGI IMG/M metagenome (GOLD analysis project Ga0187847, IMG submission 132458) | Peatland microbial communities from SPRUCE experiment site at the Marcell Experimental Forest, Minnesota, USA - June2016WEW_4_10 | ecosystem: Environmental > Terrestrial > Soil > Wetlands...
AGCGCCTCCAGGCACAGGAAAAACTTGTCCGTGGTCGCGCCGTCGCGGAAGTTGGGCGCGTTGAAGAGCGGGTGATACAGCTCCGGCAATCCATTCAGCGCCAACATGCCAAAGGCCGCCGACAAGCCGGCAAACAAAATCGTCCATTCATACGCGGGCACAATAAACGCCGGCCACGAGTAGGTCGGCCTGCCGCCGATATTCAGCGGATACGCCAGCACCGAAACCCACACCTCAAGCGAAAACATCGCCGCCAGCCCCATCAGCCCGCCGATCAGCGTCACCAGCGGCACCGTGTTGCGATGAAAGCCGATCGCCTCGGCCGCCTCTTCAACCGGATACGGCGTATAGCAGTCCATGCGCCGCCAGCCGTCCAGCCGCGCCTGCTGCGCGGCCCGGATCAGGTCGCCCGGCGTATCGAATTCGGCCAACAGGCCGTAGGTCCCTTCGCGTGGAGGCATCAGTCACCAGCCTTCGCCGCCGCCTTGGGCGTGATCTTGGCCCCCGGCAACATGGTGCGGATTTCAGACATCGGTATCATGGGCAGGAAGCGCACAAATAACAGGAACAGCGCCGTGAACAATCCCAGCGTCCCCACATAAATCATGTAGTCCCACTTGGTGGCGCGGTAAGTGCCCCACGACGAGGGCAGGAAGTCGCGATAGAGGCTCGTCACGACAATCACGAAGCGCTCAAACCACATGCCCGTGTTGACCACAATCGAAATGAAGAACATGAACGGTATCGAAGTGCGCAGCTTTCTCGACCACAGCGTCGTCAGCGGAATCGCCAGGTTGCACGTAACCAGAACCCAATAGGCCCAGCCCATCGGCCCGAACATCCGGTTCCACATCATGAAGGCTTCCCAGTGCGAGCCCGAGTACCAGGCCATGAAGACTTCCATGCCGTATCCATAGGCCACGATGAAGCCCGTCGCCAGCATCACCTTGCCCATATTGTCGATATGCCGCTCGGTGACCAGGCCCTCCAGGTGGTAGAACTTGCGCAGCGGAATCGCCAGCGTGAGCACCATGGCAAAGCCCGAGTAAATCGCGCCGGCCACAAAGTATGGCGGGAAGATCGTGGTATGCCAGCCCGGCAGCACGGCCACGGCAAAGTCGAAGCTGATGACGGTATGCACAGAGAGCACCAGCGGCGTAGCGAGGCCGGCCAGCAGCAGCGAGGCCGTCTCATAGCGCATCCAGTGGCGCACCGACCCGCGCCAGCCCAGCGCAACAAGGCCATACGCATACTTGGCGTACTTCGATTCGGCGCGGTCGCGCATCGTGCCGAAGTCGGGAACCATGCCGATGTACCAGAAGACCACCGAGATCGTCGCGTAGGTCGAAACCGCGAAGACATCCCACATCAGCGGCGAGCGAAACTGCGGCCATACGGTCATCGTGAACGGAAGCGGCAGCATCCAGTACGCCAGCCACGGACGGCCCACGTGAATCAGCGGGAACATGCCCGCGCAGACCACCGCAAAAATCGTCATCGCCTCGGCGAAACGGTTGATCGAATTGCGCCAGCCCTGCTTGAAGAGCAGCAGAATCGCGGAGATCAGCGTGCCGGCGTGGCCGATGCCGATCCACCAGACAAAGTTGATAATCGCAAAGCCCCAGGCCACCGGCTGCGTGATCGCCCAGATGCCGACGCCCTTCAAAAACAGCCAGGTCACGGCTACCATCAGCATCGTCGCCCCGGCTCCGGCGATGCCGAAGACCGCGAACCAGCCCAGCGGCGTGGTGGGCGTGAGCACAATGCGCACGATCTTCTCGGTCACGGACCGGAAGGTCTGGCCGGGCGCGATGACGCGATACTCGCCTGTCGCTGGATCGATCCTCGGGTTGTCTTTCAACTCACTGGGCGTCATCCTGGCTCCGCTAACTTGCCAAACGATTCACTTCTTCACTCATTCACTCATTCACTTCTTCACTTATTCACTGCCTCACCCGTGCTCCACCGGCGCATCCTCAAGCTCCACATTCGGATTCAACACCGCGGCCACATACTTGGTCCGCGGGCGCGTATTCAGATCGGCGAGCACCTGATAGCTGCGCTCATCGGCTTGCAGCTTCGCCACCTTGCTGGTCTTGTCGTTGATGTTGCCAAAGGTGATTGCCGAAGCCGGGCAGGCCTGCTGGCACGCGGTCACAATCTCTCCGTCGCGCACCGGCCGGTTCTCCTTGTCGGCCTCGATCTTCGCCGCCGAGATGCGCTGCACGCAGTAGCTGCACTTCTCCATCACGCCGCGCGAACGCACACTTACGTCTGGATTGCGCAGCAGCTTCAGGCTCTCCGTGTCGTAGTCGGCATAGAGCAGGAAGTTGAAGCGCCGCACCTTGTACGGGCAGTTGTTCGAGCAGTAGCGTGTGCCCACGCAGCGGTTGTAGACCATCATGTTGAGGCCTTCGGGCGTATGCACCGTCGCGCCCACCGGGCAAACCTGTTCGCAGGGAGCGTTCTCGCAATGCTGGCAGGCCATCGGCTGGAAGTGGGCCCGGGGGGCCGCTAGATCCCCTTCAAAGTATGTGTCAATCCGGAGCCACTGCATGTTACGGCCGATGCGCACCTGCTGCTTGCCCACGACCGGGATGTTGTTCTCCGCATAACAGCTCACGATGCAGGCGTTGCAGCCTACGCAACTCGCCATGTCGATCGACATGCCCCAGGCGTTGTCTTTGTACTCCCAGTTGGGGAAGAGCGAGGTGTCCTTGTCAGTCTTCTCGCGGCCCGGCCCCTCGTTGGCAAAGCCGGGGTTGGCCTTGTACTCGTCCAGCGTCGCGTAGCGAATGATGCCGCGCTCGTTGATCGCCTCGTCAGCTTCGAGCGAGTTATTGTTGTGGCCCTCAGGCTGGCCAAACCGCGTGCCGCGATGGTCCTGGAAGTGGCTCTTGGTCACAGCCACGCCCCACTTGCCTTCCACTTTGCGCAGCGATCCAGTCGCATAGAACGGCGCCCACGAATTGCGAATCAAGTAAGCGTTGAAGCCCACGCCCGAACCCACGCGCCCAGCAAACTCGCGCCCATAGCCCAGATGCACCGTGACCGAATTATCCGGATGCCCCGGCACAACCAGCACCGGCGCCTTCACCTTGCCGTTGCCCACGCAAAGCTCGACGATGTCGTCTTCTTCCAGGCCCAGCTTGGTCAGCGTCGCGCCGGAGACCAGCGCCGCATTGTCCCAGCTCAGATTGGTTACCGGCTTGGGCAGCTCCTGCAGCCAGCCTACATTCGACCAACGGCCGTCGTAGACATTCGGATCGGGGCGGAAGATGATTTCCAGCGATTCCTTCGGCGCAGGTGCGGGAACCTTGAGTCGTTGCGACGATTCCGGGACGAATGCAGAGATTGGAACAGTGGTAGAGGATGTTCCTTCAATCCAACCGGCATGCAACGCTTTGCGCCAGCCCGACTCAAAATCACCCTTGATTGTGGGCTTCCAAGTTTCGCGCACAGCCTCATACGGACTCAATCCCGGTTCATCGAGCAATGCCTGAAAGAAGTGATGAGCAGTCTTGCCGCCATAAAGCGGATCGATCATCGGCTGTACAATCGAAGCCGTTCCGTCATAAGCCCGCGCATCCGACCAAGATTCCAAAAAGTGCGCGGCGGGGATATGCCAGTGCGCAATCTGTCCCGTCTCGTCGACATGGGAGCCGAGGTGTGCGACAGTCTTGGCCTTTTCGAAGGCTGTCGCGAATTCCAGATCGGCAGGCGCAGAGTAAATCGGATTGGCATTCAAAATCACGAGCCAATCCGCCTTACCTGCATTCAAATCAGCGACCAACTCTTTTAGATTCGCATTCTGGTCCAAGGTGGACGAAACATCCGCCGGTCCAGATGAAAAGGATGCTGACTTGGAATTGCCCAGAACATTGTTGATGGCTACTGCTAGCGCAATGACCGTCCTATCCTGATAGAGCCCAGAAATCACAACGCTCCTGCCTGCGTGTGCCTTCAAGTCCTTGGTCAGCACTGCCAGAAATGCTTTCTGTTCCTCAGTCCATGCATAAGCCGTAGCTTCAACCCCAGCCACTCCAACAGCCTTCGCCAACTCTGCCGCAAAGGCGGGAATCTCGCTCGCCCGCAACCCTAGCCGGTGTTCGGCCTTCAATCCAGTCGTGGTCGGTGTGGACTCAATCGCATAAAGCCGATTCAGCTTCTCAGGCGATTTGCGCCGGTCCGCATACTCGCGGACCAGCTTGTGGAAGCCGGGATAGGCCGCTCCAGACAGAAAGTCCGCATCGAGCGAAACAATCAGGTCGGCATCTTTCAACGAGTATTGAACCGCCAACGTGTCCTGCGCGTCTGTCCCCGCAATCGCCGGGTCGTACTGCACAAGTGTCGCTTTCGGATACGCCTTCTGAACTTCACCCCACTGCCGCGCCAGCGTGGGCGAGGTGATCGTCTCGCTGAGGAAATAAATTCCCGTACCATCCTTGGTCGATGCCACCTTGAGCCGGAGCTCCTGCGCAAACTCCGCCCACTCGCGCTCTTCGCCGCGAAAGGTCACATGCTGCGAGCGGTCGGGATCGTAGAGGTCGAGCAGCGTCGCCTGCGTGAACGGGTCCGACGAACCCTGGTTATAAGGATGCTCCGGATTGCCGTCAATCTTGATGGGGCGGAACTGATCGCTCTTGACCAGCAGCGGCACCGCGCCGGTCACAAACGGGTGCGCCGTGGCGAAGTACATCGGCTTGCCGAGAATCAGATCCTCCGGCGCCTTCACATAGGGATAAATCGGCTCGTCGGGCTGCTTGGTGCAACCGGCCAGGCCGGCCAGCGCCATCGACGCGCCCATCAGCTTCATGAAGCCGCGCCGCGAGACCGGATCGACCCACTCCTGCGCCGACCCTGGAAACTCCTTCTCGACCGCGGCCTCGAACTCCGGCGTCCCCGCCAGCTCGTCCACCGACCGCCAATACCGGGGCCCCTGCAGACGGGTCTTTGTCTGCGGGGTGGAATTGCGCTTGCCCTTCGCGCCCTTGAGCTCCGCGCGCACCGCTGCCAGCGTCATCGGCGTCTTCCCGTTCTTTCCGTTTCCGCTCATCTGTCCGCTCATCGGTGGCAGACCTCGCAACTGGTCAGATCCTTCGGAGTGCGAATCTTGTAGTGATCCACAAGAAAATGCCCCATCTCATCCTGGCTGGTGAATTTCTCATACTTCGCCAGCGGAAGCCCGCCGCCCGCCGGCAGATCGAGCGATGCAACCTCGACGCCCGGCTCCTTGGTCACGCAGCTCAAACTCCCCGCCGTCGGCAAGCCCGTCTCCTCATCTCCCACCGCGCACCACACCGGCCTGTCCTCGGCCGGCGACTCCCAGGCATTGTTATAAATCTCGCTGGTCGGCCGCAGGTTCTTCGCGGGATTGCGATGGCAGTCCAGGCACCACTCCATCTGCAATGTGTTTTGCGCGTACATCAGCGGCATCTGGTCCACGCGGCCGTGGCAGCTCGCGCAGCCCACGCCTTTATTCACATGAATCTCATGGCTGAAGTAAACGTAGTCGGGCAGGTCATGCACCTTCGTCCAGGGCAGCGACTGGCCGGTCATCCAGCTCTGGCGCACCGGCTCCAGCAGTTGCGCGTTGGTCCAGATCTGCGCATGGCAGTTCATGCAGGTCTTGGTCGGCGGGATGCCCGCATAGCTCGACCGCTCCACCGTTACGTGACAATACTGGCACTGCAATCCCAGCCCCTGCACGTGGTGCTTGTGACTGAAAGGCACCGGCTGGTCCGGGCGCTGGCCCTGCCGCGTCACCCAGGGCGAGCGCTGCAACTGGTCCAGCGTTACCCCCAGGGCAATCACGATCAGCCCCGTCAAAACCAGGCTCGCGCGAGCCAGGGCATTGGAGCTGCGTTCGAATATCTGCGCCATGCGTTCGTTCCCTGCCTGATTTTTGTTGAATAAATGTGCGCGCAGTGCCGGCGATCACACATGCTGTGTGCAAAAGTCGTTCTTGGGTATAGCTCACCCGAGAGGTGGAGAACCCCGAATGACCAATATAGCAGCCGGAAGCTGCTTCGCAAAGGCGGAAAATCCCCAAAATCTAAAAAATCGTTCGCTCCGTCCCACCATGTAATCCGCTGAAAAGAATACCACTTGTGATAAATGTCAGGGGAACGCGAGTCGAACCTCTTCTCTGGCGATGCGCCTGCCAGAGACCCGTATCTAATAGACAAAATACCACACCATTCTGGACCGCGCCAGTCCAAAATGAAAACCGCTTATTTCTTCTTTATTACTTTCCTCCCTGCCCGGCTATAGTGAGATGGGACTCCTGTATGCTCCGAACCCTGCGCTTTCTGATTGCCGGACTGGCCTTCGCTCTTGCGATCTCCCCAGCGCCAGCGCAGGCCGAGCCACAGCCTCACGCCGCCCGCCACGCCCAGTCCCAGCCGCCGCAGGAGACCGGCTTTCTCAATCGCACCGTCGCACTGCGCGGCGTAACCTACCGCTTTCAGGTCTACCTGCCCGAAGCCTTCCGCCGCGACGACCGCAAATCATGGCCGGTGATCCTCGCTCTGCATGGGCGCGGCGAGCGCGGCTCCGAGGGCCTATGGCAAACACAGATAGGGCTGCCCCAGGCTGTCCGCGACCACCCCGAGCGCTGGCCGTTTGTCATCGTGATGCCGCAGTGCCCGCTGCCCGCTTACTGGACCGACCCCGATATGCTCTCGATGGCCATGGCCGCCCTCGATCAGGAAACGCAAGAGTTCCACCTCGACCCCGACCGCACCTACCTGACCGGACTCTCGCTGGGCGGCTATGGCGCATGGGAGCTGGCGCGGCTCTACCCCCGGCGCTGGGCGGCTGTCGCCATTGCGGCCGGAGGCATCTTCTGGAGCTATGCGCCGGAGCGCTGGCAGCAGGCTTCTCTGCTGCCCGCCGAATATGCGCGCGCGCTGGTCCACACGCCCGTCTGGCTCTTCCAGGGCAGCGAAGACAACACCGTACTTCCGCGCCAGAGCGAGATGATGTTCGAGGCTTTCAAAGCCGCCGGCGGGCATGTGCGCCTGTGGGTTTATCAGGGTCTCAGGCACGACTGCTGGACCCGCGCCTACGACGAGCCGGAGCTGCCGCGCTGGCTGCTCGATCATCGCGGCACGCCGGCCGGGCCTGAGGCGTCGGCCTTTGCCGAGCGGCTGCTGATTCCGCTCCACCCGCCCGCCATCAAGCTCTCGACCGCCGCGCTCGACTCGCTGGCCGGGGAGTACCGCGACGCCCGCGGCCACATCGCGGCCACATTCTTTCGCCAGGGCGACCAATTCTATGAAAAGAACCCTCAGGGCGAGATTGCCGAACTGGCCGCCGAGTCGCCCCTTGTCTTCTTCTATCCCAACGGATCGAGCCTGACCCGGCTCACCTTCGAGCGCGACGCCGAGGGACGCGTCATCGCTGTCGTCTTCCACGATGATCGCCACGAGGAGCGCTGGGTCAAGCACGTCCTCGTTTCCAGCCGGTGAGGCTGGGGTGTTCCACCATAAGCGCCACGATAACCTGCTTTCTAAGAGTTCCCATTTGACCTGGGAGAAATCCTGGACGACCGCTTCCGAATCCCCTGCCGACCGGACACCACCTCATCTCAGGACATTGTGGCGTTTTTCGGTAGTTACCCTGCCCGGGGTTTTAGTGCGTTTACGTCGCGGAATGAGCCGCGGTGTTTTACTATCGGGAAGGTGGAGTCATATGCGCTCTTTAATGCTCGCCTTGTTCCTGATCTCTGTGGATGCGTCGGCGCAGATCACTCCGACGCCCGCAGCTATCGAACTGCGAGCCTCGGTGATGCCGATGGATCAGCGCAAGGCGCTCGCCGCCCCACTACTGCAGGCTGCGGAAAAGCAAGCTGCCACACTGGACGATGTTGACCGTGCGATTGTGCTCTACCGAATAGCAGGCGGATGGATGCCGCTCGACCGTGAACGCTCATCCGCTCTCTACCGACAGGCATTTCTTGCATCCCTGCACGCCGATGGTGCCTTTCGTCCTGCGCTGGAGCACATGATTCTTAACGAAGCGCTCCCACTAGCCCCCACTGTCGTTTTGGAAGTCGCGCCACAAGCTGACAAGGAAACACAGCAAAAGGTTTATGGCGCGATTCTAACCTTCGCGCTCCAGAACACCAACACCCGGCTCGCAGCGCAGGCACTCCAGGCGGCAGCGGACCATCAGGCGATCTCCGGCAGCCTGGCAGCGACTGTGCTCGCAAGCTTTCCTGTTGAGGAGCGCGCTCAGGCCTTCCGCACTATCACCACCTTCTACAATCTGCATCCACCCTCCATCGGAAGCTGGGACTTTTCCGGACTCGTCTCGCAGTTTTATACCTCACTGCCTCCGCAGGATGTACTTGCGGCAATCGATATCATCCTTAAGCGCGCAATGGATGTCGATTCGGACCATTCTGGCCGTCAAGTGGGCATGAGCTCCGGCCCAAACAATATTGGTTTCAGCAAAGAAACCGATCTACAACTCTTTGCAGTTGCACCAGCTCTGCAGAAGCTGGATCCCGCACGAGCCACCAAGCTACTGCAAGAGAGCCCGGAGACAGCGAAATGGCTAATTAAATATCCGAATGGAGTTGAATCGTTCGATCAGAACCATTCTTTCCACTATGGCGGCGTCGCAGTACAACCATTCAAGGCCGTGCCAAGTGATCTGCGCACCTTCGGAGTTGGTAACGCAGCGCTTCTGCAAGAGGACGAAGGGCTGGAGTTCACTCGCTCAGACTTCCCGTACTATCTTCAACCCAGCGGGTCGGGCCTCTTTGAACAGTTTACCGATCACAAATCTCCAGAGTATGCTGCGTACCGGGCTGTGGTGTCGGCGCATCAACCTGATGTAGTTGCCGCAGTCGCAAGCGTACCTGAGATGCGCAAGGTTCCGACATCATGTAGCGGTGACGGTGATTGGTGCTATGAGACCTATCCGCAAGCGAATTTAGTACGCTCCCTGGCCGAGGATTGGACCTATGGCAGCCAGGAAGAGGATGCCCGCGCAGCACTGAAGGCACTGCCAACAGTACTGGAAAAGATTCCCGCACAGCAACGTTGCGCCCCACTCGCGGATGCTGCGGACTTCTATCTGCGCCTCGGAGATCGCAGCGCTGCCAACGGTGCCGTTCAGACTGGCCTCGACGCGGCGGCTCGGGCTGTAGCGCAGGAAGACGCTACATATCACAAACCGTTCTCACAATTGCTGCGGTCTTCCACAAACTGCTATCAGAGGCTCATCTCCGCCGGAGTCAACGCAGAGTATGACTCGCTATATAAGGCAGTCGATTCTCTTCAACACTCTGCGCTGCGCGCCTTCGCCACAGCCATGCTGGCTCGGGGGCTGCTCGGCGTTCCTTTGCGGCGCAACCTCGTTGTAAACGCCAACGGGAGCTACTGTTTGTTTGTAGGCCAGGCTAGTTACTGCGGAGGACTCCCGTGAGGGTCGGTAACGAAAACTCGGCATTGCGTAAGTTTCCCAGGTTCGGGAGTTGTTTCGACGGTGTGACCAGCGACTAGGAGGCAATCTTGCTTACCTTAGCGCTAATAGGTGTTCTCCTGGCCCGGTCTCCAGGGCCGGATATTCGCCTCAATCCCCTCGCGGTTGTTTGCCGGCTACTCCAACTTTTTCGCGACGGCCAGACGCCGGCCAGCCTACGGAGCCGCCGTCAGCCAATAGAGCGCCGGACCCAGCAGCGCCACGCCGGTAGCCAGCAGCAGCGCCGAGACGGAGCCGATCTTCTCTGCCCGCGCGGCGTAGAGCGCATAACCGATCAGCAGCGCCGGAGCCACGCCTAGCAAACACGCAACGGCGGTATTCCCAGCCTTGAAGGGCCGCTTCAGCTCCGGCTCGCGGAAGCGCAGCACCGCCAGCGCCACAAACTCCAGCAGCAGGCTCGATCCGTAGAGTACAAGGTCAATCGAAATCAGCCTTTCAAACGGCAGGCTGATCGCCGCGGCCCACGCCGCTCCGCACAGCAGCACGCTCACCCACGGAACGCCGCGCCGGTTGAGCCGGGCAAACTGCCGAGGCAACATGCCGTCCTCCGCCATGGCCATCGGCAGCCGCGTGTAGCTCAGCACCAGAGCGTTGAACATCCCAAATCCGCTGATCGCGCCCCCGGCAACCACCGCCAGCCCCAGCACCGGCCCGCCCAGCAGCACGGCCACGTGCGTCCAGTCGCCCGTCGCAAAATTCGAGGTAGAGATGCCCGCCACCGCCATGGCCGTCAGTGGCACGAGATAGGTGACGGCCACCAGCATCGCCGACAGCATCATGGCCCTCGGATAGTTGCGCTGTGGGCTCTCGACCTCGCCGGCTACGGTGGCCGCATTGTCCCAGCCCATGTAGTTCCACATAGCCACCTGAATGGCCAACGCAATACCCGCCTGCCCGCGCGCCTGGCCCCATTGCACCGCCGGATGCAGCGTAAACCCGTGCCAGAAGCCCAGCGCCGCCAGCACCGCAAACGGCCCGAGCAGCAGCACAAACAGCAGCTTCGATCCGTTGCCCACCGAGGGCGCGCCACGCAGGTTCCACGCCACGCAGGCCGCGACCACCAGCAATGCCCATCCATAATGTCCCATGCCGGCGGTAAGCGACGGGCTGAATTTTCCCAGGTAGCTGACAAACAGAGCCGGGTAGATGGCCATATCGAAGACGCTCGCCGCGAGCGACAGCCAGCCTTCCTGGTAGCCCCAAAATGGCCCCAGCGCCCGCCGCACCCAAACGTAGAAGCCGCCGTCGGCCGGAATCGCGCTGGCCAGCTCGCCCACCATCAGCGCCGTCGGCAGGCTCCAGACAAACGGCAGCGCCAGCAGAATGAGAATGGCCATCCCATAGCCCGCACCGCCCAGAATGTCCTCGATGCCGTACGGCCCGCCCGAGACCATGAAGTAGGTGGCGGCGATCAGCGAAACCAGCCGCATCTTTCCCCGCGCCCCGGCGATGGAAAACAGCGCTCGAATCCCGCGCCGCGAGTTTTGTTGAAACCGAGGTTGCATGACCGGGAATCTAACAGCCGAGCCCCGCCGCCGTCACCCAGTGCAAAGGGAGGCAGCGCCAGTCTCTATTCCCTATTCCCTATCCCCTATTCCCTAGTCCCTATTCCCTAGTCCCTAGTCCCTGCCCCGCCGCCCCTCACGAATTCGACCGCAGCGCCGCCTCGGCCCACGCCACCGCCTCGGCTTGGCAGCGCATCACCTGCTCATGGTTCAGGCCGCTCTGGCGCGCGATCGCATCGCACGTCTTCCAGTCCCCGTGCTCGTGGCAGACAATCCATTGCAGCAGCATCCCCTCCGGGTTATCCCACCCAAGCAGCGCATGGCGCGCCGCCTCGCGCAAAGGCAGCAGCCGGACCAAATCCTCCATCAGAATCCGCAGCATCGCCGGAAACAGGCTGACCATGCCGATCAGGTATTGCTCGTTGGCCGCCAGTCCGCACAGCTTCGCCGCCAGTTCGCAGAATCGCCCGCGCTCGAAGGCCATGCGCAGTATCTCCGCCGGCCTGTCGGCGTTGAAGTCGCTGGCGATGGCCAGCAGCGCGATGCGCCGGAAGATCGATTCTCCCACCAGCATCAGCGCCGACTCGATTGAGGTCACCTCCTGGCGCATGGCGCAGACCGGCGAATTGACCAGCCGCAGCAGCCGGTAGGTGAGCGAGGCGTCGCACATCACCAACTGGCTCATCCGCTTCAGGTCGATGGGGTCGCGCTGCAAGTCCTCCAGAATCTCCAGATGGACCAGCCGGTTGCCGGGAATCTTGTGGCTCTCCAGCGCCTCGGGACGGCAGAAATAGTACCCCTGAAACAGTCCAAACCCCTCCTTGCACGCTTGCCCGTATTGTTCCCGCGTCTCCACATTCTGCGCCACCGCGCAAGCCGCCGAAACGTCCAGTTCGCGCAGCAGATTCCGCCGTCCCGCCGCGTCCACTTTGACCACATCCACCTTCACGTAATCGGCCAGATCGGCCAGATCGGCCAGCGGGCCTGGCTCCGCTCTTCCGGTAAAATCTGCCAGCGCCAGGCGGAAGCCCAGCGCCTTCAGTTTCCGGCAGGCGGCCAGCAGGCTCGGCGTCGCGTCCACGCCCGACGGCAGTTCCAGTACAGTCAGTTGCGGTGGCAGCACCCGCACCCAATCCTCTGTCAGCGAATCTGGCGTACAGTTGACAAAGACCGGCAATCCCCGCGCCAGCTCTTCCAGGCCGAAGATCACCGTATTGTCGAGCATGGTGCGCGTGGTCAGATTGCTGTCGGCGCCGAAGTTCGGCTCCCGCCCGTTCCAGAAGAGCAATTCGTAGCCATGCGCTCTGCCGCGCAGGTCGAGAATCGGCTGCCGCGCCACATAGCAAAGTTCGCCCGCCTCTTTCCGATCCGTATTGGCAGACTTTGCCGTCCGGGCGTACGTCGCCATCGAGAGCGTCCCCCATTCTGTTTATCGTTGCCGGCACTTGAAACGTGAGAGCATTTCCACGCAAGTCAAAAACTTCCGGCCAAAAACACATCTGATCTGGCCAGAATTGACGCACCGCCAGTTGTCTCCAGATGCCGGCGGTCTCTCTGGATAAAAGGCTTGTCTTCTTGCAAGAATCTGGGAAGAACATTCCGTCGGGGCAAAATATGCAGCGGAAAGACGCCTGAATCTGGGTCGAATACCCAAAGACATCCCGCAAGGGCTAAAGCCCACGTTGATTTTGCGGCACTTGCGGCACGACTGAAGTCGTGCCCTTTCAAACTCCGGGACTCTGACAGTCAACGGCACCTTCAACTACACAGTAACTGTGACCGACGCAGCCGGCCACACCGGCACGTTGAACTTCTCGGTGACAGTAGCTCCCCCAGTCAGCGCCAGCCAGTCTTCACCCCTGAGGCAATGCCGGCTGCGGCAAAATGGACCTATGCAGGCGTCTCGGAAAGGCCGCATCAATAACCCCGCGGAACCCTCCGCTCCAAATTTGCGTAGTATGCTCGGAACGAAATCCGTCGAGGAGGTCCTCATGTATTGCAGCGGATGTGGTCTGGCTTTAGCGCCCGGGCAGGGCTTCTGCCCTCAGTGCGGCCGCCCGTCGGCCCCTCCTGTTCCCCCCGTCCCTGGCATGGAGTTTCAACTGCAAAACTACGCCGGCAAGATCAGAGCGCTTAGCGTTGTCTGGTTCATCTATGCCGCCTTCTCGCTGCTCTCCGGAATCGCCGCGCTGACCTTTGCCAAAGCCTTCCTCTTCGGCCCCTTCGGTCCCAACGGCCCTTGGTTTCATTCGCCCAGCGGACCCTTTGCCAACGGCGCTCTGCCGGGGTGGTTCGGCCCCGCACTTCTGCACCTTGTCTGGGTCTTCCTGTTGCTGCGCGTCGGCCTTGCGCTGGTTGCCGGGTTTGGCCTGCTCGAACGCACCGAGTGGGGCCGGATCGTGGCCATCATTGTGGCCATCCTCAGCCTGATCAAGTTCCCCTTCGGCACCGCCATCGGCATCTGGACGCTGGTCATGCTCCTCGGCTACCGCAACTCCACCCTCTACCAGCAGCTTTAACTGCTGGGCGCCCCACCCTCGCCGCGTCTTTGTTCTTGCACCGAGGGTAGGATTCCCTAACAAGAAACAAAAATGTAAATCGAACAAAACAAAGACAAAACGAAATCCTCGTTTCATCCGCGACGGGTCGGCAACGACGGTGGGGGACTAGTCCCTAGTCAGAATGGAGCGCCGGTCTCCAGACCGGCTGTAGTGCGGGCGTCCATGCCCGCGCTTGTTCATGAGCAATCACAAATCATGCACCCCAAACACTAGCTGGCCCCGCCGCAAGCGTTTTGCATATAATTACCTCCCTTTGGCGGACAATGGAAGTAGTCAGCGGAACGGAACT
>Ga0187847_10002776_pt1 | contig 13847 bp, 18 predicted proteins | sample June2016WEW_4_10_FD_132458 | JGI IMG/M metagenome (GOLD analysis project Ga0187847, IMG submission 132458) | Peatland microbial communities from SPRUCE experiment site at the Marcell Experimental Forest, Minnesota, USA - June2016WEW_4_10 | ecosystem: Environmental > Terrestrial > Soil >...
CCGGGTGCGCGGTCGAACTCGACGATTTCGGTTCGGCCGGAAAGCGCCTGGAGCGGCTTGACGAGGAAGCTTTCCATGCCGGGGCCCACCCAGAACACCAGCCGCGCGGCATCGAGCGCGCGCGCATCTTCGGCGCGCAAGGAATAGTCGTGCGGCGAGGCCGCGCCGTGGACGATGAGCACGGGCGTGCCCATTCCCGCCATGACCCCGGCGACCAGCGAATAGACCGGCTTGATGCTCGCCACCACGACGGGCGGATCGGCCAAGGCCGCTTGGGGGAGGGTCCAGGACAAGGCGGCCAGGGCGAAGGCCAGGTATTTGAGGCGCATGAGGACAATGATGTTATCAAGCCCGCATGAGCGAAGATAAGCCCTGCCGTGCTGCCCCGGCGAATATCAGTGGACCGCACCCATCAGATGATTCGGCAGCCAGGTCGCGATTTCGGGGAAAACGCACAGGACGAAGATCGCCAGAAACATGCAGACGACATAGGGCAAGGTGCCCCACATCACCGTGGTGAGCGGCACGTCCGGCGCGATCGCGCTGACGATATAGATGTTGAGCCCGACCGGCGGGTGGATAAGGCCGATTTCCATGTTGATGGTGAGGATGACGCCGAACCAGATCGGATCGAATCCGGCCGCGGTGATGATCGGCAGCAGGATCGGGCTGGTCATCAGGATAACCGCCGCCGGCGGAATGAAGAAGCCGCAGACCAATAGGAAGATGTTGATCATGAACATCAGCACCCAGCGGTTGGCGTGCATGTCGGCGATGCCATGCGCCAGCGTCTGCGTCAGGTAGAGCGAGGTCAGCATGTAGCCGAACACCACCGCGGCGGCGATGATGGTCAGGATCATGATCGATTCGCGCGTGGTATCGCGCAGAATCTTCCACCAGTCGAGCGGACTCCACATACGGTAAATCCCGATCGCGAGCAGGAAGCAGAGCGCCGCGCCGATGCCGGCCGCCTCCGACGGCGTGGCGAGCCCGCCGTAAAGCGCGTACATCACGCCGACGATGATGGCGATGAAGGGCGCGATCTTGGGAACGGAGGTGAATTTCTCCTTCCAGCTGTAGCGGAAATCCGCGGCATAGGCGCGGAAACCGCTGCGCCAGATGGTGAACAGGGTCCAGATCATGAAAAAGCTGGTCAGCATCAGCCCCGGCATCACGCCGGCGAGGAACAGCCGGCCGATCGAGTTTTCGGTGGCGATGCCGTAGAGGATGAAGGTGATCGAAGGCGGGATAAGGATGCCGAGCGTGCCGCCGGCGCAGATCGAGCCGGTGGCGACGCCGTCGGGATAGCCCCGCCGGCGCATCTCGGGAATGCCCATCTTGCCGATGGCGGCGCAACAGGCGGGCGAGGAACCGGTGAGCGCGGCGAAGATCGCGCAGGCGCCGAGATTGGAGATGACGAGGCCACCCGGCAAGCGATAGAGCCAGCGATCGAGCGCCTCGTAGAGGTCTTTGCCCGCGGGCGAGGAGCCGATCGCCGCGCCCATCATCACGAACATCGGGATCGAGACCAGGGTGAAATCGTCGAGGCCCGAATAGAGCGTTTCGGCCACGACATGCAGGCTGCCGAAGCCCTGGAATATCGCGATGAAGATCAGCGACACCGCGCCGATGCCGAACGCCACCGGCACGCCCGAAACCAGTATGACGAGCGTGACCACCAGCACCAGCGCTCCAGCGCCACCCGGGCTCACGGAATGACCTCGGGATTGACCGGCTTGTTTCCCTTGATGCCGAAGGGCGGCTCGCGTCCGGTCACCAGACAGATCAGCTCGACCACATACTGGACGCCCAGCAGGATGAGCCCGACCGGCAAGGCGGCATAAGGGATCCACAGCCGCTCACGCCACACCGTGTTCGAGCGCCAGTTATGCACCCAGGCTTCGTGCCAGTAGTTGTAGGCGAGCACCGCCGTAATGATGACGAACCCCATGGCCAGCAGGGTCGAAAACAGCGCCAACCACCAACGCAGGCGCGGACCGGAATGGAGCGGCAGCACGTCCACGTTGACGTGGCCGCGCGTCATCAACACGTAGGGACTGCCGATGAAGGTCGCCGCGACCAGGCAGTTGGTGGTGAAATCGCCCTGCCAGATGGTGTTGGTTCCGAGCACGGAACGCTCGAACACCATTTCGCAGACGACGAAGACGCCGATGGCGATCAGGCTTGCGGCGAAGATGCCGCAAGCCTGCGAGACGGTCCTGACCGCCTTGATGAAACCGTCCATCGTCACCTGGCTATCCGCTTTCGGTGCGTAGCCTTGTTATCCGCTGTTCCGCCGTCCCGGCTACTTGACCGCCAAGGCCTCGTCGAGCAGATGCTGTCCGTTCGGCACGTCCTTGGCGTATTCGGCATAGGACGTCTGCTTGGCCAGCGCGAGCCAGACGTCGAACTGCGCGTTGGTCAAGGTCACGACCTGGACGTGGTTGTCCTTGAACGCCTTGATCGCCGCTTCATCCACCGAAGCGGCCTTGCTTTCGTAATAGGCCTGGGCGTCCTTGCCGGCCTTGATGACCGCCGCCTGCTGCGGCTTGGTGAGTCCGTCGAACACCTTCTTCGACATCAGCACCGGCTCATACATCATCCACAGCGCATTGTTGCCGGGCGCGGTCAGGCACTTGGTCTGCTCGTAGAGGCGCATGGACTGGAAGGTGCCGAGGCTGGTATCGGTCGCCTGCACGACGCCGGACTGGAACGCGTTGTAGATCTCATTCGAGGGCGGCGTCACGATGTTGGCGCCCGCCGCCTGCCACATCGCCGCGAAAGTCGGTCCCGCGGCGCGGAACTTGATGCCTTTCAGGTCGGAGGGTTTCTCGATGCAGCCTTCCTTCGACGCCATGCCGCCCGCGAACCACGCGTCCGACAACACGAGGACGCCGTTATCGGCGATGATCTTGCGCATGTCGGTCATGAATTGGGACTGGTCGATCCGCTTGGCGCGATCGGGACTGCGGATCAGGCCGGGCATCAGCGTCGCGCTGAAGGCCGGCACCTTGCCGCTGGCGTAGTCGAGCGGGAACAGCGACACGTCGAGCTGCCCGTTGACCAAGGCATCCCACTGGTCATTGGGCTTGAACAGCGAAGCGCCCGGATAAACCTGCATGTCGAGACCGACATTGGCGGCTTTTACCTCGGTCGCGATCATCTGCACCATGTCGTCGCGCACGTCGCCCTTGCCACCGGGAAACTGGTGCGAGGCGCGCATCATCGTCTGTGCCGAGGCCGGAGCGCACAACGCCATGACGGCGGCGGCAATCAGCACGGTTAGAAACTGGATTCGGATTGATGCCACGTTTCCCTCCCAGGAAAATCTCGAGTTGAGCCTTGCCACTTCTTTGGTCCGCGTTCCGGACAAATGCGGCATTTAGTTAGTTTCTATTACCATATCGCGGAATTGACCCGCCATAGTTGATTTCGCGCGCTAGCGCGCCGGCGTTCAGCCCCGCCGCGCGCCGAGAACGGCCAGCCCGGCCCCGGCGACGATGGCGAGGATGCCGACGTAAGGCGGGATGACGTAATCGGTCTCCTTGTCGGCATTGATCGTCAGCGAGCCGATCTTCGCCTCTTGCTCCTGGTGATGGACCGGAATGACGTTGATCACCAGCCCGGCGATGCCGAGTACAATCAACACGATGCCCGCCATCATCAGCTTGTTCATGCTTCCCATTTCATCCTCCCGGTTTGCGATTTCATCGACTGGACAGCGCCAGCTTCATCACCGGCACGGCATCGGGGAAGGTGTCCAGCGCCTCGGCCTCGGCCGGGGTGAGCCATCTCACCTGCCGCGCGTCCTCGATCGGCTCGCCCTCGCCCTGATGCCAATCCAGCAGCACGCAGACCAGGGTGAAATGGGTCATGATCTTGCCCTTCTCGTCCTGGCGGATGGACTCGATCGCGGTCAGCACCGATGCCGGCTCGGCCATGATGCCGGTTTCCTCGATCAGCTCGCGCTGGGCGCACTCGAACAGCGTCTCGCCCAGCTCCTGCATGCCGCCCGGAAAACCCCATTTGCCGATCCCGGGCGGAAGCGAGCGTTCCGCCAGCAGCACCTTGTTGCCGCGCCGCACCACGGCAAGGCAACCGACGATCGGCCGCTCGGGATAGTGCCGGCCGGGCTTCGGGGCTTTGGGCGCGTTGCTCACGGGTCGGTCCGTCAATGATCGTCGGGCGCGATCTTGCCTTCGAGCACCTTGTAGATCTCGCCGCCTTCCTTGCGGAAGGTTTCCGACATCTCGGCCATGCCCTTCTCGGCATAGTCGCGCACTTCCTGCGAAATCTTCATGGAGCAGAATTTCGGCCCGCACATGGAGCAGAAATGCGCGAGCTTGGCGCCTTCGGCGGGAAGCGTCTGGTCGTGAAACTTCTCCGCCGTCTCGGGATCGAGCGAGAGATTGAACTGGTCGCGCCAGCGGAATTCGAAACGCGCCTTCGACAACGCGTCGTCGCGCTCGCGCTGCCCGGGATGGCCCTTGGCCATGTCGGCGGCATGGGCCGCGATCTTATAGGATATCACCCCGGCCTTGACGTCGTCGCGGTCGGGCAGGCCCAGATGCTCCTTGGGCGTGACGTAACACAGCATGGCGGTGCCGAACCAGCCGATCATGGCGGCGCCCACCGCCGAAGTGATGTGGTCGTAGCCGGGGGCGATATCGGTCACCAGCGGACCCAGCGTGTAGAACGGCGCCTCGTGGCAATGTTCGAGCTGGAGATCCATGTTCTCCTTGATCTTGTGCATCGGCACGTGGCCGGGGCCCTCGATCATCACCTGCACGTCGTGTTTCCAAGCGATCTTGGTGAGTTCTCCCAGGGTCTTCAATTCGGCGAATTGCGCCTCGTCATTGGCGTCGCGGGTCGAGCCCGGACGCAAGCCGTCGCCCAAGGAAAAGCTCACGTCATAAGCCTTCATGATCTCGCAGATTTCCTCGAAGCGCGTGTAGAGGAAATTCTCCTTGTGATGCGCCAGGCACCACTTGGCCATGATCGAGCCGCCGCGCGAGACGATGCCGGTGACGCGCTTGGCCGTCATTGGAATGAACGGCAGCCGCACGCCGGCATGGATGGTGAAGTAATCCACGCCCTGCTCGGCCTGCTCGATCAGCGTGTCGCGGAAGATTTCCCAGGTCAATTCCTCGGCCGCGCCCTCGACCTTCTCCAGCGCCTGATAGATCGGCACCGTGCCGATCGGCACCGGCGCGTTGCGGATGATCCATTCGCGGATGGTGTGGATGTTCTTGCCGGTGGACAAATCCATCACGGTGTCGCCGCCCCAGCGGATCGCCCAAACCAGTTTGTCCACCTCTTCCGCCACGGAGGAGGTGACGATGGAATTGCCGATATTGGCGTTGATCTTCACCAGGAAATTGCGGCCGATGATCATCGGCTCGGACTCCGGGTGATTGATGTTGGCGGGGATGATGGCGCGGCCCTTCGCCACCTCGTCGCGCACGAATTCGGGCGTGACGTAATCCGGAATGGCAGCGCCGAAGGATTCGCCGTCCCGGGATTCGGCCAAAGCGCGCGCACGGCCCAAATTTTCCCGGATGGCGATGTATTCCATCTCCGGCGTGACCAGGCCGGCGCGGGCATAGGCCAGCTGCGTCGCCGCCTTGCCGGCCTTGGCCCGCATGGGCTTGCGGCCGGCGCGATCGAACACCGGCACGGCGCTGGTCTCGCCGGGTTTCAGGCCGTTATCCTCGGGACGCACAGCGCGGCCCCTGCTCTCCTCGACATCGCCGCGCGCCCGGATCCATTTGTCGCGCAGCGGCGGCAAGCCTGTGCGGATGTCGATGGCATGGGCGGGATCGGTATAGGGGCCGGACGGGTCGTAGACCCGCACCGCCGGCTCCTTGCCGCCGGCAACCTCGATCTCGCGCATGGCGACGCGGATGTTCTTGTGTCGCTCGCCCGCGACGAACACCTTGCGCGAGGCCGGCAGCGGGCCGGTCGAGACCTTGAAGTTCTGGCTCAGCGTGCCTTCGGGCATGACAGCCTCCTTATGCGACAGCGGCAAATGCGCTCCGGACGGGCGACGCGGGGATGACGGAGAAGTGTTCCTGTCCCTACGCCGGCACGATCCGGATCAGGTTCAAAGGGTTCCCGCGCCGCCCTGAAATCGCCGGGCCACTAGCGGTGTCTCAGCCCCTCGGCGGGGCTCCCCTTGGAATCACTCTTAGTATCCGGACAGAGGGGCGGTGCCGTCAAGCCTTGGTATCGACCGGGTGCCTTACCGGCCAGTTTCACGCGCGGCGGCGCCGGGCCGCCTGGGGAAAGGCCAGGGGGAAACGATTGCGCTGCGCCGCCGCTTGCGGCAGCTTGAACGCCATGTTGGGATTTTTCCGCGCCGCCAGCGTATTGGCTCTGCTGCTCGGCCTCGCCGGTTGCGGCTTGGTCGATCCGTTCGAGACGGGAACGCCCGATTCCAGCGCCGCCATGCATTTGCAGGGCCCGTCGCCTATCACCGGCATGACTTCCGCGCAGGATGCCGCCGCGACCGCCGGCGCCATCGATCCGTCGAGCGTGCCGGTTTCGGTTTGTTACAGCCGGTTGGGTTCGACCCCCCAAAAGGTAATCGCCATCGCGGCGCAGGAATGCGGGCCCGACAAGCCGCCCATCTTGGTCGAGCAGAAATGGGATTTGCATTCCTGCCCACTGATGACGCCCATTCGCGCCACTTTTGTGTGCGGTGCACACTAACGCCCCATTAACGCCGAAGTGATCGTTTGCCCGCCACGGAGCAATGCTATGCTTGGTGGAGAAGGCCCGTGCAACGAAGGCCGGTGACACAAGCAAGAGGGAGAAAAGCCATGAACGGGGAAACCAAACTCATCATTCCCGGTTTGAGCGGGGTTTACGACGGGCTTGGTCCGTGGATGTACGCCTTTGTCCGTTTCTGTTTCGGCGCCACGATTATGGTGCATGGCTATTTCAAACTGTTCGCGGGCGGCGCGCCGGGATTAGCCGAACATCTGCTCGGGCCGTGGGGTTTTCCGGCTCCGCTCGCCTGGGCCTATTTTCTCGGCATCCTTGAATTCTTCGGTTGCGCCGCGTTGGCCGTCGGATTGCTGACCCGCCCGATCGCCCTGATGCTCGCGATCGAAATGGCGATCATCACCTTCGGCGTGCACTATACTCGGGGTTTCGTTTTCTCGAGTCAGGGCGGCGGCTATGAATATCCGCTGCTGCTGCTGGTCCTCAGCGTCGCCTTCATGTTCCAGGGCGGCGGGCGTTATTCGCTCGATCGCCTCATCGGCCGCGAGTTTTAGGCTTTCGCATAAGGCTCAAACGAAACTGCAAACCTGGAAGGGGGAAACATGACCACAGGCATCATCGACAAGAAGCGGTTGATTTTTCCGGGCCTCGGCGGACTCTACGAGGCCTTTTCGCCCGCGAGCTATTCCTTCATGCGCTTCGCCGCCGGCGCGGTGCTGGTGCCGCACGGCATTCAGAAGATCATGCTCGGCAGCGCCGTAAATCTGGCTCCCTATATCGACAAGACGATGGGCGTGCCCTATCCGATGATGTGGGCCTATCTGGCGGTCTTCGCCGAATCCGTTGTCGCGGTTTGCCTTGCAATCGGACTTTTCACCCGCGTGGCGGCGCTGATCCTTCTGATCCACATGGGGATCATCATCGTCTTCTTCCAATGGCAATATGGCTACTTCTGGACCGGCAAGGGCATCGAATATGCGCTGCTGTGGTGGCTGCTGTATCTCGCCATCTTCTTCCGCGGCGGCGGCCGGTATTCGGTCGACCGTCTGATCGGCAAGGAGTTCTAATCGCATTCCCGCGGCGGGCGGCCTTCACGGGCCCGTTCGCCGCGGGACCGTTTCCCGTTGTTGGTGGAATTGCCATGGCCGAAAACGCCCTGTCGACGCCGAAACCGATCCTGCCGATCTGCGCCGCGATTTATCGCCCCTTTGCACCCCTGTCCTACGCCTTCATGCGCTTCTGCACCGGCGCGATTTTCATCCCGCATGGCATGCAGAAACTGCTGGGTGGTGCCGCGGCCGATAAATTCGTGGTCGCGCTCGGCTTGGCCGATCCCGCGCCTTGGGCCGGCGCCATGGGCATTCTCGAACTCGCGGGCGGGATCATGCTGGCGCTCGGTCTACTGACGAGGCCGGTGGCGTTGCTGTTCGCCGCCGAGCTGCTGGCGATGATCTTCGCGGTGCATAGTCATAACGGCTTTGCCTGGTCCAATGGCGGCATCCAATACCCGCTGCTGCTGCTGGCGCTGTGTTTAGCCGCCCTCTTCCGCGGCGGCGGGCGCTATTCGCTCGATCGGCTCATCGGCAAGGAATTCTGAGATGACCGCGATTATCGATGAAACCTGCCCCAGCGACGGGGCCAAACCGATCATTCCGGGCCTGGCGGGATTCTACCGCTGCGCCGGGCCTTTCAGTTATGCCTTCGTGCGGATCGTCACCGCCGCGCTGATTCTGCCGGGCGGCATCGACAAGCTGTTTTATGGCGGGGTCTATCGCATCGCTGCCGGCAATATCGTCAAGGCGGGCTTCTCGCCGCCGCTGGCTTGGGCCTGGGCGGTGTGCCTGCTCGAATTCTTCGGCTCGCTGATGCTGGGCGCCGGGCTCCTCACCCGCCCGGTTGCAGTCGCCATGGCGGTCGAGATGGCGGTGATCACCTTCCGCATTCATTTCGCCGCCGGTTTTTTCTGGGCCGATCACGGCTATGAATTCGCGCTTTTGCTCATGCTGATGTGCATCGCTTTCGCCGCCGGCGGTGGCGGGCGCTATTCGCTTGACCGGCTCATCGGCAAGGAATTCTAGCGGCCGCCGGCCTGACCGAAACGGAAAAGGCCCCCGGGAATTTCCGGGGGGATAAAACAACCCGGGAATTTCCGGGGGCCTTTGGATTCCCTGGCGCCGCGTGCCGCGCTTATGGGTTGGTGGACGTGGTTGGTTTCTTCGTCGTCGTCTTTTTCTTCGTCGTGGTGGACTTCTTTTTCTTGGTGGTGGGCTTCTTGGTCTTGGTCGTCTTGGCCTTGGTGGTCTTGGTCTTGGTGGTCTTCGCCTTGGTAGTCTTCGTCTTGGCCGCCGGCTGGCCGGTCTGCGACGACTGGGCCTGCGCCGGAACGGTGAAGGGAACGGTCGAGGCGGCGACGAAAGAAAGCAAGGCAAACGCGGCAATAAGCGCCTTCATAAACATGCTCCTGGAAGCTGGCTGGGATATGGACGACTCGGGGTAGATGTCATGCCCGCATGATCGAATAACGGGTTCGGCGGCGGGCACGGACGGATACTAACATGGTTTATCGAATGTAACAGATGGTTTGGGATCTGAAAAACGCCGCACCAAGCCGCCAATGAGAGATTTTCCGGCTCTCAAGTTCCACCTGCCGGCGATGCGTCGCATTTTATATAAATTAGACCCAGGCCCTTGCATATTTTTTAGACAAAAATCCCCGAAAAATTCGATTCTCTTGCCCGGTATATTGTGTTTTTGCCAGCCACTTTAATCCCGGCTTAACGGATTGCGCCGAAAATGCGGCGGTTACAACGAACGCGTTTCAATCACCGCTCTCCAGGAGAAATGAACTATGAAGACCCTTTCGAAGCTTTTCCGTGACGAGTCCGGCGCGACCGCCATCGAGTATGGCCTGATCGCCGCTCTCATCGCCGTGGTTGTCGTCACCGCTCTGACGACCGTCGGCGGCAACCTGAAGAACACCTTCAACACGGTTGCGACCAACCTGTAATCGGCATCGGCGCCCAAGGCGCTGAAAAGAAACCCCCGGTCCGCGGACCGGGGGTTTTCGTTTGTGCCGGGTTCCGGCCCCGGTGTTCGGAAGTTTTCAGGCGCGGCGGATGGTTTCCGCCGATTGACCAAACAACACCTTGCGCGCCTCGGGACTGGTGTTCGGGATGGCGTCCTGGCGATAGACTTGGCCCTTTTCGTAGGCGCGCCGCACCGCCGGCCGCGCCTTGATCGCCTCGAACCAGCGCTTCAGATTGGGATAGTCCTCGAGCTTCTGGCCCTGGCGCTCATGGGGCACGATCCAGGGATATGACGCCATATCGGCGATCGAATACGCCCCGGCGACGAATTCGCGATCCTTGAGGCGCTTGTCGAGCACGGCATAGAGCCGGCTGGTCTCATTGACGTAGCGCTCGATCGCGTAAGGCAGCTTCTCCGGCGCATACAGGCTGAAATGATGGTTCTGGCCCGCCATCGGACCGAGGCCGCCCATCTGCCAGAACAGCCATTGCAGCACCTCGTAGCGGCCGCGCAAATCCTTGGGCAGGAATTTTCCGGTCTTTTCCGCCAGATACATGAGGATCGCGCCGGATTCGAAAACGCTGACCGGCGGCCCCTTCTCCGGCGGCTCGTGATCGACGATCGCCGGCATGCGGTTATTGGGCGAAAGCTTGAGGAATTCGGGACGGAACTGTTCGCCCTTGGAGATGTTCACCGGAAAAATCTTGTAAGGCAGCCCGGTCTCTTCGAGGAAGATGGTGATCTTGTGGCCGTTGGGTGTAGGCCAGTAATGGAGGTCGATCACGCGGAACTCCTGATCTAGGAAGGATGGCGGGTACTATGGTCGCGGCCATGGGACGCGACAAGAGATTCAGGGCGAACCCAGCCCTGCAACAAGCGCAGAGGTGGCCTGGGCCGGATCCGCCGCCGCCATCACCGCGCTGATCACCGCCACGCCGGACGCCCCCGCCTCGAGGCAGAGCCCGGCCTCGGCCGGACCGATGCCGCCCAGCGCGATCACCGGAATGATCGCCTTGGTGGCGCAATCCGCCAGCTCGTCGAGCGCCAGGGGCAATGCTCCGGGCTTGCTCGGCGTGGCGAAGATGGGGCTGAGGGTGGCGTAATCGGCGCCTTCCTCTTCGGCGCGCGCGATATCGTCGATGTCATGACAGGAAAGGCCGATCAGCGCGCCGGCGCCCAAAATCCGCCGCGCCTGCGCGGGCGAGCCCTTGCCGGGCAGATGCAATCCCGATGCTCCGGATTGGCGAGCGGCCTCGATGTCCTCATGCACGGTGACGGTGGCGTTCCACTTTCGCCCGAGTGCGACGAGAATCCGCAGTAAGGCAAGACGCTCGGAATGCGGCAGATCCTTCTCGCGCAGACTGAGCCAGCGGCAACCGCCCTTGAAAACTTCCTGCGCCATGTCTTCGAGCGGCAGCCGGGATTGCTTGCGGTCGGTGATGACCAGCAGCGGCGGCGAGGGGATTTTCACCCGCCGACCAATCCCAGTTGCGGGCTCGAGGGCTCGGCCAACGTGCGCTTCGGGATCCGGCCGGCGAGCAGCGCATCGCGCCCCGCCGCCACCGCCGCGCGCATCGCCGCCGCCATGCGTTTCGGATCGTGCGCCTTGGCGACGGCGGTATTGAGCAGCACGCCGCCGCAGCCGAGTTCCATCGCCAAGGCCGCGTCCGAGGCCGTGCCGATGCCGGCGTCGAGAATCACCGGCACCGGCGAAGTCGCGACGATGCGTTCGATGGCATGGGGATTGACGATGCCGAGGCCGCTGCCGATGGGCGAACCAAGCGGCATCACCGCCGATGCGCCGAGATCGGCGAGCTTGCGGCAGGTGACCGGATCGTCGTTGCAATAAGGCAGCACGGTGAAGCCCTTGCGCACCAGCTCCTCGGTGCCGCGCAACAATTGCTCGACATCGGGATACAGGGTTTCGCGGTCGCCGATGATTTCGAGCTTGATCCAGTCGGTCTCGAGCGCCTCGCGGGCCAGCTCCGCCGTCAGTACCGCATCCTTCACGGTGGCGCAGCCCGCGGTATTGGGCAAAAGCGCGTAACGTCCGTCGAGCAGATCGATCAGGCTTTCGGCATAGGCTTTCAGGCTGACGCGGCGGATGGCGAGCGTGACCAGCGCCGGCTGACCCGCTTCGAGGGAATCGAGCAAAGACTGCTGATTGGGATACCCGCCGGTGCCCATGAACAGGCGCGAGGCGAAGGACTTGCCGGCAATGACGAGATTATCCGCGGACATGGCCTGCCTCACCCGCCGCCGAAGGGGCGGACGATCTCGACCCGGTCGCCCGAGGACAGTGCTTTCTCGGCCCAGGCGCGCGACGGCACCACCGCGCCATTGACCGCCACCGCCACGCCGCGCGGCTTTTCGATGCCGTGCGCGCGCAGCAATTCTGCGACATTGGCCGCCGCCAGTCTCTCGTCCTTGCCGTTGATGCGGATGGTCCCGCTCATGCCTTTTGCCTGGTCTTGTCCTGGTGTGCCCCGCCCTTTTGCGTCTTGGCGGCAAAGCGCGTAACCGCGAAGGGCTTGATCGCTTCCGCCACCTCGCCGGTGAGAATATAGCGCGACACGGTGTCCGCCGTCAGCGGGGTCAGCAGAATGCCGTTGCGGTAATGCCCGGTCGCCACGACCAGCCCTTCGACCGCGCTCGGCCCCAGCATCGGCGCATCGTCGCGCGAACCCGGGCGGAAACCCATCCACATCTCGTCGATCGGCAGATCCTCGACCCCCGGCAGCGCCCGCCACACGCCCTCGAGCAGCGCGAAGATGCCGCCGGCGGTGAGATCGCCGTTGAAGCCCTTTTCCTCCACCGTGCCCCCGACGATCAACCGCCCATCGCGGCGCGGCACCAGATAGACCTGCGGGCTCCAGATCACGTGACGAACCAGCGGCGCGGCCGGGTCCATCTTGAGCGCCAGAATCTGACCCTTGACCGGACGCACCGGCACCCGCGCCTCTTGCGGCAGGCCGGCAATCTCGCCCGACCAGGCGCCGGCAGCCAGCACCGCGACGGCGCATTCATGGCGCTTGTCGCCAAGGCGCAACGCCACGACCCGGCCGGAGGCGATTTCCACCGATGTGACGGGAGTATGTTCGTGCAGCTTGCCGCCGGATGCCAGGAAGGCGCGCTTCAGCGCGCGCACCAGGAAGCGGTTGTCGGCCTGGCAGTCGCCCGGGAAGAACACCGAGGCGGAAAGCGCGGGATTAAGGCGCGGCTCGCGTTCAAGCGTCTGCTTGGATGATAGCCATTCCAGCGTCACGCCCTGGGCGCGCTGGAAGTCGTACATGAAGCGCAACTGCGCGGCGTCGTCGCGGTTGAGCGCAACCTTCAGCGTGCCTTCGCGGCGCAATTCGACCGACACGCCCGATTCCCGTTCGAGCTCGGCGGCGAAATCGGGCCATAACGCCAAGCTGGCGCGGTTGAACGCGGAGAGATCGAACTCGCTCGGCTCGGTCTCCACCCCCGCCGCCAGCATGCCGCCGGCGGCCCAGCTCGCGCCGTGCCCGGCCTCGCCGCGCTCGAACACATCGACCGTCACGCCCGCCTGGGCCAGACGCCAGCCGATGCCGAGGCCGATCGCGCCGCCGCCGATGATGGCGACAGGCGGATGAGCGGAGTGTTTCAGGGTCTTCGGGTCGTTCATGGCAGGCTCCCTTCGCTGGCATTATCCAGACAGGTTCCGTGGGTGTGTTCTCAGCCGGACTTCAAACCGGCACCCCAGCCGCCCGGGAATCTGTGCCTCGGCCGCCCCGCTGGCAAGAGGAATTTAGAGCGTGCCGGCGATGTAATTGACCGCCAGGGCCAAAATCCCGGCGTTGAAGAAGAACGCCAGCACGCCATGGGCGAGAGCGAGCCGGCGTATGTGGCGTCCGGTGACTTGCACGTCCGAGACCTGACAGGTCATGCCGACGACGAAGGAGAAATAGAGGAAGTCCCAAAAATCCGGCATGCCCTCGTGCGGGAATTTGAGCCCACCGCGATCCTGCCGTCCCTTTCGCGCGGGATCGTCGCCGTAATAAAGATGCGCGTAATGCAACGCATAGATGGTGTGAGTCAGCGTCCAGGAACAGATCACCGCCAGCCCGGCG
>Ga0187847_10002777_pt1 | contig 13845 bp, 9 predicted proteins | sample June2016WEW_4_10_FD_132458 | JGI IMG/M metagenome (GOLD analysis project Ga0187847, IMG submission 132458) | Peatland microbial communities from SPRUCE experiment site at the Marcell Experimental Forest, Minnesota, USA - June2016WEW_4_10 | ecosystem: Environmental > Terrestrial > Soil > Wetlands...
ATCGACCGTGGCCGGGGTGGCGCGCATACCGTTCCAAGTGGGCATCGATCGCTATCTTCCCGCGGCCTTCGGTAAAATCCATCCCCGCTGGAAGACGCCCTACATCTCGATTCTGGTGCAGGCCGTGCTCTCCGGCGCCATCCTGCTCGCGAGCCAGATCAACGAAACCATGCGCGGCGCCTATCAAATCCTCATCGACGCGGCCATCATCCTCTACTTCATTCCATTTCTCTATATGTTTGCCGCGGTCATCAAACTCGCTGGCCGCAAAGATCGCGCCGAGAATCCCCACGCCGTGCTGGTTCCCGGCGGAAAACTGGGCGTCTGGCTCTGCGGCGGCCTTGGCATCCTCATTGTGTTATTGGGAATCTTCGTTTCGCTCGTCCCGCCCGGAGACACCGCCAACAAGCTCGGCTTCGAACTCAAACTAGTCTGTGGGACGGTGATTTCGATCCTCATCGGCCTCGCCCTCTACTGGCGCGGCGCAAGGGCGAAAGAAAACGAAGCATGATTGCAGTAGCCTGATTTCGTTCTGGTCCGCGCCTACTCCCGCCGGAACTTGTTCGCCTGTTCAAATTCATCGCGTAGCACCGGCGTGCGCAGGTTTTCGCGCAAATTGGCGAGACGCTGCTCGAGCGCTAGCAAAGCGCGCTCCACCGCTTCGGTATTCGTGTGCGCAATGTCGCGCCACATCGAAAACGGGCTCGCGCCGAGCCGCGTCATCTCGCGCAGCGCGCGCCCACCCACGTCCTTAAGCTCAGGTGCGCCGCCCACTTCCTCTTCGAGAAGCGCGCTCAGCGCCGTGGCAGTGAACTGCGGCAGATGGCTTACCCACGCAACCAACTCGTCGTGGCGCGTGGCATCGAGATCGCGCGTCTTCGAACCCATTTTCGCGACCCACTCGCGCCAGTCCTTCACCAACTCGGCCGACTGTGGGGAACGTTTTGCCGCGGGATCGTCCGTGAAAAGCCACACTGCGCCGCGAAAGAGATTGGCATCGCCCAGAGCCGCGCCGCCGCGCTCTTTGCCCGCCATCGGATGCCCGGGAAGAAACGCCGCGCGTTCCGGGGTGTTGTAGAGCCGCGTGCCGGTCTCGGTTATGATTCGCTTGGTGCTGCCCACGTCAGTCACAAGCTGCTCCGGCCCGAGCACGTCGGCAAGCTTCTCCATAAAGTCGAGCGTCGCGTAGATGGGCACAGCCAGCAGCGTCACCTGGTTCACCCGCGCAGCTTCAATCGCATCATCGGCAAGCGAATCGACGGCGCCCATCTTCAGCGCCAGTTGCCCTTGCTCTGGGCTGCGATTCCAGCCGGTGATTGTGCCTTTGAACTCTGCCTCACGCAGCGCGAGACCGACGGATGTGCCGAGAAGCCCGGTACCGAGAATGGCGATGCGCGAGATCATGGAAGTCCTTCGGCAGCGGCGTTAGCGAAGCTAGAAAATCTAACTCCGCTAACTACGCTAACACCGCTAGCTCCGCGATTCTTCACAGTGTTCGCCCGACAGCCTGTGCAATCACCCTCAGCTCCGCCACCAACTTGGTGAAGTCCTCGAGAAAGAGCGTCTGCGCCGCGTCGGAGACGGCCTTATCGGCGTTGGGGTGAATCTCCACAAGAATTGCATCGGCGCCCGCGGCCAATGCCGCCTTGGCCATCGCGGGAACCATGTCGCGCCGCCCGGTGCCGTGCGAGGGATCGCCGACCACCGGCAAGTGCGAGAGCTTCTTCAGCACCGGAATGGCCGCGATGTCCATGGTGTTGCGCGTAGCGGTTTCGTAGGTGCGGATGCCGCGCTCGCAGAGAATCACCTCATAATTTCCACCCGACAGGATGTACTCGCTCGATAGCAGCAGCTCTTCCACAGTGGCCGCAATGCCGCGCTTGAGCAGGATCGGCTTGCGCACCTGCCCGAGTTCGCGCAGCAGGTTGAAGTTCTGCATGTTGCGTGCGCCCACCTGGAAGCAGTCCACCAGTGGCAGCATGGGCTCGATCTGCGCGATCTCCATTACCTCGCTAACCACGCAAAGGCCGTTCGCCTCGGCCGCCTCGCGCATTAGTTCGAGACCCGGAATGCCCAGCCCCTGGAACGAATACGGCGAGCTGCGCGGCTTGAAAGCACCGCCGCGCAAAAATCCCCCGCCCGCGGCCTTCACGCATGCGGCAATCGCGAAGATCTGGTCACGGTTTTCGACCGCACACGGCCCGGCAATCACGGCCACCTGTTGGCCGCCGATGGTTGCGCCGTTCCTGAACTCGACAACCGTGCCCTCTGGCCGCCACGCGCGCCCGGCCAGTTTGTAGGGAGCGCTGATGCGGTGCACATGCAGCACGCCCGGCAACATTTCAAACTTCGTCAAGTCGAGACCGGCTGTGGGACCTACGCCAGCCAGAATGGTTTGGAACTCACCCGTGGTGCGATGCACGTCCACGCCGGCCTCTCCCATGGCGCTGATCACGGCATCGATCTGTTCTTCAGTAGCTTTTTCCTGCATTGCGACAATCATGATTTCTTCCCTGTCTCGGGTGTCGTCTCACCCGCGGCGTGGCCCGGCGCTCCGCCTTCCTGTGCGGCGGCCTGGGCGTGTCTCTGGCTGGCCAGCTCGTTGCGCTGCAATGCCCGCATCACGTCGATGATGCGCTCGTAGATATGCGTCAGCTCGATGTCGGGCAGCGGGCCCTTATTGACCGCGCGCACATTCGCGTAGACGATCCTTTCGCGATCCGGTTCGTACACCGGAAGCGAAGTGGCCGCCTTCATGCGGCCGATCATCTGGGCAGCGCGCGCCCGCTCACTGAGCAGTTCGACCAACTGGCGGTCCAACTCGTCGATGCGGATTCGCAATTCTTCGATAGTCATTGCATCCTCGGAAAAGCTAGCTTTCAGCTCTCAGCCATCAACCTTCAGCCGTTTGGTGCCGATGCGAGCCGTAGCGGCTCGGGTGGCAAGAACGGAGCTGATAGCTAATAGCTGAAAGCTGACGGCTGATCTGTTCACCGGGCCAGCGCCGCGTGGGGCAGGCGCAGGCCCTTGATAAATCGAGCCACCGCGTCGGGCGCCAATTCCGGCCCCTCGGTGGAGCATGTACGCTCAATCAGCTCGACAATCGCGCTGCCGATTACCGCGGCATCCGCGAACTCCGTCACCTGGGCGACGTGTTCCGCATTGCTGATGCCGAACCCCACGGCTACCGGCAGCGGGGTCCATCGCCGGATGCGTGCAACCAGCGCCGTCGCATCGGTGGCCACGGCGGCTTGAGTGCCCGTAATGCCGGTGCGCGAGATGGCGTAAACAAAACCTTTGCTGTGCGTGGCGATAGCTTCAAGCCGCGCGTCGGGACTGGTGGGCGCGGCAAGAAAAATCGGCGCGAGACCCACGCGATCCAATTCCTTTAGGTACTCGGCGGCCTCTTCCACGATCATGTCGGTGGCCAGCACGCCGTCCACGCCGGCAGCTTTTGCGTCGTCGGCAAATTTCGCCAGACTGTAACGCAAAATCGGATTGAGATAGCTGAAAATGACGAGGCCTGCCGCGGGACACGCGGCGCGAATCTCGCGTGCGACGCCAAGCACGTCTTTGAGCCGTGTTCCGTGGGCGAGGGCACGCTCACTCGCACGTTGAATGATGGGGCCGTCTGCCAGCGGATCGCTGAACGGCACGCCAAGTTCGATCACATCCGCACCCGCCTCGATCGCCGCAAGGGCAATGGCGCGCGTCGCGTCCAGGGACGGATCGCCGGCCGTCAAATAAACCACCAGCCCCGGTTTGTGATCGAAACGAATCGGCATTAAGAAACTCTTGAATTTCTACAACTTCAACTCGTGCGCAAGAATCCCCATGTCCTTGTCGCCGCGGCCTGAGAGGTTCACCACCAGTATGTCACGCGCCGAAAACGTGGGTGCGATGCGGATGGCCTCAGCCACCGCGTGCGCGCTCTCAAGCGCGGGCAGAATGCCTTCGGTCCTCGCTAGCTTGACCACCGCATCGAGCGCCGCGGCATCGTCGCACGAAACATACTCCGCGCGACCCGTGTCGTGGAGCATCGCGTGCTCGGGACCGATCGATGCGTAATCGAGGCCCGCGGAAACCGAATGCGTGAGCGCGATTTGCCCATCGTCATCCTGCAGCACATAGGAAAAAGTTCCCTGCAATACACCCGGCGCACCACCCTGGAAACGGGCCGCATGCTCGCCCAGCGCGGTGCCGCGCCCGCCCGCCTCGACGCCGATCAGCCGTACTTGCCGATCGCCGATGAACTCGTAAAACGCGCCAATGGCATTCGACCCGCCGCCTACGCACGCAACCACCGCAGTCGGCAGCCGGCCCTCTTTTTCGAGAATCTGCGCTTTCATCTCGATGCTGATGCAACGGTGAAAGTCGCGAACCATCGTGGGATAGGGATGCGCGCCGAGTGCGCTGCCCAGCAAGTAGTAAGTCGTGCGCACATTCGTGACCCAGTCGCGCATGGCCTCGCTGATGGCGTCTTTGAGGGTCTTCGATCCGGACGAAACGCCTCGCACCTCCGCGCCCAGCAGCCGCATGCGCTTCACGTTCAGATCCTGGCGCTCCATGTCCACGTTGCCCATGTAGACCACGCATTCCAAGCCCAGCAGCGCGCAGACCGTCGCCGTCGCCACGCCGTGCTGCCCTGCGCCGGTCTCGGCGATCACGCGCTTTTTGCCCATGCGTTTGGCCAGCAGTCCCTGGCCGAGCGCGTTATTGATCTTGTGTGCCCCAGTGTGCAGCAGGTCTTCGCGCTTCAGGTAAATCTTTGCCCCGCCCAGCGATTCCGTAAGCCGCTTCGCGAAGTAGAGCGGCGTCGGCCGTCCCGCGTAGTCGGTCAGCAGCGTGCTGAGCTCAGCCTCAAACCCCGCGTCTGCCCTGGCCTCTGCGTAGGCGTGCTCCAACTCGTCAAGCGCCGCAACCAGCGTCTCGGGCACGTAACGCCCGCCGTAGACGCCGAAACGCCCCGGCCGCGACTCGGAGGGACTTGCCGGAAGAATGATGGACGCCATGACCAACTCCTGTATGTTTACCCAGGAAAATGGGGAACTTTCCAGTGTACTAGTAGCGAGCCCGGCGTATCAGAAACTGCGTAGCTTCAGTTCTTTTTTGTAAGATCGCACAGCATATCGGAGTGGATATTCAGACCGATATTCGTCATGTTGTAGAAGTGCTCGCTGGCTACTAGCCACACGATCTCGCAGATAGCGCGCTCGGAGTAATGTTTCCTGAGCCGCGCGAACGTCTCCTGCTTCACGTTCTTGTCTCGGGTCAGCATGGTCACGTAGTCGAGCAACGCTCGTTCGGCGTCGGAGAACAGCGGGCTTGTAGCGTAGTCATTGAGCGCATCGAACTTGGCCTCGTTCATTCCCGACTTAATGGTGAAGTACCGGCCGATATCGATGCAGAAGAGGCATACATTGAGACGAGCGACGCACTCACGGACGAGCATAGCCGTCTCGGGGGCAAGCTCGAGTTTCCTGTCGAGCTTGGCGATCTTCGAGACAAAAAGGCCGAACGCGGCAGGCATGCGTGAATAGACCACTTTCACCGGCGTGAGCACTTTGCCGAATTGCCGGCCCGTTCCAGCGTACGCCAATTTCGTGAGCAAGCCTTGCGGTTTCTCGATAGGGGTAAGAAATGTGTCCATGGGTAAACCTCCGGGGACTCTATCTAAAAATAGAGATGTTCGAGGAAACGAATTCGACGCACTCGTTTTCCTCTATCAATTACGGCTATTTGGGCCGGAAGGTTACATCTCTGCCGCACGCGCATTGGCGATAAACGCCCGCACCTTCGCGGGATCCTTGCGCCCCGGTGCCAATTCCACACCGCTCACCACGTCCGCACCCCAGGGGCGCAATATCGCAATTGCTTCCGCCACATTTTCAGGGGTCAATCCGCCTGCTGCGATTTTGTTCTTGCTTGTGACTTTGAAGAGCGTCACGGCCGCCAGACCCCAGTCGAACTTATTGCCTGTCCCACCGCGGGTGATGAGAGAATACGAATCAACCAGAATTGCGTCTATGCGCTGGTCGAGGAACGGCGCAGCAAATCCAATACCTTCCTCCGCTATCCGCATTGCCGCTTCGCGGTCGAAGTTATCTCCCGACCGCAGGATTGGCAATTGGGGCTGAGCGCCAAATCGCACCACGCCCAGAATGCGCAGCTTCGGCCCGAATCTCTCGCGCAGTTGCGTCGACAGTGCCGCAGGCGCGTCAAAATGCAGTTGCACGCCGGTGAGTCCCGCCGCTTCAATCGTTGCTGCAATCTCTTCGAAGCCCGCATCCACAAACACGCCGATTTTTTCGAGAGCGGCTGGTAGATGCGGAGCAATCTTTGCAACCTGCTCCGGCGTCACGCGGCGCGGGCTGGGTGCAAACACGAATCCCACCGCATCGGCCCCGGCTTCCGCGGCCAGTTGTGCATCGGCAAGCGAAGTGTTGGCGCAAATTTTGATCCAAAGGCTCATATTTTGATCAACGCGGCCAACGCCTCGCCGGGATCTTCCTGGCGCATCAAGCTCTCGCCGACGAGGAACGCATCGAATCCGGCCTTGCGCAGGCGGGCGATGTCTTCGCGGGTCGAAATACCGCTTTCCGTCACGCGTATCACGCTCGAAGGGATGCGCTCGATGAGCGAAAGCGAAGTCTCCTGGCTCACTGCGAATGTTTTCAAATCGCGGTTATTCACGCCGATGGCGTCAGCGCCGGTCTCGCCCAGCGCGACGAGCACTTCTGCCAGTTCGTCAGCGGTGTGTACCTCTACGAGCACGTCGAGCGCAAGAGCGTGCGCCGCCTCGGCGAATCGCTTCAACTCCGCGGCGCTCAGCGCGGCTGCGATGAGCAGAATTGCGTCGGCGCGATGCGCGCGGGCTTCAAGGATCTGATATCCGTCGACGATGAAATCCTTGCGCAGGCAGGGAAGTGGCGCGGCGGTTGAGGCCATCTCCAGGTTGCGCAAGCTCCCCTGAAAGTACGGCTCGTCGGTGAGCACCGATAGCGCTGCGGCGCCCCCGGCACGGTAGCGCCTAGCCAGCCATGCAGCGTCGAAGTCTGCGCGAATCAAGCCCTTCGAGGGCGATGCTTTCTTAATCTCGGCGATCACCGCGGGACCATGCTCGGCCTGGCGGCGCAACGCCGCGACCCATCCGCGCGGGTGGTGCTCGGCCGCCTTGCGTTCGAGTTCGGCCCGAGGCACGGCTTTCTTCGATGCATCCACTGTGGCGTGCGTCGTGGCCAGAATCGTCGCGAGAAAAGTGTCGGTGCGGACGGTCATGTTCTCAGGTCAAGTATACGGGGAGTGAAGTTAGAGCTTCGAAGTCTGCGCCGGCACTTGGACCCCCGCCAGTTCCCGCGCTGCCCTGCGCCCCAGGCGAATGCAATCGGGCACGCCGATGCCTTCGTACGCATTACCCGCAAGGCGCAGTCCGGGCAACGCGGCCAGGCGCGCGTTCACGCGTTGCATGCGGTCCTTATGGCCCACCGCGTACTGGGCCATGGCGCGACGCCATCGCGTCACCTGAGCAAACTCCGGGTCAACCTCCGCGCCAATTGTCTTCGCGCCCAGAATCTCGTGCATCTCGCGGCGCACCACTGCGATCAGTGCTTCGTCGCTCTCGGCCAGCAGATCGGTGCGCTTCATGCCACCGAGAAATGCGCGAAAAACCGCCCTCCCGGGAGGCGTGCGCCCCAGGAACTTGCGATGCGCAAAGGTGCAGGCCAGCATGGCACGGCCTTCGACGACCGGAACCAGAAATCCGAAACCCTCCGGCAAAGTGCCGATCTTGGAATCGTCGTAAATTATATTCACGGTAATTGACGAAGAGTACGGAATGCCGCTGAGCTCGTTGCCGAGTGCGGCATCCGCCGAAGCCAACAGCTCTCCGGCGGTCCACGCGGGCGTTGCCATGATCACTGCATCAAATGCCTCGCTTGCTCCGCCCGCCTTCACTATCCAACCCTGCGCTGTCTTCTCGATGCCGTTGACCGGAGTTGCCGTACGCACGCTGCCGGCGTCGAGGCGCGCCGCGATCGCGTCGACCAACTGCTGCATGCCTCCGCGCAAGGCCGTAAAAATCGCCGCGCCGCGGTTTTGCGTCTTGGACGACGTTTTCGCGATCGCGCGCATCTTGCGATGCGCGGCCAACATGCCGCGCGTCAACGAACCATACTTCGCCTCCATCTCCACCAACCGCGGCAGTACGGTTTGCGCACTTAGCTGCGTGGCGTCGCCGCCATAGATGCCGCTCAATAGCGGATCGGCGAGCCGGTCCACGGCTTCCTGGCCAAAGTGCCGCTCCACCAGCGCGGCCACCGACTCATCGCCGTCGCTGGGCCGGGGAGGTAATAGCAGCTCCAGCGCCATCCTCATCTTGGTACGAACGCCGAAGAGTCGCGTCATTGCCGTCGGCATCAGTTTGGTCGGGATCAGGAACATGAGACCATCGGGCAGTGCTACCAGCCGATTGCGCGTGACAATATACGTTTTGCGCGCGGCGTCGTTCGATGGGATCAGTTCGCTGCCCAAACCCAATTCGCGGCAAAGCTCGGCCGCCGCGGGTTTTTCTGTGAGGAACGAATCGGGGCCGCGCTCCAGTACTGCGCCGCCCACGATCTCCGAGGCCAGCGAACCGCCCAGCTGCGGCCGCTCCTCAAAGAGTGTGTATTCTACTGTCGCACCAGCAGCGCGCGCCTTTTCGAGTTCATAGGCCGCTGCCAAACCTGCAATGCCGCCGCCAATGATTGCAATCCGCATTCGTAGACCCCACTCCATCTTTACAGAAATGTCATGAACGTCACAGTCTCACAATTTCTGCGATGCTGCGGCCCGCTGGAACTTAACTTGTGTTTGGTTTATGCCACGTCGCAGTTTCACGGTCCATTTTCGCCTCTGGTCTCGCAGTGGACGGGAGCGCAGTGGTCTGGGGTGCGTTTTCGGCGGCTTTACATCGAATGGAGAAGAGGGAGGGATTCGAACCCTGGTCATTTTTGAACCCAATGAATCAGAACACTTAGATCCATAAGCCATTGACTGACTTATGGTCGCCTCTGCTTTCCATTTCAGTCGTTGCCAGAGGCTTCCAGTTGCTGGCAACCTCAAAACTCACCAAGAATAGTAACAAACGAGGGAGCTGTTTACGCGGAGTCTGTCCTTGAGCAATTCTGACAGGCGATGGCGCGACCTGCACACTGACCTACTCGACCGTTTTTAATGTCCTGTTCCCCTCATTTTCTTGGCACACTTCCGCACACTGACCGGCCTATGAAGTCGCAAAACTCGCCATCAAACCGCCCACGTTGGCAGATGTCGGATCAGCATAGCTCCACAACTTTGGGAGTGCGCGCGGCTCCTACTATTTATTCCCGAAAAGGGCACTATCGTGTCTCCTTCCAGTTTCTCTTTCCCGACAGACTCACGCGTGCTCACTTTCCACCGGAGTGGGCCTTCCCGCAAGGCCCTATTGCGAGGTTTCGGTAAAGCTTATTTCGGTGGCGCCCAGAGCGATGGGCGCCTGTGCCTGCACGGTCACTTTGCCTGTCGAAGCTGGCAGTGTCAAAGTCACCGAAGCGACACCAGAACTGTTCGTCACCGCAATAACACTTGTTCCGCTGGTGGTCCCATTTGAGAGCGATCCGGCGCTGGTTGTGAAGAGAATACTGGCTCCCGTTGAGGCGCCGCCCGATTGTCCGGGAAGTAGCGTGACTGTGAGCGGATCAGTTAGCGCCTGGCCGTGTGCTCCACTCTGCCCGTCTCCTGTCTGGCTGAGTGTCGCTGGCGGGTTGCCCACCACAATCCATCCGCCTTCGGTCTGCGTGGCGGTCCCGTCACTTCCGGTGACGGTGAAGTGGCAGAATCCCGGTGTGGTGCCTGCATTCACCGTGATAGCGCCGGGTTGGGCCGGCGTGAGCGTGGCCGCGGTTATGACAGGAGTTCCACCGCAAGCAGAAACGCTTTCATAACTATCTAAGACCGCGGAAGAGAGAGTGACGTTGGCGGTTCCGCCGGTGATCTTCGGCTGGAGTGTTACGGTTCCTCCGGCGGGAACCATGATCGCGTCGGGATTCAGGTCCCAATCGGAAACGGGAGTAGTAGCTAGAGCGCCTGTAATCACGAGCAGGGTGGCTGTGTATGGAGCGAAGCTTTGCGAAGACGTCCACGCCTGCGAAGTGGAGGCCTTGATGGAATTCGAAGCAGTGGACGCCAGCGTATAACTGACAAACGACGTTGCGTTAAATCCGGAGAGATCGAACTCGACCTGTGCCGTATTGTTCGGATCCTTGTTGAGCACCATCACAGTGAGGACTTTGCCGGTCGAGTCGAGCGCGGCGTAACTGGAGAACAGAGCAGGATTGCCGGTATTTACCGCCGACACCGAGGTAGTGCCAAAGCCGTGATGGCCGCCGTCGTAGTTTGTATAGAGCTTGAGCGCCAGATAGTTCGGATTGGTGGGAAGAGGCGCCTCCCAGCGTGATGCAAAAGTAAGTCGCTCGCGACCGAAGATGCCGTAGGCATCGGCATCGCCCATCGCCGTAGAAAAGTCAGACTCGCCGGCGAAGGCTGCACTCCACTCCGTGAAGCTCATCGGAGTGCCGGGATAGATCATGTTGACGATGGCCCGCATACGTGGAATGCGGAAAGGAATCGTCCTGTTGGGCTGAATGTTCGTGGTCCATACTTGGTCGATCGAGCTTGATGGGCTCACGAAGGTTGGATCCCAGTAATCGCGATAGATATTGGCGGCCAACGCCTGCAGCTGCGTCTGGCTCAGGCCGCTGGTGTTAGCATCCGGGTAGGCATGCAGGTCGAAGACATCGAGTGTGCGTGTGCCGTTGATCTGATCATTCCAGTACACCTGATTGAGCCACCACGGTACAAAGTCCACGCCCCCATGAGCAGCCTTATCGCTGCCGTTGGCGCCGTTCCAATAGAACCACCAGCAGCAGGTAATGGGCCCAAAGCGAACCGCCTGTGGATCCCACGTTTTAAGCTTGGCAGCCTCGGCGAGATACACATTGGCCAACTCATCATAGCCCGAGGGGGTCGGATGGATGTCGCGGTGCGTGGTGCCCCAGATCTCGATCTCGTTGTCCATGTCATAGAAGTGACAGGACGTGATGGTCGAATACGGAATTGAGCAGGTCTCGCTGCCAAACGCGGTGGCCAATGCCGCGGCCCATGCGTTGCGATAGACACATGTGGAGGCATTGCAAGTCTGAGTCGAGTCATCGAGCAGGGGGTAGTAAGCGGTGGTGGCGGCATTGGTCGTCACTGGCGTCTGGCAATCTGTTTCGAGACCATCGCCCGCGTCGCTGTTCCAATAGTCGGTGCTGCACTGCTTACCGAATTGAGCGACGGAGAAACTCCAATGATAGTTGTCCGTTCCACCCTGCGTAACTGAGGTTTCGGGACTTTGTGCCACCCAGGGCAGCATCACCATGGTCATAAGTGGATGACTTCCGGCGTTCTCCACATCGGTGATGAACTGCGTCGAACTCGCATCATCGCCGTTGCTGAACCCCGCGGATGTGTAGTCCTCGTAGTAGTAATCGTTGGCGGCATTATTGGTTCCAAGCTGCCAATTGTACGTTGACGTAGCGTCACCGCCCCAGCGCACAAACGTTGTGCCGCTGTCGGTCACATGGTTAGCATCCTGAGGATACGCGCCACCGTAAATAAATGAGCTAATGACGTGGCGATTGGCCAAGGTATTGATGCTGACCGTAATGCCGCTAGAGGCCGCGGTCACAGTTACGGAGCTTGTGCCTGAGGCGCTGCTGTAGATGGCGGAACTCGCCGCGTCCGGTGTATAGACCGCAGTGAGTTCGTCGGTTCCCACAGCCAGCGACCCCGCGGGCACAACGATCGTCGCACTGCCGCTGGTTAGTGTCGTCGGCGAGGAAGCATAGGTTCCACTGGAAAGAACGATGGAGCCAGTCGGCGTGGGATTGCCGCTGCCTCCGCTTACACTGATGGTTACGCTGAGGGATTGTCCAAAGGGAATGGTAGTGGACACAGGTGTGACCGTCACAGCAGGTGTAATCAAGGCGGAAGCGGACACCGTAACTATTGCAGAGGCGTTGGCTGTTCCCCCAGTTCCCATGCAGGTCAGCGCGTAGGTGGTCGTACTGGTTGGCTTCACTGTGGATGTGCCGCTGGTAGTTTCCGCGCCCGTCCAGCCGCCACTTGCTGCGCACGATGTTGCATTGGTGCTCGACCAGCTGAGCGTTGAACTGCTGCCCGATGTAATGCTCGTCGGACTAGCGGTTAACGTCACGGTCGGCGCCGGAGTACCGCCGGTCCCCGCCCCACTTGTCGTCCAACCGATATTATTAAAGTACATCTGCGTCTGATTGACGCTCGGGAAAATACCGAACTTATACAGAGAAGTCCGCTGATAGGTCATCGTCGTAGTAGGAACGCTGGAGCTGCTGGAAATTCCTGGACCTGCAACAGTAAATGTCCCAATCGCACTATTTTGCGCAGATGCAACGATGTACGTACCTGATGGCACTCCGGGTCCGGTGACAAAGCCGGCGTTATCTACGAGCGGTTGACCCTGTGTAATGCCAGTGACCGTCAGCGTGGTTCCTGATATCGAGCCGGTGAACTGGCATATTCCCATTCCCAGATCTGTCAACGGAATCCTATATGTCGCCCAGGTGTTTGCCATTGGAGCGGGGCCATAGTTAAACACATTTACCGCTGGATGCCATCCAAAGACATCTCCGGGAGGCACTCGTGAGACAGTGCCCAAGTTGAGCACATAGTCCATTATGGGTCCGGGGTTGACGTCGATAGTGAAGTAGTTGAACGCGCCAATCTCAAGATCCCATAGCGGGGATTGCGGCGCATTCGCCGTTGGCTGAAAGCCGCCAGCAATAAAGTCTACGGAGATATCAAATGGACCACCCTGAGGATTGCCCGCCGTGGAAGCGTAGTTCTCGTCGATGGTGCCCCAGGAAAGATCGCTGTTGCCCCAGTTTGACTTTCCATTCTGATACGAATACACGCTCATCTGGGCGGCCTGCGGTCCAACATTCCCTTGAGTATCTACCGCTGCTACCTGGTAGCTGTAAATTGTCGCTCCTGTCGACCAGGTTGGATCATTACTCCGTGATGCGTTGGTATCTGTATAGCTAGTGCCGGTGGTCGTGTCGTACGCTACGCCGTTACGATATATCTGGTAGTAGGTGATCGGAAAAGAACCCACTGTTGCAGCAGTCCAGCTGATCTCTTGATAGTTTGTCAACGGGCTTGAGCCGTTTTGTGGACCACCTTGGTTGATCAACTGCAAATTAGTGGGCGCACTCGGCCCTCCGCTCCCGGAACCTCCGCTGCCAGAAACGGTAACTGTCGCACTGGCCGGCGCGGATGTGCCGCCAGCTCCGGTGCAAGTTAGGGTATAAGTCGTCGTAGTCGTTGGATTCACGGTGAAAGTGCCGCTGGTTGTCTCTGCGCCAGTCCAGCCGCCGCTCGCCGTGCAGGTGTTAGCGTTCGTGCTTGACCAGGTCAAAGTCGAACTTGCGCCGCTCTGAATCGATGTCGGTGTTGCACTAAGAGTTACAGTCGGCGCGGTAACTGTGGGAGTTACTGTTACAGTGTTCTTGCCTGTGGCGCTCGCGTAGGTGGAGGAACTCGCTGAGTCGGGAGTGTAGGTCGCTGTCAGCGTGTCGGTGCCGGTGGCCAGGGAGTTAGGTGGGACAGTAATGATCACATTGCCACCGGAGAGAGTTGTTGCGGCCGATGCATAACTTCCGCTGGCCAAAACGACCGATCCGGTGGGCATAGAATTGCCGGTGCCTCCATCCACATCGATCGTCACGCTAAGGGATTGCGCAGAGG